>ENA-OQVM01002573-OQVM01002573.1-marine-metagenome-genome-assembly--contig:-NODE-2573-length-20984-cov-7.020759_pt1 | contig 20984 bp, 10 predicted proteins | sample MGYA00237776_ERZ505498 | MGnify/ENA primary metagenome ERZ505498 (study PRJEB26159, sample SAMN06265151) | marine metagenome | isolation source: Helgoland LTER site | place: Germany:Helgoland, sampling... | reverse complement strand
TCCCGGCTGACCAGTTAGCAGCTGTTGACCATAGATTATCACCTCCGGCATTGTTAAAAGTAGATACTGAAATTGATTTAATAATAGTGATGGTTCCAACCATTGCATCATGAGGTCCACATTGGTAATAATAAGTTCCTGCTGCTGCTGGAGTCCATACTACTGCACCATTTGTTGTCCCTTGATTTGTAACACCACTAATTTGATTGCCATCTCCAGATCCAGCAACTGTTTTTAAATAAAAAGGGTGTCCACTAGCATTTACATTAAATGTTATTTGATCGCCTACAATAAAAGTAAGACTTGGATCGTTTCCTGAAACAGTTCCGTTAAAGTCAGTTCCAGATAAAGTATAATTTGTGTTACTTGAAGCAGTAACAGAAATTGAATAATTAACTAAAAAAGGATTTGCTAAATCATTTGAAAAAGCAAGATTGAAAAAAAAGAAAAGAAAAATAAAATTGAATAGTTTAAACCTCATGAGAAATAGTTTTTAAGTAAATGTATTAAACTTTAAATAATAAATTATTCTATCTATTTTGTTTTAAAAGAACGAACAACTGAGTAGCTATTATTTTTTCCATCAAATGTTTTGACTCTCCAATAGTAAGTAGAACCTTCAACCAATGCTACATCTAAGGTTTTTACAGACAAGCCTGTTTGTGAGGCCAGTGGTGTTTGTTTTCCATCAATTGTATCTACATATAAAGTATAAACTAGAGTGTCTCCATCATCAGGATCGCTTCCATCCCAAGTAAAAGTTATTTTACCTTCTGCAAAAAGTTGATCTTGAGCTTTTTCGTAAGCCGCTTGTTTGTCTGTATTATCAGGTGTTCCGCCAAATTTATTTCTATTTGTCGGACTTATGTTATAGTTTTTATCTCCTGTTTTTTGAACATTATAATCACCACCTATTAAATAACCATCTTTAGAACCTAAAGATTTTCCTATAACAGCTGGCTTAAACGTTTTATTATTAGCAGGTCTAATGGTATCACCTTTTTGTCCACCAACACTTTCAAAAGTACGTAAAACATACTCTCCTTTTTTATCTTTTTGTACTCTGCCAGTGTTTTCCCCAACTGTTATGCCGTTTTTATTTAAAGGTGACGCGTAAAAGTTTGGTATTTTTATTCCTCCCATTTTATTTTTTGTTTTCACATTCGCATTCATAATTCTTAAACATTAATTTGTACATTAATGAGTTCCAAAGTTTTTTAATTTTTACCATAATTATATTTTTACGCAATCATTAACAGTTTCTCCAGTTCCGCTTGGTGATTTTTTAGTACCTACTTTTTTATAACCATCCCAGCATGAAGAGTTAGAAGAATTAGCTCCTTTAAAATTCAAAGGACTAGTCATTTTATAAGGACTTTTACATTTTAATTTATCTAAAGGACTTTCTCCATCATCAGGTATAGTAACTGTTTTATTTTTAGATATTAAATCTCCTTTAACATAATAACCTCTTTCTCTTCGTCTAGATTCTTCATCCATCATGTCATCTACTCCTTCAGCAAATGGATCATTTTTTATTACGCTATCCATGTATTTTTTAGCTTCGGCTCCTTCTGATCTCGCAAAATTATTATAGCCTTCCATTACTTTTGTGTGTTTTACTCCTTTGTGCATTTTTTTTAGTTTTTAATATAAGGTGGTTTATTAGTTAATTCGTATATTTTTCTTACTCTATTGTCTTCATATCTTAGCTTTAGTATTTCTTTTTTAGTTAATCCTAAATCTAATAATGTTTGTTTTTGTTCTTTAGTGGTAGTTTCTTTTTTCATAACATTTATTTCTTCTTCTATTTTCATTTCAGGAGTCATAACTATTTTATCATCAACACCATAATAAGGTAAGCCTACATCCCATGTTGACCAACCTAAAAGTACAGCTACTTTTTGCCATTTTTCAGAACTATCACTATACACTGCTCTTAAAGCATTTACTTTCATAAGAGCTTCATCAATTGGCACATTACTAGTAGCTGATATAATTTGAGCAACTGCTAAATAAGCTGGGTTATTAATATGAATTCCATTTTCTTTCATTTCTTTAGAGTTCCAAGAAAAAGTGTTAGCAGCACTGTTTAATTTTCTTAACTTAGATTGTATAGGTGGAGATATTGAAAATAAATCATCTACCGCTTTTTTATATTCAGGAGATTTTTTACCCATTTCTTCAGCTATAGTCATTAAAGTATTTTTAAGAGTAACTGTCATAGCTCCTCCAATACCTAAACCTCTAACTTGAGAATCAAACATACCATTTAAAGTTCTTTGTATTCTTTCTTCTCTTTTAGCTTGAGTAGTTCCTTCTTTGTCTTCGTCATTTCCATCAAATAATAAAAATTGTATACCTTGTGTTAATGCGTTAAACATTAAGTTTTGAATAGTAGAATAATAAACTAGTTTAGATAAATTTTCTTTATCATTACCTCTTCTATTCACGAGATCAAGAATAGCTTTTTTCTGTATTCTAGCATATTGCATTTGAGTGTTACCAAAAGAAAGTATTAATCTACCTGCTGCAGATCTTTGTTGATCACTTACCATTGCGGCATTACTTGATTGTTGACTTGTTTCAGCTATAGTGTAAAAATCTTCAAAAGCTTGTTTTTCAGCAGCTTTTTGATCCATTCCTGATTTAAGTAAATCATTTAATCTATTTCTATAATATGTTGCTCCACCTGTTGCTATTGCAAAACTATCAGCGTATCTTGTAAAAACAAAACCTTTATTCAATGCTAAAGCAATAAACGCTTGCGCTTTATTTCCTTTAGTTTTAGCTAAGTCAGCTATTTCTGATTCACTAATGTTTATTTTTAACCCAACTCTTCTGTCTTTTAAATAATGAGAGTTCATTAAAAAAGTTACATCTTTCCAATATTGAGGTTGATCAGCAAAAGCTTTAGCTGCTTTTAAAGGATTATTATCACTCCAGTTAACAAAGTTAACATTAGATATCATTTGCAGTAATGCACTTCTTGTATTTAAAAACATTACTACACCTACTGAGTTATTTATCCAATCATACCAAGCGGTAGTAATAGAATCACTAGAAGAGCTTCTGTTACTTCCACGTTGCATTGAAGATAAACTACTTTTTAAAGCTTTAACATAATCATTACCAAAAGCTGCCTGAAGTTTATTCATAATTTCTTCAGAAAATATAATGTCTACATTTTCTTGCCACTCTTGTAAATATTCTTTTCTATTTACTTTGTTTATACCGTTTATAATATCAGTGCTTATAGTTCCAGCAACCCAACCTTTTGAAGGACTAGGATATGGTTTTCCTTTTTGTAACAATATTAATTCATCTGAAAAAACTTTAAGCTCAGGGTTTGATTTTACAAAATCAACTAATCTTTTTTGATCTTTTATAGATAACTCAGGTACTTTAATACCTTGAGAATTCCATATATAAGTTCTTATAGCATGTTGATAGTCAAACAACCCAATACCTGTTTGTGTTTTTAAACTTGTAGGAAGCGTAGGAAACCTAGATTTTAAAGCATTAAAATCAGCTGATATAGCGTTTTTAGCTGCAGATATTTCTATTTCAGCTCTATTATATGGATCTATTAAATTATCTTTAAAAAACGCCATTTGTGCATCACCTACAGATCCTTTACCAAGCATTTTATATAATAGCCCAGTAAAATCTTCAGCTGAAGGTGGTATGTACCAATTATACTTTCCTTTTGTAGCTCCAATTGTTTGAGCTTTAGCAGCGGAATAAGTTTTGTAAGACTCAATACCAGTTTTGTTTTCTATTATATCATTAATAATAGTAGTAAAATTAGCTTGCTTGCTACGTAAAGCCACTACAGTTTTTCCTTTAATATCTAAAGCGTCTAAAACTTGTTTTACAGCGTTTACATTTTTAATAGCATCGTCTGCAAAATAAAAATCATTATAACCTTCAGCTGCTTTACTTACTATCCAGTTAGCTTTAGCTTGCGGCGCTCCGTTTTCTAATCCTATTATGTTATTTTCTAATAAAACTAGGCCTTCAGACTTTAACCAAGCATGTATAGCTGGTGCTGCTGCTTGAGGTCTAGCTGTTAATATAAATACATTTTTATTTCCAAATTTATCTACAGCTTTTTTAAGCTTATCAAATAACGGTCCTTTTTTACCACCTACAACTCTGTTAAATTGAGTAAAATTAAATTTAGCACCTATATCTAGTAAAGCTTCATGTTTTAATGCAAAGTCTGTAGCGTTTATTTTTATAATCTCGCCACCAGGCATTGTTACTACTATTTTACTATTAGTTATACCAACTGTATCGTCAAAATCTAAAACACTTATACCTTGCGGTTCAGCGTTAGGGTCTTTAGCATTTCTACTAGCAATATCATAATTGTTTAATATTTCAATTCGTTCAGCTATAGAAGTTCCTTCACCAACTTTGTTTCCAAAGGTGTTTTCTAAATTTATAAACGCATCAACCTTGTCATTAACTAAGTTTTGGTATATTTTAAACTGAGCTTTAGCATCTTTTAGGCTTAAATCTCCACTTAATATACTAGTTATTAATTCGTTTGCTTTTATTTTATTTATTTCAATTCCAATTAACTTAGACCTTCCTGTTAACGTGTTTAAAGAAGTAGGTTTACCTACAAAATATTCACCAATAGTTTCTTGTTTACCTGCTACTTTTAAAGCAAAAGGATTTATTACGTTGTTGGTTGTATATCTTATTATTGATGCATAACCATCAGGTAAAAAATCTAACTTACCATCAAGTATAGCTTGTACTGTTTTATCCCAATAAACATCTGGCATATCGTACTCTAAGTTAAATTTTGCTAAATCTAAATCGTCAGATCTTAGTAAACCTCCTTGCATGTAAGACTTTCTAACAACTTTAAAAATTCTATCAACTTCACCTACTTTAGCAGCTGCAAATAGCATCCTACCTACTTGAACAGCCGGCATACTGTGTTCTTCTGTATTAGGCAGTCTTGATATTTTTCCAGTAACTGGATCTATAGAATAAAAACCAAACGGTGCTAAAAATCTCAAAGGATGATTTTGATCTTGTGAACCATTTCTTAACCACTCTTCAAATATGTATTCTTTTCCTTTACCTTTTTTTGAAGCTAAGAAAGATTGTATGTCTAAAAATATTTGTTTTAAAGCTAAAAGTTTTGCTTCATTTTTTAATTCTAAACCTTGAATAGCAGATGATACTAGTATTCTATCTCCTGTGTATGATGTTCTTGGAATAGGATTTTTATAATCAAAACCTGAAAGTAATCTTTTAAAAGTAGAAACTTTACCAAAAGTATGAGTTGATTCTGTTCCAGTCATGCCTGTTTTAAAATGAGGAGCGTTTAAAGGAAATTCTTCAAGAAAAGACTTTATGTCTTTTATTAATTGTATTGATTTAGGTTTGTTTTCATCAAACCTTTTTCTTACTTCAATATTACCATTACTTTTTTTGTAATTAAAACTAGAATTAATATCTTCACGTGGCATAAAATCAATTCCTTCTTTCGCAATTTTTTTAATATCAGCAGTGGTAATACTACGCATGCTTCTTGAAGAACCAGCTTTTGCAGCATCTATAATGCTAGCGCCTTCTCCAGGTTCTATTATACCTTCTTCAATTTTATTTTCTACTATAGTACCTACGGCGTCTATAGTAAGGTATCTACTATACATGTCTAAAAAACCTTTTATATTTTGAGCAATAACACTTGTAGCGTCTAAAACTCTTCCACTTTCTAGTATACCAAAAAATTTCTTTATATCTTCTGGAGTTATATCATCTCTTAGTTTATACTGTATACTATTTTTTTTCTTGCCAGTTTTAACATAAAAAGCATCTTGAAAATTTCTTGGTAATTTTAACCCTTGCCCACCGTCTTTCAAAGGTCTATTACCTTCGCTTATCATTTTTATTATAGTATTGATATTACCAGCTGACCCTGCCCATAATTGAAACGGTGTTAAGTCTCCACTTAAATTATTAGCTGGCTCAGTTATTTGATCTAATCTAAATCCAAATTTATTTGCTAAAAATTGTGCAGCAATTTCAGAGTAAGGTTTTATATTACTAAGATTTAAGTCAGATAGTTTTATTCCTTCTTTGTTAATAAATTTTTCTAAAGCATAGACTACAGCTTTTTCAGTTCCTTTATCTAATAACTTATATGGGTTTAACGTACCTGTTCTAGCCTCAAAACCAGAAGGAGTTTGAGTTTCATCAGCTATATCTTGATAATTGTTTAAGTCACTTTCATTTTGAACAGCAGTAGAAGTTCTTTCTTTTATAGCTAAATCAATTTCAGGCTTTCTTTTTCTAAACGTTTCTGTTAAATAAGTACTTACTTGTGCAGAAGCAGTATCGCCTTGCGGATCTAAAGAAAAACTAGTAACCGGGCTTGTAATTCTTGGCGAATATTTACCATTACCTGAGCCTTCAAATTGTCCTAATAATTGATCAATTACAATTTCCTTAGCAATATTCATTTCTATTTCAGAATTTATATTTAAAGACTTGCTTATTAAAGGCCAGTTTTTTTCTGTAAGAGCTTGAGCTATTGCAAACCGTTGATCTGTTTTATTTTGTATAGCGTCGTTTAAGCCTTGTTGTAACATGTCGTTATCTAACTCCATGTAAGCTTCTGTGTCTTCTGGAATTACTGTTTTAGATCTTTTTGCAGTAACAACAACTTCTTCGTTAACAAAAGCTTCACCATCCCAAACATCAGAACTAGTCATGTCTTTAATGTCTTCTACAGTAATAGTGCCTTCTTTGTATTTAGCAGCCAAACCTTCAAGATATTTTATTATATCTGTTTCTCCTCTAAAATTAAATGGCTTTACGTCTAATTTACCAGCTTCAATAACACCGTCATTAAGATTTAATCCTAATACGCCTAAAAGACCTGTTTTTTTGTAGTTAGATAAATCTATTCTACCTTCTGCTACTTCTTCTAAAAACACAGTCAAAACCTCATCAGGCGTTTGATTGTTTGTTCTTGTTAATATTCTATTGTAAGCATCTACATCAAAATCTCTTAAAAAACTCATTACAGTATTAGCAAAAGGCTTGAACGCTTGTGGATTAATTCCAAACGCCTCACTAAATATAGTGTGACCTAAAGCTTCGTGAATACCTGTGTTTGGTAATAAGTTATTGGTAGCGTTTTCTATAGAAACTACTACATCAAAAACTTTTACGCCATCTTGAAAGCTTACAAAATTACTACCATTTATAGTTCCATCTTTTATTCCTTTTGCAAAATCTTCAATCTCTTGATTTCCTGTTTCTTCTGTAGTGCTATTTTTTGGATCATCAATTCTTGCTTGAATAATTTTAGTATATTCTTGTATTAGTTTTGAATTATTACTAGCAGTTGTATAAGTGGTACTTATTCCAGACGCGTTTAGTTTATTTACAATTAGCAAATCTTTTTGCATGTTTTGCTCTAAAAGTTCTCTAGCTCTTATTTTTTTTGCTTTATCAATTACTTGAGAGTCACTTGGGCTTTGTTTACCTTCAAATTTTAGTTCAGATAAAGCTATTTTTTCTAATCTATTTTTTTCATCTTCTTCTAGTAGCCCATAAGTAGAAGTAAATGATTTTTTATATATATTTCTAGCGTCAGCTAGTTTATCAAATTCTATTCTTATTTTTGCTAAAAGCGATTTTATTTCTTTTGTTTGCTCTAGCTTTAATAAACTATCATATTGATCTCTTAAATTTTCTTGCCTAGTTGTAGCTTTCATAAAAAGTGACCAACCTAATGGGTCTATATTGTTCGCTACATCAGATTCTATTTCTTTTAAAATCTCTATGTTTTTTTTAGTTATTTCTCCAAATCTTTTTTTATAAGCGTTAACTTGTTCTTGAGAAAGAATATCAATAGAATATCCAGTAAGTTTGCCTTGAGCAAAAAGCTCTTGATTGTAATCATAGGCTTCTAAAGCTTTAGTAATATTTTTTAATTCTGCATTTCCATCAGTAAATTTTTTATATTTAACTTTGTCTGATAAAGCGGCCATAATAGCTCCTTGTTGTAATGGCAAGCCAGCAAAAGCAACGCCAAACATTCCAGACGTAAAAGCAACTTCTAAAGTGTTTTCAAACATAGGTCTATCGGCTATAATGTTTTGACCCCATGTTGTTATTGCTGTTTCTCCGCCTATTTCTAAAAAAACATTTTCCATAAAAAGTGGAGTACCTTGTTTTGCCTGTACAAAGTACTCTCTTATACCACTGCCTATTTTTCTTCTAGCCTCTCCACCAGAGCCTCTATATTGTCTAAATATTTTAAGAGTCGGAAGTATACCACCAATATATTCTAAACCTGAAAAACCAATAGCCTGTAACAACATAAAATCACTAACAGGTCTTCCGCCGTTTATTTCTTCTAATTCTCTTTGGGTCATGTAATCTCCACCAGAAGAAGTGGCAGCTAAATACCAACCTAATGGACCACCAAATCCTATTGAAGCAAAGAAAGGTAGTTGAGTTGTTCCTGTGTCAGCAAGCCAATAACCAAAAGTCTCAAAAGAATTAATGCTTTCAAAGTCTATTGCTTTAGCAAAAAGACTTGTTCTTTTTTCAACAATTTTTTGATTTGCTTGTAAACCTTCTTTAAGAAATTTAGTTACAGAACTTTCGTTTTTAATTTCTTTGCCATCAGAATCAACTAAAGTAGCGCTAGCTAGCTTATCTAATAACGTTGAGGTAAAATAAGCTGACTTACCTAATAAACCCATAATACCTTGTTGAAGAGTACCGTACCTTTTAGTCTTGTCAATACTAGATAAATCTCCAAAAATTTTATCAAACAAACTATAATTTCTTTTTAAAAAATCTAGAGAAGCTTCTGCGTTTTCATAATCTTCTTTATCGCTTATATAATCTTTAATTTTTATTTGTAAATTTGCTTTTTTTATATCAAAATTTTGCTTGTTAGTATTTACAAAATCAACTTTATCATTATATAACTTAAGTTTATTGTTATATAAATCTACATTATTTTCTTTTTTTAATTTTTCTAATTCTTTAGCATCTGTTAATAAAGAAGTTTCATAAGCGTTAATGTTTTTAACTTCTTGACCATTGTTTAATTTAAATATTTGAGACATAAAATCAATTTCTTGATTTTCCCACTCGTAACTATCTCTTATTTTTAAAGCATGATTAAAAAGTTCTTTAACTTTTTTCTTTGGTAAATTTTTTAAATAATCTTTATTTTTTTTATTTAATATAGGATTAATTAATTCTTGCTCATATATAATTCTAGCAACTCCTTGTAGTTGTTCTTTAGTTGTTGCCGAAGTATCTCCTTTTAATTTTTTTTCTTTATCAATTATTTGTTTAGCCTTTTTTAATTCTTCTTTAAAAGGCTGTATAGTTACTTGTCTACTTGTAGGTGAAGATATACCAGTTAATGAGCTTCCACCTGTAGATTTAATAGTTTGCTGATAAGGAGTAAAGTCCATATCATTAACAGTATTATTTATATTAATTTCTTCTTCAGGAGTAAGTTTAGTTGCGTTTAAATAATTATCATAATCTTGATCAATGCTACCTTCGTAAGAGTCTATAACCTCAGCTTTATCTCCCCATTTTTCAACATACTCTTGTACGGTTTTTATTTCTTCGAAACCTAACGCATTAGTATCTATTTTTTGTTTTATTTGATCACTAGTAACAATTTGATTGTTAATTTTTATAACTGAATTATTTTTAATAGGTGTAAGAACAACCTCTGGCAAAATCTCTCTTCCTTCTTCATCTACTTCGTAAGTAAAATCATCTGTTGGAAAATTTATAGGAACTGTTTCTTCTTTAAATCTTTCATTATAAAAACCTAGTCTATTTTCTATCATAGCTTCTTGTTCAGATCCTATAGGAGCTTGCGTCCATTCTGTTGAACCTATAGTTTTAGAAAAAAATACTGGGTTATTTTCAATATCTACATCATACTTGTAATTAGTATCTCCAAACGCAACACTAGTTCCTTGACTTACTGGTTGTGCTTTATTTAAAACAATAGCTTGACCTGTTTCAGTATTAAAAAAGTTTTTATCTACACTTGCTAAATCCGAAGAACCATTTTCCGAAACTGATTCCAAATTTTCGTTGGGCACATTTTCTTGGTTCGTTGTTACAGCTGCACCCTTCGGATCCGCAACAACGTCTATCTTTACTTCTTTGTCATCTAGTTTTCTTTGTTTAACTAGTCTTTTTATTTCAGTTTCATCAACTCCTTGGTCTTGTAAACTAATTACGTATTCTAAGTTTGTCATTTAATTTAATTTAAATCATTATCATCCATGAATTTTTGTGCTTTTGCTTTTTTAGACTCAGCTAAATCAAACACAGCTGCGTCAGCTTCTACGGTTGGTATTTGGTTTTTAGTAAATTGTTTTAAATAATTATTCATAAAATATTCTTTATATTTTTTTTCAAATAAAACTTTATTGCTTTGACTTAATGGTAAATCTTTTTCGTAAGACCAGCTTTTACTACCAGCATTAGCGTTTTGAACCATTTGATCGTCTTCTTCTACGCTAGATCCTTTAGCTATATACACATTCCAAGCAGCTACCGCCGATTGCTCTGAGCTAAATAATCCAGCTACCTCAGCATTTATAAAAGGTGTTGCTTTTTTTTCTATTTTATCTAAATCATACTTTAAAACATTTCTACCTTTACCATTACCTAAATCAACAACTTCATACTCGTAGTTTCCTTCAGGATCTTTTATTATAAAAGTTTCACTTATTTTAGCTGAAGATTTTAACCCACCTTTTTCATCAAACATTTCAGGGTCAAAAACACCAATATCTTTAAGTAGTTCTAACATGTCTTGGTTTATGTCAGGCGTAGACGCTACTAGAGCTGTGCCTGATTCAGTTAAAGACTTTAAAGCAGTATTGTTTATAGTAAAATTACCTGGTATTCCAGGACCGCTAAATACTAATTCTTGACCTCCATTTTCTAATAAATTTAATGAAATATCATAACCATCGCTTTTGCTAAAACCAGGTTTTTCAGAAAATATAGAATTTATAACTGTATAAACAAAATTATTGTTAGGATCAAAATTTGGTTCATTAGTTACTGAAACTTCACCTATTAAGTTTGATAAAAAATCTAAAGAATCTTGAGGGTAAGCTTCAAGTTGAGATATTTTTTTTAATTCATACTCACAATTATCATCAACACATTCATTGTTTTGAATAGCTAATTTTAACTTAGCGTACGCTACTCCAGTATATTGATAAGCCCTGTTTAATATACTAAATTCCGTATCAATAGGTGAGGCTAAATAATCTAAATTATAAGCCATCACATCGCTTTCGTTTATTTGTTTTACTAGAAGGTTGTTAATTGTATTTTTGTTTTCCATCTTATATATTTTACACTCCAAAAGCTTCAATAGCACCACCAATCATGCCGGTTAAAGCAGATGTTGTATCACTAGTAGCTTGTGCTTCTAAATTTTGTTGGTTTACTAATTGACTAGATACTCTATCCAACTCAGCAACCTGTCTTTGTTCTGTTTGATTAAACACAAATGATTTACCAGCAACTTCAGCACCTTGTATTCTTTGTGCTTCTGCCATTTTTTGTCGTTGCAAAGTTTGTTCTCCCTGTGCTCTTAGTTTTTCGTTTTGAGCTTCTTGAGCCTCTATACTTGCTGCTACGCCTTTTTTACTTTGTAGCGCTGCTTGAGCTAATGCGGTAGCGCCACCGGCACTTGCTCCAGTAGCTCGCAAGGTATCAAGGGTGTTTGCTAAAGAAATATCAGCTTGTTCTATTTTCATTTCAGCAGCTTGAGTTGCCACGCCTAAACTAGCAAAAGGGTTACTTATCATGCTGTTTAAATTTACAACATCTTCGTATGGATTTATAACATCTTGTCTATTATTTTCAAGATTATTTAATTTATCTTGTAATGCTTTTCTTCTTTTTTTAGCGTCTCTTCTTTTTTTGTTAGCACTTGCAGCACCAAAAATACCGCTAGCAACGCTTAGAACTCCGCCTAATACTCCGCTCATAATTTTTTTATTTTAATTTTAATATCCATTGTTTGCAACATATTCTGATCCAACACAAAATAATTCTTTTTCCGCACCTACATTTGTAACACTATCTGTTGATATTTTTACCGTTGCAAAAAATCCTTTTATACCGCTCATATCAGGCCCAAATAATATTTCACCTGGAGCTATTCCGCTAGTGTTTACTAAGTTAGCTGTGTACTTGTTTTCTTTTCTATTAAAACCAGCATAGTAAAAAGGTGTTTGATTTGCGTTTGGATATACGTTTCCAGCAGAATCATATTTTCCCTCTGTAAAACTATAAACAGCTGGCGTTGTAGGATTTGTAATAGGAACTGTCGTGTCTTGATAACTAAACCAATCAGTGTTTGATTTTTGAGCATCTTCACCGGTAGCGTCAGACAAAATACTATCTATTTGCCAACCATTACTTCCCTCATAATTTATTGTTTTAAAATTTTTTGATTTATTTACTTGAGGGTTAAAAACAAAAGTAACAGACGTGTCGTATTGTACTCCGTAAAAATTACCTCTTTTTGCTGTTGGAAAATCTCTAAGGCTAGCGTAATGTTGCCATATTTGTCCGTTTTTTATACTATAAAAATTATTTCTTAAACTAAACATGTGGTCTGGTTTATAACTAAAAAAACTAGTCCAACCCTTTACAGTTTCGTCAAAAGTTAAAGTATTAAAATTACTAGAAGAAGGAAATTTAATTGGATTTTCTTGAGATGAAACAACATATTGTTTGTTATGTATATCCCAACCGCCTAAAATATTACCATCAGAACCGCTGCGATCAATATTGTTTAATTCGTCTCTAAAATAATCTTTCATACCATATCTTGATATTTCTTCTAGACCGTTTTGAGAAAGTCTCATTATAGCATTGTTATTTTTATCTGAAAAATACTTACCATAACCATATACTGAAAAACTTTGAGGATCTTTAGATATTCCGTACATGCCTTTGTAAGGTTGTATTGTTCCTATAGTTAAATTAGCTGCTGTTACAGCGCCTCCTCCTTCCGCGGCATATATAGCATCTTTATCTATTAACGCTCTGCTTACTTTTTTCTCTTGAAATATTATTAAATTAGTATCTTCAGCAAATAATTTTTGTATAGAACCATTAGCTGGATCTACACTTTTTGTTATTTCTTCACCTATTGAAAAAACATTAGTATTATTAATACCTGTTCTTGAATTAAATATACCAGAATATATTAAACTATTTATTCTATTACTTGAGTTTGGCTCGTCTTCGACTAAATAAGCTTTTGCTCCATAGTCTGTACTTGTGTTATTGTAACCACCTCTAATTCTAGATTCTTCAATAGCCCAATTGTTATCATCATTTATAGAGCCTCTGTCGAAACCACCTTTGCTTTGCGGTATACCAAATGAACCTGCCCAAACAGGATCTGCTCCTCCAGCTTTCATTGTTTTTTTTAGAATATATGTATTAAAGTATTTAACTTCTATTATTGCCGCCATGTTTTATTATTATTACTTGTTTTTTTTATTATTTAACCTAAACCTAAAGCGCAAGGAGTATTACAATCTTGTACAAAATCACTTATCGTAATTGTTTGTCCAGTGTTTGGATCAGTATAAGTTATGGTTGGGCTTGCTTCTGCACATTCTGAATATTGTTGACCGGTTAATTGTATATTGCCAACTTGAGACTCTCCTCCGCAATTAATTCTAGTTTCTTGCCCAGTAATACCTGGTATGTTAGGAAGAGTTCTGCTGTAGGTACAACAAGTAACATTTGATATGTTAACAATAAAAGTAGCTGTAACGTTACTGTTTTCTCCACCTGCATCTTCAGCTTTGGCTACAAAAGTATAAGCACCGTTAGGAGCTGGAGGTTCTTCATTGTAAACAAATGAGGCTTGTAGTTTGTTATTTTGAACAACACTTGTGTTCATCACAAAAGTATTATTACCACCACTATTTGAGCTAAAGTCTTGACCTAAAGAATTAACACAAGTATAAGACCAAGTTAAATCGTCTTTAGCTATAGAATTTAAACTGTTACCTACTCCATTTTGAGCCAAAATAGTTGCTAAAGTATATGGCGCATTACCACCACCAAAAGAAGGAGTCCAATTTATAGGTGAAGAAGGAGGTCCTGGGGGTGTTATTATTACTGGTAACAAATTTCCTAAACTAGCTTCTAAAACAGATTGAGCGGCTACACCGTTTACGTTTATATTAAAAGTAAAAGCAAATTTATCTCTAGTTAAGTTTTGATAACTAAAAAAGAAATCTTTAGTAGTTATTATATTGTAAGTACCATCTTGATTATTTTGAAACGTAAAATCATCTTCTCTATTTTGAGGATCAGCTTGAAAATCAAAAACAGAAGCAAGTTCTAATTGAGGCGGATCAGTGTCTGCGTACGCTACAGTATTACCAAAATTATCTAGCAATTTAAAATCAGTAGAGCTTATATCTCCACCTATAGGTAAAGCTTCTGTAAAAACATTTGGATTAAAATCTCCAATAGTACTAGAACCAGTACCAGCATTTAAAACAGCGTTATTTAAATCAGAAATTAAACCTGAACTAGAAGTTTCCCAAAATATATCTAATAACGAAGTTTCTGGATCTGTTTCTAACACAGCAAGTCTTTGGACGCTTTCGTTTTGATCAACAGGCGTAAATACTAAAGGTGTTCCAACTGCTAAATCAACAACTTGTTCAGTTCCGTTTTTTGAAACTTTTATTGACGTAGCATTAACACCGTTGCTTGGTGTCACTTGTGAGACTTTTAAACCTTCAGGTAATTCAAAACCACTAACGCTCATACCAAGAACAATAGTGCCTACTGTATTTGGACCAGGTGGATTTGTCCCTGTGTTTTGTAGATTTATAGTAGACAAACCTGTTACAGCTTGGCTTGAAGCGGTTACAAGTGTTGCTTGTAGTCCAAATTTGCTTGGAGTTGATATTCTAGCAATTAAAGGATCTGATGTAACGTTATAAAATTGAGCGCTAGCTATATATGATAAAGCTGAGTCTGCGTTAAATAAATCATTGTTGCCAGCTATTGTGCTAACAACTAAAGTAGTGTTACCAGGATAAAACTGTTTGTTCCAAGCACCTGCGTTTGTTGAATTTAAATTTTCAACTCTTGCGTTTAATATAACGCTACTTCTAAATTGTTTTTGAGTTGGTCCTACTTGTTGTAAATCTCTAGGAACTTTATTTATATTGTCATTAAATAAAACAGCATGAGATGTTTTTCCAAGCTCTAAAAACGTGTTATCTGGATAAGCCGCTAACACTCCTGGTAAGTATACATTGTAATATTCTTGCTCTTGTTGTTTTACAACAATTTTATATGAATACCATCCAAGCGGATTGTACAAAGGACTACTAGTGTCTCCATTGTAAACACCAGGCCAACCCGTGCCAGCGTCTGGCGCTGACGGCGATATAGGCGAATTAACTAATACTTTTAAAGAATCACCTGGCCAAGTTTGAGTTATTAATCCTTGATCAAAGTAAGGTGAAAAAACAGTAGAACCTAGAAAAGTTTCATTAGATATTTGAACTGAAGAATCTCCTTTAGACAAAATAACTGTTGATTGTCTACCATATCTATCGGCTAAAACAAATCCTATTTGATAACTTCTATTCATTTTAACAGAATGATTAGGATATTCTATTTTACTTGTAGTTACGTTTGTTGTTGCGCTAGGAGTAAAATCAACTACAATACCGTTGTTTAATATTCCGTTAGTAACTTTATTTAAAGTTATAGTTGTGCCTGATATAGAAACAACTTGAGAATTAGATTGAATACCTGGCGCGTCAGCAATCGAACCTGTTTCAATTGTTCCAGCTATATTTGATAAAGATATTGCAGTTGATCCAGCCGGGTAAGGACCACCTGTTATAACACCTGATCCTTTGTTAAGATTAAAGTTTGATTTTGCGCTAACGCCAACATTGTAATTTAATTCATTTGGCGGTGTGTGTTTGTCTTGAAAATTACCATAAACAACTCTGTTGCTTATAATTTCTTGAGACAGTGCTTTAACAGGTACTTTATCGTAAACTCTAATTAATTCATCTGATGGTAAAGTTTTATAAGGTTTTTTTGATTGATAAAGATAATTAAAATAAGCCTCATCATTTATACTTAAAAGTGTACTACCAAGAAGAGTTTGAGGACTGCTTAATACCATTATTTCAGTAGCGGCATTGTAAGATACAATTGTTGGGTTATTAACTATGCCTCTACCTGTAACAATAGCGCCTATTATAGGACCTCCTCTTTGAATACTTTGAATAGGTATATTAACGCTGTTATTTACAGCGGCGGCTTTAACTCTTGCGCTTCCTGTAGAATTAATAATGTCTTCTACCTGTACAGTTTCCAAAACACTAACAGTTAGTGAATTAGCTTCTTTATATAAAATATCTACAGAAGTTACTCTATAATAATCTCTCAAAGCCTTAGCATTGTTTGCGTTTAGTTGATTTTCTGGCAATGGTATTCTAAGCCCAATTTGAGTAACTTTATTTTCCATAAACTCAACTATAGTACTTCTAAACGTGTCTTCTTCGTCTTGCACGTTAATAGGTGGGTTTTCTTGTTGTAGATATCTAAAGTAACCGTCTTGTTTAGGAATAAAGGCAGGTTGTGTAAAAGGAGCAAATAAAGAATATTCTCCATCATCAAATCTGAATCTATAACTAAACCTAGCAAATCTATCTTTTAAAAAATCTTCATCACCATTATAATTGTCTACGTAATATGGATTAAAACTTATTATAATTTCTGTAAGAGCTGGAAAAGCTGGCAAAGCTCCACTAGTAGTTACTTGTCCAGTTGCTTGACTATAAGTGTTCACAGTTCTGCCAGTATCTAATAAAGCTGTAGTATTAGGTAAAATATATCCTAAAGTAAATCCATTTCCTCCTGCTCCATCTCTTATTTCTCCTTTTATAGTGGTTGGTGTTATAAAAAAAGAACTTACACCTAAGTTAGTTGCGCCAGCTACAGTTGCGCTACCGCCATTAGGATAAAATTTACTAGAAACATCTTGCATACTTGATTCATGTCCAGTTCCAGCAAAGTTTATAGTAGAATCAGGGCTTGGTTGAAATAATTCCATACATGCCCATGGATTATATTTTGCAACAGATATTTGATCATCATATCTATAATAAGGTTTTGTTGCTGTTCCTCCAAATTCAAGCGCAGTAACTACATTTATTTTTCTAGGAGCGTTTCTATTATCAGTCCAAAATAATAAATTTTCTAATATGTTTACTCCAGTTATAGGATTTGATTGAGCAAAGTTTAAAAAATTACCACTAATTAATTCTGTTGAAGTGTCAGTAAATGTATTATAGACAAAAACATAATGATTAGAACCAACTCCACTAGCTTTGTAAGATCCTTCAACATTGTCAGTTAAAAAAACATAAACGCTATTATTTATTTCATCTGTTAAAAACCCTATTGATTTTAAATTAGAAACACCTGTTATTGTTGTAAAATTAGCATTGGTAATTAAACCATTTCCTAAAGCATTTTCTAAAGCTCCAACGTTTGATCCTTCAGATTTACTCACCTGAGCATTTATTGCATTTCTATATTCACCATTAGGCACTAAGCGATCATCAAGATCTTTACTCATTTTACCTTTTATGAAATTGTTAATGATTTTTGCCATTTAGTTCTAGTGTTTAATCCATTTAGATTTACCTCTCATTACTTGAACAATTTCATCAAGCTTAATATTAGATAATCTTATCTTTGCATTTCTTAAAGAAGCTGATTTTTCTTTTTTAAATCTTTGTACTACGTACTCTTGTTGTCCAGCTCTGTTAGCTATTAAATTATAGGATATACTTTTGTACATAGCATCTTCTGCCATCTTAGGAACTTTAGTGTCCAAGTCATAAGCTAATCCATCTGATATATATTCTAGTACTATTAATCTTCCTACTAAATTGCTAGAAAAAGTAAATCTACCTTCTCTTTCGTTTATACCAAACCAACCGTTTGCTTGAGAGTATTGAGCGTCTAAGCCGTATAGTCTACCCCAATTAAAAGGACCATTCATACCATACATACTCATAGCATAATTAAAATCTGTATCAAAAGCGTAGCTTGAATTTATTAACTTGTCATTAGCTTGTCCCCATCTTTCCTCTGTAATAGAGGTACCTTCAACATTTTCGCCATGACTATCTTGAGTAGGTTGGCCTGCTGTATCTTGTAAAAAAGTATTATAAGGATTTGTAGTTAAATTATTTGTAGGGTATATTATTCTTTTAACACCTAGCTGATCTATCCAAGACATTCTAACATAGTTAACATAATCTTGAGGTATTGTTAATGATAAAGATTCAGGTATTGTTAATTCAGACGAATGTATACTTTTTAAAGTATCATAACTAAATTCTTGTAAAGCTCTTTTAGCAAAAAATAACACATCAGATTTTTTAGCTGTTTGTATTATTTTACCATCACCAACAAAACCAACCATGTAGTTATCTATAATATCATTTAATTTTACGTAAGCATATTCACCGTAATTATTTTCTACAGCTTGACCATAAGCCTTGTCTATATCTGTAAGTCCATATTTACCTCCAGTTAATGATTTTAATTGAACTACAATATAAGCATTTGCGCCAGGCCCCACGCTTAAAGTTAAAGTGTTATTTTCTAATGATATTAATGTTACAACCTCTGACCAAGAACCGGCAATACCTGTAGCGCTAGTGTATACTTTAAAATTATTTAAAGAATAATCTGCATTATTAGGGTTCCAGCTATTTGAACTACCCATAACCAAATTAGTGTCAAAAGTAGTTATAAAGGTTTGATTAGCATCATTTGTTGCATTACCTCTAAAGCCCTGTGAACCTTGATAATATTGTTGATTTGTTTCAGTTATTAAAGACATATATTAAGATTTTTCATTAGTTTCTACTTGCTGAGCTTCTTGCATAGCTGCTTCAATCACAAGAGGATCGTTTATTATTAACCCACAATATTTTAATATATTTGTCACAATGTTTGTTTTTTCAGATATATCTAATTCAAAATCTGTAGAAAGCCCTGGGCTATAAACATATTGACCAACGTTACCTGTACTAAAACCCCACACAGGATTTACTGGCACTGTTAAACCGTTTACGCTTATAGTGTTAGGTAAAGGATCAACTGTTATAGTAAGTCCATTATAAGCAGCGCTACTAAAAACTAAAGAAACACCTGCGGCTAAAGTTTGCGCAGCGCTAAAAGTTAAAACATTATTAGCAGGATTAAAATTAGTAACTTGAGCTCCGGCGGTTACACCTACACCAGAAATAAAATTGCCAACAACTGGCAAACCTGTTGCAATAGATAAAACAGCGGTAGTTGAGTTGTTTGTAGCTAAAGATATAGTACCTGTGCAAGTTATAGGAGTTATATTTGCGTTAGATGTATAAAAAACAGGATAACTATTAGTTGGTTTTGTTAACTTTGATCTTATTATCTTATTGTAATCACTTACGCTAGTTAGTTGAGTTATTGATTGTTGGTTACTGTTACCCACGTAATTAGATATTACGTCACCTATTTTGTATAAAGTTGTAGGAGTAGTAGGTATAAACGCATTTACTGAAGTTGATTGACCTGTGTCATATGTAAATGGTATTGATTTTTCAAAAGGATGTAGTTTGTAAGCCACGTCTTTAAACATGTTAAAAAACTCTGTATCGTTTTGTGTATTTTTTTGATTCTGACGGTTTACTTGATTTCCGTCTGGAAAATATGAATTAAATATTTCTTCTTGTACTTGAGCAGCAATACTGTTAAACTCCGTTGGAGTAACATAACCTCTTTGTTCTTTGTTTAAAATGTACAAGACTGTTGTATATACTGTATTTACGCTTACTGCCATTTGTTTATTTTTATATACTAAAAAGGCGGCCGAAACCGCCCTATATTAGTATCACTTGTTTTTATAGTTTTTTATCTATAGATCTATATACTTCTACGCCTTCATCAGTTTTTAACCATGATGCAAATGCAGAATATGGATTTTCATCAAAAGGTACGTTCATTAATTTTCTACCATTTGATCCCCATGTAAAAGATCTTTGATCTCCTGAAATATTTATTATGTTCATTTCAACAGCACGTATAGCAAAGTTTCTTAATTGAACGTTTTCGTCATTAGCTAAAGCTATAAATTGATTTGGGTTTGATCTAGCATATAATAAAAGATCTCTTTTTATTTCTTTAGAACTCATGTCGTTTACTTTAGACCCTATTTCTACACGTAATATTGCTTCAGCAAAATCTACCTCCATGTTTCTAGCCGCTGTCATAGCTTCAAGTTGAAGATTTAAAACATCTAACTCGTCTACAGCTTCTTCTACAGCGCTATATTCTTCATATGCTTTACCTTTTAAAGGGTGGTATAAAGATAATAATTTTTGTAAGTTTTGTTTAGATTTATCTACTTTTAAAGTACCGTTGTCAAAACGTATATGACCCATAGTACATTCACCTATTTGTTCATCAACTAAAGGTGAGTCTTGATTTGTAGCATATTTTATCTCTCTTTGTTTTCCAGTTTTTTCATCAAAATAAAGCAACGCATGTTTTTTAGTGTGCTTACCTGGTATAGTATATGTTAAAGGTGTTTTGTTACCTTTAAGAAAGTATATTCTATCTTTTATTTCCCAACTTTGTTTAGCTGGTTTTGTTGGTGTAGTTTTTACTACTACATCTTGAGGTGCAACCTCAACAGTTTCTGCTTTAGCTTTTTTAGCCATAATATAATATAATTAAATAGTTTATAAAAGTAATAATTACCCCCGTTAATGCAACGAGGGTAAGAATTACATTTGTTGAATCAATTAGATTCCTCTGAATAATACAAAGTTGTTAGCAGCTTGAGTTAC
>ENA-OQVM01002566-OQVM01002566.1-marine-metagenome-genome-assembly--contig:-NODE-2566-length-21009-cov-42.245939_pt1 | contig 21009 bp, 19 predicted proteins | sample MGYA00237776_ERZ505498 | MGnify/ENA primary metagenome ERZ505498 (study PRJEB26159, sample SAMN06265151) | marine metagenome | isolation source: Helgoland LTER site | place: Germany:Helgoland, sampling... | reverse complement strand
TAAATATACCACACGTACCTCCTTGAAAAGATCTAACCAAAGTTTCAACACAAAAATCAGCCTCTAGTGTAATGCTTAATTGCCAGTCAATCACATACCTGCTATACCAATCCATAATGGCAATTAAATAAATATGGCCATGCTTCATTCTAATATATGTAATATCTGTACACCACACTTGATTAGGATAATATACACATACATCTTTTAACAGATAAGGATAAATACTATGTTCTTGTCGGCTTCTTGCGCTTGTATTTGGCTTTGGGTAAATAGCCTGTAAGCCCATCTTGTCCATTAAATACCTTACTTGGTCACGGGTTACGTCATTACCTTGCCTATTCAACCATTTCATTATCCTCCTTGATCCTTCGCACGGATATGCTGTATAGCGCTCATCTATGAGACGCATCAGTATTTCTACATGCTCTGTAACTCCTTGATACTGATAGTAATAATTTGACCTGTGTAAACCAACAAGTTGACACTGCCTAGTTATTGATATTTGTGGATTTGTAGGGTCGATTAACATTTTCTTATCTCTACAATTCAAAATTAGATTTTTTTTTCAACCAGTCTAGCTCTACTTTAAGCCTGCCGATCTCTTCATATGATTTAGATTGTTCTATAGATGCAGATTGGTTTTTCTTGTCTGGTGCCAATTTACTTGCAAAAATTAGTTTAATGGCCTCAATAGTTTGTTTTTTCCAGCTCGTTATTTGGCTTGCATGAATCTCATATTTACTGCTAATTTGGGCTTGTGTTAATTCTCCTTTTATTGCTGTTATTGCAACCTCAGATTTAAACAAAGCACTATGTGTCTTTTTCTTATGCATTTATGTCTCCTTTTTTATTGTGAGACATCTATTTTACCTTCTTAACTAGCTGTCCGAAAAAACCATACCACTATATTATTCCTACATTAGACCTTCCAATAAATGCATATTCTGGAATCCTGTCTTTTGGAGCCTTGGTAACATTACTGTTACTCATTACAAACTCTGCAGATTTAATTTTCATGAATTAGATGTTTCTAGAACTAAACCAAGATTCTAGAATTTGATTAAATTCCTTAGGCTTTTCCATCATGGCTGCATGTCCACACTTATCAATCCAAAATAAATCAGAATTAGGTAATAGTTTGTGGAAATCATTAGCAACATCAGGTGGTGTCACTGAATCCTGTTTCCCCCAAATTAAGCAAGTGGGTTGCTTCATGTTTGGTAAATCATCAGCCATATTGTGCCTGATTGCACTTTTTGCAATAGTTAATGTTTTTAAAACCGTAATACGATTATTAACGATCCCATATACTTCATCTACAAGCTCTTTGCTGGCAATAGCTGGATCATAAAAAACATCTCTAGTTTTTTGTTCAATATATTCGTAATTACCTCTTTTAGGATAGGTATCTCCCATGGCCTTTTCATAAAGACCAGAGCTTCCAGTTAGAACTAATGAATGAACATCTTCAGGATAATGTTTTGTGTAGTAAAGTGCAATATGTCCTCCCAAAGAATTACCAAGTAAGGTAACTTTTTCTAACCCTTTAAATTTTATGAATTCGTGAATAAACTTGGCTAGGTGTTTTACATTAGTTTTTAGTAATGGTAATGTATATAAAGGAAGTTCTGGGATTAAAACTCGATACCCTTTTTTTGAAAAATACTGAAAAGTTTCGTCAAAATTACTTAGTGCCCCCATTAGTCCGTGGAGAATAATTAAAGATCTCCCTTCTCCAGCTTCTGCGTATGTAAATTCCCCTTCAGTTTTTAAGCTTTCAGTCATTATTTCTTGATTAGGCTAATTACAAATGTAGTTCTTTTTTATGACAAATACGATGAATTGATTATGCACTAAGAATTAGTTTTAGGCTTTTAGGCTACTAAAAATAAGACCTTTCACAATACTTATTAACAATGTGGTAAAAAGTGGTAAAAAGTGGTAAATAATTTTTATTTTTGAATCCAAAGGTAAAATTAGTTCCATTGATAAATTTAATAGGTACATATGAGTGTAAGGTTGATGCTAAAGGAAGGTTGATGATTTCATCAGCTTTTAAAAAGCAATTGTCTCCTATTTTGCAAGAGGGTTTTGTTGTAAAGCGAGCTGTTTTTCAACCTTGTCTTGAGTTGTATCCTATGCAAGAGTGGAATAAGGTCATGCTTAAGATTAATAGTCTAAATCGTTTTATTAAGAAAAACAACGATTTCATCAGAAGATTTACTGCGGGAGTAAAAGAAGTTGAGTTAGATTCTTCAGGAAGATTATTGATTCCTAAAGACTTGTGTCATTTTGCTGGAATAAAGAAGCAGATAGTTTTGTCTTCGGCAATAAATATCATTGAGATTTGGGATAAAGATAGTTATGAAAAATCTATAGACGATACAGCCATGGATTTTGCTTCATTAACGGAGGAGGTAATGGGTAATTCTGATGATAATGGAGTATCATAATTCAGTACTGTTAACTGAAAGTATAGACGCACTGTCAATAAAGAAAGATGGTGTTTATGTAGACGTTACATTTGGAGGTGGAGGTCATTCAAGAGAGATATTAAAACGCCTAGGTAGTAATGGAATGTTGCTTGCTTTTGATCAAGACTCGGATGCAATAAGAAATAAAATTGAAGACAGTCGATTTATTTTAATAGAAGAAAATTTCAGGTATATAAGCAGGTTTTTAAAATTTTATGGAATAAAAAAAGTTGATGGTGTTTTAGCTGATTTAGGAGTGTCATCTCATCAATTTGATGAGGCAGAAAGAGGATTTTCTATACGTTTTGACGGAGAATTAGATATGAGGATGAATCAGAGCTCCAAGAATTCAGCAAAAAAAATTATCAATACCTACCCAGAAGAAAAGCTTGCAGATATTCTGTTTATGTATGGTGAGTTAAGAAATGCTAGATCGATTGCTAAAACTATTGTAGAGGAAAGAGAAATTAAAAAAATAGATACAAGTTTCCAGTTTAGAAGTGTTCTTCAGAGATATTTACCCAAGGCTAAGGAGCATAAAATATTAGCTCAAATTTTTCAAGCTATTAGAATTGAAGTAAATGAAGAATTAGATGTTTTAAAAGAGTTTTTAATACAGACACCTACTTTATTAAAACCTGAGGGCAGATTGAGCGTCATCTCTTATCATTCGTTAGAAGATAGGCTTGTGAAAAGATTTATAAGAACAGGGTTGTTTTCTGGTGAGCCAGAAAAAGATTTCTTTGGAAATATAGATGTTCCTTTAATGAAGGTTGGAAAATTAATTGTTCCAGAGAAAAGTGAGATATATAGTAATAATAGGGCAAGGAGTGCAAAGCTAAGAGTAGCTAAATTAAAAACATAATGTCTAAGGTAAAAAAAAACATATATGATGTTTTGAGAGGAGGTTTTTTAATTAATGAATCTTCCTTTAAAAATTGGAGAATGATTTTTTTTATTGTGGTTCTTCTTTTAATCATGATTTCTAGCGCACATAGTTCTGATAAGAAGGTGTTGGAAATTTCAGAATTAAATAAGTTAAAAAGAGAGTTAAGAGCCATATATATAGATACTCAAACAACATTAATGCGAATGAAAATGGAGTCTAACATTCGTCAGAGAGCAAAAATGACGGGATTGCAACCCTCTAAAACTCCGCCAAAAAGAATAAAAGTCATTAACAACGAATAAAATAATTCACCTTGAGAGATCATCAAAAAAGCATACTAACAAAATTCTACATTGTAGCTGCTTTTATGACGCTTCTTTTTTCCTTGATAATTTTTAGAGTCATAGATATTCAATATCTCCAGGGTAATAAGTATAGGAAAATATCAAAAGATCTTACTAGAAAGCCATTTGCTATTGAGGCCAATAAAGGAAATGTATATGCTTCAGATGGAAATCTATTAGCAACTTCAATGTCAAAATTTACAATTAGAATGGATGTCATGTCTGTTGATGTAAAAATTTTTGATAGAGACGTGGTAAAGCTCTCTAGAAACTTGGCAAATTTTTTAGGAAAGCCTCCTAATTTTTTTGAGAAAAAACTAAGAAATGCTCGAAAATCAAAAAACAGATATATACTTATTGCAAAAGATATTGGATATAATGATTACATGAAAATGAAGCAGTTTCCCATATTTAAACTTGGAGTTTATAAAGGGGGCTTTATAGCAGAGCATAAAACGGTGAGAGCACATCCAATTGGCAAAATAGCTGAAAGAACTATAGGATATCATGATAATAGAGGGGATGCAGGGATTGAAGGAGCTTTTATTGATTATTTAAAAGGTGAGGACGGCCTTAGATGGAAACAAAAAATTGCTAAAGGGCAATGGAAGCCAATAAACGATGTAAATGAAAAAGAACCAGTTCAAGGGTATGATGTAGTAACTACTCTAGATGTAAATATTCAAGATATTACTCATCATGCATTACTTCGTCAATTAGAATATTTTGAAGCCGATCACGGATGTGCTGTAGTAATGGAGACTGCAACAGGTGAAATCAAAGCAATTTCAAATTTAGGGAGAACTTCAGCAGGAAAATATTATGAAAAAAGAAACTATGCAGTTTGGGAAGCTCATGAGCCAGGATCAACATTTAAATTAGCTAGTTTAATGGCTGCTTTAGATGATAAAATGATAGACACCTCTACTGTTGTAGATACAGAAAAAGGACGGATTTTTATTCATGGTAAAAGAGTAGAAGATTCCCAAAGAGGAGGCTATGGAGAAATATCAGCAGCTAGAGTGTTTGAAGTATCCTCAAATGTTGGAATAGTTAAACTAATTCGTGAACATTATGATGATAAACCAGAAAAATTCTTAGATCATTTAAAAGATTATGGACTTACCAATAAAATTGGATTACCAATAAAAGGTGAAGGAAAACCAATTGTTTATTATCCGGGTAAGCCGGGATGGAATAAAATAAGCTTAGAGTGGATGTCGTGGGGCTATAGTATTGCTGTGACCCCACTTCAGACATTAATGCTTTACAACGCTGTTGCTAATAATGGTGAAATGGTAAAGCCAAGGTTTATAAAAGAGTTGAGAAAAGAAAACAGAATTAAAAAATCTTTTCAAAAAGAGGTTATAAATCCACAAATTGCAACTCCAGAAACTATAAAAAAATTAAAAAAAGTCCTAGAAAATGTTGTTGAAAAAGGAACAGCAAATAATATCTATTCTTCCAATTTTTCTATGGCTGGAAAAACAGGTACTGCAAAAAAATATGTTGGTAGACATGTAAATAAAAAGGGAGATACTATTGCTGGAGGATATTCAAATAAGAGATATGTAGCTTCATTTGCAGGTTTCTTTCCTGCAGATCTTCCAAAATATTCATGTATTGTAGTTATTCATGACCCTTTGAAGAAAAAAGGGTATTACGGAGCTACAGTAGCTGCCCCTGTTTTTAAAGAAATTGCACAAAAAATATATACAACTACTTCGGTGGATGATGATCTTGTAAAAGAAAAGTTTTCCTCTCAAAAAATTGGCGATCAATATTCAAGCTTTTACAATAAAATAATAAATACAGAAACCATTCCAAATGTAATAGGAATGCCAGCTATGGATGCAGTTTCATTACTGGAAAATGTTGGATTAAATGTTAAAATCAAAGGAATTGGAAAAGTAAAAAAACAATCTATTAAAAAAGGAACTCTCATAAAAAAGGGAGCAACTATAATTTTAAATCTGTCTTAGTTGAAATTATTAAAAGACATATTATATAAGGTTTCTGTAAACGCTGTTTATGGTGATACCAATGTGAAGGTAGCTCAAGTTGATTTTGATTCAAGAAAAGTTATAAAAGATTCCTTATTTGTTGCTCAAAAAGGCACTTCCGTTGATGGTCATTTATATATAGATAAGGCAATTAGCTTAGGAGCTACAACAATTATTTGTGAAGAACTACCAATTCGCTTAGAGGCAAATATTACTTTTATTCAAGTAGAAGATTCCAGTAAAACGTTAGCAATTATTGCCTCAAATTTCTATGATAATCCGTCTTCAAAATTAAAGTTGATAGGTGTTACAGGGACTAATGGTAAAACAACAGTAGCTTCATTATTATATCAATTGTTAAAAAAATCGGGATATAAAACAGGATTGCTATCTACTGTTCAAATTTTAGTAGATACAACTGTCTTTAATGCAACTCATACAACACCAGATTCTGTAACTATAAATTACTACTTACATAAAATGGTTTTGTTAGGAGTAGATTACTGTTTTATGGAGGTTAGTTCTCACGGGATTCATCAAAAAAGAACAGAAGGTCTAGAGTTTGCGGGTGGAATTTTTACTAATCTATCACATGATCATTTAGATTACCATGTTTCTTTTGCATCCTACAGAGATGTTAAAAAATCATTCTTTGATTCACTACCAAAAAAAGCATTTGCCCTTACCAATTTAGATGATAAAAATGGTAACATAATGCTGCAAAATACAAAAGCTAGAAAAAGAACTTATGCGCTAAAAACATTGGCAGATTATAAGGCGAAAATTATTGAAAAAAGTTTTTCAGGGACATTAATTTCTATAAATGATACAGAATTTTGGACAAAGTTAATTGGAAATTTTAATGCCTATAATTTAGCAGCTATCATTGGGGTGGCTTATGAATTAGGCTTAGAAAAAATAGAGATTTTAACAATTATTAGTCAGTTAGAAAGTGTTAGTGGACGATTTGAACATCTTGTTTCAGATAATGGAGTTATTGCTATTGTAGATTACGCACACACACCAGATGCGCTAAGAAATGTACTTCAAACTATCAATGATATTAGGACAAACAACGAAAAGCTAATTACAGTTATTGGTTGTGGAGGAGACAGAGATAGGACAAAAAGACCTAAGATGGCTCATATTGCTTCTCAATTAAGTACTCAGGCAATTTTTACTTCAGATAATCCAAGAACAGAAAATCCAGATACAATTTTGGAAGAGATGGAAGAGGGAGTATCTGCAGAAAATTTAAAAAAAATAATAACCATATCAGATCGAAGACAAGCCATTAAAACAGCTTGTAAATTTTCAGAAACTGGTGATATTTTATTAATAGCTGGAAAAGGCCATGAAAACTATCAAGAGATAAGTGGAGAACGCTTTCATTTTGATGATTTAGTAGAAGTAAAAAAATATTTTAACCTTTTAAAAAAATAGGATGCTGTATTATTTATTTGATTATTTGGAGTCTCATTTTAATTTCCCTGGAGCAGGGTTATTTCAGTTTATTACATTCAGAGCTGCAGCTGCTTTTATTTTAGCCTTATCGGTGTCCTCTATATATGGTAAAAGAATCATTAATTTTTTAAGAACACAGCAGGTAGGAGAAAGTATCAGAGACCTGGGTCTTGAGGGGCAAATTCAAAAAGCAGGAACTCCAACAATGGGCGGTATTATCATTATTTTTTCTACACTAATTCCTGTGTTATTATTAACCAAATTAGACAATATTTATATCATCATCCTACTTATAACAACAGTTTGGATGGGTTTAATTGGTTTTTTAGATGATTATATCAAAGTATTTAAAAAAGACAAAGAAGGATTACAGGGAAAATTTAAAATTTTAGGTCAAGTAGGGTTGGGTTTAATAGTTGGTTCTATGCTTTATTTTAATGACAATGTAACAATTAAAGAAGAGTTGCCATTAGCACAACAAGTAGTTCAACAAAATGGGAAAACTCAGGTTTTTGGACAAGCGCATAAGTCAACAAAAACAACTGTTCCATTTTTTAAAAACAATGAATTAGATTATTCTGACTTCTTAAGTTTTTTAGGTGAAGGATATGAAAAGTATGGTTGGTTAGTGTTTATTTTCATTACAATTTTCATTATAACAGCTGTTTCTAATGGTGCAAATCTTACAGATGGTATAGATGGTTTAGCAACCGGCTCTTCAGCTATTATAGTGGTTGTTTTGGGCCTTTTTGCTTGGGTGTCAGGGAATATTATTTTTTCAGATTATTTAGATGTCATGTATATCCCAAATTCTGGAGAAATGACAGTATACATCTTAGCTTTTGCAGGAGCTTTGATAGGTTTTCTGTGGTACAACACCTATCCAGCGCAAGTTTTTATGGGAGATACAGGTAGTTTAACAATTGGAGGTATAATAGCAGTGATCGCTATTTCAATTCGTAAAGAATTATTGTTGCCAATTCTTGCAGGTATTTTTTTAGTAGAAAATTTATCTGTAATACTTCAAGTTTCCTATTTCAAATACACAAGAAAAAAATATGGTGAAGGAAGACGAATCTTTAAGATGTCGCCTCTACATCATCATTATCAAAAGTCTGGATATCATGAGAGTAAAATAGTAGTCCGTTTTTGGATTATAGGAATTCTTTTGGCGGTTTTTACCATTGTAACATTAAAATTAAGATAGTATTCAAACCCTAAAATTAGGAGTTTATAAATAATGAAAAGATTAGTCATACTTGGTGGAGGAGAAAGTGGAGTTGGAGCCGCCATACTGGGAAAACAAAAAGAGTTTGATGTTTTTCTTTCAGACATAGGAAGTATTTCAGAAAAATATAAAAAAGTTCTTTCACATCATAAAATAAGTTTTGAGGAGGGTCATCATACAAACTCATTGATTTTAAATGCTGATTTGGTGGTTAAAAGCCCAGGCATTCCAGAAAAAGCTGCAGTAGTTTCATTACTCCTTAAAAAAAGGATTCCAGTAATTTCTGAAATTGAATTTGCCTCTCAATTTACAAAGGCAACAATTGTTGGAATAACCGGATCAAATGGAAAAACAACAACTACCCTCATCACACATCATATGCTTACATCAGCAAATTTGCGTGTAGGAGTTGCTGGAAATATTGGAGATAGTTTCGCTCAACAAGTTGCAGAGCAAGACTTTGGAAGTTATGTATTGGAGTTGAGTAGTTTTCAATTAGATGGAATTATAAATTTTAGACCACATATTGCAATAATTACAAATATTACCCCAGATCATTTAGATCGATATGAATATGATTTTAATCAATATGTAGCCTCAAAGTTTAGAATCACTAAAAACCAAACGGCTGACGATTTTTTGATATATGATGCAGATGATAAGGTAATAAGTACCTGGCTAAAAGAACACAAGGTAAATGCAAAATTAATTCCCTTCTCAATTGAAAAGGAGGTTGACAACGGAGCATTTTTAAAAAAAAATACGATACAAATAAAAATAAATACAGAAAAATATAGCATGAGCACATCTAATCTAAGATTACAAGGAAAACATAATATTAAAAATACCATGGCTGGAGCCTTGGCTTCTCAGTTACTTAATGTAAGAAGTCAAACCATAAAGGAAAGTCTTGCAAATTTTGAAGGAGCAGAACACCGCTTAGAGAATGTACATAAAGTTAATGGAGTTCAATTTATTAACGATTCTAAAGCTACAAATGTAAATGCTACTTTTTATGCCTTGGAATGTATGGAGCAGCCAACTGTTTGGATTGTTGGAGGTGTTGATAAAGGTAATGATTATGAAGATTTATTGCCTTTAGTTAGAGAAAAAGTAAAAGCAATCGTTTGTTTAGGTGAAGACAATGAAAAGTTAAAATCTGTGTTTTATAATGTAGTAGATATGATGATAGAAACTGCAGGAGCTGAGGAAGCTGTTAAGGTTGCTTTTAAACTATCTCAATCAGGCGATAATGTTTTGTTATCACCAGCATGTGCTAGCTTCGATTTATTTGATAATTATGAAGACAGAGGACGTCAGTTTAAAAATGCAGTAATGAGTTTGTAACTAGTTATAAAATTGTAAAGAATAAGTTCCATTTATGAAAGGAATTTTCAAACATATAGAAGGAGATAGAACCATTTGGGCTTTGGTGGCTATTTTGGCATTATTTTCTTTTATGCCTGTCTACAGCGCTAGCGCAAATCTAGTAAGTGTAGTAGGAGGTTCAACTTTAGGATATTTATTAAAACATGTTGTGCTTTTAATTATGGGTTTTGCTATAATTTATGCAGTTCATAAAATCCCTTATAGATATTTTAGTGGTGGATCTGTCTTGCTGTTACCAGTTGTTTTCTTCTTATTGATTTACACTTTAGCACAAGGAACAACTATAGGAGGAACCTATGCGAGTAGATGGATTAGCATTCCGTTTATAGGAGTTGGCTTTCAAACATCAACACTTGCTGGCTTGGTGCTAATGGTTTATACATCAAGATATTTGGCTAAAAATAAAGATCTAAAAATAGTTTTTAAAGAAAGTTTGATTCAACTATGGCTGCCAGTTGCTTTAATTCTAATATTAATTTTACCTGCTAATTTTTCTACCACTGCAATTATTTTTTCAATGATTTTAATTTTAGCTTTTGTAGGAGGGTATCCCATAAAATATATAGGGTATATAATTGGAGCTGGAATTTTATCATTAACATTATTTATTTTAATTGCTAAAGCATTTCCAGATTTGATGCCTAATAGAGTAAATACCTGGGGAAGTAGAATTGAAAACTTTTCCAATTCAGAAGGTCAAGAGTCCTATCAAGTAGAAAAAGCAAAAATAGCCATAGCAACAGGAGGAACCTTTGGAAAAGGTCCTGGAAAGAGTATACAAAAGAATTTCTTACCGCAATCATCGTCAGATTTCATTTATGCCATTATAGTTGAAGAATACGGCTTGGTAGGGGCTGTACTTATTGTTTTTGTTTATTTTTTATTACTATTTAGAATTTTTGTTACGGTTAAAAAAGCAAGTACAATTTTTGGCACATTATTGGTGATTGGGGTGGGCTTACCTATTATTTTTCAAGCAGTTATTAATATGGCAGTGGCTACAAATTTGTTTCCAGTTACAGGCCAAACATTACCATTAATAAGTAGTGGAGGTACTTCCATTTGGATGACATGCTTTGCTCTTGGTATGATTCTTAGTGTAAGTTCTTCTAAACAAGAAACTGAGGAAACAATTTTAGATGATAATCCATTAGATATTTTACATGAAGCAATCGATTAACATATTAATTAGTGGTGGTGGCACAGGAGGTCACATTTATCCGGCTATTGCTATTGCTAATGAGTTAAAAGAACGGTTTCCGCATGCAAAGTTTTTATTTGTTGGAGCAAAGGATAAAATGGAGATGGAAAAAGTGCCGGAAGCAGGTTATGAAATAACAGGGCTATGGATTTCAGGGATTCAAAGAAAATTAACAATCAAAAATTTATTATTCCCTCTAAAATTATTGGTCAGTCTATTTAAGTCAAGAGAAATTATAAGACAATTTAAGCCAGATGTAGCGATAGGGACTGGAGGTTTTGCTAGCGGGCCAACAATTATAATGGCTAATATGTGTAAGATTCCAACATTAATTCAAGAACAAAATTCTTATCCTGGAATTACAAATAAATTATTGAGCAGAAAATCTAAAATTATTTGTGTTGCCTATGATGGTTTAGGTCGATTTTTTCCAAAAGAGAAAATTGTAAAAACAGGGAATCCAGTTAGATCAAGCTTATTATCAATACACACCAAGGATAAGATTTTTGATGGGAATAAATTGTTTCATCTAAAACAGAAAACAACAACAATTTTAGTTCTAGGAGGTAGCCTGGGTGCTAGGAAAATAAATCAGTTAATTGAACAAAATATTGTGTTTTTTAAAGAACAAAAAGTACAAGTAATTTGGCAATGTGGTAAGCTTTATTTTGATGAATATAAAAAATATAATGAGTTCGAAAACATTCATGTTCATTCATTCATTAATAAAATGGATTTAGCATATGCAGCAGCTAATATTATTATATCTAGATCTGGTGCTAGCTCTGTATCTGAATTATGTATTGTTGGTAAGCCTACCATTTTTGTTCCATCACCCAATGTGGCAGAAGATCATCAGACTAAAAATGCACTATCTATTGCAGAAAAACACGGTGCTATTTTATTGAAAGAGTCTGAATTAGAAACTTTTCCAATAGTTTTTGAAACCTTGTTAAAAGATGATGGAAAACAGGAAAGTTTAAGTCAAAATATTAAGGAGTTAGCATTACCAAATGCAACAAACAAAATAATAAATCAAGTAGAAAAATTAGTAGATTTTTGAGTTTAAAAGGCATACATACTATTTATTTTATTGGTATCGGGGGTATCGGTATGAGTGCTTTGGCAAAGTATTTTCACGCTGTGGGAAAACAAGTTTCAGGGTATGACAAAGTAACTTCTGCCATTACAGAAGGTTTGCGAAATATAGGAATAGATACACATTATGAAGATTCATTAGATTTAATTCCTGAAAATTTCAAAAATAAACATCATACTTTGGTGGTATACACGCCAGCAGTTTCCTCAGATCATTTAGAATTAAATTTTTTTATTGATAACGGATTTAAAGTTATGAAGCGTGCAGAGGTTTTAGGCCTTATCACAAAATACACTTTTTGTCTTGCAGTTGCTGGAACACACGGTAAAACAACTACAACTGCAATTTTAGGTCATATTATGCAACCTTACAATGCCACTAGTTTTTTGGGAGGTATTTCAGAGAATTATCAGTCTAATTTAATTTTAGGAAAGGATGAAATTTCAGTTGTAGAAGCAGATGAATTTGATCGTTCATTTTTAAAACTTTCACCAAACATAGCTTGTGTTACATCTACAGATGCAGACCACTTAGATATTTATGGTGAGAAAAATTCTTTAGAGAATTCTTTTCAAGAATTTGCAGACAAGGTTTCAAATCAATTAATTGTTGCTAAAGGATGTAAATTAGAGGGGTTAACGTATGCTGTAGAAGAAGATGCAGATTATAGTATATCTAATATAAAAAGAAAAAACGGCCACTATGTTTTTGATGTAAAAACACCTCATAAAATTATCAATGAGGTATCATTTTTATTGCCAGGGAAACACAATATGATGAATGCCTTGGCAGCTTTTGCTATGGCAGATTGCTATGGCATCCCTACTGAAAACATTAAAAAATCACTAGAAACATTTAGAGGAGTAAAAAGACGCTTTTCATATAAAATTAGATCAGAAAAACTAACTCTAATTGATGATTATGCGCACCATCCAACAGAGATTCGAGCTGTTCATAGTTCTATAAAAGAGTTGTATCCTTTTAAAAAAAATATAGTAGTTTTTCAGCCTCACTTATACACAAGAACTAGAGATTTTATTGAAGATTTTGCAGTTGAGTTATCAAAGTTTGATGAAGTACTCTTGCTTGATATCTATCCGGCAAGAGAAATACCTATAAGTGGAGTTTCTTCTTTATGGCTGTTAGAAAAAATTCTCAACAAGAATAAAAAAATCACAGATAAAAAAAATTTAGTAAAAGATATTAAAAATTCTGAAGCCAATATAGTTGCAATGTTAGGTGCAGGAGATATCGGAAAGATGGTTGAAGATGTTAAAAATGAATTAATTTCTATATGTTAATTATGAAGTTAAAAAGAATTATAAAATATCTATTTATGCCCATTTTTATTGGGGTATTGGTATTCTTATTCATTTTTTCTAATCAAAGAAATACACAAAAAATAATTAAGAAAATAGATATTCAATTTGAATCTGAAGAGCCATATTTCTTAACTCACGAAATAGTTAATAAATTGTTAATACAAAACAACGATAGAGTACAAAAACAAGCAAAATCTGTAATAGATTTATACAAGTTAGAAGAATTGGTTCTAGAAAACCCATATGTTGAAAAAGCATCACTTTTTTTTACCATAGATGGCACGCTTGGGTCTTTCATAAAACAAAGGCAACCTATCGCTAGAATACTTACTAGTAATTTATCTTACTACATTGATTCAGAGGGAGTAAAAGTTCCAATTTCTGAAAACTATTCAGCTAGAGTTCCCTTGGTGTCTGGTTTAAATGATGATAGTAGTTTGTTAGAATTATTGGTATTGTTAAATAAAATTGATGAGGATAATTTTTTGAACAAAGAGGTTACTTCAATCCATAGAAAAGACAATAAAGAGTATTTGATGACAGTTAGAAGTGGAGATTACAGGATAGATTTTGGGAATCTGACAGAAATAGACGAAAAAATAAAAAAGTTAAAAGCGTTTTATGGCAAAGCTTTTTTAGATAGTACAATACAAAAGTACAAAACCATAAATATTAAATATCACAATCAAGTTGTTGGTGTAAAATAAAAGAAATGGAAAATAATAAAATAGCCGTTGGTTTAGATATAGGTACAACTAAGATTGTAGCTATGATTGGTCGTAAAAATGAATATGGAAAGTTAGAGATTTTAGGAATTGGTAAAGCAAAAAGTCTAGGAGTTAAAAGAGGTGTAGTTAGTAATATTACTCAAACAATACAATCTATACAGCAAGCAGTTGAAGAATCAGAGAGTGTTTCTGGTCAGAAAATAGAAAATGTAGTTGTTGGTATAGCTGGACAACATATTCGAAGCCTTCATCATAGTGACTATATTACAAGATCTAATGCAGACGAAGTTATAGACGAAAACGATATTGAAAATCTAGTAAACCAAGTTCACAAACTGGTTATGCTCCCTGGTGAAGAAATTATTCATGTATTACCTCAAGAATTTAAAGTAGACAGTCAGGCAGATATTAAAGAACCAATTGGAATGTATGGTGGAAGACTAGAAGCCAATTTTCATGTAGTAGTTGGGCAAGTTTCATCAATTAGAAACATTGGTCGCTGTGTAAAAAGTGCAGGATTGGATTTATCTGATATTACTTTAGAACCACTAGCCTCGGCATCAGCGGTTTTAAGTCAAGAAGAAAAGGAGGCTGGAGTTGCTTTGATTGATATTGGAGGTGGTACCACTGATTTGGCAATTTTTAAAGATGGAATTATTAGACACACCGCAGTTATTCCGTTTGGAGGAAATGTGATTACAGAAGATATTAAAGAAGGTTGCTCTATCATTGAAAAACAAGCAGAGTTATTAAAAATTAAATTTGGATCAGCCTGGCCAGGAGAAAATAAGGAAACAGAAATAGTATCTATTCCAGGGTTAAGAGGTAGAGAACCAAAAGAAATTACACTCAAAAATCTTTCAAAGATAATTCATGCTAGAGTTCAAGAAATTATTGAACATGTATACTTAGAGATAAAGAACTACGGGCATGAGACACAAAAAGGAAAACTAATAGCAGGAATTGTTTTAACAGGTGGAGGTTCTCAGTTAAAACATTTAAGACAACTAGTTGAGTATATTACAGGTATGGATGCAAGGATTGGTTATCCTAATGAGCATCTAGCAGGAGATTCTGATGAAGGCCTATCTAGTCCATCTTATGCAACTGCTGTTGGACTATTAATGGAAGGTCTAGAAAATCATTCAAGAGAGGACAAAGAGGAGCAAGAAAGACAAAAACAAGAGGAAAATGTTGAAGAGAATGTTCCAGAATTAGATCCCAAACCAAAGACAAATAAAAAATCTTTTTTCGACAAGTTTACAGATGGATTGAAAGAGTTTTTAGACAATGCAGAATAATTAGTAAGAACATATAAATAAATAAAAATAGAAAAGTTATTATGAGCGGAGAATTCGATAACATTTTATTTGAGATGCCTAAATCACAATCTAACACTATTAAAGTAATTGGTGTAGGTGGTGGAGGAAGCAATGCTGTTAATCACATGTTTCAGCAAGACATCAAAGGGGTAGATTTTGTCATCTGTAACACAGATGCTCAAGCACTAGAAAACAGCTCTATACCTAATAAAATTCAGTTAGGAGTTAACTTAACTTCAGGACTAGGTGCTGGAGCAAATCCAGAAGTTGGAGAGCAGGCTGCCAAGGAAAGCATTAAAGAGATTCAGGAGATGTTAAACACCCAAACGAAAATGGTGTTTATTACTGCTGGTATGGGTGGTGGAACAGGAACAGGGGCAGCTCCAATTATTGCTAAAATTGCTAAGGATATGGACATTCTAACTGTAGGAATTGTGACCATGCCTTTTCAATTTGAAGGAAGAATGAGATCTAAACAAGCACAAGCTGGTATTGATGAGTTACGAAACAATGTTGATTCTCTTATTGTTATAAACAATAACAAACTAAGAGAAGTATATGGAAATTTAGGATTTAAAGCTGGATTTTCAAAAGCTGATGAAGTTTTGTCTACAGCAGCGAGAGGAATTGCAGAAGTAATAACACATCACTACAAACAAAATATAGATTTACACGATGCAAAAACAGTTCTTTCTAATAGTGGAACAGCCATTATGGGTTCTGCTAAAGAAGAAGGAACTTCTAGAGCTAAAAGTGCTATAGTTAAAGCATTAGATTCTCCTTTATTAAATGACAACAAGATTACTGGTGCAAAAAATGTATTATTATTAATTGTTTCAGGAACTAATGAGGTAACATTAGACGAAATTGGAGAAATTAATGATTTCATCCAAACAGAAGCAGGTTTTGAAGCCAATATTATTATGGGTATTGGAGAAGATAAAGATCTAGGAGATGCTATAGCTGTCACAGTTGTGGCTACGGGTTTTGCCTTAGATCAACAAAGTAACATTACAAATACAGAAGTTAAGAAAACAGTTTATACTCTGGAAGACGAACAAAAAGCTACGTACGATTTTTCAGATACTATTTTATCTAAAACTCCATTAGTTAAAGATCCAATTGATACAAGTGAAAAGAAAATAATTCATGTTCTTGAAGTAGATGATGAACCAGAACATCAAGAAGAGAGAGAAGAGTTTCAAATGGATTTAATTCCAACTTCTGAGGTTATCAGAAACAGTACTGTAGTTTATGATGAAATTCTTTCTGAAGATATTTCTGAAGATGATTTTATTATTACCAATATATCACCAGTTGTTGAAGAAGAAGTTAAAGATGAATCTTCATCAATTCAACCCGATTTATTATTTGATCTTCCAATCAATGATTTTGAAGAGATTAAAATAAATAAAGATGAAATTCGCCATGAGCTCACACCAGATATTTTGAATTTTGAGGTTACGGATGCACAGGAAATTATTGCTGACAAAAGAGATGAGTCAGTTACAAAACATATCTTAGAAGATTTTGATATTCAGCCTACCATAGGTAAAAGTTCATCAATAAATAAGGATTCAAAAGAACTAGAGCAAGAATTACAATTTGAATTAAAAACTTCAATTCCACAGTCAGAAATTAATGAAATTGAAGCCTCTAGTGAAGAAGTGTCCCCTATGAGTCTTACCATTACAGAACTTCAAAAAAGAGCTGAAGAACGAAGACAAAAAATGAAAGGTTTCAACTATAAATTTACTGATCAAATGAATAAAAATATAGATGAAATTGAACGTCAGCCAGCCTACAAAAGATTGGGTGTAAATTTAGATGAAAGCAGTTCGATAATTAGCAAATCTAAAACAACCTTGTCTACAGATGATAATGATGATATACAATTGAAGTCAAATAACTCTTTTTTGCATGACAATGTAGATTAAGAACGCATGACCCCGGCTATCTCCTTAACCGTATTCATTGATTTGAGTGCGGTTTTTTATTCCTAAGATTCTAATGCTTTAGCAATTCGTTTAATAGCCTCTCTTAAGATAGCTTCAGAAGCTGCATACGATAATCTTATGCAATTTGGAGCCCCAAAAGCAGCTCCAGTAACTGAGGCTACGTTAGCTTCCTCAAGTAGAAATAAAGAAAAGTCATTTGCATCTTTAATGTATTTTCCTTTGATAGTTTTTCCAAAGAAATGTGAAATATCAGGGAAAATGTAAAAAGCACCGTCAGGAATATTTAATTTAAACCCTTCAATTTCGCCGAGTAATTCTAATACAATATTTCTGCGAGATTTAAACTCGTCTACCATGTATTGTACTTTAGATACCGGAGCTAGTACGGCAGTTATAGCAGCTCGTTGCGCAATACAATTTGTTCCAGATGTAATTTGGCCTTGCATTTTTGTACATGCTTTAGCGATCCATTCTGGAGCTCCAATATAACCAATTCTCCAGCCAGTCATAGCAAAAGCTTTTGCTAAACCATTCACTGTAATCGTTCTGTCAAACATATTTTCGATTGCAGCAAAACTAAAGGTTGGATTGTTGTAGTTTATATGCTCATAAATCTCGTCAGATAGCACATATATTTGAGGATGTTTTTCCAAAACTTTTGCCAAAGCCCTGTATTCCTCTTCCGAATAAATTGTTCCACTAGGGTTGTTTGGAGAGTTGAAAAACACCATCTTTGTTTTTGGTGTAATAGATGCCTCTAACTGTTCTGGTGTAATTTTAAAATCAGTTTCTATAGAAGATGGGATTTCTACAAATGTTGCTTCACATAAAATTGCAATTGCAGAATAACTTACCCAATAGGGTGCTGGTAATAAAACTTCGTCTCCAGGATTAAGAAGTACTTGAGCAACATTAGCAATAGATTGTTTAGCTCCAGTAGATACTACAATTTGACTCGGCTTATAGCTCAAGTTATTGTCTCTCTTGAACTTAGTACAGATTGCTTCTTTTAATTCTCCATACCCATCTACAGGGGTGTAAGAATTATAATCTTGATTAATCGCTTCTACAGCTGCATCTTTAATAAAGTCTGGTGTATTAAAGTCTGGCTCTCCTAAACTTAAACTAATGATGTCTTTACCTTCAGCTTTTAACTCTCTTGCCTTTGCTGCCATAGCCAATGTTTGTGATACAGGTAGGCTATTTATTCTATTCGATAATGGATGTGCCATTTATATTGGGAAGTTATAAGTACTTTTTATGCTATTTCTGGTTTTTTACCTAAAACACCTAAATGTCTAAAATGTTCTATAATGGCTTTTCTAGTAGTTTTATACTCATTATAAGGCAAATTAAATTCTTTAGCTGTTTCCTTTACAATTTTAGCCAACTTACCATAATGTACATGAGAGATATGCGGAAAAATATGATGTTCAACTTGATGATTTAAGCCTCCGGTATAGAAATTTACGAGTCTATTACTAGGAGCGAAGTTAGAGGTGGTATACAATTGGTGGACTGCCCAAGTATGCTCTAAATTTCCATCTTTATCTGGTATTGGCATTTCTGTATTAGGAACAATATGAGCCAATTGAAAAACAAGGCTTAAAATCATACCAGCTGTATAATGCATTACAAAAAATCCAATCAAAACTTTCCACCATACGATATCTAAAACAACTAAAGGTAAAACGATCCATAAAGAGTAGTAAATTAATTTAGAGATCACTAATTTTGTCCATTCTACTGCAGGACTAGGAAATTTACCATACGATAATTTTCTTTTCAAATAATTATGCATCTGTTTAATATCAGTAGTAATTGCCCAATTAATTGTTAATAATCCATAGAGGAAAATAGAATAATATTTTTGAAGCTTATGGATCTTCAGCCATTTAGAATGTTTAGAAAAACGTATAATTCTACCGGCATCAATATCTTCATCAAGATCTTTAATATTGGTAAATGTGTGGTGTAAGACATTGTGTTGTACTTTCCAATTGTATACATTTCCTGCAAGGATATAGATACTACTACCCATTAATTTGTTAACCCATTTTTTACTAGAGAAAGAATCATGATTGCTATCATGCATTACATTCATTCCAACCCCTGCCATTCCAACTCCAGTTACAGCCATTAAAATAAACATTAGCCATTGTGGCATTTCAACAGTGAGAATTAAAATAAAAGGTACTAAAAAAACAGAAAACATTATGAGGGCTTTGGTGTATAGCTTCCAATTACCTGTTCGTTTAATGTTATTTTCCTTAAAGTAAGTATTTACTCTTTTGTTGAGTGTTCTAAAAAACTTAGCCTTATCAATTCTTGAAAAATTTATTGACTTCATAAATGGGTGTATTGTTATATCTCAAAAATAAACATTTTTGTGTATGATATGATGATAAACGATTATTATTTGACGGAATTGTTCTATTGATTAATTACTTTTGCGATATATTCAAAATCATGGATTTACTTTTAAAATATTTTCCGGAATTAACACAAGAACAAATTACACAATTTTCAAAATTACAAGAGCTGTATAAAGATTGGAATTTAAAAATTAATGTAGTTTCTAGGAAAGATATTGATGAGTTATACCTAAGACATGTGTTACATTCTCTAGGTATTGCTAAGGTAGTTCAGTTTAAATCGAATACCAAAGTAATGGATGTTGGAACTGGAGGAGGTTTTCCAGGGATTCCTTTAGCTATATTATTTCCAGAAACACATTTTCATCTTGTAGATAGTATTGGTAAAAAAATTAAGGTTGTAAATGAAGTAGCCGAAGGTTTAGGTTTGCAAAACATTTCAACAACTCATGGAAGAGTTGAAGAGGACCAAGATACCTACGATTTTATTGTAAGTAGAGCAGTGGCTCAAATGGAAACATTTGTTCGCTGGACTAAAGGAAAAATTAACAAAAAACAAGAGCACAAAATTAAAAATGGAATTTTATATTTAAAAGGGGGTGATTTAACCGAAGAATTAAAAAAATATACTACAGTTTCAATTTTTAATTTATCAGATTTTTTTGATGAAGATTTTTTTGACACAAAAAAAGTGGTGCATTTGCCCATGAAGTATAAAGGTTAAAAATTAAGAATATGGCATTAACACCGTCCAATAATTTTCAGAAAGGCATTGCTGCTCCCAAGTTCACATTAGTAGACACCATATCAGAAAAAGTGGTTTCTTTAGATGAATTAAAGGGAAAGAAAGGAACAGTTATTTTCTTTATTTGCAACCACTGCCCTTTTGTAATTCATATTAACAAAACCCTAGTTCAAATAGCGAATGAGTATAGTTCTAAAGGATTTAGTTTTATTGCCATTAGCAGCAATGATTCACAAAAATACCCAATGGACGGCCCGGCTAATATGAAAATTCATGCTAAAAATGAAAATTATCCGTTTCCATATTTATATGACGAAACCCAAGAAGTCGCTAAAGCTTATGACGCTGCATGTACTCCAGATTTATATATTTTTGACAGTAATTTAATATCAGTATATCATGGTCAATTAGATGATTCTAGACCTGGCAATGATCTTCCAGTTACTGGGATAGATATTCGAGAAG
>ENA-OQVM01002561-OQVM01002561.1-marine-metagenome-genome-assembly--contig:-NODE-2561-length-21031-cov-9.947981_pt1 | contig 21031 bp, 21 predicted proteins | sample MGYA00237776_ERZ505498 | MGnify/ENA primary metagenome ERZ505498 (study PRJEB26159, sample SAMN06265151) | marine metagenome | isolation source: Helgoland LTER site | place: Germany:Helgoland, sampling... | reverse complement strand
TTATTTTTATCTGTAAATGGATCAGATTGCGGTATTGCTAATGTAAATATTGGAACCTCTGGTGCTGAAATTGGAGGTGCTTTTGGAGGAGAAAAAGATACTGGAGGGGGAAGAGAATCTGGTTCAGATGCTTGGAAAGTGTACATGAGAAGACAAACAAATACCATAAATTATACTACTGATTTACCATTAGCACAAGGAATTAAGTTTGATTTATAATTTTTTATTAATTAGAGTACTACAGGCTTGATCGGAAGGTAAAACTAGTATATCAGCAATGTTTACATGTTTTGGTCTTGATATAACAAATGAAATAATTTCTGCTATATCTTCTGCTTGCAATGCTTCATATCCTTTGTAAACATTTTTAGCAGTTTGCGTATCACCTTTAAATCTGACATCAGAAAAAGATGTTTCAACCAGCCCAGGATTAATTTCTGAGACTTTAATATTATGCTTATTTAGGTCTAATCGAAGACTCTGACTTATTGCTTTTACAGCATATTTACTTGCGCAGTAAATATTTCCTTTGGGATAAACTTCTCTGCCTGCAAGAGACCCAATATTTATAATGTGACCAGTTGAATTTTCAATCATATTATTGACAATAGCTTTTGTCACATACATTAGCCCTTTAACATTAATATCAATCATTTTATCCCAATCATTGATATTTCCATCTTGAAAAAAATCCATACCATGTGCATTTCCAGCATTATTTATTAGTACATGTATATTTTTCCATTTTTCTGGTAAGCTGGAAATTGAACGAATAACTTCAGAATTCAATGAAACATCAAAGCACAATGAAATTGTTGAAGTTATTTTATTTAAGTCATCTTCTATTGAGCAAAGAACTTCATTTCGTCTACCACAAAGAATAAGTTTAAATCCAAGTTTGGCTAACTCATATGCAGTTGCTTTTCCAATCCCACTAGTTGCTCCAGTAATTAATGCTATTTTATCCATCCTATAAATATATGCATCTATTAAATATTATTAAAAAATATGTTAAAATTATTGTTAATTTTTTGTTTTTTTAACCAATTATTAACAGGGTAGAAGTAATATTTTTAACAAATTGCAAAGTGTTATTCATTAAACACTGAAATATTAAAATTTAAAAGATGGAAAATAAAATAAACATTAAGGAAATTAATGAAAAAATTGAGAAAGAGAGTGCTTTTATCGATTTACTAATATTTGAACTTAATAAGGTAATTGTAGGGCAAAAACCAATGATTGAAAGGTTGTTAATAGGCCTTCTTGGTCAAGGTCATATCTTGTTAGAAGGAGTGCCTGGTTTAGCCAAAACACTAGTTATTAATTCCTTATCTAAGGCCATAAAAGGGTCTTTTAGTAGAATTCAATTTACACCTGATTTACTTCCCGCAGATGTTGTTGGTACCCAAATATATAATATTAAAGAGACTAATTTTTCAGTGAAAAAAGGACCTATCTTTGCAAATTTTGTTTTAGCTGATGAAATAAATAGAGCTCCAGCCAAAGTGCAGTCTGCATTACTTGAAGCCATGCAAGAAAAGCAGGTTACTATAGGTGATGAAACTTTCATTTTAGATAAACCTTTTTTAGTAATGGCAACGCAAAACCCTGTAGAGCAAGAAGGGACTTATACATTACCTGAAGCCCAAGTCGATAGATTTATGTTAAAAACAGTAGTTGATTACCCATCTATGGATGATGAAAAATTAATTATTAGAGCAAATTTATCTGGCAGTTTTGAAAAAATTAGTCCAGTTGTTTCAATCAAAGAAATTATTAAAGCTCAAAAAACAATTAACGAGGTTTATATGGATGAAAAAATAGAGTCATATATCCTAGATATAATATTTGCAACTAGAGAACCTTCAAAATATAAATTATCTGAACTTGAGCCTTTAATATCCTTTGGAGCATCCCCAAGAGGTAGTATTAATCTTGCATTAGCTTCAAAGTGTTATGCCTTTATTAAAAGAAGAGGGTATGTTATCCCTGAAGACGTTAGGGCAGTTGTTCATGATGTTTTAAGGCACAGAATAGGAATTACTTATGAGGCTGAGGCAGAAAACTTAACATCTGTTGACATCATAAATAAAATTGTTAATCAAATTGAAGTCCCTTAAATTTTGATTTATGGATACTAAAGATCTTTTAAAGAAAGTTAGAAAAATTGAAATTAAAACTAGAAGGTTATCAGACCATATTTTTGGTGGTGAATACCATTCTACTTTTAAGGGAAAGGGAATGACTTTTAGTGAAGTTAGACAGTATCAAATAGGTGACGATGTTAGGACGATTGACTGGAATGTAACGGCTAGGTATAAAGAGCCATATATAAAAGTTTTTGAAGAAGAACGAGAGCAGACATTAATGTTAATGGTAGACGTCTCCGGGTCTAAATTTTTTGGAACCAACGATGTTTTTAAAAATGAATATGTTACTGAAATTGCCGCAACTTTATCTTTTTCAGCGAATCAAAACAATGATAAAATTGGTTTAATATTATTCACAGATGTAATTGAATTATACATTCCACCTAAAAAAGGCAAGACACATATATTAAGAATAATCAGAGAATTATTAGACTTTAAGCCGATAAGTAAAAAAACCGATATTCATTTTGCATTTAAATTTTTGTCGAACATCCAAAAAAACAAATCGATTGTATTCATAATATCTGATTTTATTTCGCCTGATTATTTTAAAAGCTTAAAAATTAGTTCTTCTAAACACGATATTACTGGGATTAGAATTTTTGATAAAGGGGAAGAATCAATTCCAAATTTGGGCTTGATTCAAGCTATAGATAGTGAAACAGGAGTCGTTTCTACAATCAATACAAGTTCTTCAAGAGTTAGATCATCTTACAAAAAACAGTATTTGTCCAATGTAAAAGTATTTGAGAATAACTTCAAACGCTCTGGAGCTGGAATAATCAATTGTGGAATTGAAGAGAGTTATGTTAAAAAGTTACTTGGATATTTTAAAAATAGAAGTTAAATGAAAATTAACAGTTTAACATATAATTTTTTAAAAATAAAATTTTTAGGACTATTCTTCTTTGCTTTGTTTAACCAATTAAATGCTCAAGAGGCCTCAAACTTTGTAGATACTACAAGTATTAGAATTGGAGAACAGATTAATTATAAAATCAATATTAAATTAGATTCATTAGATGAGATTAATTTTCCTAAAGCCAAAGATTTTGCACCCTTTGAACTTATAAACGAATTTAAAGTAGATACTAACTATTTAGATAAAAAATTTATAATAAGTAAGCAGTTTGCTTTAACTTTTTTTGACTCTGGCACATACTATATCCCTTCACAAAAATTAAGTCTTTTAGATAAAGAAATCAAATTAGATTCCTTTAAAGTAACAATTAACCCTGTAAAAATAGACACCACTAAACAAGGCCTTTATGATATAAAACCTATTATGAAATCAAACACTAAGTTTGATTTTCTGTTTTGGCTTTATATTTTAATATTTATCATTGTCTTCTGTACTTTCTTATACTTTAAAAATCATATTTTCTCATTTTTTACAATTAATAAATTGGAAGTAGAATATTTAACTCCTTATGAAAAGGCTGTAACTGAGCTGTCAAAAATTAAAGACCTCAATTACCTTTCTGAAATTGACATCAAAACTTATTATTCAGATTTAACATTTGTCATTAGAAATTTTATTGAAGAAAAAATAATAGATAATGCATTAGAGTGTACAACAAAAGAATTAATTCAGAAACTCTCTTTATTAAAAACATCAAAGAAACTAAACTTTTCTAATTCAACTTTAAAAAATATTGAAGATGTATTTTCCAGAGCAGACCTTGTTAAGTTTGCAAAATATGAGCCAGATACTCAATCTGCATCAACTGATTTAGAAACACTAACCAAGGAGCTTGAAAAGATTAAATTAATATTACCTGAACCTTCTGAGGAAGAATTAGAAAAAAATCTTAAAATTCAAGAAGATCTCAGAAGAAAAAGATTAAAAAATAGAAATAACAAAATTGCTATATACTCACTATTATCTCTATTTCTTATTTATTTAACTGCTTCTATAATTTATGGTTTTACTTATGTGAATGATAAGATATTTCAAAAACAAAATTTGATATTTCTTGAATCTGACAATTGGGTTAGCTCTAGTTATGGTGCTCCACCAATTACAATTTCAACCCCAGAGGTGTTAATTAGAAATACTGATAGCCTTACATTTAGTGTAGTCGAAGCCTCTTCAAAATCAGAATTTAGTTTTAATAATATTAAGGATCCATTATATATTACACTTACTAATTTTAAACTTCCTGAAAACAGCAGTGTTAAATTACAAGATGTAATGATTAGCTCTATCGAAACTATTGAAGAACTGGGAGTTAAAAACATCATTACTAAATTTGAAAAATTTCAAACTCCCAATGAAGCAGAAGGATTAATGATTTATGGATCTGCAGATTTTCCTGTGGATAAGCCAAATCAATTTAGAAAGTCAAAATATAAAATATTTGGATTTATCAACAATCAAGATTATAAGCAGATCTTTATTTCATGGGAAGAAAATGACAACTATATTGTTGAAATTATTGACAGAATTATAAACTCTATTGAATTAGTAAAAAACAAAACAAACTAATGACTTTTAAAATACAGTTTCTAAATCCCGAGTTTTTTTGGTTGCTACTAATAGTCCCAATCGCTTGTATTTGGTTTATTTTGAAAAAAAATAAGTTCAATAATTCGATATCAGTTCCAAACACAAGCGCTCTATTATCTCAACCTTCTGTTCTTCCAAAGCTAAAGCCAGTCTTAAATATTCTTAGAATTTTATCTTTAATATTTATAATTATAGCATTGGCAAGACCTCAGATAATTGATGTGACAACCAAGATTAAAAATAATCAAGGAATAGACATTGTAATGGCAATTGATGTTTCAGCCAGTATGTTAGCAAAAGATTTAAAGCCAAATAGATTAGAGGCCTTAAAAAATGTTGCTTCTAATTTTATTTTGGACAGAACTAATGATAGAATAGGTTTGGTTGAATATGCTGGAGAGAGTTATACAAAAACTCCGATTACTAGTGATAAGAATATTATAATAAAATCACTTAATGAAATTAATTATAACACTATAATTGAGGGTGGAACTGCTATAGGAATGGGATTAGCTACATCTGTTAATAGGATAAAGGACAGTAAAGCCAAAAGCAAAGTTATTATTTTGTTGACTGATGGGGTTAATAATTCTGGGTTTATAGATCCAAATACAGCTGCTGAATTAGCAATTGAATATGGAATAAAAATATACACGATTGGCATAGGCACTAATGGAATGGCTCTTTCACCTGTTGGAATTGATAATAACGGAAAATTCAGTTATGCAAAAATTCAAGTTGAAATTGATGAAAATTTACTTATTGAAATTGCAGAAACGACTGGTGGTAAATACTTTAGAGCTACTAATAACAAGAAATTACAAGAAATTTACAGCGAAATAAACAAATTAGAAAAATCAGATGTTGAAGAAATTAAATACTATAATCATGATGAAAAATATAGGTTTTATATTTTACTGGCTATTATATTTTTGACAACTGAACTAGTCTTGAAATATACACTCTTTAGAAGCTTTATATAATGTATCAACTAGAAGAAAAAATATGGTTTTGGTTAATGGTTCTTCCAATATTGGCAGCTATTTTATTTTTCATTAATGAAATATGGAAATCGCGTACCCAACAAGGATTTATTACACAATCCTCTCTACTAAAGTTAAGCCCTGATTATTCAAGGTTCAAGCCTTATCTGAAAATGTTTATTAACATATTATCATTAATACTATTGATTTTTGCTATGGTTAATTTTCAAGTTGGAACTAAAATTGAAAGCTATAAAAGGTTTGGTGTTGATATAGTTTTTGCAATCGATGTTTCTAGAAGCATGCTTGCTGAAGATGTTGCTCCAAATAGACTAGAGAAGTCTAAACAAATTGTTAATCAAATTATTAATAAACTTACAAGTGACAGAGTAGGTATTGTTGCCTATGCAGGAAAGGCATTTCCACAACTTCCAATAACTACTGACTATTCATCTGCAAAGATGTTTTTAAGTAATATGAACACAGATATGATTTCTTCTCAAGGCACTGCTATTGATGAGGCAATACAGCTATCATCTACATATTTTGATGAAAACATCAACACTTCTAAATTATTAATAATTATATCTGATGGAGAAGACCATAATAACAGTTCTCTAGACATTGCAAAAATGGCTGCTCAAAAGGGAATAAAAATACATACAATTGGAGTTGGAAAAGAAAAAGGATCTCCAATTCCAATGAAAAAAAATGGTATTACTCAAAACTATAAGAGAGATAATAATAATGAAGTTGTTATTACAAAACTTAATAAAAAAGTTTTAACTGATATAGCTGAAATCACACAAGGAACCTTCATTATTGGTCAAAACACATCATTTGTAATAAATGAAATAGATAAAATTTTACTAGAAACTGAAAAGACAGAATTTGAAAGCACACAGTTCTCTGATTATAAGGATCAGTTTCAGTTATTTATTTTTATAGCTTTAATGTTCTTATTTTTAGATATATTTCTGTTTGATTCTAAGACAAGTTGGATAAAAAAATTAAACTTATTTAATGATAACAATGCTGCAAAATAAAATTAATAAAACATTAATTAATTATGCCCTACTGATGTTTATATCTATGGGAAGTATAATGTCTCAGCAAAATGAGTATGAATCTTTAATTAAAAAAGGAAATAATTCATTTGAAGATAACACAGCTCTTTCTGAACAAAATTACAGAAAAGCAATTTCATATAGTCCTGAATTTGTTAAAGGCCAATATAATTTTAGTAACAACCTATATAAAAATGAATATTATGATGAGGCCTTACTTAATCAATTAGAGGCTTCAAAATATGCAAAGACCAGAGCAGATAAGCACCTAATATTTCATAATATTGGTAACATACTGATGAAGAAAAAAATGTGTAAAGAAGCTGTTGAGGCTTATAAAAATGCACTTAAAAATAACCCTAAAGATGACGAGTCAAGATACAATTTAGCTTTGGCTAAAGATTGTGCTAAGGATGAAAATGAAAATGAAAAGGAAAGTGAAGGTGAAGATGAAGACGAGGATAAAGAAAAGGATAAAGAAAAAGATGAAAATGAAGATCAAAAAGAGGATAAAGATCAGCAGGGAGATGACGAAAAACAAAATGAAGACCAAGATCAAAAAGAAAATAATAAAGATGATAAAGATCAAAAAGGAGATGACAAAAGTAAAGATGAAAAGCCTAAAGAAAAGAAATTGTCACCACAACAAATAAAAAATATCTTAGAGGCAATGAATCAAGAAGAAAGTAAAGTTCAAGAAAAAATGAATGCAAAAAAATTAAAAGGAGTTAAATTAAAAAATGAAAAAGACTGGTAATGAGTTATAAATACTTACTAAATATTGCTTTACTTTTCATTAACTTAAATGTTTTCTGTCAAATTAACTTTGAAGCTAAATTAAGTAAAAGTACTCTAGGGGTTAACGAAAGGTTACGTGTGGAATTTTCAATAAATGAAGACGGCGACAATTTTTCACCTCCTGACTTTATAAATTTTAAAGTAGTTGGTGGCCCATCCCAATCTATTAAGAATTCCTGGGTTAATGGAGATAGATCTTACAGTAAATCTTACACTTATTTTCTTTCTCCGATTAAAACAGGCACTTACAGTATAGGTCAAGCTACAATTGAAGTAGAAGGAAAGGTTTATAAAACACTACCACTGGAAATTAAAGTTGTGGGTGCTGTAAAAAACCCTAACAAGGAAAACGACCCAAATTATGTTTCAGATAGTGAAATCTATTTAACTTCAGAAATATCAAAAAGATCCCCATATTTAAATGAAGGGTTTTCAGTTGTTTATAAATTATATTTTTCATCTAATATCGGTATCACAAATTGGAGAGAATTGTCCTCTCCAAGGTATACTGATTTCTGGAGTCAAAATATCGACATCGATAACTATACCATTGAAGAAGGGACATATAAAGGAAAGCCATCTAGATATGTGACCCTGAAAAAAACTGTTCTTTACCCTCAAAAAGAAGGTGAATTAACAATCGAGCCTTTATCGCTAGACATAACACTACAATTACCAACTAACAGAAGAGATTTCTTTGGACAGAGGATTACTAAATCTTCACAAAAAGTCGTAACCTCTGGAGATCAAATAATTAGTGTAAAACAATTACCTAATTTAAATAAACCAAAAGATTATAACGGAGCAGTTGGATCATTTAATTTTGTAGCCACAACTTCAAAACGACAACTTTCAGTTTCAGAGGCTCTAGAGCTAGAACTTGAAATTAAAGGAAATGGAAACTTAAAATTATTTCAACTCCCAAAACTTAGCCTCCCTTCTTCTTTAGAGATTTATGAACCTGAAAAAACAGAAAATATTTCTACAAACATTAGTGGCATGAGAGGATCTATTCGTGATATATACACAATAGTTCCTTCCAAACCAGGAAAATATAAAATTCCTAAAATAGAGTTTTCTTATTTTGATATTAAATCAAAAAAATATAAAACAATTAGTTCAAATGAAATCAATATTGATGTAGATGGAGAGGAGTGGGGTAGTGAAAAAGATAAAAATATTAATTCAAAAATTAAACCAAAAAACACAACACTTAAATTCCTTCCTTTTAAAACAAAATCTAAATTTGTTAAAATTAAGACTAAATCTTTTTTTAATACAAATATTTTTTGGGGGTTATTAATATTGCCATTTATTATTACAATACTAATAATCATATTAATGAATTATTTGAATGGACGCAATAAATTTTTGAATACTAATATATCCATCAAGTCTAGAAAATTAGCAAAAAAGTATTTACTCGACGCAAAATCTAAGCTTGGTAGTAAAAAAGAATTTTATGAATCTCTTGATAGAGCGTTACATAATTATCTTAAATCAATTACTTTATTCGATAATAGTAACTACTCAAAAATTAATATTCAAAAAGAGTTAGAGAAAAGAAATATAGACGCTAATATTATTAAAGCATTAAATCAATTATTCAGTAATTGTGAAATGGCTAGATATACTCCAATTACTAATGTTGAAATGGAATCTGACTACAAAATTGCTTTAGATATAATAGCAGAGATTGATAAATCAATTAATTAATTATGAGACACTTTTTATTTTTCATTTTATTTGTTAATCTAAGTTTTTCTCAACAAAATGATATTTTTGTTGTTGCTAACGAAAAATATAATTCCTTAGATTTTGTTGGTGCCATTGAAAAGTATAATGAACTTTTGAAAGGAGGATTTCACTCATCAGAATTGTATTTTAATTTAGGAAATGCTTATTACAAGCTTGATAGCTTAGCTCAAAGTATTTATTATTATGAAAAAGGTTTAAAATATTTTCCAAATGATTCTAGTCTAATTCAAAATTTAGCATACTTAAATAATCTTACAATAGATGATATTGAATCTTTGCCTGAAGATATTGTTAGTAAGCAATTTAATTATTTCCTTAACTATTTTTCTTTTAACACCTGGTCAATAATTACTATAATTACAGCTATACTTTCTTGTGTCATATTTCTGTTATATTTTTTATCTAAGTCATCTATATACAAACGGACATATTTCACAATATTTATACTATCTTTCATATTAACATCCTCTTTGTTATTTGTAAATTTTAAAATTTATAACGTTCAAACAACTATTGAATTTGGAATAGTTTATAAAGATGTAATTGAAGTTAATTTTGAACCAAATGAAAAAAGTGAAGTTTTATTTGAAATTCACGAAGGAACAAAAGTTGAAGTAATAGAGAACTTTGACATGGATTGGTTAAAAATAAAATTGTCGAATGGACAAACTGGTTGGGTTATAAAAAATCAAATTAAAATCATATGATTACATTAGATCTAGTAGAGAGCGCTCAAAAAAAATGGGGTGAAGGAATTGTTAAAATTGGAAGTTTGAAAAACAATTTCAAATTATGTAAAGAATTTACTTCAAGTTTTTTAAATGAAACATATAGTTTTAAAGAAGGTAAAATTTTGTTCAAACCAACAAAAGCATGTGAAGAACAATTTCGTCCTAATTTCGATATGGCTTTGTCCTATTTTATTGGCGGAAATGATTCGTTTTGTAATGAAGACGAAGGTTTTGCAATGAAACCTTGGGTTAAGGTTTTATTTGAAAACTCTGGAGTTATAATTGAGAAAAATAGAGCAATTGCAATGGGTAATTATTTCTTCACTGACTTAAATGGAAATACAATAAAAGTTGAATACTCTTTTGGTTATAAATTAATTGATTCTAAGTTATATATTGACTTACATCATTCTTCATTACCTTTTACTCATTAGTTTTATTTCAAAAAATTTGCTGAAATAAATCTACTTAATTCATTAAGGGGCTTATAATAAATTGATAACTCAAGTTTATCTTGCTCTATTATTTTAAGAGAATTATTGGCTAGATTAAACACAAAAATTAATATAACTAGTATTAGAATGTTTTTTAAAAGTCCAAAAACACTTCCTAGAATTTTATTAAATAATCCTAATGCTACTAATTTTACGAGTTTTGTGGCAACTTTACCTAGGATTGAAACAATTAGTATGGTTAATATAAATAATATAACATTTGATAGAATTATTATATAACCCTCTTTCCAGTTAAAATACTGCTTAGACATTAAATAATTAGATAAATCACCATTGTATTGAGTAGCTAAATATATACCTAGTACCAATCCAATAACAGATGCTATTTCAATAATGAAGCCCTTATATAACCCTTTTATAAACCCATAAATAAGGAAGATTGAAATAAAAATATCTATATAATTCATAAATAATATTTTTACAAATAAAAGAAATTTTATTTATTGAATAACATAAATGATAATGCTAACTTTGTTTTAATTATAGACGCAAATGATTAATTCTAAGTTAAAAGAAAGATGGGGAATATTAACTCATAAATTATCTATTGATTTTCGTGATGGTGATGAGATTGATTTAGATTCGATTATTTATTTAATTGGAGTTCAAGAGTTGCAACAGCTTCATTCTAAATTTAACAAGAATCAAAAACTAGATTTAATGCACATAGCTATATGTAAATTATTAAGTGATTATGGTTATTATGAATTTGATTATATAGATGAGCAAGGATGGCCACACTATAAATGTCTAAAGCAACTACCTAACTTGAAGGCTGGGGAACAGTCTATCTTAATGAAAGACGCAATAGTTAACTATTTTCTTAAATCTAATTATATTCAATAAGAATGATTAAATTTGACATTTGACTAAACAACATGATTGAACAAATAGCACATAATATTAAAGAAATTGAATCTTTTAAGTCTTCTTCGAAAGATGAAATTGAAAATTTTAGAATAAAGTATTTAGGTAAAAAAGGCCTTGTTAACTTTTACTTCTCAGAATTTAAAAATGTTGATAATAGCAAAAAAAAGGAATATGGTTTAAGTATAAATAAACTGAAAATATCCGCACAAAATAAATTTAATGAGTTAAATTCTTTAGTTTCAAGTAACTCAACCTTATCTCAACTAAACGATTTAACTAGACCAGGTAATTCCATTGAAATTGGTTCAAAACATCCTATTACAATTGTAAAAAATAGAATTATTGATATTTTTTCTAGTATTGGATATAATGTTAGTGAAGGACCAGAAATTGAAGATGACTGGCACAATTTCACTGCACTTAATTTACCTGAACATCACCCTGCAAGGGATATGCAAGACACTTTCTTTATACAGACAAACCCTGATTTATTATTAAGAACACATACTAGTTCTGTTCAAGTAAGATATATGGAAAGTAATAAACCTCCAATTAGAACAATTTCTCCAGGAAGAGTGTATAGAAACGAAGCCATTTCAGCAAGATCTCATTGTTTTTTTCATCAAGTTGAAGGCCTGTATATTGATGAAAATGTCAGTTTTGCAGATCTTAAACAGACTTTAGAATTTTTTACCACACAGCTTTTTGGTAAATCAAAAATTAGATTAAGGCCCTCTTATTTCCCTTTTACTGAACCAAGCGCGGAAGTAGATGTTTATTGGGGCTTAAAAAATGAAACAGACTACAAAATGACTAAGGGGACAGGTTGGTTAGAAATTATGGGTTGTGGAATGGTTGACCCTAATGTCTTGGACAATTGTGGGATAGATTCTAAAAAATATTCAGGTTTTGCATTTGGAATGGGTATAGATAGAATAGCTCTTTTGCTTCACCAAATTAAAGATATTAGACTACTTAGTGAAAATGATACTAGATTTATTAAACAATTTAAATCAACAATTTAATTTAACTTTTCGTTTAATTTTTTAAATGTATTTTTAGGACTCTTTTTTTCATAAAGAATTGCATGAACAGCTTCAATAATTGGAGTTTTTGCTTTTTTAATATTATCCCCATTTAATTGCATAGCTTTTTTTGTTGAAATATATCCTTCTGCAATCATTTTCATTTCCATTTGAGCGGCCTTTACTGTATAGCCTTTACCGACCATATTGCCAAACATTCTATTCCTTGAAAAGACAGAATAACCAGTAACTAACAAATCACCTAAATATGCTGAATTATTAATATTCCTTTTTATTTTATGCTTTTTCTTTATAAATCTTTTTATTTCTCTAATTGCATTACTCATTAAAATGCTCTGAAAATTATCTCCGTACCCAAGGCCATGAGCAATTCCTGCAGCAATAGCATATATGTTTTTTAACATACTGGAATATTCAATTCCAATTACATCATCACTTACTTTTGTTTTAATATACTTATTGTTAAAATCTAAACAAATAGTCTTTGCTAAACTCTTTTTAGAGCAAGCAATAGTTAAGTAAGAAAGCCTCTCTAAAGCTACTTCCTCTGCATGACAAGGACCAGCAATAACTAAAAATTTTTCTTTAAGTATATTATAATTATTTATCATGTGCTCTCCAACTAAAAGACCAGTTTCTGGTACGATGCCTTTTATTCCAGAAATCACTATTTTTTTAGAAATATCAACTTTAATTTTTTCCAATTCAGAATTTATAAATTCAGAGGGAACAACTAATATTATTACATCTGCATTTCTAACAACATCATTTAAATTTGCGCTTATTTGTAATTTAGATAGATTTAACTCAACAGAGCTTAAATAATTTGGATTATGTTTATTCTTTTGGATGTAATCAAGGGTTTCATTGTTTCTTACATACCAAGCAATAGAATTTAAATTATCAGACAGAATTTTGACTATTGCAGTAGCCCAGCTACCACTTCCAATAACAGCATAATTTAAATTGTTTTTCATTTTATAAGTTATAAGTTAAATATTTATTTTAATATTATTATTTATTAGATAAGATAAAACCTTTGAGTCTATTTTTAAATTATCTGTTTTCTTATTTAAAATATTTCTTCTGATATTTGAAGCTGAAACATTAATTATAGGAGCGTTTAAATAGTAAATATTTTCATGTGTTAATTTAGATTTTTCTTTGTAATTATTTCTTGGGTACACATATATTTTATGATTTTTTATAATTTCACTGTACTGTTTCCAAGTCGTAAGCTTCGTTATATTATCATCGCCAATTATTAAGCTATAATTATTAATATTATTTTCTTTATTTAAATAATTTAATGTGTTTATTGAGTAACTAGGTTTAGGTAGGTTCTTCTCAATATCACTAGGTAAAATATTTTTATGTTTTTTACAGACAATTTCTAGCATTTTATATCGGTGATTAAAATCAATAAGTGTGCTATCGATTTTGTGAGGACTTTGTGGGGTAAGGACAAGCCAAACTTTATCTAAATCAGAATTGTTCACAGCATAATTGGCTACTTGCAAATGACCATCGTGAATAGGATTAAACGCACCAAAATAGAGTCCAATATTCATCTATTGATTTTTTGTAAATTGATAAATTATATTTTTCACCTGTTTTATTGCTAGTTCTAAGTTATCATTAATAATCACAAAATCGTATTTGTCAGAATATTCAAGTTCTTTAATTGCTTTATCTAACCTAAATTCTATACTTTTTTGAGATTCAGTTTCTCTATCTACCAAACGTTTTTTTAATTCGATTAAATTCGGTGGTTTAATAAAAATTGAAACACTTGTTTCCGGAAATTGTGCTTTTAAATTTAACCCACCTATAACATCTATATCGAAAACTATATTTTTTCCTTTAGAATTTAATTTTTGAATTTCAGACTTTGATGTTCCGTAAAATACATTTTTGTAAACTTCTTCCCACTCTATAAAATCGTTATTTTGAATTTTTTCTTTAAAATTTGAGACAGATATAAAGTGATAATCTTTTCCATCTATTTCATTTTTTCTTTTCGCTCTTGTAGTTGAGGATATTGAAAATTCTAGATTTATATCTTCTAATGCCAGTAATTCTTTTACAATAGTTGTTTTCCCAGAGCCAGAGGGAGCAGCGATTATAATCAATTTTTCTTTTTTCATTATAATACGTTTAACAATTGCTCTTTTATTTTTTCTAATTCATCTTTCATTTGAATTACAATTTTTTGCATTTCAGAGTTATTTGCTTTTGAACCTATAGTATTTATTTCTCTACCAATTTCTTGCCCAATAAAAGCTAATTTTTTACCGTTAGAAGTACTGTTTTTAAGCGATGATAAAAAGTATTCTAAATGATTTTTTAGTCTTACTTGCTCTTCAGTTATATCAATTTTTTCAATATAATATATCAACTCCTGCTCTAACCTATTGTTGTCGTGATCAATATTTAATTTTTCAATTTCTAGATTAATTTTAGATCTAATATGTTTAATGCGCTTGGGGTCTATTTCATTAATTAATGATAGTAGATCCCCAATTTCATGGATTCTCATGATAAAATCTTTTTCTAAAGCTAGACCTTCATCTTTTCGATATTTAATTAGAGATTCAATAGCATTTTCAATTTCTTTAAAAATCTTTGGCCAATCTGAATCGTTTTCTTCAATCTGTTTAGAAATAATCGCATCTGGCATTTTTACTGCTATTTTTAATAACTCAACTGCCGAGCCGTCAACAATACTTCTTAATTGATCAATATATGTATTTATTAAAGGAGAATTTAGTAATGATTTACTATTATCATTTTTTGAGTCCATATATAACAAAAATTCAACCTTTCCTCTTTTTAGTTTGTCAGATAAATGTTTTCTTATAAGGAGTTCTTTGGGTTTTACAGAATTTGTTATTCTGGTATTTAAATCTAGATTTTTACTATTTAAAGACTTTATTTCAATTGTTAAATTTCCGCTTTCCAACTGAACAATAGACTTACCGTAGCCAGTCATTGATTGAATCATATTATTTTAAGTTTTTACAAAGATAAATAAATCTCAATTAGCTTCTTTTTTTAGAGAAACTAAATAAATACCAGTGAAGACTAAACAAACCGCCATGATGTCTGTTAATTTTAAGATGTCACTTCCTGTAGCAATTGCATATATAATTCCTATTATTGGTTGAAGATAAATAAACATTCCAACGGTTGATGCTTTTAGTGTTTTTAATGCATAAACATTAAGTAAATACACAGCAAACGTTGCACCTGTAATGACAAAACCAATTTTTAGAAATATGATTTTATCATATATTTCCCAAGGAATTTCTAAGAAATGATGAATAGAAAATGGCGTATTTAGTATCACACCTAGAAGAAATAACCATTTCATAATTGTTATTACAGAATATTTTTTAGTCAAAGATCTAACGGCGACTAAATATATTGCATAAGAAATACTATTTAATAACAGTAATAAATTACCAGACCTTATATCTTCAGGATTAAAATTAGTTCTAGTATTAATAAGTATTATTGAAATAGCACCTATAAAACCGATTGCTACCCCAATTAGTCTAGTCTTTATTACTTTTTCTTTTATCATAATAATAGAAATGATGAATACTATAATAGGAGAAATTGTTGAAATTATAGAGCTATTGATTGGAGTAGATAACTCTAACCCTTTTATGGCAGAAATCATATTTATTGACATTCCAAAAACACTACAGAATAAAAATTTAGGCCAATCTTTTTTTTGAATTTTTTCTTTCTTACTAAATATAGAAATTATCCAGAATAAAGTGCACGCACCTAATACTCTTGCTAACAACAAGCCAGGTGGCGTTATAAAAACGGGCATTAAGTTTTTAGTAATTGTATGGTTGAGTCCAAAAATTGATGTTGCTGTTAAAGCAGCAATAATTGCTAGTAGTCTATTATTCACTTAGATGCTTTTTTAACTCTAAGATATTTTTTTTGCTGTTTCCAATAAAAATTTTATTATCAATAACTATCACTGGTCTCTTTAAAAATGTGTAATTATCTAATATGTAATTTTTATATTCAAGCTCAGTTAAGGTTACATTTTTAAGTTTTTTTTCACTAAAGAGTTTAGCTCTTTTATTGAAAATTAGTTCATAGCTTTTTGATAAATCATAAATCATTTCTAACTCATTTATAGTTATAGGCATCGATTTAATTTCTCTAAACTCAAATGAACTATCTAATTTAAGATATTTAATAATTCTTATACAAGTATTGCAAGATTTTAGATAAAAAACTACCTTCATAGTGAACTAAATATTTATTTAAAAATAAAGGTATTATTTAGTTTTAGATACTACTAATTAAAATATATTTTTGTTAAATAAATTAAACTAATGAAATTCAACACTAAAACGATTCATGGTGGACAGACTCACGACCCAGCTTATGGTGCCGTTATGCCTCCAATCTATCAAACATCAACATATGCTCAGACTACGCCTGGTGGCCACAAAGGATTTGAATATTCTAGAACTCACAATCCAACGAGACACGCATTAGAAAATTCATTTGCAAGCATAGAAAATGGTAAACATGGACTAGCTTTCGGATCAGGACTTGCTGCAATAGATGCTGTAATTAAATTATTAAAACCTGGTGATGAAGTTATTTCCACAAATGATTTATACGGAGGGACGTATAGGCTATTTACTAAAATCTATCAAGATTTTGGAATTAAGTTTCATTTCGTTGGAATGGAAAGCCACTCAAAAATCAATTCTTTGATAAACAAAAAGACCAAATTATTATGGGCTGAAACTCCTACAAATCCTATGTTAAATATTGTAGATATTAAAGCCTTGTCTAAAATTGCAAAGACTAATAATATCCTATTTGCTGTTGATAATACTTTCGCAACACCATACATACAAACTCCGTTAGATTTAGGAGCTGACATTGTAATGCATTCAGCAACTAAGTATCTTGGAGGTCATAGTGATGTTGTCATGGGAGCGCTTGTTGTTAACAATAGCTCTTTAGCAGAGAAATTATATTTTATCCAAAACGCAAGTGGAGCTATTCCAGGACCCCAAGATAGTTTTTTGGTTTTGCGTGGAATCAAAACTTTGCACATTAGAATGCAAAGGCACTGTGAAAATGCTAAGATGATTGCAGAGTTTTTAAACGAACACCCTAAAGTTGAAAAAGTTTATTGGCCTGGCCTTAAAAATCATAAAAACCACTCTATTGCTAAAAGTCAGATGAATGATTTTGGTGGGATGATTTCTTTTACTTCTAAGAACAACGACTACGACGAAACTATACGAATTCTAGAAAGATTAAAAATATTTACTCTTGCTGAATCCCTAGGAGGAGTTGAATCCCTCTCTGGTCACCCCGCTAGTATGACTCACGCAAGTATTCCGAAACTTGAAAGGGAAAAATCAGGTGTTGTAGATTCACTTATTAGGCTTAGTGTAGGAATTGAAGATATTTCTGATTTGATTCATGACTTGAAACAAGCGTTAGAATAGATTTTTTTATTAATATGACAATATTATTAGTGATTATTATAATATATTTATTAAATCATTATTTTTATATACCTATTAATTAAAATATTATAATTTAAAATCAGATACATTATGCAAGATAAAATAAACGGATTTTTAGATTTAGTACGTGAAAGAAATGGAAATGAACCAGAATTTATGCAGGCAGTTGAAGAAGTTGCAGAAACTGTTATTCCATATATAGTAAATAAAGATATTTATCACGGAAAAAACATTTTATTAAGAATGGTTGAGCCTGAAAGAGTAATATCATTTAGGGTTTGTTGGGTTGATGATTTAGGAGAGATTCAGGTAAATAGAGGATATAGAGTTCAAATGAATTCAGCAATTGGTCCTTATAAAGGAGGTTTAAGATTTCATCCAACAGTTGATTTGAGTATACTTAAGTTTTTAGCTTTTGAACAAGTTTTTAAAAATAGTCTTACAACTTTGCCAATGGGTGGTGGAAAAGGAGGAAGTGATTTTGATCCAAAGGGTAAAAGTGACAATGAGATTATGAGATTTTGCCACTCATTTATGAGTGAGTTATTTAGACATATCGGCCCAAATACAGACGTGCCTGCAGGAGATATAGGAGTTGGAGGAAGAGAAATAGGGTATTTATTTGGTAAATATAAAAGATTAAGCAACGAATTTACCGGAGTTTTAACAGGAAAAGGAGTTTCTTGGGGAGGGTCGTTGATACGACCTGAAGCTACAGGTTATGGAACAGTATATTTTGCTCAAAATATGTTAGCTACAAGAGGAGATGACTTAACAAATAAAACAGTTGTTATTTCTGGATCAGGAAATGTTGCTCAGTTTGCAGCTGAAAAATCAATTCAGTTAGGAGCAAAAGTTCTTACAATGTCTGACTCTTCTGGCTATATTTATGATTCTGAAGGAATAGATGATGAAAAACTAAAACATATAATGACCCTTAAAAATGTTCAAAGAAAGCGAATCAGTGAATACTGTATTAAATATCCAAATAGTGAGTTTGTTAAAGGAAAAACCCCATGGGCTACAAAATGTGACATAGCACTTCCGTGTGCTACGCAAAACGAATTAGATTTAAACGATTCTAAAGTATTACTTAAAAACGGATGTATTTGTGTAAGTGAGGGAGCTAATATGCCTTCCACCAAAGATGCAGTTCATGAGTTTCAAAAAGCTAAAATTTTATTTGCTCCCGGTAAAGCTTCAAATGCCGGAGGAGTTGCTACATCAGGTTTAGAAATGACTCAAAACTCTCTTAGATATAATTGGTCTAGAGAAGAAGTAGATGAAAAATTAAAGGACATAATGATGGATATTCATGATTCTTGCATTGAGTATGGTTCAGATGATAACGGTTATGTTGACTATGTAAAAGGAGCTAATATAGCTGGTTTTGTCAAGGTAGCTGATGCAATGCTAGCCCAAGGTATAGTTTAGTTTTATATTATTATATTATAATGATATATTTGTCGTTCTTATAGATATATCATTATAAATTTTTTCATGAAGTTTATTGCCATACTTTTTTTTTCAATATTGAGTATACCTCTTTGTATTTCTCAAAACTGGAATGGGCATTATTCTTATCACAACTCAATTGACACTTCAATTGGAAACGGGAAAATATTTACTGCATCAGAAAATGCAATTTATATTCACTCAACTCAAGATGATCAACTAAGTATAATTACAACTATAGATGGGTTGTCTGGTGATTTTATTTCAAACATTTATTACAGTACAAATTTTAATAAATTAATTATTGGATATGAAAACGGTTTAATTCAAATTGTAGATTTTAATAATGATAATATTTTAACTATATATGATATAATAGAAAAGACTACAATACCTCCCAATAAAAAAAAGATAAACGAATTTACAGAGGTTGATAATATAATTTATATATCAACTGATTATGGAGTTTCATTATACGACTTAAATTCCTTAGAATTTGGTGATAGCTTATTTATTGGTGAAGGTGGTACACAACAACAAGTAAATCAGACAATAATAAATGATAATTTTTTATACGCTGTATTGCCAGATTTTGGCGGAATAAAAAGAGTTAACCTAGATTTAGATATAATCAACTATCAAAACTGGGAGCTTGTTTATTCTGGAGATTTTGATTTTATATTAAACATCGATGATAGTTTTGTTTTTACTAATGAAAACAATGTTTTTTTCAACGAAAACGGCACATTTAGCCAAGTAATTTCTTTGTCTCAAACTATAAAAAAAATTGTTATAAATGAAGGCAAAATAATAATTACATCCGAAGATAAAATTTTTATTTATGACACAAATTTCAACCTAATAAACAGTTCAATTATAAGCAGTAATTTTAACACCAACTTTAATAGTTCAGAATTATACAATAATTATATTTATGTAGCCACATCTTCAAAAGGGCTGCTTAAAATTAACATAAATAATATTCAACAAAATTACTCAATATTACCCGCTGGCCCTCTTGATAATAATGTCTTTTCAATTAGCTCTCTGTATGGAAGTCTTTGGGCAACTTTTGGAGATTATACTTCAACTTATAATCCATATCCATTAGCAAGAAAAGGGGTTAGTCATTGGTCTGACGAATATTGGAATAATATAAATTATGATAGTATACCTGAAAATGCGGTTAATTTAAATAACATTTCAATAAATCCATTTAATTTAAATAATATATTTATTAGCTCATATCACGGTGGATTATTAGAAATCTCAGATGAATCTTTAAGTTTATTTGATCAGTCAAATAGTGGTCTAGAGTCTTTAATTTCAAATGAAACTAACTACAACAGTGTAAGAATTTCAGGAAGTAACTTTGATGACTCAGGCACTTTATGGCTAATGAATTCCAGAGTTGACAACCCTTTAAAGTCTTTTAATCTAGACACAAATCAATGGTCAAGTTATGATTTTACTCAAATTATCCCAGATGGATTTAATGATGAACTTGGATTTAGTGATATAGTAATTGGATCAAATGGAACAAAATGGATTGGAGGTTTAAATTCTGGATTGATAGGGTTTAATGAAAATGCGGGTAATCCACTGATAAAAAGAATAAATG
>ENA-OQVM01002560-OQVM01002560.1-marine-metagenome-genome-assembly--contig:-NODE-2560-length-21032-cov-21.354092_pt1 | contig 21032 bp, 17 predicted proteins | sample MGYA00237776_ERZ505498 | MGnify/ENA primary metagenome ERZ505498 (study PRJEB26159, sample SAMN06265151) | marine metagenome | isolation source: Helgoland LTER site | place: Germany:Helgoland, sampling... | reverse complement strand
ATCAGCAAAGGACTGCCAAGAGATATTTGAATATATTTTACAAAGCCCACCACGAAGTACGACTAAAGTAGATACTGCGGCGCGTAAAAAAGCACAATATGGCGTAAGCGTTATTGATGGTGGAAACTCTGATCGATGTCGCTATGAGTTAATTGTACGTGCCGATGAGCGTCCTGAAGATGCTGAGTTTTATTTTGACTATGAATTACGCACGGGCAGGGTAACGATTACTTTACCCGATGAGCTTTAATTTTAGGCGCAAAGATAGAAAATATAACGTAATACCAAGGTTTGTATTTTAAAGAGGATGTTAATAATGAAAGCGAATAACACGCAACAAGGTTTTACCTTAATTGAATTAGTTGCAGTAATTGTATTGTTAGGTGTCTTAGCGGTAACTGCTCTGCCACGGTTTATGGATTTGCGAGGTGATGCAAGACAAGCCGTAATGGAAAGTATGCAAGGCTCATTACAAGGGGCTGCTACACAGGTTTATGCCAAGGCTTTAATTCAAGATAGTCTTGCCCGTACCGACACGGTTGATGATAACGGCACGCTTATCGATACGCGGTACGGCTATCCTATGGCGAATAGTGTAGGTAACCAAGATATCGAGAATCTCATTGATCTGCAGGCAAACGGTTCAGGCATTATTTGGCAAGCAGCTGGCGGCGCTAACCGTCGGGTTGGATATGATACTGATGGCGATGGACGGGTTACAGATGATGGTTGTTTCATCCAATATGCCAACTCTGCAGGCGTAGGAGTGCTACCAGAAATAACCACCAATTTTGGCAGCTGTTAAGTAATAATTCGTTACAGCATATGATTTAAGCGAGCCTAAAAATGGCATTAACTGTAATAAACCGACAACTAGGTTTTACCCTGATTGAGTTAGTCGCAACCATTATGGTGATTGCTGTGTTATCGGTAACGGTGTTGCCTAAGTTTTCTGGCCGCTCAGGGCTCGCTGAATATGCGTTGCGTGATGAATTAATTAGCCTTGCGCAGCATGCACAGCAGCGAGCGATGTTCGACCAGAGTGGTGCTTGTTATGGCTTGCGGATTCAAGCCGGTAATGCTCAGTTGCATCGCAACGGCGCGTTAATCAATAGTCAATCGCGTATTGATTTTAATGGCGACTATAGTGGGCTAAGTGCTACGACCAGCACGGTCTATTTTGATGGCTTAGGTAATCTACTAACAGGCGGCGTTGATTGCGCTGCTTCGAATAATCCTAATACCGCATTCTCCATTGCCATTAATGGCGGTAATGCTATTGCCATTATCATTTATCCAACAGGCTATATACAGCGTCAAGGCTAGAGTGATGAAAAGGCGAGCGCATGTAAATTCGAAAATATTACTCCGTCAAGGTTTTACCCTTATTGAAATTATTATTGGCTTAGTGCTCAGCACCCTAGCAATATCCTTAGTAGCGACAGCCATCTTTCCATTACTTACGCGCAGCGTTGAGCCTATATTCCAAATACGTGCAGCAGAAATCGCTCAATCCGTGCTAGATGATGTTATGTCACGACGCTATGACGAAACAACACCTTTAGGTGGTGCGCCCGTATGCAGCATAGCAACTATCCCTTGTACGACAATTAGTTCACTAGGCATAGATGTCGGCGAAAGTCATCGTGGCACCTTTGATGATGTCGATGATTTCCATCGATTCTGTAATGCCGATAATGATATTCAAGATGTCTTCGGGAGTAATTTATCGGCGAGTGGATTCACCCGCGGATATAGCTTTCGGATTTGTGTTGGCTATGACGGCAATTATAATGGTGTTATCAACCAAGCCGCAGAGCTTAATGCCAAACTGATTACTGTGACGGTGACACCGCCGAGACAAGCATCGCCAGTTGTCATTAGTGTTTATCGAGCCAATTACTAATGCTGTTGTTCCCGCATAGAAAATTTAACTACGGTCAGCGAGGTTTTACGCTCGTTGAATTAGTGACTGTAATTGTACTGCTGAGCTTAACCAGTATTGGGCTAGTCAAATTTATTGCGGGCAGCGCTGAAGCCTATCATGAAGTTAATCGAAGGAATGAAATTGCTCAAATAGGCCGTTTTGCAATAGAGCGTGTAAGTCGAGAATTACGCAACGCTTTACCTGGCAGTATACGCATTCGTAATGACTGCATTGAATTTGTTCCTGTGCAGGCGGCGTCTATTTATAGTCGTTTACCTATAGTGGGATTAAATGCTCCTGCCGATGATTTTACGGCGATCAATTTTTCCTTATCGGGCAGTATAACGAGAGCAGCGGTATATCCTTTAACTTCGGCAGATGTATACAGTAATAACCAACATGTTCTCCCTATTGAGTTTAGTTCGGCGACAGTGAGTGGCGGTGCTGTGACGTTTGATTTTTCACTGCCTGCACAGCAATTCGCTGAAGCATCCCCTGGTCAGCGCATTTACTTTATTGACCAGCCAGTGAGTTTTTGTGTATTAGCTAGTGGAGTTGGAGCTCGGCTTTTTCGATATGACAATTATGGTTATAGCGATATTCAAGCGTCACCGCCTTCGGGAGGTGAGCTGCTCGCGGAATTTATTCAATTATTAGATGAAGATCCTGTTGAGCCGTTTATCTATTTTGCCGGTACTTTACAGCGAAGCGGTATTGTTTATTTAGATTTTCGATTTTTAGCACGTGGCACAAATAATGAATGGGTTCGATTTAACCACAGTGTTTCTTTGCGAGGTTCGCCTTGATTAAACTAAGACAACACCTTTGCTTTTTAATGGCTCTCTATGCAAACACATTAATGGCGATGCCTGCTGTTTGTACGAGCGATGGCCTTACCTTTGATGGACTGTTAGGGACATACTACGATCAGAATAATACCCCGCGCGCTTATTTTACCGGTAACACTCTTGAACGTTTTGATCGTCAAATTAATTTTAATTGGGGTGGTGGTAGGCCTGCCATAGGTTTTGGTACTGATGATTTTTCGATTGTGTGGGAAGGGCGTATCGAAATTAATCGAACCGGCGCTTATCGTTTTTCTACTCTTTCGGATGACGGCGTTCGCTTAAGTGTTAACAGCGAAACGATTATTGATAATTTCACCGACCATGCGCCTCGTCGAGATACCAGTAGGCCAATCAATTTACGCGCGGGAGAATTTGCCGATGTGCGAATGGAATTTTATGAGCGAGGCGGCGGTGCGGTCGCACAGCTAGAATGGGACGGTCCTAGTTTTATTCGCCAAGTGATACCCGCATCGCAACTGTCTTATATTTGCCGTCCGCCTGAACCTTTACCTTGTGAGGGTGGCGAAACTGAAATCAATGGTTTGCGTGGTAATTATTATAATCAAAACGGCATACCCAGAAATTATTTTACAGGGACTGTTGAATCGAGATTTGATGCACAATTAAATTTTAACTGGGGCGGCGGTCCGCCTATGGGCAGTTTCCCGGCTAATGATTTTTCGGTGACATGGGAAGGCGAAATAGAAGCCAGCGAAACGGGCAGACATCAATTTTCTACCGTCAGTGATGATGGCATTCGCGTTTACCTTGATGGCAATTTAATCATTGATAATTTCACTGATCATGCCCCTCGTCGAGATACTAGCCGTTCAATAAATTTACAAGCCGGTGAGCGCTACAGCATTAATGTTGAGTTTTATGAAAGAGGTGGCGGAGCGGTCGCGCAATTAGAATGGAGTGGCCCAAGGTTTTCTCGTCGTATCATTCCTAATGCTAATTTATTTAGCCAGTGTCCTAGACCAGAGGGTCCCGATCATATCGAAATTGTCGTGAGTGGTAATGCAAGCACCTGCGTGGCAAAAGAAGTTTTAATTCGTGCCTGCGATGATCCGCTGTGCAGTTCTATCTACACTGAATACGAGGGCACGGTTGAATTAACTACCTCAACAGGACACGGTGACTGGCAATTAAATGGCGAGGGGAATTTAGTCACGGGTAGCCGTGATTCCGGCACTGCCAGCATTACTTTTATAGAAGCAAATAACGGTATTGCTAGATTGCTGTTAAATAACCAGCATGCAGAAAACTTAACAATTACGGCTAACGATACCATTAATGAACTTTTAGCTAATAGCTCTAGCGCCATTCAATTTAGTGACAATGCCTTTGTGATTACGGATATCGATCCATTGCTGGATGGCCTAACCAATGCCGATATTGCTATTGCCGGGCGTGATCATCTTTATCGTATTGAGATGGTGCGTCGTGATACGAGTCAGTCACCAGCCGTTTGTGGCATAGCTAATGATTACAATCAAAGCCAGCAGCCACTAAAAATTTGGCATACTCGTCAGCAGTTATTCAGTGCACAAGCCCCACAAATTAATAGCGTTAGTCTGCCGAACAATAAACCCGCTGTGAGTAATGTTCAGTTAGATTTTAGTGGTGGCGGTGCAGCGAACGTTATGCTTCAAACAACCGACGTGGGTCAATTTTCAATAGAAATAGAAGATGATTCACGACTATTTTCAAATACTATCGATATTGCCGGCAGTAGTCATCGACTTACGGTAAGACCTTTTGGCATTGATATTGATTTTATTATTAACGGTGTTAATGATCGTCAAACGCAGGGGCTCTCAAGCATAACGTTTGCGCAAGATTTAGCAGCCATGGCCGATGCGAATGCTTCAGTGTTTACTTCGGCAGGGTCACCCTTTATTACGCGAGTCACAGCGGTGCAATGGCAGTCAATTGATGATCAAAATAATGATGGGCAAATCGATATTGATGCGAATCTTACCGACAATTTAGCCACTATCAGTTTTGGCACTGAGCAAATAAATGAATCAATACGATTAACCCATTCCCTTGCAGCACCGCTGGGTGGTGCCGATGGAATAATAGGCGGCAATATTTTTTCAGGATTCAGTCAGGGTAGTCGCTCGCAGACGATGACATGGAGCGAAGTTGGCATTATTCATTTATCGGCTCAGTTATTGGATAACGATTATTTAGCTAGCGGCATAGCCATTACTGGCGAGGCGAGCAATGTGGGACGTTTTACTCCCCATCATTTTATTGTTAGAGATCATGCGCACATTAGTAATCCTGTGCTTACCGAAGCATGCGAGTTGGGCGGATACACTTATTTAGGTCAGCCTTTTACGCTCAACTACGAATTATTGGCTAGCAACTTCGCCGGTGATATAACAGAAAACTATAGAGATGATTTTATTAAACTCGATAATAGTCAGGGAAACTTAAATATAGCCGCCGTCGATATCAATGTTCCTTTAGATCTATCATCGCGGTTGCCTATAGCCAGTGATATTAATGATAACAGCACTTTTTTATGGGGCCCCTCTATGGCTGTGAGCTTAGGTGTAGCTGAAGTTGAAACGACATTAACGATTGACCGTTTAGCCACAGCGAATGGCCCTTATTTGGTATCAATAGGTAGTTTAGCTGTTGATACAGACGGCGTGAGCATTACAGCGTTGGATCTCGATATAGACAATGACAGTATTCATGATGTCGCCTTATTAGGTGAGAGCCAGCAGCGCTATGGACGAGTATTTTTAGAAAATGCATTTGGTCCAGAAACACGACCCTTGACTGTGCATTTTAATGCGCAGTATTTTAATCAAGCCAGCGGTATAGCAGGACGGTTTATTCCAAATCGTGATGATAATTGTACAGTTTATACGGCGACTGATTTTTCTTTTGTTAGCGGCAGTTATACGCAGCGTCTTAACAGTGGTGAAACCACAATAAGCAGTATCGCCGGTAGTCCGTACAATACAGGTATGGGTAGTGTTACGTTAACAGCGCCTGGAAATAATAATGAAGGCAATGTCGATATACGGTTTAATGTTGAAGATTTTCTTCGTTATGATTGGGATGGTGATATTACAACAACAGAAAGCGAGCCGGTTAATACCGCTAGCTTTGGGCATAACCGAGGTAATGATAGGATTATTTATCGGCATGAGATAAGCCAATGATCAATCAACAAACGCATCGTTTTTTTATCAGACAACTCTCTTTTTCTAGACAGTCTTTTGCTAGACAGTTTCCCTTTTCTAGACAGCGAGGGTTTTCTATACCTGCGGCATTATTTGTATTAGTAGTGGTGGCAATGCTAGCCGCTGCCATGCAAAAAATATTGAGCCAAGGTGAGCAGGATGTTGCGCGAGAAGTGCTGTCGATGAGAGCGTTAATGGCGGCAGAGAGTGGTATTGAACGAGGCCTAAATCAAGTGTTAGAAATTAATCCTGCCAGTTGTACGGGGAATTTAAGTAACCCGCCAACGTCATTAACGCCACTTATTTCTACCTGGGTACTTTCAACCGCTGGCATGAACAGTTGTGAAGTTAACGTCATTTGTGGAGTCGCACAACACGATGCTGACAATGATGGCTTATTAGAAAATTACTACACTTTGAGAAGCAGTGGTCAGTGTGGGCCGCCAGCCGATCGCGCCTTCCGATTAGTTGAAGTCCAGGCGCGGGGCTAGTTAAGCTATTAGCACTTAATACTTTCTTAATTAAGACGGTATAAATCTAAGCCTGCTGACGACTTGGGCTCATATCCAATTCTTGCATTTTGCGCGTAAGAGTATTTCTGCCCCAGCCTAATAAAATAGCCGCATCGCGTTTACGACCATGGCTATGTTTAAGTGCAATTTCTATCATGGTTTTTTCAAAGGTCGGCGTTGCCGAATCGAGAATACGGTTTTTACCCGCACTTAATTCAATATTTGCCCAATTGCGCAGTTGCTCTTCCCATGTTGAACTTTGATCGCTCACATTTTGCTGAGGGTTTAATAATTCAGGTGGTAAGTCCGACGGCTGTATTTCATTACCTGCGGCCATTACGGTTAACCAGCGACAAGTGTTTTCCAGCTGTCTCACGTTACCTTGCCATGGCAGCGCAGTAAATAACTTGGCAGTTTCATCACTCAGAATTTTTTGATCGACACCGAGATCTTTGCTGCTGACTTGTAAAAAGTGTCTGGCAAGCTGAGGAATGTCTTCGCTGCGATCGGCCAAACGTGGCAAGTGCATGCGTATAACATTAAGACGGTGGAATAAATCATTACGAAATAGTTTTTGCTCAACCAATTGTTCAAGATTTTGATGCGTCGCTGCAATAACTCTAACATCGACCTTTATGGGTGTGTGTCCACCGACACGATAGAATTCACCATCTGCCAATACGCGTAATAACCGCGTTTGAATATCAGCGGGCATATCGCCAATTTCATCTAAAAACAAAGTGCCGCGAGTGGCTTGTTCAAAGCGGCCAACACGTTGCTGAGATGCGCCGGTAAATGCGCCTTTTTCATGACCAAACAATTCTGATTCAACTAAGTCTTTAGGTATAGCCGCCATATTTAATGCGATAAATGCATTGTCACGACGAGGACTGTGTTGATGTAAAGCCTTAGCGACTAATTCTTTACCCGTGCCGGATTCACCATTAATTAAGACATTAATATTCGATTGCGATAAACGACCAATAGCGCGAAATACTTCTTGCATTGCCGGCGCTTGACCAATCATTTCTGTCGGCACATTGGCTGAAGTATCAATTGCACCATTGTCATTTTCATCGGCGTAATCAAGTGCTCGGCGTGTCATCGCCACCGCATCATCAATATCAAAAGGCTTAGGTAGATATTCAAAAGCGCCACGTTGATAAGAAGAAACAGCGTTATCGAGATCTGAATGAGCAGTCGTAATAATGACGGGTAACTTAGGATGCAGCTCTACAATTTTAGCAAGCATTTCTAAGCCATCGATACCTGGCATGCGAATATCACTGACAATAACATCGGGAACATCCGATTCTAAACGCGTTAATAATGCTTCAGCATCAGTGAATACATCAACGTTCATGCCTGAGCGCGAAAGTGCTCTTTCTAAAACCCAGCGAATGGATTTGTCATCATCAACAATCCACACATTGTTTGCTTTTGACATATTGAAATCTCCGGTTAACCGCTAACTTGTAGCGGCAAAAAAATTGAAAAGCAGGTATCGCCAACATCGCTAGAAAACGCGATTAAACCATGGTGTTGGTTGACGATAGATTGCGCAATAGATAAGCCAAGACCAGAGTTACTTGCGTGACCACTGACCATGGGAATAAAAATTTTGTCTCGAATGTCGTCGGAAATGCCCGGGCCGTTATCTCTAATGTCGATTCGGCAAACTAATTTATGGTTATGACCACCGATAGTAAATTGACGAATAACACGACTAGAAATAGTAATTTGTGGCTTGTTGCCATCATCGGGTTTTGTCTGTAATGCCTGTGTTGCATTACAAGTAATATTCAGTGCGGCTTGAATTAAGCGCTCTGGATCAGCAAGGAAATTTGGAATGCTTGGGTCATAGTCGCGGACGATACTAATACGATCACCGGCATCTGCTTCGGTCAATTGACGCACGCGTTCTAACACTTCATGAATATTGGTTGTCGAGAGACTTTGCGGCTTTGCTGGCCCAAGCATACGATCGACTAAATTTCTTAAACGATCTGCCTCACTAATAATAACTTGTGTATATTCTTTTAAATTCTCATCGTTTAGTTCACGTTCTAACAGTTGCGCTGCGCCGCGCAAACCACCCAATGGGTTTTTGATTTCATGTGCCATACCTTTTAATAAAGCATGCGTTGATTCTTGTGCAGAAAAAAGTGTTTCTTCACGGCTAATACGTAACAGACGATCAATAGGTTGAATTTCAACAATCAATGCGCTGCCAGGAATGTCTTCAATCGGTGTAATCGTATAATCAACAGTTGTTTTAGTAATCTTGCTACCCGTACTCGTCGTCAATATTGCTTCACGTTGCGTATGGGGTCGTCCTGAAGCTAGTGTTTCTTGTAAAGTCACAACGGTCGAGTCGGCAGCCATTAGTAACTTTTTAATGGGTTCGCCAATATGTCGATTACCACTTAGCCCCAGCAAAATTTCAGCTGCAGCATTAATATGGCTCAGGTGCAGCTGGTCATCCAATAGAAGAATGGCTGTGCTGAGGTTCTCAAGTAATCGTGTATGTAGTTGTTCTGAAATCATAATATAGTCATAGCAAGAATCGTGCGCAAAATGCCGATATTGGGGCATTATTTGAATTTTATAAAAAACAGTTATAAAACAATGATTTATAAGTTAAAGGCTCGATATAAAAAAAGGCCGCTGCTGCCTTATGGCTTTTTTTTAAATACTTATTGAGTCTAGTGTAGCTCTTGCACCACCATGGTGCACTAATTGATTGCTTTAATTTTGCTCCATGGCAGAGAGGCGAGAGCCAACGTAAAATAAAAAACGCTAAATCGTGGCGTTTTTAGGGTCATGTTTGTTGAAGCTGTTGTAAGCTAGCGGCTCTTTCAAGCCAATGGCTCTTTTATACACAGGTAGGTTTATAAACAGGTACGTTTATAAACAGGTACGTTTACTATTTATGCGATCTAACACACTATTAATTGTTCTTTTAATGGCTTCTTTGGGCCTTAACGCTTATTTACTGCTTAGCCAGTCTATTGGTCTGCCAGTAATGACTGGCGCTTTAGGTCTAAGCTCGAACAGTTTAAAGGCAAGGCCGCGAGGCGATTCTGCAACCATAAAAAGTGGTAATGGTCAGCGACGCCAGTTAGAAAGCTTATTTAGGGTTGGCGATAAAAAAAATGATAAAGCATTGTTGGTGGCGGATTTAAACGATGCTTTTCTTGCTGGTGATTTCGATACAGCCATCGATGGCTGGCAATGGCTGAGTAGTAATGAGGTAAGTTTAGCTAGGCAATTAAAAACGCAATGGCTTAGCCGCGCAGAGCAATGGTTACTTGAAGATAAAATTGAGTCGGTAAAATTATTAACAGAAGCATGGCTTCAAGCAAGACCATACGATAAAGCATTGCGTTATTTACAGGTGCAATGGCAATTAGCTGCTGGGCAAGTTGAAAATGCTTTAGAAACACTTTATGCGTTAATGAAAGAATTACCGGCTACTGAACAAGGTCGTTTTGTTCGAGAGATTTCAGAAATAGTGGATGCTGAGGTTGCGCGCTTAAGTGAGCAAAAAGCTTGGCAGCCGATGATTACCTTTCTTGAGCGCTTACTTTGGCACGAACCACAACATCCCCCTTATTTATTAATGTTGGCAAAGGCGCATATAGAGCTACAACAATATGCGCAGGCTAAAACATTATTGTATAGCTTACAATTTAATGCGTATTACGCTGAACAAGTAAAATCGTTATTGGCCATAATTGCCTTAAGTGATTTGCAATCCATGTCGATTGCATTAGAACAGCAGCGAGAGCATTACTTAGTGAGTGGGCTTGTTGATAACCGTGTGAACATCCGTTTAATGATTGATACAGGGGCATCTATTTCGGTTATGTCCGCCGACTATTTTAACCGCATTAAAAATCAGCTTGGGCCTGAATTTATTCGCAATGCAACCATTAATACTGCAGGGGGTGTTGTAAAGGCGCCTATCTATCAGTTCGCTTCTTTTGAAATAGGCGACTACCGAATACCGAATATGGAGTTCGTCGTTATGACATTAGAAAATAGTGGCAGTAAAAATAATGGTGATGGCTTATTAGGCATGAATTATTTGAAAGCATTTAACTTTCAAATTAATCAAGAAAATAGTCGGTTGCTATTGAAACCACGTTAAAGCTCTGTTAAAAAATAGCTAAAGCTACTTTGGTTTAGAGCGCTGGACTTGAAGCAAATGACGTTTTGCATCAGCAAGATTTTTTTCTAATAAAGTTAATCGTTTTAAATAATCCGATGAAGGTCTTGCGCCACCACCGGCATTACCGACAAAATCACCCTCAGTCGGTTCGCTACCTATATCCAACATCAACTGAGCTTTTTTAACATTAGCTTTTGCGGTTTTGAGTGAGCGCTGCCAATCTTTTTTATTTTGTTGGTATTGAATCTGCTTATCACGATTTTTATTTTTAGTGGCTTGCGCACGCTTTTCTTGTGCCTCTTTTAACCATTCGGGTTGATTCTCAAGAAGGCTTTCTGGCGTTGGCGTAATGTTTTGCTGTGGGTCAGTCTCAGGCACTTTTTCGACTAGGTCATGGCTATTTTCTGGAGGATTATCTGTAAAGGTAATTTTTCCTTCGGCATCAACAACACGATAAACCTCGGCATTAGCTGCAGCCATAAGTGTAAAAGCCACGATGGCGAGCGTTGGCTTAAAATAAGTGAGTGCTTTGATCATTGCGGTTATCTCTCTTAGTGTGAGGCCCATAAATAGTACAATGCTATACCTATATACGGACAATTTCTTAGCAGAGAGTTCAATATTTGAATAATGAATAGGCTTTTTTTGAAGAAAGTAGAAGTATTTTTAATGCGCCTTTTTATTTAATAAAAAGACGCATGTGGAATTTAAGATAAGGTATTTAAAAGCTAGTTTACTTGCGCCAAGTCACCTTTTGTTTCTAGCCATTTTTTACGATCGGCAGCGCGTTTTTTCGCTAATAACATATCCAATAATTTTTCTGTGCCATCTGTCGCGTCGGCAGTCAGCTGCACAAGACGGCGAGTATCGGGATCCATGGTTGTTTCGCGCAATTGCAGTGGGTTCATTTCACCCAAGCCTTTAAAGCGTTGCACATTAATTTTGCCGCGTTTTTTCTCTGCTTTAATGCGATCTAATACACCGGTTTTTTCGGCTTCGTCCAAAGCGTAATAAACGTTGTCACCTATATCAATACGGTACAGTGGCGGCATGGCAACATAGACATGTCCAGCAGCCACTAAGGGCTTAAAGTGCCTAACAAATAAGGCGCAAATTAATGTCGCAATATGCAAACCATCAGAATCGGCATCGGCCAAAATGCAAATTTTGTGATAGCGTAAACCCGATAAATCACTTGAAGCTGGATCAATACCCATGGCTACAGCAATATTATGAATTTCATCTGAGGCTAAAATTTCTTGAGAATCAACTTCCCAAGAATTTAAAATTTTACCTCGTAACGGCAAAATGGCTTGAAAGTTTCGGCTACGTGCTTGCTTTGCCGAGCCGCCCGCCGAATCACCCTCAACTAAAAATAATTCACCCAGTTCAGGATCATCGCTAGAACAGTCGGCTAATTTACCCGGTAACGCAGGCCCTTGAACAATTCGTTTACGCGCCACTTTTTTAGCTTTGCGCGAGCGCGCTTGAGCACTGTTAATGGCTAGCTCAGCAATTTGGTCGGCTTCTTCAGTATGTTGGTTTAACCAAAGTCCTAATGCATCTTTTGCAACACCAGAAATAAAGGCCACACATTCGCGAGAAGATAAACGCTCTTTGGTTTGACCTGAAAATTGAGGGTCAGCGAGTTTTGCCGATAAGACATAACTACAGCGATCCCAAATATCATCGGCCGTTAACTTTAAGCCCTTCGGTAATAAATTTCGAAATTCACAGTACTCGCGTATGGCTTCAAGTAAGCCGGTTCGCAAACCATTAACATGCGTGCCACCTTGCGCGGTTGGAATTAAGTTGACATAACTTTCGGCAATAATTTCTCCGCCATCAGGCATCCACTGTACTGCCCAATCGGCCGCTTCTGTTTCGGCAGAAAAGCTACCCATAAAAGGTTCTTTGGGTAGCACTTCCCAACCGCGAGTAGCGGAGACCAGATAATCTCTTAAGCCGTCTTCATAAAACCATTCATCTTTGTCGCCGCTTTGCTCATCAAGAAACGTAATGCGTAAGCCTGGGCATAACACGGCTTTAGCGCGTAATACATGTTGTAAGCGACGTACAGAAAATTTAATGGCATCAAAATATTGTGCGTCGGGCCAAAACCGAACCGTGGTGCCTGTGTTGCGCTGGCCGACTGTGCCGGTCTCTTTTAATTTATTTTTTCTTTTACCGTCGGCAAATGAAATATTATATTCTTTACTATTACGTTTAATATCGACTTCAAGGCGAGTCGATAGTGCGTTCACTACAGAGACACCTACGCCATGAAGGCCGCCAGAAAATTGATAATTTTTATTTGAAAATTTACCACCGGCATGCAGCTTAGTTAATATCAGTTCAACGCCAGACATTTTATGTTGAGGATGAATATCTACCGGCATGCCACGGCCATTGTCGGATGCTGACAAGGAGCCATCTTTATGTGCAACAACATCAATGCGATCGGCAAAACCCGCTAAGGCCTCATCGACAGAGTTATCAATAATTTCTTGCGCTAAATGATTTGGTCGCTGCGTGTCGGTATACATACCCGGACGTTTACGAACCGGCTCTAAACCGGTTAAGACTTCAATGGAATCGGCGTTATAATCTGACATAAATAAGTATTCGTTTCACTGTAAAAAGGTCTATTGAAAAATTTTAACGCGACAGCGCTAAAAAATCAGCTATAGCAGGCAGCCATTGATCATAACCGATAAAACTATGATCACCACCGTACTCAATAATTGATCGACTGGCTCGGTAGAAGTGAGCGGCCTCATTAAAATCGAGCGTTTCATCTGCCGTTTGAAGCATTAACATACGCTTTTGTGGCTCAGCCATTTGCACTGTTGCTAAGGCGCGTAACTCTACCATATGTTGCGTGGTTAACGTGTATGTTTCACCGCTATAGTCATTACTCTGCGGGCCCAAATAGGCTTTGAGTAAGCGATCGGGATATACCGCGGGATTCACCAAAACGGCCTTACAACCATATTGCTCAACAAAAAAATTCGCGTAATAACCACCCAATGAGCTGCCAATAATGACAGGATCATCAATCGTATCCATCAACTGGGTGATTTGTTCTACGGCTTCTGCCGGAGCAAAGGACAATTGTGGGATAAAGCATTGAACAGATGGATAATATTTACCCATAAATTGCGTCGTTAGCTGCGCCTTGTGAGAAAGCGGGGAGCTGTTATAGCCGTGCAGATAAATAAGCGTTTTCAAACGTTACGCTAAAATAAGAGAAAAGAAGAAAAAATAAGTACTGACGTACTGATTCATAAATAGCCTTGGGAGCTATAGTCGACATGCAGATTAATATTTTTAAGTCTGGAAATATCGGAATCTATGCGGCCATCGGCATAAAGGTCTAGCCATCGGTAGCCTGGGGCGCATTCGTCTAATTTGAATCCGGTGCTGTTAGGCGCAAACTGAATGCAGGTTGAAGGTGCCGAGAGTAATTGAACACCGGGTAAGCGAGGATCTTCGGCGCTAAAGGCCTGATGCACATGGCCCCAAATAATACCGCGTAAGCGTGCCTCTTTGGCCAGTATGTCGATTAAGGCGTCACTATCGGCCACTTGCTGCTCGTCTAACCACTCACAACCAATTGATACGGGTTGGTGATGCAAGCACACTAATACATGCTCTGCCTCGGGTGCGGCTTTAAGCAGCGGCTCTATGCGCGCTAATTCTTGAGCGCCTAGTTCACCGCCTACTTGGCCAGGTACCGCGGAATCTAACATTAGGATAAGCCAGCGGCCCAGTGTTACGGCCCTTGGCATGCAGGCTTCGCCGACGGTTTCGACCATTAAATCACGTGAATCGTGGTTGCCGGCTAACCAAGCATTGGGGATATTCAATGGTTTGAGCTTATCAAATAACCGCGAGTAAGCTTCATGAGAGCCATGATTAGAAAGATCGCCGGTGGCTAATAACAGTTCTGCTGAGCTTTGTTCCGATTGTAATTGCTTAAGCACATGATCAAGACTGGCATCGGTATCCATACCCACCAATTGCTCACCCGCCTCTTTGCCAAGATGACAGTCAGTAATTTGCACCACCCTTATTGGGCTATCGGTATTTCTAACGGCTACGTTAAGAATTGAATGATTGTTATTTTTCGTCATGGTTTTTAGTGCTCTAACTCATGTTCTTAAAGATCGACCACCCACCAATAAGGTGTCGATGGATGGCGATGCTTGTTGTTCTGAGTGGTGAGTGTCTGCATGAGGTTCTGCATGGATTGCCGCTGAGCTTGCTGCGGCATATAAGCCAGCAGTCATATTTTTACTGCTCAAACCATGCTTTGAACACAGGCCAAGCCACTCACTTAAAAATCGATTTTGTTGCGCTTTTTCGTCGGGCTGAAACATTAGCTCATTAGGGTATTCATAGCTCGCCAAGCGATTGGGCTTATGGTTGCAGGCAATCACTTCTGCCATATTAACGTCATGATAGAGGCGAATCGACATGTTGACACAGCCTGACTCGCCATCAACATCGACAAAACTATCGATCAACACTTGTAGATTGATCATGGTGGTAAAGCGGCAGCGCTCAGCAATAGACAGCGTAAGCTTGGCGGGTTTATTGGTTGCTAGATCAATATCAAAGCTGAGATGGTCTAGAGATTTGTCTATAGTGCTGCCTATAGCACTGTCTAAATTGTCCGTTACCTCTTTGCGTAAAACTGAGGGCATAATGCGACAAATGCGCGCATAGTTTGCCTCGCAGTCAGCCATCATCATTTTAATGTCAAAACGGTATTTCTTTTTCAATTTAGGTTTCACTGCTTTATTTAATCAACCCACAAAAGGCGGGGCATTGGGTTACGCTAAATAGCTATAACTCTAGTCGTTAAAGAGTAAAGATAGTTGTAGATTGAGTACAGTGCGAAGCAGGCGTAAATTTTTACAATATTCTTGCTGGTAAAGCCTATGGCGAGGCTAAATAGGTGGCTAGCGCCATCCAATTATTGGTAATAAGGTGGCAGAAGCTTAACGCGTGTAACTTCGTTACGTTAGGTAGGTCTGTTAGACTACCGCTGCACATAGATATTTGTGCAGATTGTTTGTTCCAGCACTTTATTTAAGTTAAGTTGTCTTTCCTAAACTATTTATTTAAAGCGCTCATTAAGACGTCAGTCCTATACCAAAAGGCTTAATCACTTAGCATCAATATTAATGCACCACATTCCTATTAAAACGGTTATTCAGGATTATTTCATGTTGCAACGTTTACTATCAAAGATATCAATCAATGCCATTACGCTATCAATGGCGAGCATCGGTTTTAGTGGTCTTTCATACGCCGATAGTTTGGCTGACATTTATGAACTTGCGTTAATTAATGACCCAGCATTACAGGCCGCCGAGGCCAACTATAAAGCAGGTCGCGAAATTAAATCACAAGCGATCGCTCAATTATTGCCTCATCTTAGCGGCAGTGCGACGTATTCTGAGTCCGATCGAACTAACGGCAATAAGCAATATTTTTCAGCAGGTCTATCGCCGGAATCTAATCTAGATTCAGATTCAGAGACAACGGCTTACTCTATTGCATTAACCCAAAATTTATTTAATTTATCAGCATTTTTTGCTTTTAAACAAAGTACCGCTTTGTCGCAGCAAGCTGAATTGCAATTCAGTATTGATCAGCAATCATTAATATTACGCAGCGCCAATACCTATTTTAATGTGTTGCGAAGCAAAGATAACCTCACTTCTGCATTGTCAGAAGAAAAAGCTATTAAGCAGCAACTTGAGCAAACTCAGCAGCGTTATGATGTTGGACTTATTGCGATTACTGATGTTCACGAAGCGCGTGCCGCTTTTGATTTGGCGGTTGCTAATCGTTTAACTGAAAAAGTGAGTTTGGGCATTGCCTATGAAGATTTAGCTGCGCTTACCGGTCGCCAGCACAGTCACTTATATAATCTGTCGGATGATTTTAAAACCACAAAACCAGAGCCAAGTTCAGCTGAGGCTTGGGTGAGTTTTGCCTCCGAAAATAATTTAAGTATTAAGTTAGCCGAACAAGTGGCAGAAGCATCAAATCAACATGCTAACGTCAGAAAATCAGATCATGCACCCACGATCAAAGCTACATTGCGTTATGATGATAGCTCCACCGATACTGCGTTATCAGATAATAATTCTAGTGCCGATTTGCCTGATACGTTTTCTAATTTCCAAGGGTCAACGATTGAAGTGCGATTAAATGTGCCTATATGGGAGGGCGGCTTTAAGCATTCAAAGCGTCGTCAAGCAGGTTATGAACAGGTAAGAGATCAAGCGAATTTAGTAGCCGCTAAAAGAACAGCTTTTAGAGAGGCGCGCTCCAATTATTTAACCACCGTTGCCGATACGGCTAGAGTTAACGCAAGACAGCTCGCTATTATTTCAGCGCGTAGCGCCTTAGACGCTACGCAGGCAGGTTATGATGCTGGTACGAGGAATATTGTTGATCTACTTAATGCGCAGCGCGATTTGTTTCGGGCGGAGCGTGATTATGCCAATACACGCTATAACTATGTCATTAACTCATTAAAGTTGAAACAAGCGGCAGGGACATTGAGCCCGCAAGATATCTATGATTTAAATGAATGGCTAGTCGCGCCTAAAGCCATATTAAAAAGTGAAACCATTAATTCTTTTAAAGGCTAATGGTTTACTAGAAGTGATTTTTCAGATAGCTATTTAGCGAGTGATTACTTAATGGGTAATAGCGACGCTATAAACTCCATCAACTTTTGTTTTGCGCCACGGTTATCATCAATAACCTGGCGCGCTGCTGCTGCGCCTAATGTTAATTGCTTTGAATCTTTTAGTAATTTTAAAACGGCGACTGTAAGCTGTTGGTCGTTATCGATAATCTGTAAAGCGCCTGCTTGAACTAAACGCTCTGTTACTTCTGTAAAGTTAAAGGTATGAGGCCCAGATAAAACGGGTATTCCCCAAGCCACCGGTTCAATTGTATTATGTCCGCCCCTAGGTACTAAGCTACCGCCAACAAAGGCAGTGTCTGCTATGCCATAAAATAAAAGCAGTTGGCCAATACTATCAATTAATAAAACATTTTTCTCTGCATCAACTGCATGTGATGATGAGTGACGATGTAATTGAAAACCTTTTTCTTCAGTTAAATCTGCTACGTCATCAAAGCGCTCTAAATGCCTGGGGACAATAATTAATAATGCATTAGGATCTTGCTTTAATATTTTACGATGTGTAGCGAGTACAAATTCATCTTCACCTTTATGCGTGCTTGCGGCTAACCAAATAAAACTTTTTTTGGCGTCATTAATGAGTTGCGTTTTAAATTCATTCGCAGCGAGAACTAACTCTGGCGCAAGCTCAATATCAAATTTAATACTGCCTGTTACTTGGAGTTGTGTTGAGGGTAAACCTAAAGACAAATAATATTCGGCATCTTGCTGGTACTGAGTGGCAACCTGAATATTTCGCATCATCGCATGGCTTAACCATGCAACGCGTTGATAACCTTTTGCTGACTTAGCTGACATTCTTGCATTGGCAACGATAACGGGAATATTCATGCACTGACATAAATAAATAGTGACAGGCCATAACTCAGTTTCCATCACAATATAAATACTGGGTTTAATTTTCCGTAAAAAAATACTTATGAATATTGGCCAGTCATAAGGCGAGTAGCTATGGAATATATTGTTATCTAAATCTTCGGCTAACATTTCAGTTAAGCGAGCTGAACCTGTGGGTGTAGTAGTGGTAACCGTAATCGGCATAAGTGGATACTGCTGCCTTAAGGCTTTAATAATCGGTACAGCGGCAATAACTTCACCCACTGAAACAGCATGCAACCAAATGCCACCGGCAGCCGGCTTAGCCGCTACTAGGCCAAGGCGTTCACTCATTCGTGAACGATAGGCGGGCGCTTTAATTGAGCGGTAAAGTAAGCGAGCGAAAAACAGCGGTAAAAGGCAACTGAATAGAACAATATATAAGCTGTAAGCCACAACTGATTTGGCTTTATTGGCCAGAGATAGGCTGGTTTTGTTATTAACGATCACAATAAAAAGATCCAACGTATGCCGCAAAGAATTAGATAGGAGAGTATAGCTGCGTCATAGTGCTAGAAACTACCCACGTCAGAAACTACCCAACAAATTTGGTGGTATTAAGCGATTTAACAATAAAACTGCACCATAATGGCGCTCTAACGATCCACTATGGTGCGCCATTATAGTGCTTATTATTGCGGCTGTGGGATTAGCTTTGCTTAGTCACGGAAAATCAACAAGTTACGGGTTTTTATTTTTTTTTCAAGTTGGTACAGCAGTTGCAATAGATGTAGTGGGTGCAATAGCGAAAGCGTGCAAAGACTGATCTATTCGCAGTGATTACAGGCATTTGTAAAGAGAAGAATATCTTTTAGGTCTGAAATCAGTATAAAATCGCCGTCCTTTTGTTTAGCTGCACCAATATCAAGCTAACTAAACGAGCGCGAGCTTGATGCCAATTGGCTATCGATAATACGAAAATAGCTTGTAGAGACAATTTCAATTTCACAATACTTTTTATAGTACTTTAACAACACCACCCTAAAACAGGGTTAGTCCGGAGGATTTAAAATGTCAGAGAACACTCTGAAAATGATAAAAGATAATGAAGTAACCTGGGTAGATCTCCGGTTCACTGACACCAAAGGTAAAGAGCATCACGTTTCTATTCCTTCAAGTGAAGTTGATGAGAGCTTTTTTGAAGATGGCAAAATGTTTGATGGTTCTTCAATTGAAGGCTGGAAGGGCATTAACGAATCAGACATGATCATGATGCCTGATGATGCAACTGCAGTAATGGATCCTTTCACTGATGAAGCGACGTTAAACTTACGCTGCACCATCGTTGAGCCAACAACTGGCCAAGGTTACGAGCGTGATCCACGTTCTGTTGCATTGCGTGCTGAAGAGTACATGAAGTCTACAGGTATTGCTGACACTGTATTATTTGGACCAGAGCCTGAGTTTTTCGTTTTTGACGATGTTAAATGGCATGCTGATATTTCTGGTGCAAGCTACCAGATTAATTCTGAAGAAGCTGCTTGGTCAAACAACAAGTCTTTTGAAGATGGCAACACCGGTCACCGTCCAGGAATTAAAGGCGGTTACTTCCCAGTACCACCAGTCGATTCTTTACATGACGTTCGTGGCGCAATGTGTGGCGCAATGGCCGACATGGGTTTAGAGATTGAAGTTCATCACCACGAAGTAGGTACAGCGGGTCAATGTGAAATTGGCGTTGGCGCAAATACTTTAACTAAGAAAGCTGATGAAGTTCAGATTCTTAAATACTGCACACACAATGTTGCACACGCTTACGGTAAAACAGCAACGTTTATGCCTAAGCCTTTAGTGGGTGATAACGGTAGTGGTATGCATTGTCACCAATCATTGTCGAAAGGCGGTGTTAACTTAATGGCTGGCGATTTGTACGGTGGTTTATCTGAAACTGCATTGTTCTACATTGGCGGTGTTATTAAGCATGCTAAGGCAATCAACGCATTTGCTAACGCATCGACTAACTCTTACAAGCGTCTTGTACCGGGTTTTGAAGCACCTGTTATGTTGGCTTACTCAGCACGTAACCGTTCTGCGTCAATCCGTATTCCTTTTGTTCCAAATCCAAAAGGTCGTCGTATTGAAGTACGTTTCCCTGATCCAACAGCTAACCCTTACTTATGCTTTACTGCATTGTTAATGGCTGGTCTTGACGGAATCAAGAATAAGATTCACCCAGGTGAAGCAGCGGATAAAGATCTTTATGACCTTCCTGCTGAAGAAGCTGCGTTAATCCCAACAGTTGCGTCTTCTCTTGAAGAGGCGCTAGCTGCACTTGATGCGGATCGTGATTTCTTAACTGCTGGTGGTGTTATGAGTAATGATACTATCGATGGTTATATTGCGCTTAAGCAAGAAGAAGTTGAGTTGTTGAATATGACAACTCACCCAGTTGAATTTGGCATGTATTATTCTTGCTAGGTTTTATACTGTGATGAAAGCCCGGTGACGAAAGTCATCGGGTTTTTTTTTGCTTGTTAGAAAAGGGGGCGAGGGTAGCAGCCAGAATCTAGCCTGTTAAGTTCTAACAGTATTCTTACATTCTGGATGATCACTTTATTGGTTTTAGGTTTAAGTTCAAGGTCGTCGGGGGTGGGCTTACAGCCGGAAGCCAGAGTCTTGTGTGTAAATTTTTAGTTGTGATAGGATATTCTGAAGTTTTACTTTTCTTGTTTAAGTTTTAAGGTCAAGGTCGTCGGGGGTGGCCCGACAGCCAGTCACTTTTCTTTACTTGTGTAAAGAAAAGTAACCAA
>ENA-OQVM01002554-OQVM01002554.1-marine-metagenome-genome-assembly--contig:-NODE-2554-length-21058-cov-6.102140_pt1 | contig 21058 bp, 17 predicted proteins | sample MGYA00237776_ERZ505498 | MGnify/ENA primary metagenome ERZ505498 (study PRJEB26159, sample SAMN06265151) | marine metagenome | isolation source: Helgoland LTER site | place: Germany:Helgoland, sampling... | reverse complement strand
CCGTTAAACCCCAAAGCATGGGTTATGTGTGTTCTGGCATGGGGTAATTTTGCCCCAGATCTTGGCGATTTTTCGGTTCAATTGCCTGTTGTTATCTTGACCTTTGTCTTTTGCCAACTTTGTTTACACACCCTTTGGTGCTGGCTTGGGACGATTATGGGCAAAAGCCTTCGCAATAATGTGCGGCTAACACGCGCGATGATCATCATAACCGTAGTTATTGTAATCACAGTTATCTTGTATTGAGCCAGCGTGCATAATTCGTTAACTATCTGTAGGCATGAGGCTTTGAATTGTTTGGCTTCCAAAGCTTCCAATATGTTTTAGAGTGAGCAGAAAACTTATTTGTTCGCGACTTTTAATATCGCGGTCTACAGAAGGATCTTTTTCATAATTGATGCTGAAGTATAAGCAATCCTGCGGGCCACCATTCCAAGAGAGTCCTGCTGTCATTTTTTTGCCAATAAGCTTATTGTTCAATTCTCCCCAGCTTTGTGATCCGTGAAAAGTCCACTCCCCAGAGGATATGGAAGCACTCGAGAGTGTAGGATTGGTTTTTCCACGAGTTAAATCCCAAACCTGGCCAACAGAAAACGTTCCAATTCCAGTTAATGTGTCAGAGTATGAGGTTGAGAGCTCCTCTGCATCATAGCTTCCGTTAAAATATCGTCTGTCCAACTGATTATGCGACAAACTCAAAGAACCACTTCCAAGATTGGTTGTAATTGACGCCCTTGACTCTAATAAGGTTTGATCACTAGACGATATTCGACCTGTCCACCTGATCTTTTGCCCGCTCAAAGGGCTTATTGAGAGACTTGAAACATAGTCTGAGCGTTTGTTATTGGGCTCAAGAGATGTTCCTGGGCTCAGATCACCGTGTAAAGTTTTACTAAACCCAATAAATCCAGACGCTTCACCTAAAAGATTGTCAGTGGTTACAACTGAAATGCCCAAGTCTAATCGGGTTCCTGGAAGTGCGTAGTCCTTGCCCTGATAACGATTCAACAAAAATAAATTTGCTTCATCGATACGGTAATCACCTGCGTCTCGATTGGGAATTTTTGATGCTCTATCATTTCCGCCAACATAAGCGAGCCGAGCTAAGGGCTCGATAACTGCTCTCCGACTTTCACTTTTTACTGTGATTGGTATCTGCCAGCCAACTGAAAGTGCTGGAGTTGCAAAAGCGTGATCACCAATTACTGCGTCTACATCATTTGGCTTTGTGTGGATACTGTAGTAATCACCGGTAATGTTTGCCTTATAGTTTGCGATACCAAGTGGAAGGTGAAAGTCTTCTGCCACTTCTAAAACGCCGCTCCATCTTGCCATGTCATGACCTTGATCATTATCCAACTGTATGGCACTGAGTTCCTTACGCAAACTTTGGTTTTTTCGCCAACCTTTTTCAACTTTTTCATAAAAAATGGAGGGCAAAACAGTTGTCTCATCAAGAGTCTTATTGCTAGCTAGCAATGATTGACGGTCTGACACCTCGACGTGGTAATAACGATTATCAACTATTCTTGATGCTGTGATATTCGATTTCAATGATGTATTCGGATTGAAGTTATAACGACGCAGAAATGTGTCTTGGCTGGTTCGCTTTAGTTGGGCCGAAACGTTCCATCCATTGCCGATTTGGCTCGAGTAGGCCGCATCGACCGCACCAACAAACTCACGCGGCTCTTTATATGTCTCAACGTTGGCGGTAATGACAGATGCATTTAGTTCAGCTTTATCCCAGAGTTTTCGATAATCAGTTCTCAGGCTATAACCAAGGCGCTGGTATATGTTTGCATTAAACGTTGCATCACTTGTTTGGTCTATTATCCTGTAGTAAGGGATGATTGTTGTTAGCCCCTTTTCGGCGCTTAGAGTAGCGCGAGGAGTTAGAAAACCTGATCGGCGCCTGACCGCCCAGTCGGGATGGCTTAGAAAAGGTAAATATCCGATCGGCACATTCAGCACATTCATGCGCATGTTATAGTGAGTGATGGTTTGGGTTTTTTCATTCCGCACAGTTTGACTAGCTTTAATATCCCATAAAGGCCGTTCACCATTCAAAAAATCACATTTGCATGGGGTAAAACGGCTGGCGTCAAAAATGCCTCTATCGCCAGCAATGCGGTCAGCATGATTGGCCGATATCCACTCGCCAGTGGTAAAGTTTGAAATGATGGTCTCGGCAAGAATATGCGAAAATTCGGTATCTATTTCCATAATCGCAGCGTTGGTGACGGTGCCATCGCCATCAATATGAACAACATTACCGCGGGCAATGGCTTTGTTCTGGTTGCGGTAATAGGTCACTTCATCGGCGCGCAAGGTGTTATTGGCCTGTTTCAATTCAACATTGCCAGTTGCAAAAAGGCTGCCGTCAGCCTGATTTACAACAACATTATCGGCTTCAAACCCAATCGGCTTGTCAGCAGCAAATGCAAAATTGGTTGGTGTTGACAGCACCAGCAAGAACAGCAGACAACGCAGGCGGCAATTGATGAATAAAAACCCCAAGATGCTTAACCCCTATGCCGAGATATTATTTTGATAGTCATGCCCTATCGCTAGCCTGTTTTACTGTCTATGTCCATGCCAAGCCGTGTCAAATGCTGCTTGGCGAAGCGCATCCACCTTATTGGCCATTGCGGTGCTGGTAAATGGAAAATCTGTAAAGGCGATGCTTTGCAATTGATGACGGAAATGATCATCTTTCAAAAGCTTGGCAAAGCCATCACGAAATGTGACAACGGACGGCTCGTCGATGATCAATGCGCGGCCCTCGGCCACTTCGGGAATACCGCCGCGCCTTGTCGTAAGAACAGCGCACCCCGCTGCCAAAGCTTCAACCACAACCTTGCCAAGCGGTTCTTGCCATAAGGATGGGCAGGCGGCAATGGCGGCACGTTCCTGCCAGTCACGCACCTGATCCATGGGAATAAAGCCAGTCATTTCCGCCTGATTGCCAAGTGGCTCGATGGCCTTTGCCACCTTTGCTTCATAGCTATTGGGGTCGGCCTGTTCAAATCTGCGCGCCCCCGCAATGACCAACCGCCATTCAGGATAGGATGGCAGAATATCGGCAAGCGCTTGGGCGCATTCCAAAATCCCTTTTTCTGGCACCATGCGGCCAGCAAGAAAGATAATGGCCTCTTTTTGCGGCGGTGTTTTCAACCGCCGTGAAACGCCAATGGGGAAAACACAGACTTTTGCTAAGTCTTCGGCGTCAAGCGCAAGGCCATCAAGAAAACAATCCTTGATATATTTTGAAACACAAATAATCTGCGCCAGCTTTGTTACCAAATCCCTGCGCTCGGCAATGGTTTTTGCTCCCTTCATGTCGCGAGGGTCATTCGGCAGAAAAAGCGTGACGGGAATATCAGGCCTTTTGGCTGCGATATAGGACGCAACATTGCATCTGCCATGAATTTCGATCAAATCGGGTTTAGGATGCCTGTTAAGCTGGCGAAGATAAGCCATTGCAAACCCGATATTCTTGCCGAAAAGCCATGCCATTTTGGGTTTGATCGCGGCAAAATTTATATCGGGAAAGGGGCTGCTTACCGCGCGTCCAAAAATGTTGAACCTATGCCCCGATGTGCTGGCTTTTGTGATGTCATGAACATAGGTCGCCACCGCGCCAGCATTTGCCGGTGAAAAGGCTTCTTTGGCAGGCAGTAAAATATCTATGTTCAGGGCATCATCTGCTGTTTTCATGAATTCATTCCAAATGATCGGGTCAAATGATCGGGGTAAAAGACTGGGGTAAAAGACCGGGATACGAGCTCAGGATAAAAGATTATGCGCGGTTATAGCAGTTTATTGCATCATTTGAACTACACAACAGGTTACTTGTTATGGTGTAATAAAAAATGATTTCAAATCCGCTTGCTGATAAGTGACAACCACATATGCTTGAAAAGACAGATAACCGCCGAATCCTTGTTATCAAACATGGTGCGCTTGGCGATATTGTGCAGGCGCTTGACGCTTTTGCAAGCCTTCGTGCTGGCAACCCTCAGGCGCATATCGCGCTGATGACCAGCCCAGGATTCTTATCGTTGGCTAAAATGATGCCTTGGTTCGATGAGGTGATTGCCGATCCGCGTGCTGGGCTGTTGAACCTAGCCGCTGCATGGCGTGTTCGCCAGTGTTTCCGTCAAGACTGGTCAGTGATTGTCGATATGCAATGCAGCAGTCGTACCCGAAATTATTTTGCGCATTTCGTACCGTCAAACACGCGCTGGATTGGTACCGCTTCTGGCTGTTCGGATCCGCTTCCGGATTTTACCGGGGTGAATAATCGCGACCGTATGGTCACAAGCGCCAAAATGGCGGGCGGTATTGTGCAAAGCCCGGATATGTCATGGCTTGTCAATGGGGCGGCGCAAACTGACGATCCGGCGGTTATGATTAATGACAAGCAATATGCGGTTCTTATCCCCGGATGCTCGCTGGCAAAGCCGCAAAAACGATGGCCTGCAGACAGGTTTGCGGCAATTGGTAATGAGCTGGCCGCGCGCGGGTTTGAAATTGTGCTTGTTGGCACGGCTGATGATCGTGATGCGGTAAATGCCGTTTTGGCCGCTTCGCCTGATGCGATTGATTTATGCGGGAAAACAAATCTGGCCGGATTAGCGCGATTGCTTGGCGGGGCTGCGTTTGTAATTGGCAACGACACGGGCCCGATGTTTCTGGCCGCCCGAACCGGCGTGCCAAGCCTTATGATCATGGGGCCTGATACTGATCCAACCATGTCAGCCCCAAAAGGGGCGGCGGCAAGCTGGCTTCAAGGCGCGCCAATTTCTAAAATCAGCGCTGCTGCCGCGATTGATGCGCTCGAATCGCTTGGCCTGAAACCAAACGCCTAAAACGACGATCCGGGCTGGGTCAAAAATTGTTCTTCGTCGCGGCTACTCGGCCTACCAAGCATAGCATTGCGATGCGGAAATCGTCCAAAACGGGCGATGATATCACGATGTTTCACGGCATATTCATAGGTCAATTTTGAGGTATATTGCTCAAATAATGGCAAAGACATGTCTTGGATGCCAATATCTTCGCTATGCATCATCGGCATAAGCATGAAATGACAATAAGATGGTTGGGCAGTATCAAGATATTTGCGCTCAACACAACGAAGGCTTAACGCCAGCGCCATTTCATCGCCCGAAAATGCCCGTGCCGAATGGCGAAACATATTGCGGGTGAATTGGTCAAGCATCACGATAAGCGCAAGACAGCCATCGGCGTCATTGGCCCAATGGTCAAGCCTTCCGGCAAGCGCTTCAGTGACGGCTTTGCCAAATCTTTCTTGGATGGCAGCGTCAAAATCATCATCTTTTTTGAACCAGAATTCGGGTGTTGTTTCGACAAACCAGAAATTCAAAATATCGGCGGCTGAGGGTGTTTTTCCCATGATCTAAACCTTTCACGCTAAAGGGTGATTTTTAGGATTAGATAACCTTACCCGGGTTCATTAAATTTTTCGGGTCTAAAGCCGCCTTGATTGATTTCATGGTATTGATGATCGCAGGGCTTTTGACCTTGGCTAGCTGGTCACGTTTGACCTGTCCAATGCCATGTTCGGCACTGATTGACCCGCCATATTTGGTGACATTCCCATAGAGCAATTCAAGCAATCTCGGGGCTTTGGCGTCAAAATCGGGGTCGCCGCCAGCGGCCTGAACAAGATTGAAATGCAAATTGCCATCACCAATATGGCCATAGCCACAAATGCGGATTTTAGGATCAATCGCTTTTACGCCAGCAACCATATCAGCGTAAAATGCCGATAAGGCTGATTGCGGCAAGGCCACATCTGATCGCACCACCTTGCCAGCGCGTTTATGTGATTCGGGTGATGATTCGCGAACATCCCATAGGGCATCGCGCTGGGCATCACTATTTGCGATGGTGGCGTCAATCACCAAGCCATCCTCAAAGGCGGTTTCAAGAACCGTTTCCATGATCGACCGGATCGGCGAGCTGCCATTTCCATCAACTTCATTATCGGCTGGATTGGTGCTGCCAATTTCCATCAAAACATTCATCGAGCCAATGGTGGCTAGCGGACGCTGGATATTGGGAAATGATTCAAACAGAACATGCAAAATATCGGCGGGGATCAATTCAAAAGCTTCGACCATACCGCCAGATGCGGCCTGCACGCGATGCAGCAATTCAACCGCCGCATCAACATCACGAATTTCGGCAAAGGCAGTGCTAAGAGCAACAGGTTTTGGAAATAGCCGCATTGTTGCTGCGGTGATGATGCCAAGCGTGCCTTCCGATCCGACAAACAGGTCTTTCAAATCATAACCGGTGTTATCTTTGCGAAGCCCGCTTAGCATTTCCAACACTTCGCCGCCCATCAGCACGACTTCGAGACCAAGCGTCAAGGCGCGGGTTGTGCCATAACGAACAACATTCAGCCCGCCTGCATTGGTGCCAAGATTGCCGCCAATTGTGCAGCTACCTTTTGCCGCTAGATTCAATGGAAAATACAAACCTGCGTCTTCGGCAATATCCTGAAGATTCTGCAAGATACAACCTGCCTCTACCGTCATTGACATATTTTGCGTGTCAATTTCACGAACCTTGTTCATCCGGCGAAGCGACAAAAGGATTGAATTGCCGCTGCTATCAGGCGTTGCCCCGCCCATGAAACCGGTATTACCACCTTGCGGAACAACGATGATATCATGCTTGTCAGCATAGGCCATGATGGCGGCAACCTGCGCCGTTGTTTCTGGCAGAACAACCGCATGCGCTGACCCGTGAAACCGGTCATGCCAATCAGACAGATAGCTTGCTGTATCATCGGTGGTTTGAAGCACCGCTTTGTCACCAACAAGGCCGATTAGATCATCAATGATATTTGGTTTACGGTCATCCATAAGCTTCAAAAATCCTGTTATATTTTGGTTGATAGTAACGTCAACATTCTGCGTGGTCGCCGTATTATCTTGCCAGCCAGCATAATGGCAACCGGCCAAATGCCACACCCAGACATCTTTTTGATCATCAGGCTGGCCTTTATTCAGACTGGCCTTTATTCAGACTGGCCTTTATTTATAGGTATCTGCGCCCGCCAATGCAAATGCTGTTCAGTGATGAAAGCGTTGTTTTCGGCAAAACAGATTTTTTAGCTCAAAATTTCCCGCATCTAGGGCAAAAATTGAAACGAACAGCTAGCGCGGCGCGGCGGCGCGGCGAAGCCGGTCATTAATGGCCTCGCCAAGACCGATATCGGGAATGGGGGCAATAGCAATCTTGGCAATATCGGCAGCATCAACAGCATGCAGCATCGAAAACAGATTGGCCGCCGCTTCAACCAAATCGGCTGAAGGGCTTAGGTTTAGGGCTAATTTACCTGCCCCGCTGACAGTGCCAAACCCGATTAATTCTTCATCGGCGGTGCTGGTTTTGGCCATCAGCCTTACCGCCGCCTTGGGTGCGTAATGACTGGCAAGCTGGCCGGGCGCAACCGGATTTTCGTGATCGGCCAATGGTTCTGCAATATCAATTTGCGGGTTACAATTTGCCGCGGTCAAAGCTGCGGCTAGGGCTTCGCGCGTAATCCCGCCCGGGCGCAATAGGCGGGCAGCGTCGCCCGTACAATCGATAATGGTTGATTCAAGGCCGGACTCGCATGACCCGCCATCAAGCACCAGATCCAGCCTGCCATCAAGCCCGTCCAGAACATGTTTGGCGGTGCTGGGGCTGATCCGGCCTGATGGGTTGGCGCTTGGCGCAGCAATGGGTTTGCCAAAGGCTTGTAAAAGCGTTTGCGCGCCGCGATGCGCCGGAACCCGAACCCCAATCTTGTCCAATCCGGCGGTGGTGAGCATCGCCACAGGGCAATCATCATTGCGCTGCAAAATCAATGTCAGAGGGCCAGGCCAGAAAGCGGCGGCAAGGGCGGCGGCAATCGGGGTTTTTTGACCAAGCGCAAAAGCGGCATCGGTTGACGCAACATGGCTTATCAATGGATTAAAGGCTGGTCGCTGTTTGGCCGCAAAAATACGCGCAACCGCCGCTGCATTGGTGGCGTCAGCGCCAAGCCCATAAACCGTTTCGGTTGGAAAAGCGACAAGCTGTCCTGCCGCAAGAATTGTTACCGCCTTGGCAATGCTCTGATCGGAAATGGCAAGGCAGGCTGTCATGGTACGAAATGGGGCCCTTGGTTTGCTGGTTTGGCAATGCGCGGCATCATTGCGCCGGATCGCGGTGATTGCTGTCTAGTGATACAACATGATTGATGGCTCGCCTAGTCGTCAGTTTCGCGCTAATCTGTTGGCTTGGCGATCAATCGCGTCAGAATTTTCACGATAAGGGTAAGATGTGTTATGTGCGGACGCTTTACCAGCACGGCCACAACAGACGAATTAATGCGCCGTTTTGGCGTTACGATTTTGCAAAATCTGCGCCCGCGCTGGAATATTGCGCCAAGCCAGAATAGCATGGTTCTTGTTCGCGATGGTCTTCATCTTCAGGCCAAAACCGCCGCATGGGGGCTGCCGCCGACAGGGCCAAACAAAAGTTTTCTGATCAATGCCCGTATGGAAACAGTGCGGGAAAAACCAACCTTTCGCGATGCTTTTTCACTGTCACGCTGCATTGTGGTGGCAAGCGGCTGGTATGAATGGTCAGCGCCAAAAACCCCTTGGCATATTCAGCTATCTGATGGCGGTGTTATGGCGATGGCCGGATTATTGTTTCAGCAGGGATCACAATCACGCTTTGTGATTATGACCAGCGCCGCCGATGGCAAGCTGGCTGAAATTCACCATCGCCAGCCGCTTGTGCTTGCTGCGGGTACTGAAATGCAATGGCTTGGCGGAACCGCCGATCAGGCTGCAAACTATTGTGAAATTGCACCGGCTAGCTGGTTTAACTGGTATCGGGTTGCGCCTGATGTTGGCAAGGCGGGGATAGACCATCCGGGGCTGGTGACACCGCTTGAAGGTGATGCGCTTTTGCCAGCAAAGCCGGATCAAGGCGATTTATTCGGTTAGATTTCGTCGATTGTGGTTTTGCGAACCAGAATGCCGTAAATATGCCAAAGCATCATCGCGCCCGCGCCGCGATGGGGACGCCATGCCTCACCAAGCTTTTCCAGCATTTTGCCATTTGGCCGTTCATCCAATGATTTCAGTCGTTTCATGCCTTCTTGCAAGGCAATGTCATTGGCTGGCCACGCATCCATGTCGCCAAGCGCGAAAAGCCGGAAATTATCGGCTGTCCATGCGCCAATGCCGCGTATTTCGACAAGCCGTTTTTGAACATCCTCGCCGCTCATCTTGGCCAATGCCGCCAGATCAAGCCGCCCTGATTGGATTTCATCTGCAATGCCAATCAAATATTCGGCTTTTCGCCGTGACAGGCCGAAGGGCATTAAATCATCGGGTTGTTTGGCGGCAATGATGGGGGCGCTGTTATGGTCTTGGTCGCGCATACGGGTCCAGATTGCACTGGCAGCGGCGCGTGATATCTGTTGGCCAATTATGGATCGCGCCAAAGTTTCGAAGCTGGCGGGAAGCGACCGGTCGGGTGGCGGGCCAAAGCGTGACAGCGCAGCGGCAATATCGGCATCGATTGCGGCAAGCTGATCAAGCGCCCCACCCGAAGAGAAAAGTTTTTGCTGCATGATTGTCATAAACAAAATCTATCAGGCTTCACCAACGCATGCCAGATTTCAGTGAATCTCCGCTGATTATAAATGGCAAGATATACGGGGCGAAAAAGGATTGCTTTGTCAATCTTATCCTGTGATAGGGTTGAAACAACAAACAATTTGGCAAATGGAGAGATGACATGATTGTGTGGGATTTTCCTTTGCGCCTGTTTCATTGGAGTCTTTTTATTTGTGTCGTTGGCGCAATTATTTCGGCTAAAATCGAGGTTCTTTGGGTTCATGAACGATTTGGTCTGGCGGTTCTAGGGCTTGTGACATTTCGCATTTTTTGGGGGTTTCTTGGCGGTCATTATGCACGGTTCAGCCAGTTTCTGCGATCGCCAAAGGCGGCGTTGAACGGATTGAAAACGCTGTTTCGGCCTGATCCTGTCGCAAAATCTGGCCATAGCGCCCTTGGCGGTTATGCGGTTTTAGGGCTGCTTGGCATTCCGCTGTTGATGGCGGTTACCGGCACCATGTCAAATGATGATGTTTTGTTTGAGGGGCCGCTAGCGCATCTGGTGCCAAATTTGACCGATAAAATTGCCGATGTGCATCATTTCTCAGAAAGGTTTTTGTTTCTGATCATCGTTTTACATATTGCTGCCATTTTGATTTATAAATTCAAGAAAAAGCGCAATTTGACAATGGTCATGGTGCAAGGCAAATCCAAAACCGCCGATGCAACGCTGGAAAAAGATGGCGGTATTTCAGCCAAACATAGTTTTTTTGGATTTATCTTGATGGTGGCGTTTGTCGCTGCGGCACAATCGCTTACCCTATTGCGGCCATCCTTGTTTTAACCAGCACCCTTGGTTTTTCCATGCAAAGGTTTATCCACGCAAAGCCCAATTTTGACGGTCTAGTCTTTGAAATTGGAATGGCAGGATTTGCAGCTTGCCCCCAGATTTTTCAGCCCTGCCATCATGGCGCCCTGATCGCCTGACCTGGCGGCGGTGACAAGGGTTAGCGCGGCGGTTTCATTGGCTTTGGCCTTGCCTTTAAAGGCGTCAAATTCAAACCAGATTTCGGCGCGCGCCTTGGTGTCACCTGAATCGCTTCCTTCGGGAAAATAGCTTGGAATTTTGCTTGCCCAGCTGGCAATCCCTTCGGCACGGCTGATCACGGTTTGGTAATCGCCACTCCCAATGGCGGCGGCGATGGCCTTCATCGAATCAGCATTGCGCTTAAATCCGGCTTTGCGGTCAGCGATGATATCGGCATTGGCGGTGCCAAATCCGGTGGCGACAAGGCAAACGACAAGCGTTGCACAAATTCGTGATAAAGATTTGGGCGTAAGGGCGGCAGTGAATCTCAGATGTTTCGGATTTGATTGCGAGGTCATGTTGCGCGCTCCTTGGTTGGTTTTACCTTAATATTATAGCAAGGATAAACACTGTTGGGGAAAAGAAAAGATGTGCTTTTGCATAAATTACGATAGAACCAGAAATGATCAATGCTGACGGCCTCTGCCGAGGTTAGGCGCGTTCTTGTGCAAAATCGAAACGGCTTCAAAGCGCTCAATGATCAGCAGTTCAAATGTAAAGCTACAGAAAGTTGGTTCGCTTGCCTCGGTCTTTGATGGGTGTGTTTCTAAGTTTGCTCGCGGTTATTTTCGGCGTGTTGACCGGTGTCCTGATCAAAAAGCTAGGCTCGGATATCAATATTATCACCACTTTATTTTACCGGTTCCTATTCTCGCTTCCGATTTTATTCCTCTATGCCATTTATCTTCGTGGCCGTGATTTCTTGCAAATTAATCAACGCAGAATTCTGTTTTTTCGCAGCCTTCTTGGTCTTTGTGGCATTACCTTTTGGTTTTTATCAATCCGGTCAATGCCGCTTGGCATGGCAACAGCGTTATTCCAAAGTTCGGTTATTTTCATCACGCTGTTAGCGCCGATTTTTCTGGGTGAAAAAGTAGGGATTTACCGTTGGACGGCGGTTATTGCTGGTTTGGCAGGGGTGGTCATTATCACCGACCCGTTTGCGGGCGCGATGTCATGGTATGCGCTTTATGGCATTGGTGCTGCGCTTGTCGGGGCTGGCCTGTCCTTGATGCTGCGCCAGCTTGGCAAAGGCGACGCGCCTGCATCGGTGGCGGCTTGGTATAATTTGGCCGGATTTGGTGTTTTGAGCGTTGTCGTGATGGTTTTACCCGATCAGATGCAATCAATTGGCCAGTCAGTCCTGATTGACCTTGTGATTCTTGGGGTGATCGGATCAGCGTTGCAAATTGTGATGACAACCGCCTATCGCTATTCGGATGCGGTTGTGGTGGCGTCGATGCGTTATGTGCAGATGCCAATTTCGGGGATTGTTGGTTATTTTGTTTTTGCCGAAATCATGTCGGCAAGTGAAATTATTGGCGCGCTTGTTATTATTGCTAGCTGTCTTGTGATTGCATGGCGCGAACTTGTGCGCACGCGCGAGGTCAATCAACCGGGGATCTAGGGCAAACCCGATGAAAAATTGGCGGCATGTCATGCGATGGCGGCGATGAAAGGCTTGTTCTTTTGCGAAAACCCAAGTAAACCCGCGCGGTTAAGTACACCCGCGCGATTGAGTAAACCCGCGCGATTGACGGCGCGATATCTGTATCAAAATTGATCTGGGAATAAATTGATGGCTGACCAAAAAACACTTATCCGCATCATGGGCGAAAGCGACATTGTTGATGTAACCATGACCCGCAAGGCAGCAAGCCATGCATTGCTGATGGGGCTGGACGCTGCCGATAAGATTAACCTTCTTGGACATTGGATGGATCAGGATCGCGGCGCTGAATTGGCGGCTGATCAAAATCATCTTGAAGCGATGACCATCATTGCCACTGAGATTATTGCCAGTAAAGCCACGGCCGGCAGCGCGCTTGCGTCCCAGTTTGAGGCAGGTGCCAATTTTGTGCTTCTAACCTTGTTGCGCGAAAAATGGCCAGTTGGGTCAAAGGCAAAATTCAAGACCATTGCCGACCGCGTGAAGGCTGATCATACCTATCTTGCGCATATTTGCGCAGCGGCCAAGCTGGATGATCTTGATGATGAAGATTCCTTAAAACAGGAAGAAACCCGCCAATTATCCCTATCGCTTGCTTTTTACAAAGCCAACCGCCGCCGTTTTGCCAATAGCAGTGCGGTTCAAGGGCTGATTAAAGGCTAATCCGGCTTTTGCAATTCAGGTAAAGCCTTGAAAAAAGCCAGCGCTTCGGCATTTGCCAAGGCTTCGGTGTTTTTAATCGCCCGACCATGAATGACATCACGAACGGCAAGTTCGGTTATTTTACCCGAACGCGTGCGCGGAATATCAGGAACAGCGATGATGGCAGCAGGCACATGGCGAGGCGTTGCACCAGCGCGAATGGCCAGGCAGATGGCGCGCCGCAAATCATCATCAAGATTGGCACCATCGGCCATCCGCACAAACAGGATAACTCTGACATCATCTTGCCAATCCTGACCAATGACCAGCGCTTCGGTGATTGCATCAAAAGCTTCGACCTGACGGTAAATTTCGGCCGTGCCAATGCGAACACCGCCCGGGTTTAAGGTGGCGTCAGACCGGCCATGAATGATCATGCCGCCGCGTGCAGTCATGGTGGCCCAATCGCCATGCCGCCATATGCCCTGAAAATGCTCAAAATAGGCGGCTTTATATTTGCTGCCATCAGGATCATTCCAGAACTTTACCGGCATTGCAGGGAAAGGCGCGGTGCAGCAAAGCTCGCCTTGTTTGCCGATAAGGCTGGTTCCATCTTCGTCCAGAACATCGGTTTTCATGCCAAGGCCGCGGGTTTGAATTTCACCGGCAAAAACCGGCTGAACCGGACAGCCAAGAACAAAACATGACACAATATCGGTGCCACCGGAAATTGAACATAGCTGCAGGTCGGGTTTGATTTTGTCATAAACAAAGGCAAAACCGTCAGATGAGAGCGGCGACCCGGTTGATAATAATGCCCGTAGCGCGCCAAGACGAACCTGATCACGCGGCACATAGCCTGAATTGCGAACAGCATCGATATATTTTGCCGACGTGCCGAAAATGGCAATATTTTCGGTTTCGGCCAGTTCCCACAATCGGGCTGGCCCCGGGTGAAATGGGTTGCCTTCAAACAACACCACTTTTGCCTTGATCGCCAAGGCCGATACAAGCCAATTCCACATCATCCATCCGCAAGTGGTGAAATAGAACATGGCGTCACCCGCGCCCAAATCACCATGAAGGCGATGTTCTTTGATATGCTGGATCAAGGTGCCGCCAACGCCGTGAACAATGCATTTTGGCGCACCGGTTGTGCCGCTTGAATAGAGAATATAAAGCGGATCATTAAAACCAACCCGCACGAAAGCGCTAACCGGTTTGGCGCTTGCAATTGCATCGTCAAAAAGGGTGGTATTGGCGATGGCGCGGCAATCCGGCGTATCGCAAAGATAGGGAAGGATTAAAACCGCCTCAAGCGTTGGCAATTGGGCGGTAAGATCGGCAATCAGCGGCATCCGGTCAATTTTTTTGCCTGCGTAAAGATAGCCATCGCAGGCCATTAACAGCTTTGGTTCAATTTGGCCAAACCGATCAACCGCACCAGCTAATCCGAAATCGGGCGAACAGCTGGAATAGACCGCGCCAATGGTTGCGCTTGCTAGCATCGTGATCACTGCTTCGGCCGCATTTGGCGTGTAGGCGGCAACGCGGTCACCTTGGCCAACGCCCTTGGCACGCATCCAGCCGGCAAGCGCCATAACTTTTTGTTTCAGCTCGGCACGGCTAAGCGCGATATGACGGCCATCTTCGCCATAGGCGCTGATCGCAGGGCGGTCATCAGCCTCGGCCAAAAGATTTTCGGCAAAATTGATTTTGGCATCGGGAAAAAACTGGGCACCGGGCATCGCGGTTTCATCGATCAGGATGCGTGATCCCATATCGCCAATCATGCCATGCCATTGCCACAGGCTTTGCCAGAAATCAGGCATTGAATCGATTGACCATTGCCATAAGGCTTGGAAATCACCGCCCCAGTCAAAGCCATGATTGGCAGCGATAAACCGCCCGAAATCTTGCAATTGTGCCTGTTCGATCGCCTCGTCTGTTGGTTGCCAAAGACAGGTGCCAAGCGCGGTTGATTGCGGCGATGATGAAGGTTGTTCGGCCATTGATGAAACCCAAGAAAAAAGACAATGATCACGGCAAATGATCACATTGGTGATGCGCCCGAAATTTCGGGTGCGGCCTCAGCTTATCGTGACCGGTTGCATGGCGCAATGATTGCCGCAGTTTGATGCGGTATAGACGCCAGACGCTATGCTAGACGATACGCCAAATTGAAGAGCGCAAAAAGTAACGGCGTAAAATTATCGGCGCGAAACTATCGGCGCGAAAGGATGGCCGCGAAAGGATGGGCGCGTTTGCCTTTGCTCTGGAATATTGGATGCCTCATGCCGGCTGCCATGTCTTGAAAAAACGCCGCAATAGCAGTCAAATGGCAATCTATAATTGTTTTTTCTGATTGAATAGGCGCAATACATCACCGGTAAGATGCAGATTTTAGGGCCACCCAAAAGGGTTATATCTCTGCATAATAGAAAAACACTTTGCGGAATGATATTTCTTAATAATTCGTTAATTTATGATAAGATTTATCACCAAAGAGATATTGTTTTTGCCATCAGCGACGCCCTGAAAATCGTGCTGCCGGCTCACAAATCATCTCGCCTAGGAGTTTGACCAGAGATGCAACCCAGCACGAAATCGCAAATCCGCCATATCATGTCAGACTTTGGCGAAACCAAACATCATCTTTTGCATGATCGGGTTGTTGCGCTTGCCGCAAGCCGATGGATGATGCCGGTAAATGACAATGCCATCATTCAGATCGAATTGCTGCATAATGCCAATCAGGCGCTTTTGTCCAGTACGGTTGCCCGCGATGGCAGCGGCCCGTTAAAGGCATCTTTTTTGACGATGCTACTTCTTGAAGATACGATTGCCCATGCGCAGCGTCCGTTTGGCATTTGTTCGGGGGCGGCAACGGTAACCTTGCACCGTTTTATCGACCTTGAGACGCTTTCAACGGATCAACTGGCTTTGGCCATTGCCAATTTTGCCAGCCTCAACGATGTTATTTTTGCCGACTATCTGTCGCCGCCAATTGCAGAACCTTTGGCCGATAAACGCTATAGCATCTAATACGCGGTGTGATGGCTTGGGAATCATCTTGAACTTGGCGGCTGAATGCGCGACAAGATTGTTAGATAGAGGCATATCCTCATCGCAATCCAACCGGCAGCTAAAGGCAAGAAATGATGGCCCAATCTTCGCAGAATTTCGACTATGATTTGATTGTGATTGGCGCAGGGTCTGGCGGCGTTCGTGCTGGCCGCATCGCCGCTGGTCATGGTGCCAAGGTTGCGGTGATCGAAGGAGACCGGCCGGGTGGAACTTGCGTTATCCGTGGCTGTGTGCCGAAAAAGCTGTTGATGTATGCGGCCAGTTTTTCAGCCGATGTTGAAGATGCCCGCGGCTTTGGCTGGCAAATTGATGGATTGTCGCATGATTGGCCTGGCTTGATCGCAGCGAAAGATGCTGAAATTGGCCGGTTGGAAAATATTTACCGGTCGCTATTGAAAAATGCTGGCGCTACCTTGATCGAGGGTTGGGGACGGGTCACTGGCCCGAATGAGGTCAGCGTTGGCGCGGATGTCTATCGTGCTGGCAAAATTTTGATCGCGGTTGGTGGTGCGCCGCAATTCATCGATGTTCCGGGCATGAAAGATCATGCCATCAGCTCGAATGAAGCGCTGGATCTGCCCGAAATGCCAAAGGACATTGCCATTTATGGCAGCGGTTATATTGCGCTTGAATTTGCCGGTATTTTCAACGGGCTTGGGGCGCGAACCCATTTGATTTATCGAAGTGATTTACCGCTTCGTGGCTTTGATGATGATGTTCGCGCCCATATCGCAACGGCGCTAACCGATCGCGGAATCATTCTTCACCCCGAAACCACCATTGATCATGTCACGGCTGAAAATGGCGGCAAGCAGGCGCATCTTAGCGATGGCAGCAGGCTGGCGGTTGATCAGATCATGGCGGCGACAGGTCGCAGGCCAAATACTGCCAATCTTGGCCTTGATGATTTGGGGGTCAAGCTTGGCAAACAGGGCGAAATCATTGTTGATGATATGTCACAAACAAACCTGCCAAGTCTTTATGCCATTGGTGACGTCACAAACCGAATTAACCTGACACCAGTTGCGATTGCCGAAGGCCACGCCTTTGCCGATAGCGAATTTGGCAATCGCCCGCGCAAGGCCGATCATGCCAATGTTGCCTCGGCCGTATTCAGCCAGCCACCCATCGCATCGGTTGGCCTGTCTGAAGCCGATGCAGTCAATATTCATGGCAAGGTCACTATTTTTGAAAGCCAGTTTCGGGCGATGAAAAATACCATTTCGGGACGTGGTGAAAAAACCTATATGAAACTGATTGTCGACGCGGCAAACGACAAGGTTGTTGGCGTGCATATGATGGGGCCCGATTGCGGTGAAATCATGCAAGGCATTGCGATTGCCGTAAAGATGGGGGCAACCAAGGCAGATTTTGACGCCACCATTGGCATTCACCCAACCGCCGCCGAAGAATTCGTGACCATGCGCACACCGCGCAAAGAGGGCTAGGTTTGGCAATTTCTCGCCAGCCCTGTTATCGGAATAAAGCTTGAAAAAACAGGGCAAATCCGCAATATTGAGCTGTAATTCCAATGGAAGGGGTGAGGTCGGTTGTGATGTTTGCGAGCCATCTCGCCTTAAAAGGACGAAAATCAAATGACTTGGCAACCAAATAGCTGGCGCAGTTTTCCAATTCAACAAGTGCCGGAATATCCTGATCTAGACCGGCTAAATGCTGTTGAAAAGATTATTTCGGGTCGTCCACCGCTGGTTTTCGCCGGTGAGGCGCAAAGCCTTCGCGACCGGCTTGGCAGTGTGGCGCGTGGAGAGGCGTTTTTGTTGCAAGGTGGTGACTGCGCCGAAAGCTTTGCCGAATTTTCAGCAAATAACATTCGCGACAGCTTTAAAGTCATGTTGCAGATGGCGGTGGTGCTGACCTATGGCGCTTCGATGCCGGTGATCAAAATCGGCCGGATGGCGGGTCAATTTGCCAAGCCACGTTCGGCGCCTACCGAAGTGATTGATGGTGTCGAATTGCCAAGCTATCGCGGCGATATGATCAATGGGCCAGCCTTTACCGAAGATGAACGTATCCCTGATCCGCGGCGCTTACTTCGCGTTTACGAACAATCAGCATCAACCTTGAATTTGCTTCGCGCCTTTGCCCAAGGCGGGCTTGCCGATCTGACCAAGGTGCATAGCTGGGTGGCTGACTTTTTGAAAGACACGCCGCAAACACAGCGTTTTGAAGCGCTGGCCGAACGCATCGAAGAAAGCCTGAATTTCATGAAGGCTTGCGGGGTAACATCGGCAACGGCGCGTCCGCTTGCCGAAACCGAGCTTTACACCAGCCATGAGGCACTTCTTCTTGGGTTTGAAGAGGCCATGACGCGCCGCGATACTATTACTGACGAGCAAGGATGGTACGACACATCGGCACATATGTTGTGGATTGGCGACCGGACTCGCCAGCCTGATGGCGCACATGTTGAATATATGCGCGGCATTTCCAATCCGATTGGCCTGAAATGTGGGCCAAGCCTTGATCCTGACGAGTTGCTGCGCTTGATTGATATCTTGAACCCAAGCAATCAGGCCGGCCGGTTGACCTTGATTGTTCGGATGGGCGCGGAAAAGGTGCGAAGCGGTTTGCCACCACTTTTGCGGGCGGTCAAGGCGCATGGGGCGAATGTTGTATGGTGCTGTGATCCGATGCATGGCAATACCATCAAGGCCAGCAGCGGCTATAAGACACGCCGTGTTGATGATGTGATGGCCGAAGTGACTGGCTTTTTTGACGCCCATGATGAGATTGGCACTTATCCGGGTGGCGTGCATTTCGAAATGACAGGTCAGAATGTCACCGAATGCGTTGGCGGTGTTGTCGATGTGACCGAGGCCAACCTTGGCGATCGCTATCACACGCATTGTGACCCGCGGTTGAATGGGGCGCAGGCGCTTGAACTTGCATTTCTTCTTGCCGATTTGCTGAAACGTCGGCGCGATGTACCGTCTTATATGTCCAAGGCCGTATAAAGGATCAAAGGCTTTGTCATACGCTGTTGAGATTTGCGTCGGCGGTCTTGATCCATTTTTAACAAGGTAGACTGATGGCAAAATTTGCGAGCAGCGGGCCGACTCCGGAAATTCAGCCGAGTCTAACCGATACCTATTTCAATCACACACGCAAAGTCGTCATGGCAAATGGTGATTGCGAAGTCACCTATGCGGTTTTCATGCGGCGTCCGGTTACCTTTGCCGGACGTTTGGCCATCGAATGGATTACCGCCATGGCGCAATCCCGCGGTGCCACCTTGAAAATCGAACAGCTTTATGTTGAAGGGGCATGGATCGGTGCTGGCGAGCCGATGTGTTATATCACCGGCCCCTTTTCGGTTCTTGTCGACCTTGAAACGATTTTTCTGCAACGCCTTGGGCCAGCCTGTGTCGCTGCCTATAACGCCTATAATATGTGCATGGAATTGCCGAATGTGGCGTTTCTGGCGATGGATGCCCGCCATTGTGCCGGCAGTGAAATGGCCGAACTTATGGCTTATGGTGCGTCGGTTGGCGCTGCCAAGGCCAAGGCCAAAGCCAATGCCATTGGCTTTGTTGGTTGTGCCGCCGATGCAACCGCGCATTTCTTTGGTCAGGAAAAGGGCAGGGGAACAATGCCGCATGCCCTGATTGGCTATGCTGGATCAACCGTTCGTGCCGCCGAAATGTTTCACCAGACCGTGCCCGATGCGCCTTTGACGGTGCTGGTTGACTATTTTGGTCAAGAAATCACCGATGGGCTTGCCGTGGCCGCGCATTTTCATGATCACAGTAAGGCAGGCACCTTATCGCTTCGTCTTGATACGCATGGTGGCCGCTATGTTGAAGGGCTTGACACCCAATCATCCTATGCGGTTTTGGAACGCAATGTTCCGCAGGCTTTGCGCGGCTATCGAACCGAAGATGAATTGCGTTTGCTCCTTGGAACAGGCGTAAGTGCGGCAGCAGTTTGGCATATGCGCGAACAGCTTGATAGCAACGGCTTTGACAAGGTGAAAATTGTTGCTTCCAGCGGGTTTGGTCCCGATAAATGCCGTGTTTTTGCCCTTGCCAATGCGCCGGTTGACGTGATTGGAACCGGATCATATTTGCCGCAAATCTGGTCGCAAACCTATGCGACAGCGGATATTGTTGCCTATGATGGCAAGCCACGGGTCAAGGCTGGCCGTGAATTTCTTTTGTATAAGTAAAAGGTTGATTGTTTCATGACAAAGCCGGTTTTAATCGCGCTCGCCCAATTGAATGCGCATCTTGGCAATGTAAATGCCAATGTCAGCCGTCTTGCCGAGGCACGGACGCAGGCTGCGGCTCATGGCGCTGAAATCATTGTCACCCCTGAAATGTATCTTTCCGGTTATCCTTGTGATGATCTTGTGCTTCGGGCTGATTTCATGGCTGATGTTGCTGCAGGTATTGATGCATTGGCAAAGCTTACCGCCGATGGGGGTCCGGCAATTGTTGTTGGCGCGCCGGTTGCCGCTGATGGCGCTATTTATAATTCGGTTTTCATTCTTGATGGCGGTGCCCAGCTTGCCCGATTTGACAAGGTGAATTTGCCAAATTACGGCGTGTTTGATGATAAGCGCAATTTTGCCGCTGGTCAGATGCCCGGCCCGGCGATGCTGCGAGGGCTGAAAATAGGCTTTCCAATCTGCGAAGATATCTGGGAGGCGAATGTTGCCGAATGTCTTGAAGAATCAGGTGCCGATCTTATCATTGCAATCAATGCGTCACCATTTGACATGACCAAGCCCGAACGCCGCATGTCAACAATTGTGGCGCGAACCGTCGAAACCGGCCTGCCGGTTGCCTATGTCAATATGGTTGGTGGGCAGGATGAGCTTGTTTATGACGGCGGGTCTTTTGCAATCAATGCTGGTGGCAAGCTTGCCTGTCATTTGCCAAGCTTTTCTGAATCAATAGTGGTTGTTTCAGCGCAGAAAACAGCGGGCATGGTCACGCTTACCGGCCAGATTTCGCCGCCCGATGGTGATTTGACCGCGCTTTATCGCGGCCTATGTCTTGGGCTTCGTGACTATGTCCATAAAAATGGGTTTCCGGGGGTTGTTCTTGGCTTGTCGGGTGGCATTGATTCGGCGCTGGTTGCCGCACTCGCTGTTGACGCGCTTGGCGCGGATGCGGTTCATGCGGTGAT
>ENA-OQVM01002553-OQVM01002553.1-marine-metagenome-genome-assembly--contig:-NODE-2553-length-21062-cov-2.979890_pt1 | contig 21062 bp, 20 predicted proteins | sample MGYA00237776_ERZ505498 | MGnify/ENA primary metagenome ERZ505498 (study PRJEB26159, sample SAMN06265151) | marine metagenome | isolation source: Helgoland LTER site | place: Germany:Helgoland, sampling... | reverse complement strand
AGGGGCTCAATATCCTGGCGCGCATTCAAGCGCGCAATGGTCAGGCTCGGGTCACCGTCGGTCTGAACTTGCCGTCCAAGGGCAGTGGCCAAAAGGATATTATCAAGGTTGAGGGTTGGTTGTTTTCGGAGCAGGACGCGGCCGAGATGGCACTCTATGCCCCTGATGCGACGGTGAATATTATCGAAGGTTACCGAGTGGTGACCAAATTTCAGATCGGCTTGCCGGCCGCCTTTGTCGGCATCTTTGCCTGCCCCAATTCCAACTGCATTTCCCATTCTGAACCGGTCTCGAGCCGTTTTTATGTTAGCTCCAATCCTAATCAGGTACAGCTGCGTTGCCATTTTTGCGAGCGTACTTTTTCCGACTCGCTGTTCAAGCATTAGATTGCTCCGCACGGCGGAAAAATCCTGTTAGATCAGTTGCTTATTTCATTTCCTTCTTTATAGTGAAGGCTTTTTATTTGTTCCGAATTACGGGAGTAGGCACGGTAAATGGATACCCTGAATAAGTTGCACGAAGACGCCTTAGCGGCGGTTAAAGAGGCGACCAATGCCCAGTCCCTAGATGACCTGCGGGTTCGCTATCTGGGTAAGAAAGGTGAAATTACCGCCCAGCTGAAATCGCTGGGTAAGTTAACCGCGGAGCAACGGCCCGCCGCCGGCGCCCTGATCAATGAGGTCAAGGACGCGGTATCGGACGCCATCAATGCGCGTAAAGCCAGTATCGAAGCAAACGCCTTGGCCGCGCAACTGGCCGCGGAAAAGCTTGATGTTACCGCGCCCGGTCGACGCCAGCAGAAGGGCGGCTTACACCCAGTCACCATGACGCTGCGGCGCATGGAGGCCTTCTTCACCAATATCGGTTACACCATCGCCACCGGTCCGGAAGTGGAAGACGACTACCACAACTTCGAAGCGCTCAATATCCCGTCGCACCATCCGGCGCGGGCGATGCACGATACCTTCTACTTCGACGTCAACACCCTGTTGCGCACCCATACCTCACCGGTCCAGGTGCGTACCATGGAAAACGGCCAGCCGCCGTTCCGTATTGTCTGCCCGGGCCGGGTTTATCGCTGCGATTCCGACCTGACGCACAGCCCTATGTTCCACCAGATGGAAGGCCTGATGATCGACAAGCAGGTCAGCTTTGCCGACCTGAAGGGCACCATCGAAGAATTCCTGCGGGTGTTCTTCGAAAAAGAACTTAAGGTCCGCTTTCGGCCCTCCTATTTCCCCTTCACCGAGCCCAGTGCTGAGGTCGATATTGCCTGTGTTATGTGTAATGGCGAAGGCTGTCGAGTCTGTAGCCACACCGGTTGGCTCGAAGTGCTCGGCTGCGGCATGGTGCATCCCGATGTGTTACGTGCATCGGGTGTCGATCCTGACCAGTATCAGGGGTTTGCCTTCGGCATGGGCGTGGAACGGATGGCGATGTTGCGTTACGGCGTGAATGACTTACGCCTGTTCTTCGATAACGACCTGCAATTCCTGCGTCAATTCAACTGATTCCGCAACAGGACCTAGACAATGAAAGTGAGTGAAAAGTGGCTGCGTAGCTGGGTGAATCCATCCGTTAGCGCCCAAGAATTAATGGACCAGGTCACTATGGCCGGTCTGGAAGTGGAAGGCTTTGAGCCCGTTGCTGAAGCCTTCACTGGTGTGATCGTCGCCGAAATCATCAGCTGCGAGCGCCATCCCAATGCCGACAAGCTGCAAGTCTGCACCGTGTCCACCGGCACCGATACTGTTCAGGTGGTCTGCGGCGCGCCCAATGCCCGGGCCGGCCTAAAAGTGGCCTTCGCTCAGGTCGGGGCGGTGTTGCCCGGCAACCTCAATATCGGACAGGCCAAGCTGCGCGATGTCGACAGCTTCGGCATGTTGTGCAGCGAGAAGGAACTGGGCTTATCGGCCGCACACGAGGGTATTCTCGAACTGCCGGCCGATGCGCCGGTCGGTCAGGATATTCGCACCTACTACGAGCTGGACGACATCGCCATCGAAGTCGATCTGACCCCCAACCGGGCCGATTGCTTGAGTCTGCGCGGATTGGCGCGCGAGGTGGGGGTGCTCAACGATTTACCGATGCACGCGCCCGACCTGACCGCCGTCCCGGTCCTGCATCAAGATCTGTTTGACGTCACCATTGAAGATGGCAAGGGCTGCCCACGCTATGTTGGCCGGGTTCTGCATCAGGTCGATATCAGTGCCGCCACACCGATCTGGATGGTGGAACGGCTGCGCCGCAGTGGTATTCGCTCGATCGATGCCGTGGTTGATGTCACCAACTATGTGATGTTGGAACTCGGTCAGCCGATGCATGGCTTCGATTTACAGCAATTGAATGAAAAAATCGTCGTACGCAAGGCGCGTGCCGATGAAAAACTGGTCTTGCTGGACGGGCAGGAGATCGCACTGGATCCCTCCATCCTGGTTATCGCCGATGCCGCCGGCCCGCTCGCGATGGCCGGTATTATGGGCGGTGTTCATAGCGGCGTGTCCGCCACGACCACCTCGGTGTTTCTGGAAAGCGCCTTTTTTGCGCCCATTGAGCTGGCCGGTAAGGCCCGTGCCAAGGGTCTGCACACCGATTCCAGCCACCGCTTCGAACGCGGTGTCGACAGCCGTTTGCAAGAAGCCGCCATCGAGCGAGCCAGTGCACTGTTGGCCAGCATCTGTGGCGCCCAGGCCGGTCCGCTGATCGTCAAGGAGCAGGCTGAGTATATTCCCAAGCGGGCCGTGATAGACCTCTATTCAAGCGTGGTCACCAGCAGTCTGGGGATGTCGATCGATGATCTGCGCATCAAACAAATTCTAGTCGGTCTGGGCTTTACCCTGCTAACCGAAGCCGAAGGCCATTGGCAGGTTCAGGCGCCCAGCTGGCGTTTCGATATGGCCATACAGGCCGATTTGATCGAAGAGCTTGCCCGCATCGTCGGTTACGACAACCTGCCGGTAACCGCCCCAAAAGTGGCCATGAAGCCCCATGGCCCGGCCGAGCAGGCGACACCGGTGGCGGCTTTAGTCGATCGTATGGTGTCTCTGGGCTACCAAGAAGCCATCACCTTCAGCTTTGTGGAACCCGGCGTCCAGGAACTGATGTTTCCCAATCTCAACAGCTTGAAATTGGCCAACCCGATATCGGCTGACCTGTCCGCCATGCGGGTATCGCTATGGCCGGGTTTGTTAAAGGCCGTGCAACACAACCTGAATCGCCAGCAAGAGCAGGTGCGCCTGTTTGAGACCGGTCAGCGCTTCCGCGTGGAGGACAAGGGTTTGGAGCAAATCGATATGTTAGCCGGGGTCATAACCGGCTCACGTGCCGCCAAAGGCTGGTATGAAAACGGTGAGAGTGTCGACTTTTACGACCTGAAAGGTGACGTCGAACAGCTCTTAGGTCATATCAAGGGTGTCGAGTTTGAGATTGTTAACGGCACCAACAGCGCGCTGCACCCGGGCCAATGTGCTCGAATCGAACGCAACGGCAAGCTGGTGGGCCATTTGGGCGCCTTACACCCGAACTTGGCGAAAAGTTTTGGCTATAAGCAAAACGTCTATCTATTTGAGGTTCGGTTAGATCGGACCTTGCCGGCGCTCTTGCCGAAGTTCCGCCCCCTGTCGAAGCAGCCTGCGAGTACGCGAGATTTGGCGGTAGTAATTGACGAAGAGGTGTCGGTTAGTTCCGTCTTGGATACGGTGCGTGAGATGGCCGGTGACGATTTGGTGAGTCTAAATCTGTTCGATATCTACCGCGGCAAAGGAATCGATTCAAAAAGAAAAAGTATTGCGATGGGCTTGACCTGGCAGCATTCCTCACGCACTCTGACTGATGACGAAATTAATCGCTTCATGGATTTGATCATTAACACCCTACAAACGCGCCTAGATGCGGTGTTGCGGGGCTAAGGAGCCCACCATGGCCCTGACCAAAGCAGAGATGGCAGACCGTTTATATGAGGAATTAGGTCTCAATAAGCGTGAAGCCAAAGAAATGGTTGAGATTTTCTTCGAAGAAATACGAGAAAGTCTAGTGCATAACGAACAGGTGAAGTTGTCCGGCTTTGGCAACTTCGATCTCCGGGATAAGCGGCAACGCCCTGGACGGAATCCGAAAACGGGTGAAGAGATCCCGATCTCGGCTCGTCGAGTGGTTACCTTCCGGCCCGGACAGAAACTGAAGGTGACCGTCGAAAATTATGTTGGAACCGAGCCAGAATGATGAATTACCTGTAATCCCAGGCAAACGTTATTTCACCATTGGTGAAGTGAGTGAATTGTGTGCCGTAAAACCACACGTTTTGCGCTATTGGGAGCAGGAATTTCCACAACTGAGCCCCGTCAAACGCCGGGGCAATCGCCGCTATTATCAGCGCGGTGATGTCATGTTGATTCGTCAAATTCGGCACCTCCTTTATGAAGACGGCTATACCATCGGCGGTGCACGGCAAAAGATGACCGACCCCGAAGACTCCGAGCAAGCCCAGCAGGAGCACCAGACATTGATTAAAGAAATGATTGAAGAGTTAGAGGCGGTTCTGGTTTTATTGCATAAATCGTAAAAATCAGAGTAAAAACCTTTTGTTTTTCAATATGTTAGCTTAGAATACTCAGACAGTCGGGCATTGGCGCAGTCAGGTAGCGCATCGTCATGGGGTGGCGAGGGTCAGAGGTTCGAATCCTCTATGCCCGACCAATATATTATTTAAAATCAGCAGCTTAGAGCTGCTTTTTTTATGCCTAAAATTTAAGATTTAGCCTTTTTCTGCGGCCTGTGGCCGACATATCGAACACCCACCGCCAACTCCAACCCCCCATCCCTGCGCCATGCCAGCTCAGCCGAGCTCAGCCCTCTCTATTCCAAAGCATCCTTCTGCATCGGCAAACAAAAGCGAATTTATACGAAACTATCCGCGTGTCCAGAAACGAATCTATACGCCCAGGTCGTGGCAACTGAAGGTCGATGAGATCAACGACATTGGTTCGATTGGTAATGTTGTCGAGTAGCTAGATGTAGAGAATATTGACCTTACTGGATTTCTTAGAAGAACAATACGACCTAATGGCCGCTGGTCTAAACCCCTACTTTTAACATCTGTTTTACATGGGGGATTACCTTCTACCTGGGTTACACTAGGCAATTAGTCATTGCTGCTTCAACCGAACCCTTCAGTGGCAGCGCGGACTGTCTTTCTTTTGTATTTCTATTGTATCGGAATAAGTTAATGGGCATAGCAGTGGCACTCACGGCGGCATTCTTCTGGGCATTGTCGGCGCGTTTTTATGGGCACAGTACTGCCCAGTGGTCGGTTCTATTATTAAACTTTAGTAAGAACCTCATCGCAGTAGTCGTTCTAGCTGTTTTGTTATGGTTTTTGCCAATCAATTACTCCGCCGATTTAAATACCGCTCTAATACTAATGCTCAGTGGAGTAATAGGAATTGGCTTAGGCGATACGGCTTTATTTGCATCGTTGAACCGCATTGGCGAGCAAAACACTCTGCTCATCGCTGAGACGCTTGCGCCATTTATTGTCATAACCCTTGCCTTTGTCTTACTCAGTGAGACGTTAACCTGGCTTCACTACGCCGGTATATTCTTAGTCTTATTGGCATCCGACCTGGCCATTGGCTGGCGCCATCACAACCGGTTAGACCTGGTGGCGGTATTATTTGCCATTACAGCCGCTTGCTGCCAAGCGACGGGCGCATTAATTTCTCGTTATTATCTGAGTACTACTGAATTAGGCGTACTGGAGTCGGCAGTGTGGCGTCTTGCGGGTGGGCTACTGTTCACTGTCGTTGGTCTGGGATATTTACGCCTGCAAAAACAAAGGATTCGATTCCAACCGCTTAACCGTCGGCAAAGCACCAAGCTCATACTGGCGATTTTTCTTGGCACGGTGATCGGTGTATTTATGCTGCAGTGGTCATTAGATTTACTGTCAGCAGGACTTGCACAAACACTGTTAGCGAGCAGTCCGCTCTTTGCGGTGATTATTGCTTGGCTCAATAAAGAAAGGGTAACTCGTCGTCAAATCGCCGCACTCTGTGTTGGTTTTGTTGGCGTTGCCGTCATCTCCTTCGCTTAAATCATTTCGCCATATAGGGGGGGATTACCTATGCACGGTAAGGCTGCAATATCGATTACCCTTTGTGGAGCAGGGAAGTGGCGACCACCTAGACGATAACCGGCGAGACTCAAAAGCCACAAGCCAAAACCACAAGCCAAAACCACAAGCCAAAACCACAAGCCAAAACCACAAGCCAAAACCACAAGCCAAAACAATGACCTGCCTTGTCGCCCTTCGATTCATTGACCTTAATGGCGCGCATTTTCGATATCGAAGCAACGCTTTAAATTAAAAGCTGCAATCCAAGCCTTGATCCAGATCCCTTTGCTCTGACACCGTTTCCCTGATGGCTGATCCCATTAGTCTAATCCTAATCCTGCAGCGTGTTCCTCACAGTGAGCGAGCATTAAGCCTATGCGTAATTATATATGTCGGCCGAAGAGGATGTTACGGTGTAAAAAACTACGGTTTTAGGACAGGAACATTATTTCGTACCTTAATATTATAATTCGGAAGTATATCGGAATCTCATTAACCCGATAAAATGGGTTATTAGTTTTTGGTGTGATATCTATGTGTTTATTTATAGCAAAATAATATACGAAAAATAGTAATATTTATTGTAGTCTGCGTTTCTCAGGTTCTAGCGAATATTACCTGTTTTGGAACTCAAGGCTATCTGCAACCTGTATGTTACTTTGAGAATGATTATAAATTGATACAAACTGGAGACTAACTCGATGGAAAACGCCAAGATACTGTTTGTAAAAACCACAGTCAAAGATAAAAAATTCGCCACAGTAGTATGGTAACAGTAGTATGGTAAATGCAGTTTAAACGGAAGGGCTGAGCCCTTCCTTTTATAACCTGCTAGGTAGGGTAGGCTATGAATATAGTGGGCAACGGGATATTCGCATTCGATAGACAATACCCTCTGTATAATTTTTTCTACCCGTCATCCGGGCGGTCAGTGGACTCCGCACAGCTGGAAAATCTATTCGTAAGCGCAAATTCAGTTGCGAAAAAGAGAGCGCTTTATTTCCATATACCCTTTTGCGACACAATTTGCTCATTTTGTCCATTTACGCGTGGCTTAGTTAAGGACCGATCGGTAATCGATAGTTACGTTTCTGCACTACTTACCGAGTTGAGCGCTAAAGCCAATAAATACCCTATAGGTAGCGTTCCGATTAATGCAATCTTCTTCGGTGGTGGGACACCATCTCTTTTAAGCCCAGATCACATAAGGACAATTGGCAAAGCCATTCGTGAATATTTTGACCTTTCAGGTATAGAGGAATTCTCATTCGAGATTGAAGTGAAAAGTTTAACCAAAGACAAAATTGATGCGATGAAGGAAATTGGCGTATCCCATCCACGCTTTGGCCTGCAAAGCTTCTCAAAGAGATGGAGAGACCTGTTCACACTTACTGCTACCTTAGAGCAGATATCCAGTGCTATTGAATTACTCAAACATAATTTCAACACCGTGAGTTTTGATTTGCTTTATGGGATGTCTGGCCAGGATGAGGCCGAGTTATTGAAAGATTTAACAGCTGCTTGTGATACAGGCTGCTCAAATATTGATATCTACCCTATTGACAATGTTATGACCCAAACCTCACTCCATAAGTCGCTTCTCGATTTACAGTGTGAACCTACCTCAGCGGTTCGAAAGTTTACCATGAACCTACTCGTGGATGAGTATATGCGTTCAAGAGGTTATGCACCTCACAATGGCCACGGGTATCGAAAAACTAACGTCTATAATAGGGATAAGGTTATTTATGAAGGCTATACCTTTCAGTACCACGAGCATGTATACGGATATCATGATTATGACTTGCTCGGTTTCGGGGTTAATGCAATTTCGTCACTGTTTGGTATGACGATTCAGAATCCGACCAGCCGTTCCAGATATATAGAAGCCTATACAAGAACAAGAGAAATAGTTGTTAAGGTCCGTACACACCCAGAAGTACTCGATTACGCTCGGCCCCTCATTCTCAGGTTGCCATACCACGGCTTTGCTGATAAAGCGCGTATTGCCTTTAATAAGATACCGGGCGTATTACTTGAACGTATCGAGCAGCTTGTTGGCATTGGGCTTATTCGAGATGAGTCGACTCACTATCGGATCACCAAGGCTGGGTGGTATAACTACGTAAATATGATGTATTTCCTGATGACTCAAACTGAACGGCAGTGCCTTGATAATATTGTGGCCACCCAGTTAGAGACGCCGGACCGTTTTATCTCGACGCGGGAAATTGTCTATGGGGATGAATATTTCACCTAGTATTATATATTAAGACCCGTAGTCATAAGTTTATTTAGTAGGTTGCTCGTTAGGTGATGTTAGGCATGAAATAAATAACCTGAAGGATGGCCCTAAATGAAAAAAAGAGATGTTAATAAGTATCTCTTAATAGCCGCCCACGGCCTCGCTAAGATGGGCAATAGCTTACAAGATGTTGTATTTATCTTGTTAATTGTTGGTCTGTTGAAAGGTAATGAATTTCAAATGGGCTTGGTTATTACCATTCAGTTTATTCCCTATCTTTTTCTCGGCTACCTGGGTGGTGTGGTGGCAGACCGGTATAACAGAAAAACGAATATGCTGATAGCGGATGCTATTCGGTTTTCTTTGGCGCTTGCCTTAACATACCTGGTTTTCTTTAATCGAGAAAGTGTTGCACTGTTGGCTTGTATCGCTTTCTTGTCGACAACCTGTAGGTGTTTCTATCAACCCGCTCAACAAGCCATGTTGCCAGAACTGGTAAAGAAAGCAGATCTTACGAAATATAACAGTAGATTCCAAGTCTCAGAGAATTTGGGTGTTATTGCTGGGCCACTCATAGCGGGCGTAATTGTCACAGTAGGCGAGTACTGGCAAGCCTTCTTATTCGACTCAATGACCTATCTCGTTTCCTTAATGCTGGTTTTTCTAATTAACTATTATCCTCTGGGCAAGAATGGTCGAATCAGCGATTCCAATGAAATTAGGTTTAATATTTTCAGGTACCTGAATGGTCGAAGGAAGCTTTTTGACACCGTGTATTGTTCCGCAGCCTCTATTCTTGCAATTTCAGCAATTATACGTCTTGTTATTCCGTTGTACATAACGGTGGATATGAACCGGCCGCCTGAACTTGTGGCCTGGACCTTAGGTTTGATCGCTGCGGGAACCCTATTTGGCGCCTACCTGTTCGGGAAAGTCGAAACCACACTGAATACGCCCACGGTCTATTGGTTGGTTTACGGCCTATGTATATCAATGTTGTTTGTGTCGAATAATCTCTTTTGGCTGTTAGGATGGGCCTTCGTCTTAGGTGTTTCAGGTGCGTTTGTGGATGTCGCGCTAATTTGCAGCATTCAAAAGAATACCGAAGGAAAATACATGGGTAAGGTTTTTAGCTATTTCTCTACTCTCGCCAATACCGGTGAAGCGCTTTCCGGATTGCTTATCGGTGCTATTTTGATGCTAGTCAGTGCCAAATATGCAGGCGTTCTACTTGGTTTTATCTGCGCTTGCATAGCCTTCGGCTTTATAATTGTTCGTTTGTTAGAACGAAAAAGTCACAGTACTTGGCCCGTTGAAAGGGGAAAATATATGTCTTAGATAGACTGTATTGGCGTTTTTAACGGAAAGCATAATACTATTGTCACGATAAGGAGGCGGTACATGTTATTAAAAAATGACTCCGATTTCTCTGTAAAGGACTATTTTCAAACGGTCGATGGCGTGGAGTTTGCTGGCACTCATATTATACTCGATGTGTGGGGCGCTAAAAAATTAACTGACAGTGGCTTTATGGAGGCCGTGTTTAATAACTGCATTTGTTCAAGTGATGAAACACTTTTGCACATGCACGTTCATTGCTTCGAGTCCAGTGGTGGTATTTCAGGGGTGGCAGTTCTGGCGGAATCACACATTTCGGTACATACATGGCCAGAGCGAGATTATGCTGCCTTTGATATTTTTATGTGTGGTAAGTCTAGGCCCGAGGAATCGGTAAAGGTCATTATTGATGCGTTTTGCCCCTCACACCATTCGCTTACTAAAATGCGCCGGGGCATTGTCGAGACGGGTGCGGTGAATGATTGCTCAATTTGGCAATACGCACATAATCGGTAAACGATTTATTCAGACACAAGGATGAGGCGAGGCGGTAATCTTTTCTCTTAGATCGGAGCTTAGATCGGAGCTTTCATAGGGAGGGTGTTACAGAGGATAAGGGCCCCGTCAGGAGCATTGGCGGGGTTCAAGGGCCGTTTAAGATGGCCGAACCTTCGCTAGGCTTGGCAACATCGACCCTATTAGGCCGATGTCCAACGCTCAAACAGGCGGTGCCTATTTTGCCTTTGCTTCTTGCTCGGCGGCGAGGAACTGCTTGTACAAGCCATCCGCTTCCTCGCTGAGCATGGAGTAGCTGCGAATATCGCCGCCTCGTTGGGCTTCCATGGCCTCTTGAAGTTTGGCTTCGTACTGCTTCTTGAGTTTTTTCGTTGGGTCAGACTTGAACATAGAAAACATAGGTCATTTCTTCTTAAGGTTTAAAGAGGTTACGTACGGACCCCCGGGTTAGATCGCTCAGTGAGTTTGGCCGGGGCTCAGGCCTTGGCATCTATCCGGTAGCAATAACCGCCTGCCCGGTAGCAATAACCGCCTGCCCGGTAGCCACAATCGCCTGCCCGGTAGCCACAAACCCTACCAGGGTATGGTTTTGCCTTGCCAATCGAGGAAACTGGCTGTGCCATCGACTGGCGTGTCGGCCACGATGCTTAACAGCTGCTCGGCGACAAATTCACTGGTAAAGAGCTTACCGTCCGGTACGCTGCGCTGAAACGGCTTCGACAGGGGTGTATCCGTGGTGCCGGGGTGAAAAGAGATCAGTTTGATGTTTTTTGCCCGACGCGCGAGTTCCACCGCAGCCGACTTGAGCAGCATATTCATCGCAGCCTTCGAGGCGCGATAGCTGTACCAGCCTCCAATTTCGTTATCGGCTATGCTGCCGACCCGGGCACTAAAAACCACCACCTTGCACTTCTGGCGGCCCGTTAGGATCGGCATTAAAGATTTTAACCAGAGCATCGGGGTGATCGTGTTGGCGCTGACAATTTCAGTGAAGGACGCGGCGGAGAAGTCCTCCAAGCGCTTTTCTGGCTGGCAGTTGTCGTTGTGCAAGACCCCATGGCAGATAAAAACCCGGGCAATGTCCGATTCGGTCGCGCGCTGTATGCGGGCCACCGCGAGGCTGATTTCAGCCTCTTGATAGTCGTTTACTCGAACCAGTTTGGCGTGCTCAAACTCGGCGCTTTGGTAGTAGCTCACATCGCGGCTGACCAAAACCAGTTCTGCGTCTGGGTCGGCAATAACTTGCGCGGCCAAGGCCTTGGCTATCGCGCTGCTAGCCCCGATGATTAGAGTGGTTTGTTTGTTCATAACAGGTTCCTTGGTCACACACGGCCAGACCGAGGCCAAAGCGCGTAAATAAAAAATGGGAAATAGGGCGGCGGTATTTGGCCAGGAGCAGATAGACGAGATGGGCCAGTGGCCGAATGATGGGCCAGCGCAGTGGGGCTACTAGGGTTCCTCGACCGACCAGCGTCCAGGCCCTATGGGTTACATCCATCGCACTCAGAGGCTTACCCTGATATTCGCCGTAGAGGATCTTAAGCGCTTGAGCTCGATCGACATGCGGAAATTGCTGTTCAAAGTCCTCCTGGTGTAAATCCACCAAGATGATTAAGCCTGCTGTGTCCTGATCCTTTAGCTTCTGCATTTCCAGATTGCATAAGGGGCACTGGGCGTCGTAAAAGATGGTCAAACTACTGCGAGTCACGCTGCGTTTCTCCTCGAGAACGGGCCTCTATCGGTCGACCTAAGGCTGATGGCTTGGTTAAATGAATACCAGTCGGCAAGGCTAGGCCAATTGCCAGAAGCCTTTCGATGTGTTGGGTATTAATACGCAGGGGCGGGGAGAAGGGATCTCATCGAGTTCGAATGAATGAGCGCAGCAGCCTGAGCTGCCGCGATAGGGTGTTCTGTGTGCCTGTTGTTAGGCTATTTGGGGTCTCTGCGGTGGCGCGACTGCCACAATACTTCAGCATCGCCTTGCTCTTGCACCAATAGGCGTGCCAAGACAAAGAGATAGTCCGATAAGCGGTTGAGGTAGGTTTGCGCCAGGGTATGGGGCTTGTCCTCGGCGCGGTTGAAGGTCACCACGGTGCGTTCCACCCGTCGGCATAGGGCCCGTGCCATATGGCAGCGCGCGGCCGCTTCGTTACCGCCGGGTAAGATAAAGTTAGTCAGCGGTGGCAGCTCGGCGTTATCGCGGTCGATTAAGGCTTCCAGCTGGTCGATAATGGCACCGTCGAGCAGGCTGTAGTCGGGCATGGCCAACTCGCCGCCTAGGTCGAACAGGTCGTGTTGTATTTGGCGCAGTTCGTCACGATGCGTGGAGGTCGGCGCCACACTCTCAATAAAGAAACCCAGGGTGCTGTTGAGCTCGTCTATATCGCCAATGGCCTGAATCCTTAGGCTGTCCTTGGCGATGCGTTCATTGATGCCCAAGCCGGTCGTGCCGTTGTCGCCGGTTTTGGTGTAGATCTTTGTCAGTCGGTAACCCAATTGCTTATGCCTCGATATAGAGTGGTAGGGTGATCTCGAAACGACAGCCATGGCCGAATTCCGATTCCACCTGCATTTGCCCGTTATGGTGCGAGCAAATAATGAAATAGCTGACGGACAGACCCAAGCCAGTGCCTGCGCCAACTTCTTTGGTGGTGAAAAATGGCTCAAATATTTTCTTGCGCGTTTGCGCGCTCATGCCGATGCCGTTGTCGACAACGCTGATAATACATTGGTTATCTAAGACGTATTGATGAATATGGATTATACCCTCATCAATATCGTTCAGACTCAGCATGCGCTCTTTGATGGCGAATACCGCATTTTTGATCAGATTGAGTAAGACCTGCTCCAGTTCACTAAATACTCCGGCAACCAGAGCCTGGGGTGCGGCAAAGTCTTGGTCGAAATTGAGGTCGAAATTGTCTTTGAAATCGCTCAGGCGATCGTCGGTTATGGCAATGTTAATAGCCTTTTCGAGTACATCGACAATCAAGCAGGGTTGCATATTCACGCCACTTTCACGGCTAAACTGCAGCATATTGGTGACCAGGTTCGAGGCCCGAATACCCGACTGAGAAATATTATCCAAGAATGCGTGTATTTTGCGTTCGGTGAGATAATGGTTCAGATGGTCCAGTTCAATACCGCTTTTCTCGGCCTGGAGTTGATTGATGGCCAGGTCGGGCGCAATGCGCCGCTTGATATTCTGTACATTCTGCACGATGGCGCTGATCGGATTATTGATTTCATGCGCCATACCCGCCGCCATGCCGCCCAATGACATAACCTTTTCGGACTGAATAATGGCTTCTTCCATCAGGAACTTATCGGTAATGTCATCGATCCGAATCACCGCGCTCGGTGCATCGGTGTCTTTGAGCGGGTAGACGATGATATCGAAGTGGCGGATCTGGTGGTGCACCGTCTGTTCGATATTGTGCAAGGTGCGTGAAACGTTCTGATGCCAAACCTGTTCGATCCACTCAATGTGCTGGGCGATCATCGGAAAGGCGTCTTGAACCTTACTACCGATCGCCTTGGTGCTGTCGGTGCCGCTCAGATCGGAGGCTTCGCAGTTCCATTGGGTGACATTGAATTGTTGGTCGATGGTGATCAGCACCGATGGCATCGAGTCGATAATGGAGGTCAAAAACTGTTGAAACTCGGTCAGCTTGGCCTCGATGCGCTTGCGCACTTGGACCTCAATTTCCAGCTGCTTATTGGTGGCCAGGGTGACATTGGCATAGTCATCGGCCTGTTCGAGCGCAATCGCGACCCGATCTCGCTCGGAGACAATCATTTCTTTGCGCAGTTGTATCTGGTCGAGCATCTCATTGAAGGCATCTACTAGATCGCCAACCTCGTCATTTTGCATCTTTTCGGCACGAATCAATGAATTGCCGCCATCGGCCAGCTTCTGGGTGATCTGCATCAGATGTTTGAGCGGGCGGAGCACATAGCGGTAAAAAAATAGGTGCAGGACCAAAAACACCAGGCTGACCAGCGTTAATGAAACTATTAAGCGGGTTAACAGGCTAAAGTCGGTTACCTCATCGAAAAGCACCAAAAAACCGATTAACGCCAGTGTGGCGGCGGCATAGCCAAAAAAGAGGCGTTGGCTGAGAGACCTGAACTGAAGCATGCGCAGTTGGATGCACTTCTAGGAAGCTAAAAGAAGCAATAAGACTGTCAGGATTTACCAGCTTGTGCAATTTGTTTATGCCACTTTGCTAAAAAGGGTGTCGCCAGCCCGAAGCCCTGCGCCTGGTGCAACAAAAAGCCGGTAATGTAGTCGATTTCCGTTGGCCGACCGGTTCGGACATCCTCGGCCATCGAGGAGCGATTTTCCGCCGTGAGCGTGGCAACTTTCTGTATCAGCTGGTGCGGGTTGGCAATGGCTGGCAGCTTCAGATGTTGCATCAGCTGGCCTATTTCGCCACAGAGGCCGTCAATCTCGGCGGCAAATGCGGGTTCTAAGAGTTGGCCGTTACGAATCTGGTGGGCCGCAGTAATAGGATTGATTACCGCATTGATTAGTATTTTTTGCCACAGTAACGGCTCAACCTGCTCCGTAACGATCGGATTCAACGGCCCATGCCAAGTGGCCAGGCGCGCCAGCATAGCCGCAGCGGGGCTCCGTGCCGATGAGCTAGGCGGTAAGCCCAGGTGGCTGGTGCCGTAACCGGTTTGTTGAAAGGTGTACGGGTCCAGTTTGAGCGCACCACAGGTAGTGGTGCCCCAGATCAGGCGGCCGGGGAACTGCTTTGCCAGCTGCTGCTGCGGACCCATGCCATTATGCAACAAGATCGCGACGGCATTGGGGTAGCGATTCAGCAGTACCTCTGCAGTGGCTTGCGCCTGATAAGCCTTACAACAGATCCAGATCAGCTCGACGGTGTCCTCTGCTGCACTCAAGGGTTGCCAGAGCAACGGCACGGACGTCGGGGTGCGCCGGCATTCAGTCGCCAAGCTTAGCTTTGGCCGATGGGCATAGGCCCAGACCGGGCCATAGAGTTGGGCTTGGGCGCAGGCGAGGGCGCCAATGGCACCCGGGCCCGCGATCAGAGAGCAGATTGCCGGCATAGACTGGTCAGATTCATGAAGTATGGCTCAGTCTAACCCAGCCTGATCTTGGATCAAGCCTCTTTGTCGTCCGGCGCCCAAAGGTGCACCGACTGACCATCGGCCATCTGTTCCAGATGCTCCAAGGCCGCGCTGATCACTTCGGACGCTGTTTGAGTGGCCTTGGCATTGGCATCGATCACCTCATAGTGCAGGGTGCCGGTCAGTGAGGCAAAGCCCATGGAGGTCGAATAGGCCCGAATCAGCAGGGCTTCTTGCACCCGGCGCACCAATTTGTGCGTGGTGAAATTGGATTCGTTGCCATAGAGCGATAGCGCTAAGGTGTTATCGTTGATCCGGGCGATATCATCCATTGGCCGGGCGGTATCGCGCAAGCGATCGCCGGCAGCCTTAAGCAACTGGTTCTTAAAGGACTCATCGTGCAGCGCGCTCATGTGCGCCAAATTATCGAAACGGCACAGCAGTAAGCCGATATGGCCGTTACGCCCCTTGTGCTGCTTTAAATAGCGGGACAGCTGCTGCTCCATAAAGACTTGGTTGCCTATCCCCGTGGCCGGATCAACCTGATTGAGCAGGGTGAGGGCACGAAACTGTTCTTTCAGGGCCAGCTCGCGCTGCAAGAGCGAGTTTTGAAAGCGGGAAATGCGCTGAGCGGCGTGCACACGGGGCAGTAGATGGGTCTTCATGGAGGTTTTGCCGACGAAGTCATCCACCCCTTGGGCGAAGGCCTGTTTCAAATCCTCATTTTCTTCCTTGGCTGTGAGCAAGACTATATAGGTGAACACGTTTTTACGCCGATTGAGTTCCCGCACCAGTTGGGTCAGTTCTAAACCGTCCATGCCGGGCATCAACCAATCGGCGAGCAGGACATCGGCATTGCGCTGCTTTAACATGGCTAAGGCGTCAATGGCGGTGTCGGCGACCCGGATGTCGGTAAAACCATCGAGTTGCAGTAGCTTGCGCACCACCGCACTGCTGAACTTGGTGTCGTCTACTATCATGATAGAGCTTGAGCTTGCTGGCATGTCCCTGTTTTTCCTGTGTTGCATCCATTGATATTAGAGTATAGAAGCTCATTATAAAGGGTGACATTTACTAATCTGTCAGAAAGACTTATTTTTGTCGAGAGCGTGAGGGGGTCCAATTTCAGATCTTCGGTTTGGCGTCTTGTCGAACGGAATTCGACTTTTGTCGCACATTTCTGCTTGTCTAGGTGGGCCGCCGGGTAGCAGGCCGTAGCCCGGCAACCCCCGAGTTACCTCACTGAGAGGTTAATTTAGCTGATAACAGAAAGAAATTTTTTGCAGCCTATTGAAATGATGGCTTCTGCCCCAAATCTATGGGCTGCGGTTAAACAAACATACTAGTAAGTAAGTGTTTTAGAGTGGTTTACTTATTTAACTCGTTAATAACAATACTCCCAACTTTATTAGGAGACTGATCCATGAAAATCCGTCCTTTGCATGATCGCGTCGTAGTACGCCGCAAAGAAGAAGAAACGACCACCGCTGGTGGTATTCTGTTGCCTGGTTCTGCGAAAGAAAAACCTTCGCAGGGTGAAATTCTTGCTGTTGGTAATGGTCGTATCCTCGACAATGGCGAAGTTCGTCCCGTTGACCTTAAAGTCGGCGACACCGTTTTGTTCGGTCAATATTCCGGCAGCACCGTTAAAGTTGATGGTGAAGAGCTGTTGATTATGAGCGAAGGCGACGTTTTCGGCGTTATCGCTTAATTAAACCGAATCACACAAATTAGGAAGGTAAGGAATTATGGCTGCTAAAGAAGTAGTTTTTGGTCTCTCCGCACGAGACAAGATGCAAAAAGGTGTGAATCTGTTGGCTGACGCGGTCAAGGTAACATTGGGGCCTAAGGGTCGTAATGTTGTATTGGCAAAATCTTATGGTGCACCCCTGGTGACCAAAGATGGCGTAACCGTTGCCAAAGAAATTGAATTGGAAGACGCGTTCGAAAATATGGGCGCTCAGATGGTTAAAGAAGTTGCCTCTAAAGCGAATGACGAAGCGGGTGACGGTACGACTACTGCCACCGTATTGGCCCAAGCCTTTGTAAACGAAGGCCTGAAGTCAGTTGCTGCCGGCATGAACCCTATGGATCTGAAGCGCGGTATCGACAAAGCAGCTGCGGCCGTAGTGATCGAGTTGGCCAAGCTGTCTACTCCTTGTACTGATGCCAAGTCTATTGCTCAGGTCGGTACTATTTCAGCGAACTCCGATGCCACCATCGGTCAGCTGATTGCCGATGCCATGGAGCGTGTTGGTAAAGAAGGCGTTATCACCGTTGAAGAAGGCAGTGGTTTCATCGACGAGCTCGAAGTTGTTGAAGGTATGCAGTTCGATCGCGGTTACCTGTCACCGTACTTCGTGACCAACCATGAGAACATGACTGCTGAACAGGAAAGCCCATACATCCTGTTAGTCGACAAGAAGATCTCCAATATTCGTGATCTGATCCCAATCTTGGAAATGGTTGCCAAGTCAGGCCATCCCTTGACTATTATTGCCGAAGACATCGAAGGCGAAGCCTTAGCGACCTTGGTTGTCAACAACATGCGCGGTACCGTTAAGGTAGCAGCGACGAAAGCACCGGGTTTCGGTGACCGTCGTAAAGCCATGTTGCAAGATCTGGCGGTATTGACTGGCGCCACCGTGATTTCAGAAGAAGTTGGTTTGAGCCTTGAAACCGCTACCCTGGAACACCTGGGTTCTGCTAAGCGCGTAACCTCTACTAAAGAAATCACCGTTGTTGTTGATGGTGCCGGCAACCAGGCCGACATCAAGGCGCGTGTTGAGCAGATCCGTGCTGAGATTGAGCAATCAACTTCAGATTACGACAAAGAGAAGTTGCAAGAACGTGTTGCCAAATTGGCTGGTGGCGTTGCCGTACTGAAAGTCGGTGCTGCGTCTGAAGTCGAAATGAAAGAGAAGAAGTCACGCGTTGACGATGCTCTGCATGCAACCCGTGCAGCAGTTGAAGAAGGCGTTGTTGCTGGTGGCGGTGTTGCACTGGTCCGCGCGATGGCCAACATTATCGGCCTTAAGGGCGATAACGAAGACCAAAACGTCGGTATTGCTTTGGCGTTACGCGCCATGGAAGCTCCGTTACGTCAAATCGTTCGCAATGCCGGTGGCGAAGCCTCCGTGGTATTGAACGAAGTGAAGAAAGGCAAGGGCAACTTCGGATACAACGCCGCTACGGGCGACTATCTGGATATGATCGAAGCCGGTATTATTGACCCAACTAAGGTAACCCGTACTGCATTGCAAGCGGCTGCCTCGGTTGCAGGTCTGATGATCACGACTGAAGCCATGATCGCTGACAAGCCTGCCGATTCTGCTGCCTCTGCTGGCGGTATGCCTGATATGGGCGGAATGGGTGGCATGGGCGGCATGATGTAAGCCGTTCCCCCGAATCCCATTCGGACTCTAAGAAGCCCGCAAGCCTAGTGCTTGCGGGCTTTTTTTATGGCTGGTTGTTTCATACCGTCTATTGGGTTGCATTGAATAGTGGCCAACATCAGCTACAAGGTTGGGCGCCTATCGGTTGAGTTTGAACAAAGTCAATTACGCTTACGCAAAGTAAACCGCATGCGCACCATTCAAGGCTCGTTAGCCATTGAAGGCAACTCCCTTTCCGAAGGGCAAATCACCGCCATGCTGGAAGGCAAGCGCGTTATTGCACCACCCAAAGAGGCCCATAACGCTATCCAACGACGAAAACCTGGGGTGTGAGACCAAACGAATCTGAGTGTTTTTTTTATCATGCTAACCGCATGAGGGGGTTTTTTTGGCCGTTTGACACCAGCTTTCTAATGGGTGACCTCTCTGATTCAGTAAATGTATAAATTAACGAAAAACCTATGCATGTTTCAGTTGTCATGTATAATTTATCGGAAAAATTATATATATAAGTGCCGTCAGATATAAAAAAAGGTGAAATATAGCTATGTTAACGCCAATAGCGCCGCTGCCACTGGCCAATATTGAACAATGGGAAACCCGTGCGGTACTCAAAAAGACCGCCGAAGCGCATCGTTACCTGGCCGAACTGAAAGGTGTGGCAGCGAGTATTCCCAATGAAGCGATTTTAATCAATACGTTGGCTCTACAAGAAGCCAAAGACAGCTCTGAAGTTGAAAACATCGTCACCACCCACGATGAACTCTACAAAGCCAACCTTTTTGAAGAAGCCATTACCAATCCAGCCACCAAAGAAGTGCAAGATTACGCATTTGCATTAAAACAGGGCTTTTATTCCGCCAGGCAAAGTAAATTAATTCGGCTAAGCGATATTCTCGCCGTGCAACAAAATTTAGAAAACAACAATGCCGGGCTGCGTAAGCTACCGGGTACCGACCTCAAAAATGCTCGCACCGGGCAAGTGGTCTATACCCCACCGCAACATGCCGATGAAATAGCTAAATTAATGGATAACCTCGTTCAATTTATCAATAACGATGAACTGTGCGACGCCGACCCATTGGTAAAAATGGCCATTATTCACCATCAGTTTGAAAGCATTCACCCGTTCTACGATGGCAATGGCCGCACCGGCCGTATCTTGAATATTCTGTACCTGGTCACAAAAGACCTGCTCAACCTGCCAGTATTGCATTTGAGCCGCATTATCATTCACCACAAGGCCGACTATTACGCCAACCTGCAAGCCGTAAGAGACACCGGCAATTGGGAACCGTGGCTGCTATTTATGCTCGATGGCATTATCGACACCGCGCAAAACACCATTTCACTGATCACCGAAATGAAAACCCTGATGGCGAGTGTGAAACACGGCATCCGCGAACAGCTGCCGAAGCTCTATAGCCAAGATTTACTCAACAACCTGTTCAACCACCCCTACACGAAAATTGACTTTATTGTTGAAGAGCTAGGGGTAACGCGCATAACCGCCACCAAATATTTAGAACAACTGGTCAAATACGGCTTTTTAAATAAACAAAAAGTCGGCCGAGCCAACTATTACATTAACCAGTCCTTATGCAACGTACTGATAGCACACGGCTAAATAAAGAATTTAAAAGAGAGAACAGCATGACCATAAACGACGCCGTAGAAACCCTGTTGGCGGAGATCTTCGCGCCGAGCCGGGTGCTCTTGCCAACTGGTCCTCGCCCGCAGTGGTTACCGGGGCAGGCATGGATTCTGATGCACGCAGCAGGGCGTTAAGGACTGCTAGTTATACCGCGCGAATTGCAGCCGAATATCTTGTAACCAATTTCACCCACAGGCACCATAGAGGCTGAAAGTTAAATTGGTTTTCAATCATAGTAAATATTTGGGTTGAGAATTTGGCATCTATTCTGTTGATTTTAGGTGTTATTAACAATAATTTTTCTTGGACACCCGGGCGGTTTGTATTTGAGTGTGTGTCCATTTAGTCCGCTATTTAGGGATTAAAATCAAAGTTTCAATATGCATAGTGGACTCGCTCCAATGGCGCTTATATTCCATCATCGGCCCCATGTCATAACGGGTCGCCCCTTCGCTGCACAGCCATGTAATTTGTTCTAGCTGCAACAAATTGCCGATTGAGAACGGCTTCCATTGTTCGGTGAAACTGAATTGTTGCCCACGATAAATTTTACCGGCCATACCGCCGAAAATGAAACCTATGTCCTTATTGTCATGCCGTGCGAATATCACTCGAGCACTCTCGGAAACAGCCAGCCTGCGTAACATACAGTCATAGAAGTCGCGGGACGGCTGAACCGTCATGCCGCATGCTCCGATG
>ENA-OQVM01002549-OQVM01002549.1-marine-metagenome-genome-assembly--contig:-NODE-2549-length-21070-cov-4.196065_pt1 | contig 21070 bp, 20 predicted proteins | sample MGYA00237776_ERZ505498 | MGnify/ENA primary metagenome ERZ505498 (study PRJEB26159, sample SAMN06265151) | marine metagenome | isolation source: Helgoland LTER site | place: Germany:Helgoland, sampling... | reverse complement strand
TTTCGCGATGATCTGTTTGCGGTTCTTCGACGTCAAAATTTGCAGACTCGAAGAATTCTTCAAATTTATTATCTCTCATGTTGCTGCAATTTTTTTCTTAAACTTTCTAAAAATTTATTTACTGAACTTCTTGTTATATGCATTCCTTTAATTACTCGGCTAGGAAATAAATAATCATCAGCATTCACATTACTGTTTTTACTTAAATATTTAGCCAATTCTTGATATAATCTATTTGATAAAGGTATTTTTCTTTTAACTGTATTTTCTCTTTTTTTTAGAGATTTTACTATTACTAATTTATTCTTGAAATCAAAATCATTGAATTTTAATTTTATAGTTTCAGAAACACGCAAACCGCAATCTAACATTAGAAGAACTATAACTTTATGTCTTTGAATTTTAATACTACTAACTAACTTATCACTTTGAATTTTACTTAAAAACTTAATGTCTTTCATATTTCAATAATTACGAATTTATACTGATAACTATTTTCCAAAACTTTTTTAAATTTTATCGCTTGAATTTCTTCTACAAACAACATACTTCTACAAGCATTATCTACTAATATTACTTTTTGATTTAGATCTATTTCTCTAAAATATTTAGTTAAACCATTTTGTAAAATATACATAATATTGCTAGTTTATTTTTATTATAAGGAGACGCCGCGAATCCGCAAAATGTCGATTTTGTATAGTTTTAAAAGCTATATACTTTCTGCAAAAAAGATTATTTTTTTGTTTAAAAAACCGTTTTCTTCTTACCTTCTTACCCAAGCCTTTATTTATAAGGGTTTGCGGTGGGTAAGAAGGTAAAACACAACTTACCCAAGTTACCCAAAACCAAAAATAAAAAGGGGTAAGATAGGGTAGGATAGGGTAAGAGCATTTTTAATAATTCTTACCCTAATTGAACTACTGTAAATATTAGTATTGTAAGACTTTGGGTAAGAAGGGTAAGAAGTTTTCATTGCTTATTTATTTTTTCTATAATATCATCACAGAGCATTTTGTGATTTTCTAAAATACTAACAATTGAGGATTTATTTTTATCTTGACTTGTTATTTTATTAAGACGGGGCAAAGTACACACTTCCCCCTCTCTACTGGGATTTACTTGGCTACTAAGGTTCAACGTGACTCTAAATTTATCAAGGGTTGCGTCAAGATATGGTTCAAACTTAGACTATTTTTCAAGATGGGCCTGCCACCCATTTAATCTATTGAAAGTATTTGACGATAGGCGTTTCAATGATAACCTTATACAGCGTAATGTATCATAGACTGAGATATGGCACTGATTTATGGAACTGACACTAGGCCAAGCCCTTCAGAAAGCTGTTGAGGCTCATAAAGCTGGACAGATTCAAGAAGCAGACCGCCTCTATACAGCCATACTTCAGGCCCAGCCTAAACACCCTGATGCCAATCACAACATGGGATTGCTGGCCGTTGGGGTTGGTAAACTTCAGGAGTCATTGCCATTCTTTAAAACAGCTTTAGAAGCTAATCCCAGCATAGGTCATTTCTGGCTTAGTTATATTGATGCTTTGATTAAGTCAGACAAAGTTGTTGATGCTAAAGCTGTGCTTGCTGAAGCTAAGGGTAATGGAATCAAAGGTGAGGTTCTTGACCAACTGGAGCAAAAGCTCAATGCTCAAAATGGAGTGACTGTAAATATGGGCTTGGACAATAGTGACCATGACCAAACGAGAGCCAATATTTTAGACAGCTTAAAGCTTGATCAAGCTCTAAGACTTGCAAAGAAGAAAATCAAAGACGAGTCCCCTGGGGACGCCAACCGCATCTATGATGATATTCTTGCTAGGTTTCCAAAAAATAAGAAAGCTATTGATGGAATTAAATCACTATCGGATGGTTTTATTGATAAAGCGTCAAAGGTTCAGGATCCATCACAAGATCAGATACAGACTCTGATTAGCCTCTACCAGCAAGGGCAACTTCAACAGACTTTGGACAATGTCAAGAAATTGCTGGGACAGTTCCCTGAATCAGTGATTCTGCATAATATTTCTGGGGCTGTGAATGCAGGTTTGGGGCAACTTGATGCTGCTATAGAAAGCTACAAACACGCTCTAAAGATTAAGCCTGACTATGCTGAAGCATTTAACAATATGGGTGCTGTCCTATTTGATAAGTGTGATCTAAAAGCTGCAATAGACAGCTATCAACAGGCGCTAAAGATTAACCCTGACTATGCTGAGGCCTATTACAATATGGGTGCTGCCTTAAAGGATAAGGGTGATCTAGAAGCTGCTGTAGACAGCTATAAACATGCTCTAAAGATTAACCCTGACTATGCTGAGGCTTATCTTAATATGGGTACTGCTCTGTTTGATAAGGGTGACCTAGAGGCTGCGGTAGACTGCATTAAACACGCTCTAAAGATTAAGCCTGATTCTGCTGAGGCCTATAACAATATGGGCAATGTGCTGCAGGATAAAGGTGACCTAAAAATGGCAATAAATAGTTATAATAAAGCTGTAATGATTAAACCTGACTATGCTGATGCCTATAATAATATGGGCCTTACCTTAAATCATATGGGTGATTTAAAGGCAGCTATAGGCAGTTTCAAATTAGCTATATCAATCAAACTTGATTATTTTGAGGCGTATAATAATTTGGGTATTGCTTTGAAGGACAAGGGTAACCTAGATGATTCGATATACAGCTTTAAAAAGGCGCTAAAGATTAAGCCAGATCACGCTGATGCCTATTTCAATATGGGTAATGTTTTACTGGAAAAAGGAGATCTAGATGCTGCCCTAGAAAGCTGTAAAAAGGCACTAAGTTATCGGCCAGATTATAATCAGGTTTGGAGTAACCTGGAGTTTTTGCTACAAGCAATAAAGTTAAAGGTTCCTAATGTTGACCTGCTTTTCCAGACGAATCTCCCAGAATCAAGTTCTAAGCACACCCAGATCCTAAAGTCTGTTTTAAGATATAGCCTCTATCTTGGGGGAGAGCATGCTAAAGCCTCCCTTTATAAAGTGTGTGGCCTCCTATCTACTGCTGACAATAAAATCATCAAAAATCCTGAAGTATCGAATAATGCAGAGCGTCAAGAAATTATTGAGCCTGATAAAGTCGTTGCCCTAGTCCACTTTGGGAGGAGTGGCACTGGACTTTTGCACAGCTTAATTGATAACCACCCAGAAATATCTACAATGCCGAGTATTTATTTTAGCGAATTCTTTAACCATTCGACCTGGGAATATATCATCAGTGAAGGGTGGAGCAAAATGATAGATCGTTTCGTTGCAAACTATGAAGTTTTATTTGACGCCTCAGTTAGAAGCCCGATTGAAACAAAAAGTAAAAAGCATATTACTTATATGGGTCAAAAGGAAGGAATGGCCAATGTTGGGAACCAGCAAAACGAAGTTCTTAGATTAGATAAAGTATTATTTTGTGAAGAGCTGTGTCGTCTCATGAAGCCTCAAAAACACCTTGATACGTTTACTTTCTTTTGGTTAGTGCATCTTGCTTATAACAAAGCGCTTGATGATCGCAACCATAAACACCTAATTTTTTACCATATTCATAACCCAGATACTTACGCACAACTTAATTTTGTGCAGGCAGTGCCAAATGCTAATTGGGTTATGATGGTCCGTGAGCCGATACAAGCATGTGAATCGTGGATCAGAAATGGCTTTTATGAGAATAAATATATTGATGTTGTGAGTAAAATTATTACTATGCTTTTTGCAATAGATAATAGTATCTATTATCAACAAAATTCAATTGGAGTTCGTCTTGAGGATTTAAAGGAGTCTCCTAGTACCACCATTCCAGCGTTGTGCGATTGGATGGGCATTGAAGAGACGGAAAGCCTTTATGAGATGACAGCACAGGGAAAAAAATGGTGGGGCGATCCAGGCAGCCCTGACTTTGAAAAAGATGGAATGGAGCCGTTTGGAAAAACTTCTATTGAACGTACATTAGGGTCAATTTTTACTTTGAGCGATCAATTTATACTTCGTACGCTCTTCTACCCCATTAGTGTTAGGTTTGGATACGTAGAGGAGAACTTAGAACAGTTTAAAGAAGATTTAAAGACTATAAGGCCTATGTTGGATAGGATGTTTGATTTTGAAATAAAGATGGCTCAACGCATGCATAAAGACACAGAGCAGTTTATGAAATCAGGTTATTATTTATACCTTAGGTCAGGACTGATCGATCGCTGGAATATGTTGGCTAAATGGCACACTTATCCAAACATGATAAAGCCACTAAAAATAAATCAATGACACTGATATTAGAGCTTTTGGTAGATCAGCCTAATAATCCTCATGTGACCTTTGATTTTGAGACGCAGCTATTTATTTGATGAAGCCCTAGGCCTTTAACTGATAACTTAACGGTGGAATTAAAAAAAACCAACATCGTATAATGCAAGCGTGCAACTTTTTTAATTAAATCAGAGGTGTTTTAGCATGAACATCGTCTCCTCTTACGTTGTACTCGATTTGGGTGAGTACATCAGGATTAATAGGTTGGTAGTGAATGAGTCTCAGGTATCTGAGTTAAAATTAAAGAGATTCAATTAGATGGGCTTCGTATGATAGTCTAACCATCATAATTATTCTTAAGAATGAAATATGGCACGAGTACTAGATGAGACCAACGCAATGGAAGTAGAAGGCTTAAATTCTTTGGAACCAAATATATTAGACACAATGCAACTTGATAAAGCTTTGAGGCTTGCGAAGAAAAAATTTAAAGAGGGCCAACCTGAAGAATCAAGAAGCATCTACCAAGACATTCTCCAAAAGTTTCCAAAGCATAAGCAAGCCTTAATTGCGCTTCAAGTGTTGGCTGTAGGTGAAAAAGCGGGCCTAGAAGGCCCATCCACAAAGCAACTGCAGCCTATTAATGATCTTTTTAGTCAAGGATACCTGCAACTTGCTTTAGCACATACGCTTGAGTTACAGAAAAAATTTCCAAATTCAGTAGCCCTTTTTGATATCGCTGGGGAGTCCAATTTGGGTCTGCATCAATATGATGTAGCTATAGAATACTATCAACAAGCTCTAAAAATTAAGCCTGATTTTGCTAAAGGCTATTACAACATTGGTATCGCACTATTACATCAGGGACAATTAGATGCTGCTATAAATAGTTATAAACAGGTGCTGAAAATAATGCCTACCTTCGCTGGAGCTCATAATAATATAGGGAATGCCCAAAAGGAAAAGGGCGACTTACAGGCAGCGATAAACAGTTACAAGAATGCTATATTAGCTAAACCTGATTATGCTGAAGCCTATTACAATATGGGAATTGCCCAACAGGATAAGGGGGACCTCAAAGCTGCCATAAACAGCTACAAAAAAGCTTTGAAAATCATGCCAAACCATGCAGTGGCCTACAACAACATGGGGAATGCACAAAAGGAAAAGGGTGACTCACAAGCTGCTATAGAGTGCTTCAGACATGCTCTGGAAATTCAACCTAATTATGCTGAAGCTTATTTTAATATGAGTTCTGCTCTTCAGGATAACAATGATTTAGAGGCAGCTATAGAATCCTATATGCAGGCCTTAAAAATTAAGCCTGAGTATGCCGAGGCACACAACAATATGGGGGTTCTTCTCAATGATCAGGGTGATCAAGATGCCGCTATAAATAGCTATATAAATGCTCTAAAGATTAAGCCTGACTATGCTAGGGCTTATAACAATATGGGTAATGCCCTAATGGAAAAGGGTGATTTAGAGGTAGCAATAGAAAGCTATAAACAGGCTCTAAAGATTAAGCCTGACTATATTGATGTATGGAATAATTTGACATTTCCCCTCCAGGCGATGAAGTTACAGACAATGGCTATCGAAGAACTCCTGCCGACACTTAATCCTAAGGAAGACTTTAAGCAGTTTCAGGTCGCTAAGTCTGTTTTGAATTATAGGCTGCATTTAACTGAAGAGAATGCTGAACGCTCTCTTAATGAAGTGTGTGGCCTCCTATCTACTGCTGACAATAAAATCATCAAAAATCCTGAAGTATCGAATAATGCAGAGCGTCAAGAAATTATTGAGCCTGATAAAGTCGTTGCCCTAGTCCACTTTGGGAGGAGTGGCACTGGACTTTTGCACAGCTTAATTGATAACCACCCAGAAATATCTACAATGCCGAGTATTTATTTTAGCGAATTCTTTAACCATTCGACCTGGGAATATATCATCAGTGAAGGGTGGAGCAAAATGATAGATCGTTTCGTTGCAAACTATGAAGTTTTATTTGACGCCTCAGTTAGAAGCCCGATTGAAACAAAAAGTAAAAAGCATATTACTTATATGGGTCAAAAGGAAGGAATGGCCAATGTTGGGAACCAGCAAAACGAAGTTCTTAGATTAGATAAAGTATTATTTTGTGAAGAGCTGTGTCGTCTCATGAAGCCTCAAAAACACCTTGATACGTTTACTTTCTTTTGGTTAGTGCATCTTGCTTATAACAAAGCGCTTGATGATCGCAACCATAAACACCTAATTTTTTACCATATTCATAACCCAGATACTTACGCACAACTTAATTTTGTGCAGGCAGTGCCAAATGCTAATTGGGTTATGATGGTCCGTGAGCCGATACAAGCATGTGAATCGTGGATCAGAAATGGCTTTTATGAGAATAAATATATTGATGTTGTGAGTAAAATTATTACTATGCTTTTTGCAATAGATAATAGTATCTATTATCAACAAAATTCAATTGGAGTTCGTCTTGAGGATTTAAAGGAGTCTCCTAGTACCACCATTCCAGCGTTGTGCGATTGGATGGGCATTGAAGAGACGGAAAGCCTTTATGAGATGACAGCACAGGGAAAAAAATGGTGGGGCGATCCAGGCAGCCCTGACTTTGAAAAAGATGGAATGGAGCCGTTTGGAAAAACTTCTATTGAACGTACATTAGGGTCAATTTTTACTTTGAGCGATCAATTTATACTTCGTACGCTCTTCTACCCCATTAGTGTTAGGTTTGGATACGTAGAGGAGAACTTAGAACAGTTTAAAGAAGATTTAAAGACTATAAGGCCTATGTTGGATAGGATGTTTGATTTTGAAATAAAGATGGCTCAACGCATGCATAAAGACACAGAGCAGTTTATGAAATCAGGTTATTATTTATACCTTAGGTCAGGACTGATCGATCGCTGGAATATGTTGGCTAAATGGCACACTTATCCAAACATGATAAAGCCACTAAAAATAAATCAATGACACTGATATTGGAGATTGCGTATGGCAGGTCAAGTGATCTGGATTACAGGTTTGTCAGGAGCTGGAAAAACAACCCTCGCTAAAAAGTTAATTCAGCGCCTACAAAAATGTGAATCACAGCCTATATTGTTGGATGGCGATATATTGCGCAATCTTTTGCACGTTTCTGAAAATGACCGAGATAGTCACAGCCGAAAAGCAAGAATTAACCTCGCGCTGAAATACGCTCAAATGTGTAGGTTGTTATCGGACCAGGGTTTTGTAGTCGTGATCGCCACAATATCGATGTTCGATGAACTATATGCATGGAATCGTGAAAACATAACAAACTATTTTGAAGTTTATCTAAAAGTACCTTTATACGAATTGCGTCGTCGTGACCCCAAGTCTATTTATCAAAGGTATGAAAATGGAGAACTCATCAACGTTGCGGGTTTAGACCTGAGTGTAGAACCACCTCAAACGCCTCACTTGACCTTGGATTTTGAGACCCAACCTACCATTTGGCAAAGTTCTACAGATTTAGCTGATCATCTGATGGTAGCACTAAACAAACTTAGTCCAGTATAGTAAAAAGAATCTAGCTAGGCCAACTGAAGCAAAGGTATATTAAAATGAACATAGTTTACTCTTACTTTGTCCTCGATATAGTTCATCGAGGCCACCTTATGATGCTAAAAAACGCTAAAGCAATGGCTGGACCAGAAGGCCGCCTTATTGTTGGCATAGTGTCAGATGAGGCTGTTTTGGCAAAAAAAGGTAAAGCGCCTATTCTTGATTTTTCTGAGCGCTTAGAGCTGGCTAATGCAATAGAGTTTGTCGACTTGGTTGTTGGCCAGCAAGATTACACACCTTTTAAAAATGTTAGAAATATAGTGCCAACTATTTTGATGGAAAGTGAGAGTCATGACGACGCACAAATTGAAGAGGGCCGAAAGTTAATGGATGAGCTGGGGGGCAAAGTAATCGTTTTACCTTATTTTCAAGGTCAATCGTCTACATTAATTAAAACAAAAATTGCAGTTGACTGACAATGGTGACTGCTAGGGGGCTTAATTCTAAACCTCTTGGGAATCTAACTGGCGTTAATTTTTCTAATAAAATTTAATCATCTGTGATGCGGCTAAGAAAATAGGGTCTTACTTTCTAGAATTGATCCTGACCCTATTGATCCTGACCCTATTAATATTGACTCTGTATGAGTTCAGCGCTGTGAATCATATATTTCTGCTTACATCATCGGGTAGATACTTAAAAAAATCATAAAATTCCTAAAGTTCAACCAAAGTTAGCCGATAGTTAATCCAAAGGCTATTCCCACCCGGCCTTAATCGAGCGATTTCCAGCTCGGGAATCGTATAGAAATAGGGTTGGTTTATTTACTTTAGGAGTAATTATCATAAGTATGGTAATCGTAACGAACGTAGCATCTATAACTGCACAACGTCATTTAGAAACCTCACGCGCTTCGATGGAAACTTCCATGGAGCGTCTGTCTTCTGGCAAGCGTATTAACTCAGCCATGGACGATTCTGCAGGTTTAGCAATCACTCATTCTTTGGAATCTAAAATCTCTTCAATGAATCAAGGTATTCGAAATGCCAACGATGGCATCTCAATGTTGCAAACTGCGGAAGGCGCATTGGAAGAAACAAGCTCTATGCTAAATCGCATGAAAGAGCTTGCGACTCAAGCCAGCAGTGGCAGTTATTCTGCTTCTGATCGTGTTGCCCTGGACGCGGAGTTCCAAGCTTTGGCGGCTGCAATTACCTCGATCGCTAAAGAGACGGACTTCAACGGCACTAATATGCTCAACTCTGCAACAAGCGTCTCTTTTCAAGTTGGAGATGGCGCTACAGATAACGTCTCAATGACCTTTCAATCAATGAAGGCAACCGATTTGGATATTTTTGATAGTACCTCTGCTGTTGTTGAATTGGCTAGCACTGCCAATACAGGAGAGAATGGTGCCGGACTTAAGCAGGCAGGTACGTTTACAATTACCACAGCCACGACTGCATCCAAGTCTCTGGAAATGGAAGTAAATGGCACGGTTTACACTCAAAAGTTCGATACAGGTGTAACGGCAACCATGCAACTTTTGGCGGCCCAAATTACTGCTGACCAGGAAGATATCCATGCTACATCCGCTACGGGTACTGTTCTAACGTTAACAAGTTTAACGGATAATGCAGGCTGGACGTCGACTGGCCTAAAAGTCTTTAATGATTCAGAGGCAGTTGTTTCAACTGCAGCCTTCGCTGGTACGACTGAAAACGCAGCTGCCGCAAAGCAGTCAGGCACATACACTGCAACAGCAGCTGCTGCTAACCAGACGCTTTCAGTAACGATCAATGGCACTGATTTTACGCAAGACTTTGATACCGACGCAGCAACGACTATGGAAAAGTTAGCACTTCAAATTAATGATGGGACGACTAATCTTTCGGCTACAACCTCAGCGTCCACAAATCTTCTTATCGAAAGTACTGTTAACGGGACCGCGTTCACTGCGGGTGCGCTCGTAACAACACAAGATCATGGTGCAAACGCGAGTATCTTGACAGCCGCTGGTGCTAGCGCAGCAATGAGTTCCATTGATTCTTCAATAGCACAAGTAGATTCCTATCGAAGTGAGCTAGGTGCAGTAGCTAACAGGCTAGACCACACTGTTTCTAACTTGATGAATCGAGTGGAGAACCAGTCAGCTGCGCAATCTCGTATTGAAGATACAGACTTTGCCGTTGAATCAGCTAACCTTGCTAAGGCTCAAGTGCTTCAGCAAGCGGGCACTGCAATGTTAGCGCAAGCTAATGCTTCAGGCCAAAGCGTCTTGTCACTGTTAAAGTAAACCGGTAATCTAGTTTGGGGTCGTGAGCTTTTTTACGCCCCTTATTAGATTGATTAACCCAACAGGAGGTTGTTATGGCGATCGAAGCAGTTGCAACGAATCCCCAAGTAGCTCCTCAGATAGTGAATACTCAAGTCGGTAATGACCGACCCGTTGCAAAGGTACAGGCGGTAGAAAAGGAACAACCAAAGCCAGTACCTGCAGCTCCAAAGATTGACATTAATCGAGAACCGATTATTTCATCAAACGAGCTTGAAGCTAAAATCAGTGAATTAAACGAAGCCATGGTTTCGCGTAATCAGGCTGTAGTATTTAGCACTGACCCTCAAACAGGGAAGGACATAGTAAGAGTCACCAATTCAAGTACGGGTGAACTTATAAGGCAAATGCCTAGTGTTGAAGCGCTCAAAGCAATGCAGAATATTGACCAAATGATGGGCCTTATTTTTAACAAACGGACTTAAACACAGCAAAGACTTTGTAAAGTCAAAAACAGCGTCATATAACTGGACGCTGTTTTTTTTTGCTTTTGAATTGATCAATTAATCAGTGTGCTTATAAGGTGGCATGATTTTTGCTTTAAGTAAGATACAGAACGAAATTTCTATATAACGGCAAACACTTGCCACTTATGGCTCTGCGGCAAAGGGGTCAGGAAAGGGAGGGATTATGGCAGTTGACTATCTAAATGCTATGGGTGTTGGTGCAGGTTTCGATACTAAAGCCTTAGTCACCGCCATAGTTGATGCCGAAAAAGCCAGTAAGCAAGCCACTATTGACCGTAAGACTAAGGATGTTGAGGCCAGTGTTTCCGGCATGGCTCAGCTTAAATCCTCCCTCACTACGCTGCAAGCGGCATTCCAAGCCGTAGATGATAAGCGGGACTTTAACTTCTCTACTTTTTCGAACTCAGCCCCAACGCAGCTTAACGCTCAATTTAATTCCAGCACATCGGAGCCGGGTACTTACAAGGTCACTGTGAGTCAATTGGCGCAGAACGATGTTTATCAGACGAATGCCGTCGCAGAAGTGCTAGAAGTAGACACATATACGCTTAATTCTGCTGTCAACGCCAGTGGGAGCGTGTCATTTGCCTATGGTGGCCTTACTTACACCCAGGCCTTTCTTACTGACTCCACAACGACAATGAACGGGCTTATAGCCTCTATAAATGCAGGCTCTGCTGGGGCAACAGTGACTGCAGTTGCCACTAACAGCACAACCTTTACCATTACCAAAGATGCTGGAAGTGATACACAAATGACCAAAGGCACCATTGGTGGAACAAGCAATGGATCCACGGGACTCACTGTGTCAACTACAGATACCACTGCAGGGATAGGTGCTTCTACGGTTGACCAGAACGGCACATCAGCAGCAACGGTTGTCATCCAAGTGGGTTCAGCTGCAGCTGAAACGGTTACTTTAGCAGCGGGTAGCACGTCCTTGGCAGATCTCGTTACAGGCATAAATGCGCTCACTGCTGATGTCTCTGCGCGTCTTGTAGAGACTAGTAGTGGTACTTTCCGTATTGTCGTTGAAGGCCCTGAGGGCAGTGATAACGCGCTGACGATTACGGACTCTGTGTTTGGTTTACAAACCACAAATACACAGGAGGTAGATACCTATACACTCGGTGCTGCTGTTGTTGATGGGGGTAGTGCGTCATTTACCTTTGGAGGTACTACTTACACACAGGCCTATTCTTCGAGCTCAGCAAATACAATTGTCCAGCTTGCCGCTCAGGTAAATGCTGTATCTGGAATCACAGTTGCTGCAGTTTCTGGTAGTGGAGTGGCTTTCACTATAACCAGTGACGTTGGAAGTGATACGCAGATGACCAAAGGCACCATTGGCGGAACAACCAACGGCGATGTTGCGCTTACCATTTCAACTGTAGATACTACAACGGGAAGTGATGGTAATAAAATCCAAGGAGCACAAAATGCCACACTCAGCGTGAATGGATTAGCTATTTCTAGTGCAACTAATCAAATAGACGCCGTGGTACCTGGACTTAAGCTCGATCTTATGGAGGTTTCAGCCAGTGCTGTGGTGTTATCAGTAGGGCGGGATACGACTGTAGCCAAAGCAGCCATTACAAATTTAGTAGATGCCTATAATACGTTTGAAGGTGTGATTAAAGGCCTTACTGCAGCTGGCTCTGCAACCACGGATGAGGGCAGCCTCAAAACTGATTCTACGGTGAAGGCCATTAGAAGCAAGATGCGTAGTTTTTTAACTACTAACAGTACAACACCGGGAACTACCCAGGACAACATAATGGACATTGGTATCTCGCTACAGAAGGATGGAACCTTCTCGGTGAACCAAACAACGTTAAGTTCAGCGTTGACCAATTATTATGACGACATCACTAAAATGTTTAGCGCCAATACAGATGATCAAACTACTATAGGTTTTGCCAATAGGGGCATTGCGGGAGACTTGGTGAACCAAATAACGGCCTACCTCGCCTATGATGGTGTGGTTAAGCTCCGAGAGACCAGTTATTCGAAAACAACATCAGAGCTAGCCAGCGACCAAAAGGCGCTGGATACGAAGATGTCGTCTATTGAGGCGAGGTACACTAAGCAATTTAGTACCATGAGTAAGATAATGGCTGAAATGAAATCCACACAGGAGTATCTGGAATCGCAATTAGAAAATTTACCATTTACGAAAAGTAATGATTAATTGGTTTAATATTAATTTATTTGTATTGAAATTAAATGATCATGTTGTGATCTCCTTGTTAAATGATGATATTTTATGATGTTTAGACGATCCCCTCTTCAGCAATATGGCAGTGTTCAACATGATGCGCAGGCAGAGTTTGCCTCTGCTCATGAAAAAACATTGATGCTATTTGATGGTGCAATAACTTTTATTGGTGTTGCATTACAAGCCATCGCGCGTTCAGATTACGAGTTAAAAGGTAAGATGATTAGCAAATCTATTGCTGTGATTAATGGGTTAAAAGATTGTTTAGATATGAGTCATGGTGAGTTACCAAGTAATCTCCATGATTTATATGAGTACATGGTTGAGAATCTCTTTCAGGCCAACCTAACATCTGACGTGGAAACCATTAAAGAGATTCAATTGTTGCTTAAAACTGTGAGAGAAAGCTGGGCTCAGATTCCGTCTGAAATGCATCAAATTAGTTCGAATAAAGCTCGCTAAAAATAACATCAAAGTTGTTAATGTTTGTGTGTTTTCTGCCGATAATATAAGTGTTATCTACCGCAATTAAGGAACACTTTATGAATGCTATCGCAGCCTTGGCAAAATATGGCCAGATTAAAAATGATGCTCAAACCTCCTATGCTTCACCCCATCAATTGATGTTAATGTTATTTGATGGTGCAATCGAGGCGATGAGCATGACTGTTGGTGCTATCCAAAACAACAATTTTGAGTTACGAAAAGCTGTTGGCGAGAGAAACATGACTAAGGCATTTAAAATTGTGAAGTATTTTGGTGACAACCCAAAAGACAATCCAATGGTTGTAACCGTTTCATTACTGTTTAATTTCTTCTCTCAATTAATGCAATACCATGGTTTAAATGATAAGTCACCTAGAAGTGTGGCTTCAGCATTAAAAATCAATCCTTATTTTGTCAACGAGTATTCGAGTGCTGCCAGAAATTTTCCAATGAAAAATGTGAGTAAAGCGGTCAGTTTACTTAGAGATTTTGATGTAAAAGGGAAAGGTGTAGGAGCAAATGCGATATCACAAGACGATTTACTTAAAGAGTTAATAGTAAAGATTTTTGGTTAGTTTTCTTCTTCGATTTCCAACTCCTCTTCTTTTTTAGTGGGTTTCGCCTTTTTATAAATTGGAATTAAATAAGAAATATTATATCCAAACCCTGCGCCGATACCACCACTATCATAAGTACGATTAAATCCTGGGATATATAGGTTTTCAAAATTACTAGGGCTATTTTCAGTGACTAAAAACTTCAATTGAAGATTCAATCCCATAAAGAGATTATTTAAAACTTCTGCTTTTATACCAAGAATAATTTCGCCCCAAATAGCAGAAAGTCCATCAAATTCTTGTGGTGATGTTATTGGTTGTTGATTCCCGAAATATTGGTTATTTATATCGTAAATGGTACCGCTATTTAAAGTTTGGCTAAAACTACTAACACCAGCTCTAAAACCTGAATAAATCATGTTTTCCATATCTAGCCAATTACTATATAAATTATAATCGATACCAGCTTTGAAGTAGCTTCCTTTAGAAGTGGAATTAAATACATCGTTAGTTAAGGTACGCTCTTCATTTCCTAGCTCTCCTGAAATGTATAGCCTTTGCGTAAGTCTGTAGTCTGCATTTACCTCAAAACCTTGGTAGTCATCATCAAAAAATGAACGTGCCAATTTCGAAATATCGGCACCAAGTCTTAGCCCATACTTTTGTTTGTAGATAATAGTATCTGTGGCAGTTTCTTGCGTTTCATCTTGAGCAAATACTATCGATGAACATGCCAATAAAATAATTAAACTTTTAATGAAATATCTGTACATGTGTTGCGTCTTCGTTTTCAACGGTTATTGAGATTTCGGTAGTATTTGAAAAGGTTATGTTTTCTATCCATTTAATAGCATCATCTCCAGCATTGTCTATAGCTGTCAATTCTGTAAAAATACTTTTAAAACCACAAGCTCTAGAAACGTATATAAAATTTGGTGTGTATTTAATTTCTAATATATCGATGTTAGAGTCAGTTGTTATGTCACCATCTAATCTTAGATTCGTGTCTTTTTCAAGGAAATATCTTGTGATAGTTTCTTCACCTTCATTGCCAATAATAAGTGGTAGTGAAATAGAGCTAGAGTTTTCATTGAATAGGAGTGTAGCATCAGAAGTTGATTCTGGTAAAGTTATAACACCAGTATCATCAGTTACTAAAATCTCGGCATAAACGGATAAGCGAGTCACACTTTTTACAGTCTCCGTATCAGTTGCATCAAAAAAATCGATGAGTAGTTGTGGTGTTGTTGGTGTACCATCAGCACAAATATCATCACGCTCACAACCTAGAATAAATAAGGCTAAAAATAGAATTGAAAATGTATTAAATCTCATTAGGCTTTTTTAAATAAAACGACGGTTTCGATATGAGCTGTATGCGGAAACTGGTCTACTAAACTAAACTTTTTTATAGTATATCCTGCTTGCATTAATTGCTCTGTATCTCTTGCTTGAGTCGCAGGATTACAAGATACATAAACCAAACGTTCTGCATTAAGGTTTATTATTTTTTTCAGAGTTTTTGGTGCAATACCAGCACGTGCCGGATCCAAAATAATTGTTCTTATTTTGTTAGTGTATTCTGGGTGTTCATTTAAAAATTTACCAACATCTGCAGCATAGAACTTAAGGCCTTCAATACCATTGCGTTTGGCGTTTTCTTTCGCATCTTCTATGGCTGAAGCTACAATATCTACACCAACTATCTTAGTATTCTCACTTCTTGACGCTAGTATTTGCCCAATAGTTCCGGTTCCACAAAATAAATCCATAACTACAGTATTATCGATAGTTTCTTTATTTTCTAGTGCGTAATCGATAACCTTTGTATATAGTTTTTCTGCAGATTTTGGATTGGTCTGAAAAAAGCTCTTCATGCTAATCTCAAAATCTAGATTTAATAATTCTTCAATTATTTTATTCTTACCATAGACTAAACTAATACTTCCTGAAGTGGCAATGGTTCTATCACCAATTTCATCATTAACAGTATGCAACAAACCAGCTATTCTATTTCCAAAAAGACTCACTAAAAATTCTGCAAACTTATCTAAGTCAAATTTTGGTAAGTCATAGGATGTTGTTACCAAATTGAATAAAAGTTTTTTTGTTTTATAGGACTTGCGTACTACAAAATATCTAAAAAATCCAACTTTTTGAGGGGCATGCCATGGTGCTAGATTAGTAGCCTCACAATAAGCTCGTATATCTTTTAATTGGCTTTCAAATTCTGCATCAAATAGGCCTGAATCATCATTAAGATTATCACCACACCACCAAGTACCTCGTTTTTTGAAACCCAAAGTAAATTCATCTACATCAGTTTTCAATTCATGATTATAACCGATAGCAGAGAAACCATATTCCATTTTATTTCTATAATGAAATGTATTTGGTGAAGTTACAAATTCATCAAACTTGTCTTCAATATTAATGACTTTCCCGATTCGTTTAAAAAGCTCTAGCGTGCTTTGTTTTTTATATTGGTGTTGTTTCTCTATTGGTAATTTTATGTACGGTGCACCAGGAATAGTTTGGTATGGCATTTCAACTTCATCATCTGAGTATTTCAACACTTCAAATAACTTGCATTCTGCATAAGTTTTACTCGATTTTTTTACTTGAGCCTTAACCAATTGACCAGGTAAAGTATTAGGTACAAATACAACAAACTCACCATGCTCGTTTCTGATACGTGCAATCCCTTTTCCGCCATAGGCGTAATCTTCGATTAAAAGTTCAAGGATTTGTCCACGCTTTACAAACTTATTACGTTCTCTTCTTGGCATGTTTAATAATTAGATTGCAAATATAATTGCATTTGTTGAATAGAATAGATGTGAGGCTTTTATAATCTCTATTTAATTATTAATTTGCACATTCTTAGGGATGATTTCTTTCCCACGCTGAATTTTCGACTCTTCGAAAGGATAAAGGTAGATAAGGAATGGTTATTTTTTTAATTTAAAAACGATATTAAAAATGGCTGTTTTAGACCACATTTCATCGCAAGAAGCGATGGCACTAGAAAACAAGTATGGCGCACAAAATTATCACCCATTACCAGTTGTACTGAGCAAAGGAGAAGGTGTTTTTGTTTGGGATGTTGAAGGTAAAAAGTATTACGACTTTTTATCTGCATATTCATCATTAAATCAAGGGCATTGTCACCCTAAAATTGTGAATGCAATGACTGAGCAAGCACAAAGACTAACTTTAACTTCAAGAGCGTTTTACAACGATATGCTTGGTAAGTACGAAAAATATGCAACTGAGTTTTTTAAGTTCGATAAAATGCTCCCAATGAACTCAGGAGCAGAAGCTGTAGAAACAGCTTTAAAACTTTGTAGAAAATGGGCTTATGAAGTCAAAGGAATAGATTTAAATAAAGCAGAAATAGTTGTTTGTAACAATAATTTTCATGGTAGAACTACAACAATTATATCATTTTCCAACGATCCTGTAGCTCGTAAAAACTTTGGTCCTTATACCGATGGTTTTATAAAAGTAGAGTACAACAATTTGGAAGCGTTAGAAACTGTGTTATCTTCAAATAAGGATGTAGCTGGTTTTATGGTAGAACCTATTCAGGGTGAAGCTGGAGTTTATGTACCAAGCGAAAACTATTTAAAAGAAGCCAAAGCATTGTGTAAAAAATATAATGTCTTATTTATCGCAGATGAAGTACAAACAGGTATTGCACGAACAGGACGTTTATTAGCCAGTTGTGGTAACTGTGATTGTGTAGATAAAAATTGTTCTGGTACACCAGATGTTAAGCCAGATGTTTTAATATTAGGAAAAGCCTTAAGTGGTGGTTTATACCCTGTGTCTGCTGTTATGGCAAACAATGATATTATGAATGTTATTCAACCAGGAAACCATGGTAGTACTTTTGGTGGTAACCCAATAGCAGCGGCTGTTGCTATAGCGGCTTTAGAGGTTGTGAAAGATGAAAAATTAGCTAAAAATGCAGACTTTTTAGGAAAGCTTTTTAGAGCAGAAATGAATAAATTTATCAAAACCAGTTCGATTGTAAATCTTGTTCGTGGACGGGGCTTACTTAATGCTATTTTAATCAATGACGATGAAGATAGTTATACAGCTTGGAATATATGTTTGAGACTAAGAGATAATGGCTTACTTGCAAAACCAACTCATGGCAACATCATTCGTTTTGCACCACCTTTAGTAATGACTAAAGAGCAATTATTGGACTGCGTGTCTATAATTACAAAGACACTAAGAGAATTTGAAGTTTAAGCTAAGGTGCTAATTCTGTAAAAGGATAATACGGTAGGTTTCTTAATATCCAATATGCAAATACAAACACAAGAATTGCGTAAGTGAAATAGGCTTTGTGACTTAAATTATAATAATATTGTTTGAAGAATTTTTTGGATAGAAAAGCATAAATCTTCGAAAGAAGTAGAATTACGACTATCACTATTGTCACATTATGCATTAGCGCATCTATAATTCTAAAATGTAATATATCATGTATAGCACGTTGACTTCCGCATCCAGGACAGTGGAAATTTGTTAAAACATAAAATGGACATTTAGGAAAAAGACCTCCTGCGTTTGTGACTTCTGGGTCGTTGAGATAATAATACTTTGCCAAAAAATATATGGGTATCAACAACAGCAGATACCCATATTTTAAATATTTATATTTAAGGAGTGATTTAATAATTAGTAGCCTCCAGAACTCATGGCCGCTATAAAGGCTGCGCCATAAATTAACATCATTATTGCAATAAGTAAAAAACCACCAATAAGACCAATAAGTCCCCAAAGTTTTGCGTTTTTAGAGTCACTAATGGCTCCATCATAATTTCCACCTTCCCATTTTGCATTTACTTGTGCAGCATACACAATACTTACAACTCCAGTGACATTACAGCATAAAAATGTTGTAATAATAGCTAGTACTAAATAGTTGTTTGGTCTTTGAGGAATATTTCCTGATGATGTGATTGGTTTTTGTTCCATGTTAAATTTGTATTAGTTTTTGTTGTTTATTGACCCATCATTTCTTGTATACGGCGTTGCAATTCTTCTTGGTCTTGCAATGTTTCCAATCCAAAATAAGATATTACCCAAATTAAGTATATAATAAAAAGAATACTCAAAACAACACCTATAATACCCATGATTTTTCCTGCCTGAACATTTCCAAAACTAGTATAAACTTCTGGTGAAGCTTTATAAATTTTAGTAGCTTTAACACCTAATACAATAGCTATTATACCTATAATTAATCCTGGGGCTCCGTAACAGCAACATCCTAAGATTGATAAAATTCCCATTATTAATATTAGAGTTGCATTAGGTAATTGTTGTTGTTCCATTTGAAGTTTATTTAAAATGTTTTTATTATAAAGTTTATTACAATAATACTGATATTTATTGAGAAAAGAGATAATATAACTCGATGTCCATACTTGAATTTAAATTTCAAATGAAGTATTAAGTAAGCAAACATTATTATCAGAGTGTAAATCGCTGGATACATATGTAATGCAGCAATAAATTCACCTTGTAGTAAAAAATTGAATGAACGTTGCATTCCACAACCCAAACAATCAATACCAAAGTTTTTTTTCCACATACATGGCAGCATATAATCTTCAAGTTGAAGGGCAAGTCTCTTCATATTTCAAATATAATTGTTTTAGAGAATAGATTACTTTTGTAATATGAATTTATCTACAATAATCAATATTATTAGTATTGTCATTGGTGGCGTGATTGCAATTCATGCGCAAGCAGAGCAAGAGCAGAATGTTTACTTATTAGTGGGTGGAATAGTTCTTTTAATGTTTGGAATTTATAGAACATCTCGAAATGTGCCTAGCAAATTTGATAACCAAGAAGAAGAATCTTTTATAAAAACAGAATACATAGAAGAAGATGAAGATTAGATTAGGAGATACTGTCGAAACTATTGATGATGCCATAAAAGGAACAGTGATCAAAGTTAAAGATGATACCATTACCATTGAAGACAGTGATGGTTTTGAGTTTGAATTTTCTGCAACCGAATTAATAAAACTCAATACAGATAAATCTATAATCCCTGGTAGAGTTTCATCATAAAATCAAAAACAGACCCACGAAAGAGCTGGATCTTCCAAATCCAACGTCCGCAGAGGAGCTTAAGGAAGCACAGGTGCTCACAGAATCAGCAACAAGCAAACTCTTCAAAACGATTAATCCCCTAATAAGACTATTAATCAATCCCAAGGTTCGAATTTACATCCTACTGCTAATCAAAATTATAAGAATAACTCTGGTGTCAATAGTTCTTCTTAGTAACTTAGAGCTGGTAGAGATCACAGTCAACCGAAGTCCTCAATGCCGTCGTAAAACGGACAACAAGAGTCTCAACCTAGACCTTAGTACTATAGTCCAGCGATTGGCATCAGCAAAGAGCTTTAAGTCGGAGCATCATCTCAACTTTCTGTCTTTTAGAACTCAAAAACATCAAATAAAAGATTTGGCGTGGTAAGATCATTCGCCGCAAACACTCACGTCGGTCTTGTAAGAAAAGCTAATGAGGATAGAATTGCCATTATTCTCAATGTCATTTAACCAGCTTAAAAGGTGCCAAAGGTTCCTGAAGATCAGTGGCCTAAAATTTAGATTTTTGCAGTTTACGATGGGCATGGTGGCAACCAATGTGCCGAGTACTTAAAAGAGCATCTACATAACTAAATCATTATGCAGCCAGATTTCCCTCATAATATCAATAGTGCAATTATCAAAGGGTCCATGCTAACAGACGACAATTACATTCACAAAGTGTTCACAGAATACCAAGCAACATAAAAGTTATAAAATTGCAAATCTGGATCTTGCGCCAACCTTGTTATGACTTTGAATGACGACATTTATATTATCAACGTTGGTGATAGTAGAGCTATTGGCTCAAGGAATAACGGAGCTGTCGCACTTGATCTCAGTTAGGACCACAAGCCTAGTGAGGTGAATGAATTCAGAAGAATCGAAGCAGCTGGCGGTCACATATATCAAACTCACTCGGTTTTACAAAATGGAACTCCATGCCTGTAGCAGATAAGAGTACCAAAGCCCCCAAATGAAAAATACACAATGGACAATCCGTTAATCGGACCATTCAGAGTTTTCCCTGGAAGACTCTCAGTCTGCCGTACGTTTGGAGATCTCGAAGCAACG
>ENA-OQVM01002548-OQVM01002548.1-marine-metagenome-genome-assembly--contig:-NODE-2548-length-21084-cov-48.038130_pt1 | contig 21084 bp, 19 predicted proteins | sample MGYA00237776_ERZ505498 | MGnify/ENA primary metagenome ERZ505498 (study PRJEB26159, sample SAMN06265151) | marine metagenome | isolation source: Helgoland LTER site | place: Germany:Helgoland, sampling... | reverse complement strand
TCAGTAAAAGGTGGTCTAGAGGCCATTAAGTTATTTCTACCCAAGCTTCAATTTGCCCATATGGCGGCCAACCTTGGTTGCGTAGAAACAGTGGTAGGCCCGCCTGTAACCACCTCTCACGTTGAGTGCAGTGCTGAAGAACGGGCTGCTGCAGGAATACCAGAAGGGTTGGTGCGCTATTCGGCTGGCATTGAGGATATCGAGGACCTAATCGCTGATTTAGAGCAAGCTTTGGGTGTGCTTAAGATAGGAAGTCTCTAAAGGCTATTGTTTGGGCGTGTGGTGCTAGACGAGCACAGAAAAAGATAAAGCCAAGACCCCTTTCACATTGGTATTTGTTTCACCTTGGGCAAGTTGCGCCAAGGCACTGTGAATTTGTGTATCAATATAACTTGCGGCCAGTGTGGAGGACATGTTGGTCTTGAACTCTCCCTTTTCCTTGCACCGCTCAATCCACTCTTGATAAGTCATTAATACCCAAGCTTGAATATCATCTATTTTCTCTTGTGCGCCTCTGGTAAGGTGCATGCGCGATTGGCGCATCTTGACCATAAGGCAACCGCTGTTAGGTTCACATGCTTCATCTTGCAGAGTGACAAAATCGACTAAGTGATTAAGCGTTTCTTTAAATGGCTTATCTAAAGTCAGCATCTCAAACATAGGCTTGAGCACTGTCTCCTCGTAGCAGCCTAGGGCTGCAATCATCAAACCTTCTTCATTATTGAACTCACGGTACAGACCCGGTTTAGAGACCTGAGCTTTTTTGCATATTTCATTCACAGACACGGTATCTACCCCGTTCTGCCAGTAGGTATGCATGGCCACATTTAAGACATGATCTCGATCAAAGGTTTTAGGGCGACCTCTTGAGGCTTTAAAAAAATCACACGTCATACTTTTGGATCTTAATGTAAGTTAATGAAAGTTATTGAAAGTTATTGAAAGTCCGGTTCACAATACCTTAAGCTCCAGACTAATATATCAACTATTGTGGATTTTTTCTATGCTTACTAATGTGTAACACGTTAAGTGTTTTGCACCCAAAGCGTAGGCTTGGGAACCATTTGATAGCATTTGATCAAAGTCATGGATATCATTGACGCGGGTCTATTGTTTATCAAACTAACAGTCAATTTGTCCATCATCTTATTCGTTCGTTTGGACAAGCTTCTAATGCAATGCCAACATCAGTTTAACAATGATAACCCGTGACCAAATTGACACGATTTTTAACCCTCTAATCGGGTCGCTATCAAAGATTTTAATGAAAGGTGCGCAATGATCAGTAGTGAAGATGCCCCAGCCATGCCATTGCTAAAGTTGATGCATATCCTAGGGTATGCTGGACTAATACCCTTTGGTATCCCGGTGTGTCTTATGCTAGATGATCTGTGGTTTGGGTCAACGATTCGCAGTGGCATCCCCTGGGTCGTGCATGCGCCCGATCTATTCATCAGCTACAGTGCTATTATTTTAAGCTTTATGTGTGGCACTTTGTGGGCGGGTTGGCAAACGATCGGTAACAATCGACTAGCAAAGGGTGCTGTTTTACTGAGTAATTTGTTGGCGCTGAGTGCCTGGGGTGCTTTGTTACTCATGTTGATAGCGTCGGTGCCTAAGGTCTTTTGTGTTATCCTTCTTATGTTCGGTTTTATAAGTTTATTGACCGCAGAACGGATGCTTGGCACTGCAGTGATGGATTACTGGCGCATGCGTTTATCTTTGACCGCTATCGTCCTTATTTTACACCTTATAATGATCACGCTTGTGATAATGGAGTTTTAACAGTGGCACAATTAACCATTTTTTTTGATGGCGGTTGCCCTTTGTGTGCAAGGGAAATTGGACATCTTGAACGCCTTGATTATGCGAAGAATCTCGCCTTTGAAGATATTTATGCGCCTCTTTTTAGTGAGCGCTTCCCCCACATTGACCAACAGAAAGCGGACCAGATTTTGCATGGTCAATGGCAAGATGGTGGCATTATTTATGGCTTAGAAGTGACCTACCATTCTTGGGCTTTAGTCGGAAAGGGGCATTGGGTAGCGATTCTTCGTTGGCCGATTTTTAAGCAATTAGCGCAACTAGGCTACCGTTTTTTTGCTCGATATCGTCACCGAATTTCTGCTCTGCTTACTGGTGAACCGCGGTGTGATCGTTGTGACATTGGTGGCCCTTCAAAATGACAGTAGAATTACCAAATTACGCCTTGGTCTTGGGAGCAAGTGGTGGCTTAGGTTCAGCATTGGTGGCCCAGTTTTTAAGTGACCCATCCATTGCCCGTGTGTTCGCCATTAGCAGGGCAGGGGAGTCAGATTTTATAAGGGTTTCAGTTGCCGAAGCTAATAAGCTCGTCTGGATCAAAACTGAATATGATGAACCGTCTATGGTCGAGGTGACCGAACAGTTAAAGCCCCATGCGGGTCAGTTTGGTCGGGTGTGTATTTGTCATGGGTTGTTGCACTCAGACACCATTTGGCCAGAAAAACGCCTTGAAGACATTAACGCTGAAAACTTACATGAGATATTTCAAAGCAATACGGTGGTGCCCGCGCTGTGGTTAAAATTACTTTTCAATTTGCTCAAGGGCAAACAGCCCTGTGTGGTGGCGACTTTGAGTGCAAGGGTAGGCAGCATAGGCGACAATCGTATGGGAGGATGGCACTCGTATCGGGCCTCTAAGGCTGCACTTAACATGGTATTGAAAAACATGGCCATTGAATATGGCAGACGCGCTAAAAACGTGAAACTAATCGCCTTTCATCCAGGGACAACAGATACATCACTTTCCAAGCCGTTTCAAGCGTCTGTGCCAAGTGACAAGTTGTTTACGCCCACCTTTGTGGCGTCACAGTTGGCTGGCATTATGAATAATGCTGATGTGGATGGACAGCTATCTTATCTTGATTGGAATGGTGAGATGATTAGTTGGTAGTTGGTAGTTGGTAGCTGGTAGCTGGTAGCTGCTAGCTGGTAATTGTGTGATGAATGTATAGGTGCGCAGTAGTGTTAACTGGACTACCTTTAACAGCCAGTCTTCACGATTCAAATTAAAGACATTAAGAGTGACTTGTTGTTTTTTTACGCTAAAGGTTTTGAATATTGGTTATTAATAGGATTATTATTATTTATGGTGTGACTCAAAGATCATTGTTACAGGCCCACCCAATAGTGATGATGGGGGCTACTATATTGCTAAGTCTATCGCTAACTCTTTGACTCGGTTGGTCTTTAAACTGTTGACTTTAGGCGTCAATTGCAATAAATTTGTAGCTTGGAAATATTCCTGTAACCGGTAGTCAGGGCGCCCGATAAAATGATTAAAATAAAATTTTTACCCTTCGTTGCGTTAACTTATGCAGTCTCAACCGTGATAAGTGCTGGAGGAGACGCGATTGATGCATCGACGAGTCTTGTCGATTCTTCAGACACAGCTATTGTTGAGGTAAAGCCCGTGGTTGAGGCTTTATCTTTAGACGCTAACAAGGCGGTTGAGGGATTGTCCTCCAACGCAAGCGTGTCGACCGTGTCTGCACCTACTTCAGCACTTGACTCTGCTAGTGCGTTGACTGATGGACAGGCTAGTGGTGGTTTTGAAGCTTTTGAAGATGAACCGATTTTAATTGATATTTCGTCACTTTTGGATCCAGATCGTATCGGTTTGACCAACTTGCAGTGGGAAATAGACAGGCTTGATGGTGTGGGCTGGATACCCCTGAGTGGAGCTAATTCACCGGTGTTTATTCCTCGCCAACAGCATGTAGGCTATAAGCTGCGTGCGCAATTGTCCTACACCGATGGTAAAGGATCTATGGAAAATTTAATTTCTCCAGCAACTAGCCCAGTTCAAAATATTAATGATCCACCGCTTGGTCAGTTGGAAATCATTGGCAGTCCGATGGAAGCCAAAGTGCTGCGCGTGAATGTTACTGGCGTTCGAGATGAAGACGGGGCCGGAGTAACCTCATTTAAGTGGGAAGGTTCATTAGACGGTATCTCTTGGACGCCACTGAGTAGCGCAGATAGTACCTTAGTGTTGAGCCAAGCTGAAGTCGGGCTTTACGTTCGTTCTATTGTGAGTTATGTCGACAAATATGGTCACCCAGAGTCGGTAATAAGTGAAATAGCCGGTCCCATTGGTAATGTGAATGATAACGTTGAAGGTACCCCAACTGTCTCTGGTATCGCTCTTGAGGGTGAGACCTTAACGCTGGAAATGGGTAACCTCACTGACCCTGATGGGGTCTTCACAGAAAGTATTTATTGGGAATCGTCAGTAGATAACATCTGGAGTCATATCCCTGGGGAAAACTCTAAAGATCTCCAACTGACCCGCTATCTGACTGGTGTTAACGTGCGTGCAGTCGTGTCTATTGTTGACCGATTTGGTTCGGTTGAAAAGACCGCGTCAGCCCAAGTAGGCCCGATTGAAGCCATTAATATTCGCCCGTCGGGCATGCTAATGTTGAAGCGCAAGCCTAACTAAAGATTAGTTGGTATCTACCCTAGCCTGCGTGCAATGCGCAGGCTAGGGTAGATTATAGCCATTTCATCTTTAGATCCTCGTTCTCAAATAAACCTTGATCTACAAAATCCCTCAAATTTTCTTAGTAAAGTTAGTTAGAAAACTTATATTTGATCCCAATATGGGGCTTCTCCAAAGCGTTCAATTAAAAAATCGATCAGGCTTCTCACCTTGAGTGGTAAGTAGTGTGTGGCTGGATAGATTGCATAAGCGTGCATAGTGGACAAAGTGTAGTTCTCTAGTATGGGTACCAGATCACCCTTTTTCAAAGCTTCCCAAACAATAAAGGTTGGCAACATAATAATGCCGTGTCCTGACAGGGCCAATTGCATCATCGCATTACCGTTGTTGGCGCTGAAGTTAGATTCTCCATTCACTAAATGTTTCTGTCCATCACCGTCCCACAGCGGCATGCCTGCTAATGGCCAACCTGTGCGCTTAAGTATTTTATGAGTTTTTAGTTGTGCTGGAGTGGTGGGTGTGCCGTGGCGCTCAAGGTAATCAGGGCTGGCGAAGATGGCATGCCTAATGGGTGTGATTTGACGCGCTTTTAGACTGGAGTCGGGTAGGGAGCCGATACGAAATGCCAAATCGTAACCACCCTCTATGAGGTCGACTTTATGGTCAGCATAGTCTATCTCAAGGGTTAACTCTGGGTGCTGTCGCATGAACTCATCAATGGCAGGCGTGAGGTGTGCAATGCCAAAAGACAAGGGCACAGCCAGCTTTAACGATCCTGATAACACTTTGTTTTCACGCGCGATATCACCATTCAACGAATCTACTTCGCCTAATAGTAGTTGAACCCGCTGGTAATATTGGTGGCCTGCCTCAGTGAGGCTAGAGGTGCGCGTAGTGCGGTTGATGAGTTTAGAGCCCAATCTATTTTCTAAGTCATTAAGGCGCTTACTAACGGCAGATTTAGCCAGTTTAAGTTGGCCTGCCGCTTTGGTGATACTACCCGCTTCAACAATTCTCACAAATACCTGCATGTCTTCTAGCTGGCCCATATAGTTCTCTTTTTACGAACAATGTTTCCGTATTCTTGATGTTTTTCTGCGCTTAGTCAAACGATATATTACCACTGTCAGCAAGAACTAATTGTAAGTCCTCACGGTTCTTGCTGACACTTCCCTTTAACCTAATACTTTTTAATAAGAGAACAAGGACAAATTATGACTAATGTAAGAAACGAAAATGGCACATGTGGATGCGGCAGATCGCCCACTGGAGATTGTATTGGTTGGCATGCGCTAACACCTGCGGAATATGAAGCTAAAACTGACAAAGAAAAAGAAGCAACATTCGAAAATGCAAAGTAAATAAAGTTTGGGATTGCCATCTAAATAGTTAAAACAAGCTTTAAAAATTGTCAGTCAAACAGCGAAGATAACTAGCTTGTGGTATCCCATCAATTCTATTCTCTTTGTACGAACAATGAGTGGGTGTTTTTCTTTATTGAGTCAAACATTAATGAGGTTGATCACTTTAAAACGGTCTGTAAAAAATGGTTACGCCAGACATAGCCAATGGACTTAATAAGTTACAAAAAATTTTTAAATGGAGCACTACTATGAATACCTTAAATACTTTCGCCGCCCCCACAGGGCGCTTATTGCTTGCCATGATGTTTTTAATGTCTGGCCTGAGCAAAATTGGCAATTATGCGGGCACTCAGGGCTATATGGAAGCCATGGGGGTGCCAGGTGCGCTACTGCCCCTCGCCATCGCTCTTGAGGCATTGGGAGGGTTGGCTATCATCCTTGGCTGGCAAACGAAAATTGTTAGTGTTGCTTTAGCAGGCTTTTGCGTCGTGTCGGCGGTAATTTTCCACAATGATTTTAGTAACCAGGCAGAAATGATCTCGTTTATGAAAAATGTCACCATTGCTGGAGGATTTTTATTATTAGTTGCCCATGGGCCAGGTGCATACGCCTTAGACAATCGTGTAAAATCTGCTCCAGCATAATTAAATTTGAGCCAGAGAGAGACCCTTAATGACTGCATTCAATCATACCCACATAGCGTCAAGAGAATTGCAACTTAGCACTCCAGGCATGCCAGCCTCAGATGGGGATGGGGTTAAAATGACTCGTATTATTGGTACCCCGCAGTTAAATATGCTGGATCCATTCCTCTTGCTCGATGCCTTTGGTAGTGATCAACCACTGGATTATATTGGTGGATTTCCAAATCACCCCCATCGAGGCTTTGAAACAGTCACGTATATGCTCGCTGGACGCATGCGTCATAAAGATAGTATTGGCAATGAAGGGGTGATCGAAGCCCATGGTGTGCAATGGATGACAGCCGGTAAGGGCATTGTGCATTCAGAAATGCCAGAGCAGGACAGTGGCCTGCTGGCAGGCTTTCAGTTGTGGGTGAACTTACCCAGCAAAGACAAAATGTGTGAGCCAAAATATCAAGAATTTATAGCTCAGGACGTGACTGTCGAAAAGCGCGAAGATGGCAACCAAGTGAGGGTTGTGGCTGGCGTTACCGATTTGGGTAGTATTGGGCCAGTGCAACGTCATGACATCACTCCCACCTTTATGGACATTACTTTGGCGCCAGGTAGTGAATTTAATCAACAAATTAAATCAGGTGATACGGCCTTTATCTATGTGATTGAAGGCCATGTGTTAGTGGGAGGTAAGGCCAGTCTTTTGCCTACCAAACAGCTAGGCATTCTAGAAGATGGGGACCATGTCAGCATAGTCGCAGCCCCCCAAGGGGCCCGTGTGTTATTAGTGGCGGCGACACCGATTAACGAAAGTGTGGCCCGAGGTGGGCCATTTGTCATGAATACAAAAGCTGAAGTAATGCAGGCTTATGATGATTTTAGAAACAATAGGTTTTAGGAGTTAATAATGGGATTACTTGTTAATGGAGAGTGGCATAGCGATTGGTATGACACCAAAGCGACAGGTGGACGTTTTGAACGCAAAGCCCCCAGTTTTCGTAATTGGATTACCGCAGACGGTAGTGCTGGGCCTTCGGGCACTGGGGGCTTTAAAGCAGAGCCTAACCGTTACCACTTGTATGTATCTCTGGCTTGCCCTTGGGCCCACCGCACCCTCATCTATCGGCAGTTAAAGGGTTTAGATCAAATGATTTCAGTGTCAGTGGTGAATGCCTTTATGGGTGATGAGGGCTGGACCTTTGAACCTGGGGATGGGGTTATTGAAGACCCTATCAACCAAGCTACGAGAATGCATCAAGTTTATACGGCGGCGATGCCAGATTACACAGGCCGGGTGACGGTTCCTGTCATATGGGACAAACACACTCATACTATTGTCAGTAATGAGTCACCTGAGATCATCCGTATGTTCAATTCAGCCTTTGATGATGTGGGTGCAATTGCTGGAGACTTCTGTCCTCCTGAGTTACTCACAGAAATTGACGAATTGAATGATTTTATCTACCCCAACATCAATAATGGTGTTTACCGAGCTGGATTTGCTACCACCCAAAACGCCTATAACGACGCGGTCACCGATGTGTTTAACGGTCTAGATACCCTTGAATCGCTGTTAGCCAAGCAACGTTATTTAACCGGCAACACCATTACTGAAGCGGACTGGCGTCTATTCACCACCTTGGTGCGCTTTGATGCTGTTTATGTGGGACATTTTAAATGTAACCTGCGTCGCATTGTAGATTACCCAAATTTGTGGGGTTATTTAAAGGACTTATACCAAGTGCCAGGGATCGCTCAAACGGTGCATGTGGAGCACTGTAAAGCGCATTACTATGGCAGCCACGAAACCATTAACCCCACTTTGATTATACCCCTTGGTCCAGTGATTGATTTTATGCAACCACACGATCGGGCGTCGATTTAGTCGAAGATTGGTGTTAATACCCCTTTAAAGATTGCTTTAGCAGTCTTTTTTTTTGCACCTCATGCACATGAGCCAGATAGAGAAATAATAAATGAAACCTGTAGTCGCTAATAATAAACCCGTTAAAGTCACCCTAGCCAAAGGAGAGGCCTATGCCTTTTGTACTTGTGGTCGTTCGAGTCAGCAACCCTTTTGTGATGGCTCCCATGTCGGTACTGACTTTAAACCGCAGCAGTTAGTAGCAGAGGAGGCAGGCGATGTGTATTTGTGTCAGTGCAAACATTCTTCAAATTTACCATTTTGCGATGGCAGTCATAAACAATTTGACGAAAGTTCAATAGGTAAAGAAGGCCCTGGTTTGGGAGTTGACGCCTCCAAAATCCCCCTTGTTAGTGCCACAAAAGAAGAGCCTACTGTGGAGTTTATCCACCAACTTGCGAGGGACGGTTTATCTAAGATGGGCCATCACGGCCCTATGACATCTATGGGGGTGCCCCGTCACGAGTTGCCTCACTGGGATGATATTCAGATTATGACAGCACAGATGGCACGTAAACCTTTGTTTGAAGATGTGGCAGTCAGCAGTGAACTAGTAATTGGGCCAAGGGCTAAAAAACCACTCATTTTAAAGATTCCATTATTTGTCTCAGATATGAGTTTTGGTGCATTATCAGAAGAAGCGAAGTTGTCTTTATCAATGGGTGCTGAGTTAGCTGGTACGGGCATTTGTTCTGGTGAAGGGGGCATGTTACCTGCAGAGCAACAAGCCAACTCGCGCTATTTTTATGAACTTGCTAGTGCCCAATTTGGGTATGATGAAGCCCAGTTAAAAAACGTTCAGGCCTTTCATTTTAAAGGTGGCCAAGGCGCAAAAACGGGTACTGGAGGCCATCTTCCTGGTGATAAAAATATTGGTAAAATTGCGCAAGTGCGGGGTATTGCAGCGGGTGAGGCGGCTATCTCGCCACCCACTTTTAAAGATTTACATTCGCCTAAAGACTTTAGGAAATTTGCTAATCGGGTACGCTCTATTACGGGTGGTATTCCCATTGGCTTTAAACTCAGTGCTAACCACATTGAAAAAGACATTCAATTTGCTCTGGATGCCAGCGCTGACTATATTATTCTTGATGGGCGTGGCGGTGGCACAGGGGCTGCACCTGAGATGTTTAGGGACCATATTAGTGTGCCTACGATTCCCGCATTGGCGAGGGCCCGCAAGTATTTAAATGAGCAGGGCGCAAGCGGCGAAGTCACCTTGATCATTACTGGTGGTTTGCGAGTACCGATGGATTTTGTTAAGGCCATGGCTTTAGGAGCAGATGGTGTGGCGATCTCCAATAGTGCGATGCAGTCGATCGGATGTGTGGCTGCAAGAATTTGTAATACTAATAATTGCCCCGCTGGCATTGCTACTCAAAAAGCAGATTTACGGCAGCGATTAAATGTAGAAAAATCTTCTGTTCAACTGAAGAACTTTTTTGAATCTTCAACCCTTTTAATGCAGGTGATGGCTCGCGCCTGCGGGCATGATGCCTTAAGAAAATTTACCCAAGAGGATTTAGCAACATGGCATCGTGATATGGCGTTATTGAGTGGCATAAACTACTCAGGAATGATGCCGCCATCGCGTTAAACTATTCACCCCAAGTGCAACATGGAAGAGGGTTTTTTGGATGATTTTTTTTAATGGCCCTGTAGGGTAAGCGATCACTTACTTACCTTGGGTTGATGGGGTGTTTTATTGGCTGGTGCTATGTTTAAGTTATGTTTAAGTCATGTGTAAGTCATATCTAGGTTATGTGTAAGTCATGTCTAGGTTATGTGTGTGCTTTATGTATTTAATCAGTTTGCGATCAGTAAGCGATTAGTGTGCTATCAGAGTGCGATAAGTGAGCTACTTAGGTTGCAAACTTATATTGAATTTGGCAGGCTAAGGCATAGACTAAGGCGGCAATTGAATAGTTCATATGATCTTGGGTTGATGCTTTCTTACTCTCTAATCATTGATGCATCTTAAAACCCCATTATCCAACATCTCACGAGTAAAGGTTTAGATTAAATATGCCCAATAATAGCTTGCTTTTAGTGCTTGGCAATCAACTATTTCCCATAGAAAACATGCAAACAGCCGCTACTGATTTTATATTTATGGCAGAAGACTTGGGCCTTTGCACCTATGAGAAACATCATAAGTTAAAGATTTTAATGTTTTTAGCGGCGATGCGCGAAAAACGGGATGAGTTGCAAGCTCATCATTTCAAAGTTGATTATGTTGATATTGATGATCCATCGTTTGATCAAGCCTATGAAGAAAAGTTAGCTAAGTGTATTTTAGAGCGCGGGGTTACCTCACTGACCATTTTTGAAATTGAAGACAAAGACTTTGAAGCGAGAATACAAACCTTTGCTGCCCAGCAAAACCTAACGCTCACCGTATTACCCTCGCCCATGTTTATTTTAGACCGGCAAGAGTTTTTATCCTTTATTGGAAAAACAAAAGTGTTGCGCATGGGTAATTTTTATAAAGAGGTGCGTAAAAAACTCAACCTACTCATGGATGAAGAGCAGAAACCCTTGGGTGGTAAGTGGTCTTTTGATGAAGATAACCGTAAGAAAATTCCCAAGGGGTTGGCCCTACCAGAGCAGTATAAGCCCCAACAGAGCGCTTACATTGAACCCTTAAAAACCACCATAGCACTCAAGTTCTCTGGCCACCCAGGTCAGATGAATGACGTTTGGATGCCTTTGACTCGACCAGATGCTTTGGCACATATTGACCACTTTCTAAGCCTGAAATTTGAAAATTTTGGTATTTACGAAGATGCTATTTTGCAAAATGATACCTTTATGTTTCACAGTGCCATTAGCCCCTCTTTAAACATGGGTTTAATTACCCCCTATGACATCATTGATAAAGTGTTGGCTTACACTGAAGCAAACCATGTGCCGTTGAACTCTGTAGAGGGTTTTTTACGACAGATTATTGGCTGGCGTGAATTTATTAGAGGGGTTTATCAGCACCATGGTGCAACCCAACTAGAGAGTAACTTTTTTAATTTCTCTGGCGCATTAAAAAGTAGCTGGTATTCCGGCGATACAGGTATTCCGCCCTTGGACGATGCCATCGGCTTTTCTCAGAAGTTTGGCTACACTCACCACATCAATCGCCTCATGGTGATCGCTAACCTTATGACCTTGTGTGAGGTGCACCCAGCACACGTCTATCGATGGTTTATGGAAATGTATGTGGATTCTTCAGAGTGGGTCATGACGCCTAATGTGTTTGGTATGGGAACCTTTGCAGATGGTGGCATCTTTGCGACTAAGCCTTACATTTGTGGGTCTAATTACATTCTTAAAATGAGTGATTATAAAAAGGGTGAGTGGTGTGACACGGTTGATGGCCTCTATTGGCGTTTTGTTAGCCGTCACATGGGGGTATTAAAAAATAACCCACGTTTATCGTTTATGCGTAAAACCCTTGAAAATATGAAACCTGAACGTAAGGAATTAATATTTGCTTGTGCAGAGGACTTTATTGCCACTCATTGTGCCCCTCAATAAATAAAGTGTGCCCCTTAATAAACAAAGTGGGCATAGAGGTGAGGTTTTCAGTCATGTGCATCAAGGCGACGCAAACCTTGGTGTTACTCCAAAGTCGTAGTTTCAATTGAGCTCATGTCGGTTATTATGGTGGCTTATTTGCTGCCCTGATCGAGTAAAAGTCTATGAGCTATGCCACAACCTACCAACAGGCACTCACGCAACCTGCATTATTTTGGCAGCAGCAGGCGCAGCGTCTACCTTGGTTTAAAGCCCCAACTCAGGGAGTAGATACCGGCACATGGCCCACTGGGCGTTGGTTTAGTGACGGTGAAATGAATACCTGCTACATGGCCCTTGATCATCACGTGGCTAATGGTCGGGGCGATCAAGTGGCTATTTATTACGATTCACCCGTTACCGGTCTGAAGTCTAGCCACACTTACACTCAATTATTGCACCAAGTGGCTCTGTTTGCCGGTGCGCTAAGACAGCAAGGTGTGGCTAAAGGTGACCGCGTGGTGATCTATATGCCGATGGTGATGGAAGCTGCGATTGCCATGTTAGCCTGTGCTCGTATTGGTGCCGTGCATTCTGTGGTATTTGGGGGCTTTGCCGCAGCTGAATTGGCCGTGCGCATTGATGATGCAAAACCAACGGCCGTTATTAGTGCGTCCTGTGGTATTGAAGTGGCCAAGGTCATTGCCTACAAACCATTGTTAGATGAGGCTTTGCAGTTAGCCCAGCATCAAGTGCAAAGTGTGGTGATATTACAACGACCACAATTAAAGGCATCCCTCCAAGCAGGGCGTGATCATGACTGGCTGCAGTTGATGGCCCAGGCTCAACCCGCTGAAGCAGTCACTGTGAAAGCAACAGACCCTCTCTATATTCTTTACACCTCAGGCACCACGGGCAAGCCCAAAGGGATCGTGCGGGACAATGGGGGCCATGCGGTGGCTCTTCATTACAGTATGAGTGCGATTTACAATATGTCGGCTGGTGATGTCTTTTGGGCAGCGTCAGATGTGGGATGGATAGTAGGGCACTCCTATATTGTTTATGCGCCATTGTTGGCAGGGTGTACCAGTATTCTTTATGAAGGTAAGCCTGTCATGACGCCGGACGCGGGCGCATTTTGGCGAGTGATTGAGGAATATAAAGTCAAAGCTATTTTCTCAGCACCGACTGCTTTTCGAGCCATTAAAAAAGAAGATCCTAAGGGTGAATTACTTAAAAAGTATGACATTAGTAGTTTAGAAACAGTATTTATGGCGGGTGAAAGACTAGACCCACCCACCTATGAATGGGCCTTAGACATTATAGGAAGGCCAGTGGTCGACCATTGGTGGCAAACAGAGACGGGCTGGTCTATTTGTGCCAACCCCGTGGGTTTGGATGATTTGCCTGCCAAAGCAGGTTCGTCCACTGTGGCCATTGCAGGTTACGACTTACGTATTTTGTCGGATGCAGGTGTGCCTTTAGGAGCTAACGAAAAAGGTAATATTGCCCTCAAGTTACCTTTGCCACCGGGATGTTTAATTGGCATTTGGGGGGATGACACGCGTGTGCAAGACTCTTATTTGACACAATTTCCAGGCTATTACACTTCGGGCGACGGTGGTTATCGTGACGAGGATGACTATGTGTTTATTATGGGGCGTACGGATGACGTGATTAATATTGCCGGCCACAGGTTGTCCACGGGTGAAATGGAAGAGGTGGTAGGTGCTCATGAGATGGTCGCAGAGTGTGCCGTAATAGGTGTGCAAGATGATCTAAAAGGCCAATTACCCATGGCTTTAGTATTACTTAAAGCCGGCGCAAGCATTGAAGAAACTCAACTAAGTAAAGAAATTGTAGCCATGTTGCGTAAAACCATAGGTCCTATTGCGGTGTTAAAAAGTGCTCACATAGTGGCGCGCTTGCCAAAAACCAGATCAGGTAAAATTTTACGTAACATCATTCGTCACATCGCTAATGGTGAAACTTTTGTGGTGCCAGCCACCATTGATGATCCAGCCAGTCTGGATGAAATCAAAAAACTGGTCACTAACAGTGACCAGCATTAACGAGCAGTCACTTTTGGTTGCTAGGAGTGTCTTGCAGTGATTAGGAGTCGCTAACAGGCATTAACAGGGACTTGTAGTCAGAAGGGTTTAGTGCAATGTTCATCCACTAAGTTCTGCAGTAGCTGCTCAAAGTCCTTAAAACTTCGGGTTTTAAGGTTAGCTACCTTACCCCCATCATCCACCAAACGGACCTTGATAATCGATTGCAGGTAGGGGTTGGTCTCAAACTGTGACACTTCTAGGGCAGTCATGGGCCCACCTTGAAGTTTTAATGAGTGCACTGAGGCGGCGCTTAGCTGAGAAAAATACTCAGCTCGGGTTGCACACAAGTAACGCTTGGCAGACACATGATGGCGCACACATTGTGTGACAGATTCTGGAAAAAATGGTGCTAATACTTTGGCGCCATAAACTTCATGCTGGCGATCATGGGAGTCGTCCATTGAAAAAGTACCAAAGTCACTGGTGAAATGACCTATATCGTGCAATAAAGCCGCAGCAATCACGATATTAGAGTGCCCTTGGTGCTCTGCCAGAGACGCCCCTTGGAGCATATGTTGTGCCATAGTTACTGGCTCACCCAGATAAGCTTGGCTGCCACTGTGGTGAAATATGTGGCCTAAGTGCGCCACAATGTTGCTTGGGGTTAAACTTTTAATGTGATTTTGCATGATTTGACTCCTAACTCAGCTTCTAACTCAGCTTCTATCTCAGATCCTACCTTGCTTCTAATCCAAAAGGGCATCTTTATGCTGGTTGTTAAGCACAGATAAGCGAGAAAGTAGGCCATCCATGTCGGCATAACAACCCTGCAACCAGCGCGTGCCAGCGCCAGAAAATGCCTTACGAGCATGCAACACACGGGTGTTATCCAGCACAAAACAATCACCAGCATTGAGTCGAAAGCCAACTTCAGAGGCTGGGTTGTCAATAATTTCAGCAAAGCGGCGATATGCAGCATAATAGTCTTGCATGTGCTCAAAAGGAATATTAGTAAAAGGTGCTGCAGAACGATTATTGAAGCGAATGCCTTGTAATTGCCCATCAGCAGACAACTCGATCATGGGGCGTCTTGCCTTTAAGCAAACGTCGTGTTCGCCGGCATATTCAAAATGCGCACAATAAGTGCTGAGCAAATTAAAGCCATGCGGGTCTACTTGGCGCAACTGGGTGGCCGCATTAAAACCATCCACTAAAACATTGTCACCGCCAGGTACAGAGCTTTCTAAGCAATAAAGCACTTGAATAGTGGGCACAGGGTCGCGGTAAGGATTGTCTGTGTGGGCCTGTAACGCCAAGCCAGTATAGGCAAGATTAGAGGGCTTTTCTTCAACTCGCACCTCAAATATGCGGCCATAGTTGGTCTCGCGTAAATGGCCAAACAGATCAACCACCTGAGTCAAAGCACCCGCATGCACTGGACCCGCATTAAGTTTGGCAAAACCAAACTGTGCGATCTGCTTAAGCCACACCTTTAAAGTCTGTGGCGAGGTAACCACAGCATCAAACTCAGCCTCGGGTAAGCTGCCCATTAAACGACTGTCCCACAGAGTTTGGCTGGCTTTATGCCACCCTTTGGTGGTCTCAATAGGTTTGTCATAGGCATGACTTAAAAGCCAATGAAGCGGGAAATCGACGGTTTTGTTTTCGGGCATAAAAGTCACGGTTAAGACATCTTGCGTGACTTGGGCATGACTGACAAAAAGCTTAGCATCAATGTCCTGTAAGGTAATCAGTCGCTGGCCATTACTAGCACTGCGTGTGGCGGGATCCAACGCATTGTCCCTGAGCCAAATGGCGTGAAAGCGGCTAGTGTGATCCGCCACTGTTAGGCGAATGATTTGGCCATCTGACTCTAAAGTTACCTTGTTCATGTCAGCTCCATAATAGATTTGTGTCAACTTAGTTTAGGTCAAAATTTAGCGTCATGTTGGTCTTTCACTAACACTATAAAAGCATGCCTGATCACTAACTATGTTAGCCCTAGAGACGGCTCTCTAACCAATGAGCCAGCAACGCCCCGGTATTGTAATAGGCCGATTTTAAGCGCCAGTGGCGATCCATTGTAGGGTCACTAATCGCAAGAGGTAAGTGGGTTTCATCTAAACCCATGGCCCATTTTGCCGCAGCACAACCTAAGGTAGTAGCGGGGCCAATGCCGCGGCCACTGTACCCATATAAACTAATGGCTTGAGGACCCAAGGCACTCATCTTAGGCAGTTTGTCAGCAGTCATGGCAATTTGGCCACTCCACATATAGTCAAACTCATAGGCTTTGAGCTCTGGAAATACGGCCTTGAGTTTGCGCTGGGCCCAATGCATGTGAGTGCTAGAACCTTTATGCTCTAAAGATCCCACACCACCAATAATTAAACGGCCCTTGTGATCAAGTCTGAAAGAAGACATCGCATGGGCCGTGTCCCAGCAGCCTTCTTTGTGAGGTAGAATCTGCTCTTGCTGTTTAAGGGTTAACGGTGCAGTGGCAAATTGGCAGTAACCGATGGGTGTAAAATAACCTTTGGTTTGGCTTTGTGGGGCCTGAATTTGAGCATCCCTTGAGCTAGGCTGGGCATCGTTGGAGCGATTCTGGATATCGGTGTGGGTGCCATAAGCATTAGTTGCCACAATTAATTGCTTCGCGCTAACGCGGCCTTGTGCAGTGGTTATGTGCCATTGATTGTCTTGGTAACCATAATCAAGCACAGGTGACTGAGTGTTTATGTTCGCACCCGCCTTCACTGCTGCGTGGGCTAAACCAAAGGCATAACTTAATGGTTGAATGGTGCCTGCACGGGCATCGAATAAAGCCCCTAAAAACTCACTAGATCCTGTGCGCTGCATTGTGGCTGATGCGCTTAATAATTCCACAGGGGCTTGGCGCTTTTGCTGCTGTAAAAAACGTCGGTTAAGATCTTTTAGACCGCTTTTGTTGGTGGCGCAATGCAGCGTGCCATGACGCACTGCATTACATTCAATGTGATGTTTTTGGATTAAGTTGAACACTAAGTCTGGTGCTCGGGCGAAGGCTTGGTTCAGTTTTTGCCCAGCGGCTTGGCCTAGGGTGGCTTCAATGTCATCAGGTGGCGTCCATAACCCCGCATTGACCAAACCCACATTGCGTCCAGAGCCACCAAAACCAATAGACTGGGCTTCAAGCAAATGCACATCAAGGCCATTTTCAGCTAACGCTAAAGCTGCTGATAAGCCGCCATAGCCACCCCCAATAATGGCGACATCCGTGTGGATGTGATGCTCTAGGGGGCCGCTAGTAAAGGGGTTATTAGCACTCGCCTGCCAGAGGTTATGCATTCTTAAGGCCATGTTAAATGATCTTGCTTGTTCAATAGTCACCTATAACCTGAGCATTAACTTAATGATTGTGTTGAACCTTTTACCATAAGGTGGGTACATTAGCGATAAGGCCGATCTATGGGCCTGCCTAAAAATAGGTCTTAGCTTGCTCATGGCCATGAAACCCTCTACCCCATGGTATTGGCCCATGCCACTTTTACCCACACCACCAAAAGGCATATCTTGTTGGCCCACTTGCAAGGCAGTATCGTTAAGGCCAACCCCACCAGATCTGGTTTTATTAATAACTTTCGTTTGTAGAGTCTTATCATCACTGAATAAATATAGCGCTAAGGGATGATCTTTACCATTGATGTAGGCCAATACTTGGTCTATGTGTTGGTAAGTCATAATGGGAAGTATGGGCCCAAATATTTCTTCTTGCATGACTCTCATGTTACCTGTTACCCCCGTCAATAATATAGGTGGAAACTTGCGGCTAGCTGGGTTGGCAGCACTGTTTGGCAACAAGGGAATAGATGTTGCCCCAAGATTAACGGCCTCTGCAAGCACGCTTTGAAGACGTGTAAAGGCGCTATCATTAATAATAGAAGTGTAATCAGTGCTTTCAATATCCCTATATCGGCCGCTTAAAATGGTTTTGGCAGCCGCAATAAACTCATCAACTTTACCTTCTGGTACAAATAAGTAATCAGGAGCCACACAGGTTTGGCCCGCATTCAAACACTTTGAAAACAGGAGCCGTTGTGCAGCTTTAATGATGGAATAATCGGGGGCAATAATAGTAGGTGACTTACCCCCAAGCTCTAAAGTCACTGGTGTTAGGTTGTCAGCAGCAACCCGCATAATTTGTTGACCAATATGACTAGAACCAGTAAAAATTAAATGATCAAAGGGTAGGGCAGAAAATTCTGAGCCGTCAGCACCATGTAAGATACAAAGCAGGTCTGTAGGAAAATTTTGGGCAAACAACTCCTGCATTAACAGACTAAGATGGCTTGAATTGGTTGCCATTTTTATCATACAGCGATTACCCGCAGCAATTGCTCCAATTAGTGGGCTGATGCATAAAAATAAAGGATAATTCCAAGGCACAATAATACCGACTACACCAAGGGGTTGGGGTATGACCGTGTTTTGAGCTCCCAGAAGCCAAAGGGAGACGCTTCGTCTCTGGGGCCGCATCCAAGTTTTTAAACGCCTGCGTACGTATTTAATGCCATCAATACATAAATACAGTTCTGCCAACTGTGTTTCTTGCAATGCCCGATGACCAAAGTCCTTAGAAATAGCATCTGCGATGGCCCATTGGTGGGCGCTTAGTAGGTCTGAGAGTGTGGTTAAGGTCGCCAACCTTTGCTTGAGTGAGGGAATGCCTTTTTCTGAGTAGGCGTTAGCTTGGGCTTGCAGCACTTGCTTTAAGTCCTGTTGATGCGCAGTGATGGGGTCGCTAGTATGGTGCTGGTCATGGTGCATAGCTAAGGTGATCTCCTTTAGCTTAGGCGGCTTAGTTCCAGAATCATAAGGCTAAGCCTTATATGGATGCAATAGCTGGGCGAATAAGCAGCGGCAAGGGTTTGCCGTTTGACGCTTTTCTGTATATAAAAGTAATATAAAACAATAGTTTATGTTTATTGGCACAGTCTGTGCTTTAGTAATGTCACAAGGCAATAATTAATGAGGCCAATATGGATAAGATGATATTTACCATGCTTAACAGCATGAAGAACGTACAGAACAAACAATCTAACAACGCACACGAAATTGCTAACGTGGTGACGCCAGGCTTTAAAAAGTCTTACAGTGAACAGACTCAATCTTTGGATGTGCACATTCCTGGTACTTTTAACACACGTGCTATGCCAGTTACTAATGCAACTAACGTGGTGGACATGAACCCTGGTGCTTTAATGGTGAGTGGCCGAGCATTGGATGTGTATGTGAATACATCAGGTGCCATTGCCGTGCAAGGGCCTGAGGGCCAAGAACTTTATACACGCCGTGGCGACTTAACTATTTCTGCCGATGGTCAATTGATGACAGGCACTGGAAGCCTAGTTTTGGGTGACGGCGGCCCCATTACGATACCTGGTGGATCGAATATATCCATCACCAATGATGGTTCAGTAAACATGATTCCTCAAGGCGCTAATGCAGAAGTGACGGTAGGGCGCATAAAATTGGTGGATACGAAAGACACAGAGATGCTCATTCGTGAAGATGGGCTTTATCAAGTCAGAGAGGGGGCATTGCCTGCCAGTGCAGACATTACCCTTACTACTAAAGCACTGGAAGGCAGTAACGTCACAGTGGTGGATTCAATGGTGAGAATGATTACCTTATCTCGCCAATACGAAATGTCCGTAAACATGATTAAAAATGCCCGTGAGGTGGACGCTGCTAGCGCCTCTCTCATGCGCTTAAACTAATAAATAACTATTAAATAAATAGGAGATTCGCATGGATTCCTCATTATGGGTTGCTAAAACTGGCTTGGATGCGCAACAACGCCGCATGACAGTGGTAGCCAACAACTTAGCAAACGTGAATACCACCGGTTTTAAAAGAGACCGTGCCGTATTTGAAGATTTACTTTATCAAACTATTCGTCAGCCTGGCGCACAGGTAGGTCAGGATGCTAACTCGCCAACGGGCTTAGTGTTAGGTACGGGTACCCGCGTAGTGGCCACTGAGAAAATTCATAGCCAAGGCAACATGATCCAAACGGATAATGCCCTTGACCTTGCGATTGACGGAGACGGGTTTTTACAAACTCTGCGTCAAGATGGCAACATTGGCTACACCCGAGATGGGTCCTTAAAACTCAATAATGTGGGCCAACTGGTGACTGCAAGTGGCGACTTATTACAGCCTGCAATTACTATCCCAGCCAATGCCAGCAGCATTACCATTGGTAAAGATGGCACAGTAAGCGTACAAACCTTTGACCAAGCTGCGGGTCAAGTTGTGGGCAATATTCAGACGGCTAGTTTTATTAACCCAGCCGGTTTGCAAGCCATGGGTGGCAACGTTTATGTGCAAACCGCTGCCAGTGGCGAGGCGCAAGTGTTGGTTCCTTCTCAAGACGGTGCTGGCTCTTTAGTTCAAGGGGCTTTGGAAGCGTCGAACGTTAACGTGGTTGAATCGATGGTGAACATGATTGAGACCCAGCGTGCGTATGAAGTGAACTCTAAAGCCATATCGGCAGCAGATGGCATGTTGCGCTTTATTAACAACAACCTTTAATAGCGACCTTTATTAGCGACCTTTAAATAATAGCGTTTAAACACAAGTGATTAAATCCACTTAATTAAAACACTTAATTAAACCACTTAAATAAAATTAGATGATTGAAACAGGTGAAACCCATGGCTAAATTAACATTAGTACAAAAACAGGCACACAAACTAGCTACGCTTGTCATAGCCTCCTTATTAGTGAGCGCCTGCGGCAGCAATGCGATGCCTGTTAAAACCAGTGATTTCTCACCCGTTTTACCCGCTGCGATCATTGAAAAAACCGTAGCCGATGGGTCGATTTATTCGGGTGGTATTAATGATGGTTTATTTGGTGACCGCAAGGCCTATCGTGTGGGTGATATCATCACCATTATCTTGCGCGAAAAAACCTTGTCTGAAAAGAGTGCGAGTAACGTCACCTCACGTAAAGCCAACAACTCTGCTGTTGCTGGCCTAGGATTAGGAGATCCAGCCCTAGCGACTGCCTTTGCTGCAAGTAATATTGATAACACGGGCAGTGGTGAGGTGAAACAGTCTAATAC
>ENA-OQVM01002547-OQVM01002547.1-marine-metagenome-genome-assembly--contig:-NODE-2547-length-21088-cov-5.071201_pt1 | contig 21088 bp, 20 predicted proteins | sample MGYA00237776_ERZ505498 | MGnify/ENA primary metagenome ERZ505498 (study PRJEB26159, sample SAMN06265151) | marine metagenome | isolation source: Helgoland LTER site | place: Germany:Helgoland, sampling... | reverse complement strand
CCTTCAGTAATTACCATTCCATATAGGTCTTCTCCCTTAAGAGTAAATGAATATTCGTGTGAATCACCAATCTCTTTCTCAAATGACCATAACTTTGGGTTAAATGAAAACTGAGAGTTAGTTACCTGACTCTTGAGGTTAAAAGATGCTTTTTTTCCTTTGTTAAATTCTTTTTTATTTAGAGGTATTTCAGCAAACTCTTTTATATTCTCGTTAGACTGATAAGACCAAGTGCCATCGGATTTTAAAATTACTATATCACCGGTATCGCTCACTGCTGTCTGATTAGCATTTGATAGTGTAGAAAAAATAACTAAAAGGAAAAAGACATATTTGTTCATAAAAAACCCCTGAAATTCAAATTAAATTTATTACTATAGCCTGAAAAACTAGTCATCTCTCAGTAGCATACATCATCCCAGTCAGCAAAGCTGAACGGGCTTAGTAACATTAAGGCTAGTAGTAGTTTTTTCATAATATTAATCACACTCTTGGTAGTTAGAGTTGTAGCATGTAGCTGCTAGGGTTTGGGCATCCGCTATCTGCTGCGCTGTCATCCTAAACTTGCTATGTCCATTGATTAAATTCGCAGCCATGGCATTACCCTGTGTCTTTGCCACAGAAAACCAGACGTATCCACGAATGTTATTCTCTGGAACACCGTCACCTGAGATATACATTACAGCTAGGTTTAATTGAGCCTTAGCATCCGGTTTCAAGAGAGTCTAAACCACAATCAACTCTTGAAAATTCATTTTCACTCTACTCTTTTTTTAAAAACTGATATTTTCTAAATTGGACAATAAATTCGTAATATTAAATTCCATCTATTACCTCTATATCCGGCCCCTATGTCCGGTTTCTAAGCCATTTTAATCGTAATTACAATCAAAATTATAATGAGGACAATCAAGTAAGGTTCCATTTTGCGAGCATGCCGGTCTGCAGCCCCTTCGACACTATCAACTAGATCTCTTACCTTAACCTTCTGGGGAGAAGCCTCTTTAGCCCTTGATGCTCCTTGGGGTTGTCCTGCTAGACTCTGAGAGTCAGCACTAATGTTTCCTCCCATTAAGAAGGAGGAAACAATAACAATAGCAACCAGATCAATAACTAGCCAAACCTCTCGACTTAACCACAGAGGAAACACAGGGTTAAAAATAAGGCCCACTATAATTAACCAACTATAACTTGCGGGCTTTTCTTCAGATGTATATATATGAAATCCAATAGACAAAAAGATCACCCAACGAGACAAACTATAAAAACCAAGTGGTAGTGGCACAAGCGAAAGTGCCAAGAAGACCGCCGCTAGCTTCAATCCGTTTGTGTTCACTACTTACTAATCCTATTCCAAGTTATGACCGCACAAACTAACCCAACAACGGCCCCAATCATGCTTACTTGAGCCTGAGGAACTCCTGCTATCTGCAAAATAATAACTACCAGCATCAAGCCAACTATATACGCGCCTATTGAACCTAGAATCTTAGTCACCATAAAGTGCTCTCGTTTCTATTATTTATGAATGACAAGACATCATTATGCGAAAGTAAATAGACAAAAGGTGCGCCAAGACTATTAGCACCCCCTAGAGCTCTCTTCAGGTATCACCGATATATAAGGTGGAGATCAAATATCAATCACCACACGTTTAACCAATTCAAGCGCAGTGTCGATGCCAGCCATATCAGTAAATAAAGTGCCATTGGCCCCCGAATGATGGCCGTGCCCAGCAACTTTCATGATGTACGAGGTTTGCTCATCGTCTAAATCAATAGCGGCTGAATAAATAACTGATGGCTGACCAGAGGAACCCGAACCGCTGTAAATAGGGTCATCGGGATAGCGATCTTGTGAATAAAACTCATTGAAATCGTAAGAGCGATTAATTTCCATCATCACCTTAAATTCACGGTGTTCCGATGCAACCTGACTGCGAACATCATAATTACCCTGAGGCGTTGCACCGGTTATGCCGTCTAAATCACTGTTATCGGTTCCCGGCATAACGCCGTTGTCACCGTATGTCACCCCTCGCTGGTGCGCCCAATAAGGTAAGCTTTCTGGCCTAATCACCGTACTGAAAATATCATCAGCTGAAACGAAGCTGCCATTGCTGACTTTTTGTGTGACATAAATTGTATTGATATAGTTTCCATCTAAGTCTTCAATCCAAAAGGCCACTTGCGGCACCGAGGTATAGGTAAGGCCTAGAAATAAAGGCTGAGGGTCAGACTCATAGTGAAGACCTTTGCGAAGCTCAATGGCAATCGGAATACCCTCTGTTCCTACATTGGTGCTTAGGATTTGAAACATTCCCTCTTCGACCGTCATCGATTTTCTTAAGTTTTTTCCAAACTCTAGAACTGAGTTAAATGGCGGAATCGAAAGTAACACACCCAGGATAAAGAACAAACTGACTAAGGCACTGGCGCCGACAAAGCGCTTTCCTAAGGGTTGTTTAATGTAATTAAAAATGGCTTTAAAATTATTGCGTATATGGAAAACCATTAGGACAATAAACGCTATGGCAAACCAAGTATGTACCCCTGCAATAAATTCGCTATAGGGCAGAGCGTAGGACATGATGCCGGTAATTATCATCCCCAATAGAGCGGCAACCAGACTAATACTGACCCAAGATCGTTTATTAGGCTTTGGCCTTACCGCTTTCTTCGTTTCAATAGCAATAGACTCAACAGATGTTGTATTCATAGTCTGTGCCCCTAAACTTGATGATAATCTTCGAATGTACAGCGGAATATATGACTAAGCTCATACAGCTTCTGCATATCTTGCATGCTAAATTTTTTGGAAAATTCTTCTAAATTGACATCGATACTTTCAAGAGCATTGTTATGAGAGAGGCGACCGGCTTTGGTAATTAGAACCGTTTTCTTGCGACTATCACTGCGATGCTCTTCTAACTCGACATAGCCTTTTGTTTTGAGTTGTTTAATAACCTGGCTCATGGCAGGCAAACTTACATGGGAGTGCTTTGCAATGTCACTGACGGTTTCATGCTGATTAGTGGTGTGAATCAAATGATTGAGTAGTTTAAATTGCGCAGCGGGTAAATCGGCTGGCAGCCGCTGCTTAAATATGGCGTCTACCCGTTCTTGTACAATTCCAAATTCACGAAATACCGAAGTAGTTAGCTCTAACCGATTCATATAGTTAACCGAATTAATAATTAAGCTACTTAACTATATATCCTCAGGCTTGAGATTGCAATTATCGCCTGGAATGAGCCTTTGGAAATAAACCGGAGGGGTCATGGGTGTTGCTAATGCCTGCCCAAAGTAAACACGGGTCTCCAGGGCACCATCAAGTGCTAATGAACAACTTCGGCAGTACAGTCCCTTTAAGCGCACTAAATGCCAGCCGGGACTTGAACTGTCGCTAGGATAGCAAAAACAGCCCACGACAGAGTTTTGACGAAGAACAGCGTCCAATAATCCCACCCAGCTCAGCGCAAAATTCACTTCACCCTATCCTTAATACCTTCAACCTCAAACCGATTGGATTACTCAAGCCAATAGATCAAGATTGTCGCCTTATAACTCAAGGGGTCGCAGCTGGTGTCTAACAAATCAAATAACAATGACAAATCAGTCGTTAACGCAAAGTCCTTTCGACGCGCCTTAGCAATGCTATTTATCACCACAACACTGAGTGCCTGCGGTGGTGGCGGTGGCGGTGGCGGTGGCAGTGGCAGTGGCAGTGGCGATGATGGCGGCTCAAGCACCGACCCTGTTACACCGCCCGTGACCCCCACCGCCCCGGCAAACCAAATACCCTCAGCCGTGGCTGACAGTTTTAACACCAACCAAAACACCACCGTAACCGCTAATCTTGCGACCAACGATTCAGGTCTTGGGGACAGCCCGGTGACCTTTAGTATTGAGACGGCCTCCAGTAATGGTACCGTAACAATCACCGAAAACGGCACTGCAACCTATATTCCAAACACCGACTTTGGCGGTGACGATAGCTTCACCTATACGGTTATCGACACCGATGGCGATCAATCCACAGCCACGGTTTCTATTACCATTATTGCCAACAACAGCCCCTTCTCATGGCCTCAAATCAGCAGCGATGTTACCGACAATGTGGACGGGATTGTCAGCTTAGTGCTGGCCGAGATGACCACGGCTGAAAAAGTCGGGCAGATGGTACAGGCGGAAATTAGTCACATTAGCCCCGCTCAGGTCGGTGAGTTTAATCTCGGCTCGGTACTCAATGGCGGCGGTACTTGGCCCAGTGGCAAGAACTCTAGCATTGCCAGCTGGGTTGCCCTTGCGGACAGTTTTTACGACGCCAGCACCGATGTTAGCGACGGTGGCGTGGGTATTCCGATTATCTGGGGTACCGATGCCGTTCACGGCCATAACAATGTTATTGGCGCGACTATTTTTCCTCACAATATCGGCCTTGGGGCGATGAACAATGCCCCGCTGATGCGTCAGATCGGCGAAGCCACCGCGCTTGAAGTGGCGGTGACCGGTATTGATTGGGTATTTGCTCCGACTCTCGCGGTTGTGCGCAATGACAGATGGGGTAGAACCTATGAAAGCTATTCCGAAGACCCAGAAATCGTTAAAGCCTATGCTGGTGAAGTGGTTATCGGTCTCCAGGGTGACGACACAGACCGTTTTGGTGCTGCTCATGTGATTGCCACGGCGAAACATTTTATCGGTGATGGCGGTACCCAGAACGGTATAGATCAAGGCAATACGGTGGTGAGTGAAATCGAATTGCGGGATATCCATGCCCAGGGCTATTTGTCAGCACTGGCTGCTGGCGCGCAAACGGTGATGGCCTCTTACAACAGTTGGAATGGCTCAAAACTGCATGGCAATGAATATTTGCTCACCGAGGTATTAAAACAAACCATGGGCTTCGATGGCTTTGTTATCGGTGATTGGAATGGTCATGGCCAGGTGCCTGGGTGCAGTGATAGCCAATGTGCACAGGCGATTATTGCCGGTGTCGATATGATGATGGTGCCGGCTGATTGGCAGGCATTTATTCAAAATACTATCGCTCAGGTGGAAAACGGCACTATTCCCATGTCCCGTATTGATGATGCGGTGACCCGTATCCTCCGGGTAAAAATGCGTGCAGGATTTCAGGATAAGATTAAACCCTCTAGCCGTACCCATGCTAATGACAGTTCCCTGATGGGCTCAACAGCTCACCGGGATATCGCCCGTCAGGCGGTGCGAGAGTCTCTGGTATTACTTAAAAACAGCGATAATATTTTACCTTTGGCAGCTAATTCCAATGTGCTTGTGGCTGGCAGTGGCGCCAACAATATTGGCATGCAGAGCGGCGGCTGGACCCTGAGCTGGCAGGGAACCGGCAATTCCAATGACGATTTCCCCGGCGCCACATCGATTTACTCGGGCATTCAGTCAGCGGTTAACGCTGCGGGCGGCACAACAAGATTAAGCACCAATGGCAGTTTTTCCAACAGCAATATTCCAGATGTGGCAATTGTGGTCTTTGGTGAGTCGCCCTACGCCGAGGGAGTGGGTGATCTCAATAACATTGAATACCAGGCTGGCAGCAAGTCGGATCTAGCATTATTGGAGTCTTTGCGGGCTCAGAATATTCCAGTGGTGTCGATCTTTTTAACTGGCCGTCCACTGTGGGTTAACAAAGAGCTTAACGCCTCCGATGCCTTTGTTGCTGCCTGGCTTCCCGGTAGTGAGGGTGCCGGTGTAGCAGAGGTGATTTTTAAAACTGCCGCAGGTGCAATCAATTATGACTTTAAGGGCAAGCTGTCTTTCTCTTGGCCTAAGCGCACTGAGCAAACCATTATCAACCGCAATGACAGTAACTACGATCCCTTGTTTGCCTATGGCTTTGGCTTAACTTATCAGGACAGCGATACTCTGGGCGACAATCTCGATACCGCAGACAGCGGCACAGGCCAGCCGGAAATCATATTCTCGGTTCCCGGCACTATCGAGGCCGAGCAATATGTCGCCATGAATGGGGTTCAAACTGAGGCGTCCTCTGACAGCGGCGGCGGCACTGGCGGCGGTATTAACGTGGGTTATATCGATATTGGCGATTGGTTGGAGTACAGCATTGATGTGCAGAGCTCGGGCTCTTATCTCATCGAATATCGCCTGGCTAGCAATGTTGGCAGCAGTGGTTTTAAAACCCTGGTGGATGGCGCTGAGCTCAATCAGCAGTCTGTGCCCAATACCGGCGGTTGGCAGAGCTGGGTAACTCGGTCTGCGACAATTGAGCTATTGTCTGGCCCGCAAACTCTGCGAATCAATGCTATTGGAGCTGAATGGAATCTAAATTGGATACGGCTTAGTCTGGCTGATTAAAGACTGAACGGGGGAAACGACACGGAGGGATTAAAATCTCTCGCCCTCTCGCTCCCCCAGCGCCGCAGTCGTTTATTCACAGTCCCTGTAGTCAGACTCGTAACACTTGGCCGCTAGAGCCTCTCCATCGGCTATTTGCTGCAATGTCATAGAGGCTTTTAATTGGCTAATTTGCTTTGATGCAGACGCCGCCCCCTGCATCTTGGCCATAGACCACCAGATATAAGCCCGAACAGCATCAGCAACAACACCAAAGCCATTGGCATACATTACCCCTAGATGCATCTGAGCATCTGCATTGCCCTGCTCAGCACCTTTGCGATACCACTTTATTGCCTTTGCATCGCTCTGACTTACGCCTTCGCCATTGGCATACATAACCCCTACATTAAATTGAGCCCAGGGATAACCCTTCTTGGCTAGTGCAAATGCCTCATCAAACTCAGAATAAAAAACATCCTCTATCCACTCATAGGAAAAGGCATGCTGAGAAAAGAGAAAAGTCGTGAGTAACAGTATCGGTCGCATCTGGCCCAGCCCCTATTAGTGGATAACTAATACAGCTATAGACCAGCAAAATAGTGATGTACGAAAAAGGTCAGGGGCGCTAAAGCGACCAAGAACCCAATATACGCTTTGGCGAGATTAAAGCGCCTGCTTACACAACTTAATCAAGGCTTCAACACAGGCGATGCGGGTGTAATTAGGCCGGATAATAAACGACAGGCTGCGGTGCGGGCTGGGTTCATTAAGATGCACGGCAGTGAGCTGATCATTTTGACCGGTGAGCTGCTCAAGGGCCATTTCTGGGATCAGAGTGGTTCCCAGGTTGCCCAACACCATCTGCACTAATGTATGCAGGCTGGTGGCACCAAAACCATGGTTGGCCGTCTGTTCGGGAAAGTTACAGGCCGCGAGAATATGATCTTTAAGGCAGTGCCCTTCACTGAGCAGCATCAGACGGCTATCAATTAATTCATTGCTGGTGATCTCGGTTTGGTTACTGTGCTTTTCACCCTTGAGTGCAATCCAGTAAAAGTCTTCCTGCCAAAACTCTAAACTCAGCAGCCCTTCACAGGGAAATGGCATTGCCAGCACGGCGGTGTCAATCTCCCCGCGCTTGACCATATCAACCAAGACATGAGATTGCTCTTCGACCACGGTCAACTGCGCACCAGGATGCAGCTTGTTGAGCAAGGGCAACAGTTTCGGTAGAAGATAGGGGGCAATTGTCGGAATCACCCCTAAGGTAATCGGAAAGCTCAGAGGCAACTGCTGGTTATCGGCCAACTGTTGCAACTCATTGACTTGGGATATGACGCTGCGCGCGCGATCCAATATGTCCCGGCCAATCGGTGTCACCAGCACTTTTTTATTGTCGCGCTCAAATATCTGTAGCCCCAACTGCTTTTCAAGCTCACTCAATGCTGTACTCAGGGCCGACTGACTAATATTGCAATCAGCAGCGGCCTTCTTGAAGTGCAAGGTGCGCTCCACTGCCAGCGCATAGGAAAGTTGTTTCGTCGAAATCATTGAAATATCACCCAATTTGGCCATGCTATAGAGGATTCTTTGTGCTGAGCTGATCTAATGTAATCTATTAAATAGAACATGACAATACAAACAATCTACTTTACCGAACAACAGAATCGCCTTATATTGCACGCAGAGTATAGGCAACGGGGCTAGCAATACATTTACTAGCCGCTAACTCAACAACACTAACCCCAACAAGGAGCCCAACATGGCACTTATTAACACCCAAGTTAAACCCTTCAATGCATCTGCTTTTAAAGCAGGCGAGTTTATTGAAGTCTCAGAAAAAGATATTGCTGGCAAGTGGTCGATATTCTTCTTTTACCCAGCCGACTTTACCTTTGTCTGCCCAACTGAGCTTGGCGATGTTGCTGATCACTATGCAGAACTGCAGTCACGTGGTGTCGAAGTTTACTCAGTTTCTACTGATACTCACTTTACTCACAAAGCATGGCACGACTCTTCAGAGACTATCGGCAAAATCCAATACACCATGATTGGCGATCCAACCGGTGAGCTTTGCCGCAACTTTGACGTGATGCGAGAAGGTCAAGGCCTTGCAGATCGCGGTACCTTTGTTGTGGATCCAGACGGCATCATTCAGGCAATGGAAATCACTGCTGAAGGTATTGGCCGTGACGCGGAAGACCTGCTGCGCAAAGTTAAAGCTGCTCAGTATGTTGCCGCTCACCCAGGTGAAGTATGCCCAGCTGCATGGAAAGAAGGCGAAGCCACACTGGCTCCCTCTTTGGACCTGGTTGGCAAGATCTAAGCCATTAGCTAGATCTAGTTAGTTGCAAAATTGTTTTATTGTAAAAGTCCATTAGCAGTCTAAATGGCAAGTAAATTAGGCTCTGAGGCTTTCCTCCTCAGAGCCTAATTTTTGACCTCAATTGCTATTCGTCTTAATTGCTATTCGTCTTAATTGCTATTCGCATTTTTATCCAGAGGAACCGCACTATGTTAACCAATGAGATCTTACAAGCTGTCAAAGGCTACACCGCCAATATGCAAAAAACCGTGACCTTTGTGCTGCAAACTGGTGAGCACAATAAACGTGCTGAACTAGTGACCTTTCTAACTGATATCTCAAAGCAGAGTGACCATATTCAACTTGAAGAGCGCGATATGGATGGCCTGCTGCGCAGTCCAATCAGCTTTTTGATGCAAGCTGATGGCGTAGACACCGGAATTCGTTTTTCAGGTATCCCCAGCGGCCATGAATTTAACTCGTTAATACTGGCCATATTGCATGCCTCTGGTACCCCATTAAAGCTCGATGACAGCGTTAAAAATATTATTGCTGGGGTTGAAGAAACATTACATTTTGAAGTGTTTATCAGCCTCAGCTGTCACAACTGCCCAGATGTGGTGCAGTCGCTAAATCAGTTTGCTCTGCTAAACCCCAACATCAGCACCGAGATGATTGATGGTGGCCACTACCAAGCGCTGATTAAAGAGCGCGATATTCAAGGTGTCCCCAGTGTCTATCTAAACGGTGAACTGTTCGCCAACGGTAAAGTGGATACGGCTCAACTCATCGACAAGCTAATACAGCGCGCACCACCAGCGGCCCTGGCCAGCAGCGATCAGCCATCCCTGCCCCTGCAAGATGTCACCATTATTGGCGGCGGCCCCGCGGGAGCCAGTGCAGCGATTTACAGTGCCCGTAAAGGTTTGAAAGTGACCTTGATTGCCGACCGTATTGGTGGCCAACTAAAAGACACCATGGGTATTGAGAATTTTATCTCCGTGACCAAAACCACCGGCCCAGAATTGTCCGGCGCTCTGCAATCCCACATGAATGAATATGAGATTACCTTTAAAGAATACCTAAAAGTTACCGAGGTTGAAGGCGGCGATATTAAAACCCTGACTCTCTCCTCCGGTGAGAAGATTTTCACTAAAACCCTGATTATTGCCACGGGTGCCAACTGGCGCGAGCTGGGTGTCCCGGGTGAAAAGGAAAATGTCGGCAATGGCGTTGCCTACTGCCCGCACTGCGACGGCCCCTTCTTTAAGGGTAAAGATGTGGCGGTAGTCGGTGGTGGTAACTCTGGAATCGAAGCGGCACTGGATCTAGCGGGCATGGTTAAATCAGTAAATGTATTTGAATTTATGCCGGACCTTAAAGCCGACCAAATACTGGTGGATAAGGCCATGGCCAAGCCCAACATTACCATTCACAAAAATGTCGCCACCAAAGAGATTACTGCCACCAACGGTAAGGTCTCAGCAATTGAATATATTGATCGTGCCACAAACACCGAACACAGCCTCAAGCTGGATGGTATTTTTGTGCAAATTGGTCTGATACCCAACAGTGTCTTTTTGGGAGACCTGGTTGAAAAAACCCGCTTTGGTGAGATTGTGATCAATGAGAAATGCCAGACATCAGAAGCCGGTATTTACGCCTGTGGCGATGTGACAACGGTGCCCTATAAGCAGATTATTATTTCCATGGGCGAAGGTTCAAAAGCCTCACTGGCCTCATTCGAATACTTGATGACTGAAGGGGATCGGCTCGAGGAGCTGTTTTACAGTAAAGGGGCTGAAGAGCTGGCGATTGCCTCTTAAACCCTAATGTCTGGAAACCTGCATTGGATGTAATGCCAGTACTGCCTCGTCGTGGATTAAGCTGACGGGGCAATGCTAATCGGGATTAGGCTGACAGTTTAATTAATGTCTATGCTGCACTAACATGCAGCTCTATACCTTCATGCTGTCGCATGACTGAAATCACCAACGCCATATTATCAATGCTTGGATTACCTTTATCACTGAGCATACGCATAAGACTTGTTGGCTTCTTATTAACAATATTTGCCAGTTCCTGGAATCCAAGAGTGGCATTCACATAATCGCGCAGCAAGCATTTGGCTACGCCTGTTTCATTATTGAGCAGGCATTCCGCCGCCTCGGTCAATAGACCAACACGGAATTCAGCATCGACTTTTGCACGCTCTAAAACAGTCTCTTTAAAGTTTCTTGTTAAAGCCATAATCACTACCCTTTCTTTTTCCGCTGCTTATACTCTTGCCAGAGCGCTTGCGCAGTTTGAATATCGCGACTTTGCCGCTTTTTCGTTCCACCACCCAGCAGAACGACAATTTTATCTCCATCCCTGCCGAAATAAATACGGTAGCCGGGACCAAAATCAAGTTTGTACTCATGCACCCCCTGCCCTACCGATTTAACATTGGAAAAATTACCGTTTTCCATGCGCGCAACAGAGGTACGAATCTTTAACGCAGCTTGGACATTTAAGGAAAGAAACTACTTTGAATAGGGGTGGCCTCCCTCCGCGCTCTCGTACTCAACTACAACGACTATACTCATAATGATAACACATAGGTTATTATATGCTCCGCTGATTTTCCGGCCTAATTTCGGCCCGCCGGGACTGCGACAAGTTTAGTGGGGAAAGATATCAAATCAGTTTAAGACATTGTTCGATAAACTCCGGTAATGAGAAGATCATCAATATCCTTAAAAAGGGCAGATAGGCAACGGCGGATTAAAGCTTAACCTTACCTTCCCCAAAAGCAGTGCCGCAGGCCTACATAACCACAGTTGATCAAAAAATAAGCGATACGGCCCCAATTAATTAACTAACGATTAACAATGGGCAAGTTATTTCGAATCTATATTCGCGTAATCCAATTCCTTCCTCTAGTCTTATCAAAGAACAAGCCTTGTCGGGGTGCCCAACTTAGTAAAGTGGGCTGAGATCACTACTGTGAATCCCGTCGAACCTGACCTGGATAATGCCAGCGTAGGGAACAAGGATGACCCCTACACGCCCATTTCTTCGGTCTGTCATCCCTATATTCCTGCGCTCGCAATCTAATTTAGATTGAATTATAAACGGAGCGTTTGAAATGGACATCACAGCACCAAGGCCTCTACGCGAGGTAGCAGAAGTAGATTCAGCATCAGTAAAGCCCTTTCCCTCTTCCTATAAACGCTACATTGAAGGCAGCCGCCCAGATATCCGCGTGGCTATGCGTGAAGTGCAGCTAACAGCAACCACCTTATCCAGTGCCAATGGCGCCTCGCAACTCGAGCCTAACCCCGCCCTGCAAATTTATGATACCTCCGGCCCATACAGTGATCCCGATGCAGATATTGATATTCGCAAAGGCCTACCGGCTGTTCGCGAAAGCTGGATCAAGGAGCGCCAAGACACTGAATTTCTCGACAGAGGGAATTCAAATTACACCGCACAGCGGCAGTTAAACGACAGCCTCGATAATTTGCGCTTCGACTTAAAGCGCAAACCAAGGCGCGCTTTAGCCGGTCACAACGTCAGCCAAATGCACTACGCCCGACAGGGCATTATTACCCCAGAAATGGAATATATTGCCATCCGTGAAAATATGGCCCTAGCCCAAGCCAGTGAACAGGGCACGCTTAATCAACAGCATGCAGGGCAGGACTTTGGCGCTAACATACCCCACCAATACAGCCCTGAATTTGTCCGTGCCGAAGTGGCTCAGGGGCGCGCTATTATTCCCGCCAATATCAACCATCCGGAACTGGAGCCGATGATTATTGGGCGTAATTTTTTGGTTAAAATTAATGGCAATATTGGCAACTCAGCGCTGGGTTCTTCGATTGAAGAAGAGGTGGAAAAACTCACCTGGGGGACGCGCTGGGGAGCCGATACGGTTATGGATTTATCCACCGGAAAAAACATTCATGAAACCCGCGAGTGGATTATTCGTAACTCCCCAGTTCCTATCGGCACTGTGCCTATCTATCAAGCCCTGGAAAAGGTTGATGGCGTAGCAGAAAACCTGACTTGGGAAATTTTTCGCGACACCTTAATTGAACAGGCCGAGCAGGGAGTGGACTATTTCACCATCCATGCTGGGGTGCTTCTGCGCTATGTTCCCTTAACCGCCTCCCGGGTTACCGGCATCGTATCTCGCGGTGGCTCCATTATGGCCAAGTGGTGCTTGGCTCATCATCAAGAAAATTTTCTCTATACCCATTTCGAGGATATTTGCGAAATCATGAAGGCCTATGATGTCTCCTTCTCTCTGGGTGATGGGTTGCGCCCCGGCTCTATTGCCGACGCCAATGACGAAGCGCAATTTGCCGAATTGGAGACCCTCGGAGAACTGACCAAAATCGCCTGGCGCCATGATGTTCAAGTGATGATCGAAGGTCCAGGTCACGTGCCCATGCATATGATCAAAGAGAATATGGACAAGCAACTGAAAGAATGTGGTGAAGCCCCGTTCTACACTCTGGGGCCACTAACAACAGATATTGCCCCAGGCTATGATCATATTACCTCCGGTATAGGGGCAGCCATGATTGCCTGGTATGGCTGCGCCATGCTCTGCTATGTCACACCCAAAGAACATCTCGGCCTGCCGAACAAAGAGGATGTCAAAGAGGGCACTATCACCTACAAGATTGCCGCCCACGCAGCAGACTTGGCCAAAGGCCATCCCGGCGCTCAGCTGCGAGATGATGCACTGTCCAAAGCGCGTTTTGAATTCCGCTGGGAAGACCAATTCAATCTGGGTCTCGACCCTGACACAGCCCGTGCCTACCACGATGAAACCCTGCCCAAAGAGTCCGCCAAGGTGGCGCACTTCTGCTCCATGTGTGGACCCAAATTCTGCTCCATGAAGATCTCCCAAGAAGTGCGGGATTACGCCGCTAAAAATGGTTACCCAGTCAACGGTGACGATATCATTCCCATGGTAGATATTGAGTCGGAGATGGCAAAGAAATCTGATCAGTTCAAACAACAGGGCAGTCAAATTTATAGCCCGGTCTAGTGGAGTCGCCACTATGTCGATTCAATCAATAGGTATTGCTGGAGCTGGGATTATCGGTCGCTTGGTGGCCTTGGAACTTCGCCAACAGGGTCATCAAGTGAGCATTTTTGAACAGGATCCGGCAAGCTCATCCGGCAGCAGATGTCAGTCGGCAGCGACCAACCAGTCGCTGCCCCTGTGCACCTCATCTGCCTGTAGCTATAGCGCAGCGGGAATGCTGACACCCTACAGCGAAGCTGACACCGCTGAGCCGCTGGTATACCAACTGGGGCTTAGGTCACTTGATCTATGGCCCGATATAGTCAAGCAAATGGGCCGCGAAGTGTTTTACCGCACAGGCGGCACTCTGGTGGTGGCTCACAGCCAAGACCGGGCCGATTTCGACCGTTTTCACCATTTAGTGCAGGTGAATATTTCGCCGACAGCGGATCTGGTGGCGTCAATCGAGAACAGCGAACTGAGTCGCTTAGAGCCGGAACTGGGCAGCCACTTTAGTCGAGCGCTGCATATGCCAAAGGAAGCTTGGCTCTGTGCCTGCTGCACCATGCCAGCACTCTATCAGACATTGATTGAGCAGGAGGTACGCTGGCATAGCAGTACCTCTGTAATGGCGGTTAAACCTAATGAGATTATTGTCCAAGCATCTGCTGGCCTGCGCAGCCACGGCTTTGACTGGGTGATTGATACTCGAGGATTGGGAGCGATAACGCAACAACCCAACTTGCGCGGTGTGCGCGGCGAGATTCTCTGGCTCAGAGCGCCGGAGGTTAAAATCACTCGTTTGGTCAGGTTAATGCACCCCCGCTATCGCATATATATTGTACCGCGGCGGGACAACCTATATTTGATCGGCGCCACACAGATTGAAAGTGAAGATCGGGGGCCTATATCGGTTCGCTCCACGTTGGAATTACTCTCTGCGGCCTACAGTGTCCACCCAGGTTTTGGTGAAGCCCAAATTGTCTACAGTGATGTTAATTTGCGCCCCGCCTTACCCAACAACCAGCCCAAAGTAATTTTTGAACCGGGCCTGCTAAGCGTCAACGGACTATTTCGTCATGGCTATTTAATCAGCCCCGCCATTGCACAGGAAGTCTCAAGGATGATCTCTGCCGACGGCGATTATCAGAGCCCCTACAAAGACTTGTTTCAACATCGCTCTATTAAGAACGAGGCCATCGCCTAATGACTTTAGTATTTTTAAACGGCCAACCAAAAGAAGTCTCCATAGGAATTTCTTTAACTCAGGCAATTGCGGCCTGGGAATACACTCAATCAGATTTTGCTGTTGCAGTGAATCAACAGTTTGTTCCGCGCAGCGATCACCACAAAACAGTATTAAACGAGGGCGACCAGATTGAAATCATCGCCCCCATTCAAGGAGGTTAAAGATGAGCTGGAAAATTGCTGGAAAGACACTGACCAGTCGCTTGTTTATTGGCAGTGCCCTGTATCCGTCGCCGCAAATTATGTGCAATGCCATCGCAGCCTCAGGCAGTGAGGTTGTCACCGTATCACTGCGCCGCCAAAATCCCAGTGAAAATGCCGGCGGGCAGTTTTGGGATATTATCAAAAACACCGGGCTGCATATTTTGCCCAATACGGCAGGTTGCCACTCAGCCAAAGAAGCTATTACCACCGCACAGATGGGCCGCGAAATTTTTGCCACCAACTGGGTAAAGCTGGAAGTGATTGGCGACGATTACAATCTTCAACCTGATCCATTTGGCTTGTTAGAAGCCGCCAAAGAATTGATCGACCAGGGCTTTGAAGTATTCCCCTACTGCACAGATGATTTGGTGCTCTGCCAAAAATTGGTCGATGTTGGCTGTACCATTTTAATGCCATGGGGGGCGCCGATAGGCACTGGCCAAGGCTTACTAAACCCCTTTGCCCTGAAAACTCTGCGTGTTCGCCTACCGGGTATTCAACTGCTGGTAGATGCCGGTTTGGGCCTGCCCTCTCATGCCTGCCAAGCCATGGAATTGGGGTTTGATGGGGTACTACTGAATAGCGCCATAGCACTGGCGAATAAACCCGCGTCTATGGCCAGCGCGTTTGCCCGTGCAGTCGAGGCCGGTTATACGGCCTATCAATCCGGCACTATGCCGCAGCGAGAAGCCGCCAGCCCCAGTTCACCGATTGTTGGCCAACCATTTTGGCACCAAGCCGATGGGAGAGATCAGCCATGAATTCAGCCCCTCCTATTGCCTGGACGATCGCCGGCTCAGATTCCGGTGGCGGCGCCGGTATTCAAGCAGACCTGCATAGCTTTCAGGATTTTGGTGTTCATGGTTGCACTGTTATTACAGCCCTAACCGCACAAAATTCCACTGCCATCACCAAGAGTACAGCCACTGATCCAGAACAGTTATTAGCGCAGATCGACGCTCTGGATAGAGATCTACCGGCTCAGGCCATCAAGCTGGGTATGCTGGCAAACAGTGCCGTCATCCGCTGTATTACCAACTACCTTAAAACCTACTCAGGTTTTGTGGTCTGCGATCCGGTGCTGCGGTCCAGTAACAACCACAGCCTTCTCGACAGTGACGCCATGACAGCGTTTAAAGGGCTGCTGCCACGAATTGATTTGCTGACACCGAATATTGCCGAAGCTGAAGCCCTCACCGGTTTAACCATTACCACTACCCAGCAACTTACTGATGCGGCCCAAGCGTTATTGGCCTTGGGTGTGCGGCGGGTATTAATTACCGGAGGTCACTTCAACCCCATCAACAAGCAGCGCCTGGATTACTATTGCGACAGAGATAGTCATTTTTGGCTGGCTGGAGAAAACATTGCAACAGAGCATAGTCATGGCAGCGGCTGTACTCTGTCCTCGGCTATTACTGCCGCTATTGCCAAAGGTTATTGTTTACCCGATGCGCTTGTGCTGGCCAAGGCCTATACCAGCCAAGGGCTTCGCCACAGTGTCCAACTGGGCAGTGGCCCCGGCCCGGTAGCCCACCTTGGCTTTCCAAAACAGCTGGAAGATCTTCCACGCTTAATGCCGAAACCCGATTGCCCACCTTTCGAATTTGCGCCATGTGGCGGCGAATTGGGCCTATACCCGGTAGTTGATTCCATCGAATGGCTGGAGAAGCTGATGCCCTTGGGCATCACCACCATCCAGTTAAGAATAAAAGATTCTGGCTCTAATCTTAGCGATACGATTGCCCAAGCCGTTTCACTGGCGCAAAGATATCAGGTTAGATTATTTGTTAACGATCACTGGCAGCTCGCCATAGAGCACGGCGCCTATGGGGTTCATCTGGGTCAGGAAGATATAGAAAGCGCAGATCTCAAAGCCATTTCTGAAGCTGGCTTGCGCCTGGGGGTTAGCACCCATAGCTATTATGAGATCGCCCGGGCCCACGCTATAGGCCCAAGCTATATTGCCATAGGCCCGATTTATCCGACCAAGACCAAAGTGATGAAATTTTCTGAGAGAGGACTTGAACGATTGAGCCAATGGGTAAAACTACTCAAGCCGCGCTATTCCCTAACCGCTATTGGCGGCATCAGTCTAGAGCGCGCCCCCGGGGTTTTGGCCACTGGGGTAAAAAGCTGTGCAGTGGTAACTGCAATTACTCTAGCCGAAGATTATCAGCAAACTGTCAGCCAGTTTTTGCAGCATCACCAAAGCCTCCTATAGCTACCTATAGCGGCATCTGTTTCAGCCAAGCTGCAAGACCGCCATAAAGGCTTTGGCTTTTTATGCCCGCCGACTCTATTAACTTGGCCGCCTGCAAACTGCGCAGACCCGACTGGCAATAACAGAGCAGTGTTTTTTCAGAGTCAATGGAGGCCAGAGACTCAGCCAAAATAGTCAAGGGGATATGCCTGCCACCAAGATTAAATGCCTGGTGCTCCGCATCCGTACGCACATCAACCACAATATAATTGTCTCGCTTTTTCAATATTTCGAACTGCTCAACCGTCACAGCCCGACTATCAATCTGCTCGTTAGGGCAGACCTTTTCAGGCAATTGATCTCTGGTGTCTGCTGTGCCGGAGCCGCAACTAACACATTCAGGATCTTTGCTGAGGCCAATCTTTTTAAAACTCAGTTCAAGGGCATCGACTACTAACAGGTTCCCCCTGAGAGGAACCGGTTGTCCAACCAAATATTTCAGCGCTTCATTGGCTTGAAGGGTGCCAAGCATTCCCGGCAATACCCCAAGAACACCAGCAGAGTTGCAGTCCCCCATATCTAAAGGTGCCACAGGAAATAGGCATCTAAAACATCCAGTCTCAGATGAAAATAGCGAACACTGCCCTGAAAATTGATGGATGGCGGCGAAGATCCAGGGTTTTTTCTGCTGCTGACAGACATCATTAATAAGATAGCGGGCAGAAAAATTATCCGTGCAATCGATAATCAAATCAGCTGAAGCCACTAATGCTGGCGCATTTTTATCGTTCAAATACTCAGCAATTGCGGTAACTTTTATCTCCGGATTTAATGCCGTCAGCACCTGCTTAGCGCTCTCAGCTTTGCTCTTGCCTATTTGCTGAGTATTAAACAGAATCTGCCGTTGAAGGTTAGTGACATCGACAATATCACCGTCGACAACGGTAATGCTGCCAACACCTGCCGCGGCAAGATAGAGAGAAACTGGGCAGCCTAAACCACCGGCACCGACAATCAGAACCTTGGATTTTTTAAGATCCCCCTGACCCTTGGCCCCCACCTGTGGCAACTGCACATGGCGGCTATATCGCAGCCACTCAGAGGCGCTAAAAAGGGTATCTGTATTAGATTCTTCCATGTTTTTAAATCTGTCTCCCTACTCATCATTTTGTAACCGGACTATTTTCGAGCAGATTAATCTGTTCGTAGCAGGTCAACAAAGCCCCCATCATTGGGAGTGACATGATACTAAAATAACAGCAGCTAAAGCCCCAATTTACCGAGGAATAGAATTAACGATCTCCACAACCGCCGGGTGTTTGATCTTCCGCTCCGGGGAAATAATATAGTAACGATCAATACATTCCTCAGCCCTACCTATAATTTTTACGCCATATTGAGAGGTAATATATTTCTCGATAATAGTTGGTGCGGAAAACACACCATAACCTTCCTGGCCAAATGACTCCATCAGTGCACTGTCATCAAATTCCGCGACAATATTGGGTACCACACCCACCTGATCCAACCACATTATCAGGCGCTGCCGAACCGCTGACTTTTTACTCTGCATAAGAAACGATTCAGATGATAAGGACTGGGGGAATCCTTTTTTATACTGCTCGGCCATCTCTTGAGTGGCAAAAAAGGTCAACCCGCTCTCAGCGATTTGATGGGTGTAAGCTTTGACATTCCCGCTGGGCTCCAGTGGCTGGTCGGTAATAATTAAGTCCAATTTATTGATCGCCAACAAGCTCAATAGATTTAGCTGATCACCCTCGTGACATACCAGCCTTATAGAATCAGCCATTTTTAAGGCTGGCTTAAGCAGCTGATGTGCCAGCACCTTGGGTATCACATCAGTAATGCCTACGGTGAGGGTTTGCCAAGAGATCGGGCTCTGGGTTTTCAGTAGATTGCTCAGCTCATCACCCAACTGAAAAATCTCTTCTGCATGGCTGTATATCAACCGCCCCATCTCTGAAAGCTGTAAGGTTTTGCCTTTTCTGTCGAATAAAGCGACCCCGATCTGGGCCTCAAACTTAGAAATTTGGCCACTAATAGTCTGGGACGTGAGATGCAGACTGCCGCTGGCCTTGGCAATACTGCCTTCCCGGGCCACGGTATAAAAGTAGTACAGATGATTGTAATTGAGGGGCGTCATAAGATTTTAATCACTTCGTAAAATTCGAACATATGACGCACTTTATTCGAATTTACAGGCGACATCAAGACGTCTACATTGAGTAGACACCCAGCCCAAAAGGTACTTCTACTTACTATGACCCACAGAAATATTACCGACGAATTTAAAGCGTTTTTACGCCATGATTCGGCTGGAGGCGTACTACTGGTCTTTATGACAATGGTCGCCATGGTACTGGCCAACAGCCCTTTTGTTGGATTTTATGAGAACTTTTTGGCCACCCCCGTGCAGGTCCGTATTGGCGATCTGGATATAGCCAAGCCGCTATTGCTGTGGATTAACGATGGATTAATGGCAATCTTCTTCTTTACCATTGGTCTTGAGATAAAAAGAGAAGTACTAAGCGGATCCCTCTCCTCCCCCTCCCAGGTAGTGCTGCCTGGTATCGCTGCGATTGCCGGTATAGCAGCCCCTGCGCTCATCTACCTTTGGTTTAATGGGCAAGATGCCGTTGCCATAGTCGGCTGGGCAATTCCATCGGCTACGGATATTGCCTTTGCATTAGGTATATTTACACTATTTGGCAGCCGTGTTCCCCTGTCCTTAAAACTGTTTTTATTATCAGTGGCCATTTTTGATGATATTGGCGCAATCCTGATTATTGCACTGTTTTACTCCAGCGATCTCTCCACCCTGTCGCTGATCGTTGCCGGTTCAGGCCTAGCATTGCTTTTCACCTTAAATCGCCTATCGGTTAGAAGTCAGGCTGCCTATATTTTGGTCGGCATGGTGGTCTGGGTAGCGGTACTTAAGTCCGGCGTTCACGCCACATTGGCGGGATTTGCCATCGCCTGGTTTATTCCTTTGAAGTTGGAAAATAATAATGGCCAGCCGATGCTACCGCAGTTGGAGCAATCGCTGCACCCCTGGGTCTCCTTCGCCATTCTGCCACTATTTGCCTTTGCCAATGCAGGTGTTTCCCTAACCGGAGTCTCTCTCAACGCCTTACTGAACCCAGTGCCCCTGGGTATTGCTGCAGGCCTATTTGTCGGCAAACAGGTGGGTATCTTTGGCGCCTGCTGGCTAGCCATCAAGCTCGGACTGGCCAAGCTCCCGGAAGACGCCAGCTGGATGCAGTTTTATGCCGTCACCACCCTCTGCGGTATCGGTTTCACCATGAGTCTGTTTATTGGTTCTCTGGCATTTGAGGCTCAGGGTGCTGCCTATATGACTGATGTGAAGTTGGGCGTACTAGTGGGCTCACTGCTCTCAGCGGTCGCCGGCTCAATCCTCATATCATGGTCACAAACAAGTAAAAACCCGAAAGGAGAAGTTGAATGAAATCAGTAACCCCCCTCTACCTTGCCGCGGCAATGGCTATTTTTTCTACAGCCCTTAACGCCAGTGATATAGCAGGCAACCCTGAGATATATGATGACCAGCAGTCTTTGCTGACTTCCTGTCAGGCACTCAGAGACAGCAAAGCCAATGGCACAATCAGTGCCTGCCGCTATTATATTTATGGTTTTGTCGACGCCGCCAAAGCCACCCACGGCATGCACGCCGAAACCCTCAAAGAGAGTGAGAATCAGCCCCTGTCATATACCGAAAGAGCTTA
>ENA-OQVM01002545-OQVM01002545.1-marine-metagenome-genome-assembly--contig:-NODE-2545-length-21102-cov-4.959620_pt1 | contig 21102 bp, 15 predicted proteins | sample MGYA00237776_ERZ505498 | MGnify/ENA primary metagenome ERZ505498 (study PRJEB26159, sample SAMN06265151) | marine metagenome | isolation source: Helgoland LTER site | place: Germany:Helgoland, sampling... | reverse complement strand
TAGGATAGTCAAAACCGAGGTGCCATTTTCCTACCATGTGCGTGGAGTACCCTTGGGAACGAAATAAATCTCCCAGCGTTTTCTCATCCTTACTCACGATGGCTTTTCCTCGGGCAAGCAGGGTATTGAGTACACCGGTGCGGGCGGGGTTGATTCCGGTAAGTAAGCCATAGCGGGAGGGGGTGCAGGTTCCGCTAGCAGCGTGGGCATCGGTAAAGCGAATCCCCTCGTTGGCCAACTGGTTAAGGTTCGGCGTGCTGATTTTGGAGGCGGGGTTAAACGGTTCGCAGTCCCCATAGCCCATATCGTCGGCGAGAATGATCACTACATTAGGCAGTTCTTTTCCCCATGCAAGAATCGAGAATTTGAATAAAATAAAAAGGCCAAGAAATTGGAGGCGTGATTTCATTTTGGTTACCTTTTGGAATAAAGATGTTCAGGGTGTCTCGTAGACATCAATTTCGCCAAAAAAGGTGGGGGCTTTCACATCCCACAATAAATACCGGTATTTGCCCAACTCCCCCTTGGATGCAAATATGGAGCAGGCCTGCTGGGCGGGGCGGTCCAGTTTTTGATGAACCTGAAAAAATTGGTCGCTATTTACCCTGGCAATCCTCACCCACCCAGAATCTGGATCTCCAACGGCTTCCGCAGAGGGTGGGGTCTCCCCTGCAAAACCGTAGAGCACATAGCCCTGGTGTGCACGCACCCGGTGATCTTCAATCCGGTTGTGCTGGTGCCAGGAATAGGAATTGATCTTGCGGATGGAAACTGCTCGACCCAGGTCCATCAGCAAGGAACCATAGCGACCGTTCTCAAAGAAGAGAGACTCACGCGGAGAGTCCTGTTTGCTTTGTCCCCGACCATCAATCAACACATTTGGATTGGGAGATAAGGAGCGTGCCGTTCTTAGTTTTCCCTGAGGTGCAGTAATCGTTGCTCCACCTTTGGATTGGTCGGCGATATCATCTTTACTTGGAGAAGATATGGTGGGGAACTGGAATTGCTCGGTTCCGTCTCCAGATTCAATCCGGGTTAAGATTTTATGAGAGCCGGGTTCCACAAAGATGGCTTCTCCTTTTTGGAGAAGATGGGTGTCGTGGTCGTCTTCCACCACCAGGTTTACCTTTCCCTGGGAAACTTCCAACCGGCTCAAACCATCGGGAGCAACCGTGGCACTGAATGCGGTGCCCAAGTCGACGAACCTGGAACTCGGAGTTTCTAGAGTAAATCCCTGGCTTTCCATGGAATCGGCCAACACTTCAGCCGATCCGAGAGTGAGGAAAACAGCATTTTCACCCTTCACTTCAAGGATGCTTGGTCCGGTTAGCTCAACCAGTGCACCAGTGTTAAATCTCAGTTTGGCATATCCTTTCGAAAGTTCAATCCTTTGACCTGTCCGTATGGGATCGCCCAATCCCGGTCTAAACTGCTGGTTGATCCATCGGCAATCATCCAAATGATCAAAACGGGCAACTTGTAGCGGCTTTTCTGTGGACAATGTAAAAGAGCTTATCCAAATCATTACAGCCAATATAGCAGCTATGGCAGGCATCCATAGAATCAATGATTTTTTGGTTTTGGTTTCCTGTACGAATTCTGAAAGAGACGTAGTTTCAGAGACAATTGCTGAAAGGGTGGAATCGATTCTCGCATAGGCGATAAAGTCCTTACACAGTTGACTGTCGGCGAGCATGTCCTTTTCCAATTGAAGCATACCTTCCTTCGAAATCTCACCACTTAGGTAAAGGCCAACCCTCTCCATTTGTTTGCCTGAAGATTTCATGCTGTTGTCCTTTCTTTTTCCAAGGTATCTCTCACACAATCAGCCAGGGCCATCCGTGCACGGTGCAAAATTTTATAGATCGACATGGGGGTTCGTCCTTCCCGTTCGGCTATTTCTTTAATCTTTAAATCTTTGGCATAAGCTTCACAAACCAAGGCAGAGTGCTTTGGGGGAAGTTTCGCCAGGCAGGATTTTAGTGCTTTAATTTCATGACCACTATCAATACCTATCTCTTCTGATTCGAGGGCAAGTTGAGTAATCAGCTCCTCCCCAAAGATATGGCGGTCCCGTGCTTTGTCTCTGCGGTATGCCAATACTTCAAAACGGGCGACCCCAAAAGCCCACCTCCTGAAATTTTTCAAGTCATCTAACTGGTCAAATTTTCTCCAGAGCACCGCCGCAGTATTTTGCATGACCTCGCGTGCATCTTCAATTGTTGGAAGGAGTGAGCGTACAAACCCACGGAGAGACTCTTCGCAATCTACATAGAGGCGAAGAAATGAATCATGTGAATCGATCTGTGATGTGGGCATCTCATTTCATATACTCCAATGTGATTAGTATTTTGCCGATTTTTTATTGATTTATGAGGCAAAAATTAATTTGTCTCAAAGACTGTGTAGCAAGATTTTCTTAATCAATACTGCTTTCTCCAAACTTTCAACTATCGGGTTGGAACGAGAAGCACTATCCAATTACTTTTTAACTGAAAGTCCTACAATGTAATCGAGTAGGGAGGCAAATTCCTTGACGGAGAAATTGTGCATTAGACCGGCAGGCATCATCGAGTTGGGCATTTTGGTGCGCTCGGTAATATCTGCTTTGGCAATTTGATGCTCCTGGCTGGCCATATCCCTCATAATTAATTGATTGGTGGTCTCGGAGGTAATAAAACCCATAACGGCATTGCCGTCTTTCAAAGTAACCAAGTTGGTAGCAAAGCCTTGGGCAATGGATTTACCTGGGTTGAGGATCGCTTCAGCCAGTTCATTTCTGGGGTAGATCGCAGCAATGTTACCAAGATAGGGCCCTTTCTGGGGATCATCCTCGCTCACGGTGTGGCAGGTGTTGCAGGCCGCTTTGGTAAATATCGCTTCCCCGTGGGCAGGCACTCCTTTGGTAGCATTCACCTGTGCAAGGGCATCTACTACGGAGAGAGTGGAAACTTTTGGAGTGGCGTCGACTTCATTAAGGTCGATTTTGAAATGCCTCAGAGCACGTTGTGCAGCGGCACGCACAGCCTTGTCTTGATCTGCAGTCGCTTGGATAATTTGTTCGTCGTAATTTCGATTTTTGAGATCGACCGCCGCATTGATGAGGACGACCCGTCGGGCAGGATCCGCCCAGTCGGACTCGATTAGATCCTTGGAGCTCGCTTTGGCCTCGGCATTGGCATTGGACCGACCGGTAATTTCCATTAATCCAGCGTAAGCCCAAAAGGTACGCCTGGCTTTTGGCTCACCTTTGGAAATTCTTGCAAGCTCTGCCTGATAGGCGTCTATCCGTCCATTGTTTTTAAGGTATAAATCTTTGGCAGGGCGTAAGGCAGTCCAATTACCCTGCGCTTCGATCGCCACAATACTATCGATGATCGCACTTAGATATTTTAAATCTTTTCCGTTCAGTAAACATTTTACGATGGTGCTAAGGTCATACCCTCTCATTTTATCCTTAGCGGGAGCGGCGGCCAAAACATCGAGTCCGTTTACAGGTGGGTCTTTGAGACCAGAGAGCTGGGCGGATAAAACGGGGATTAAACTTGAGTCGTACTTGGCGGATTCGATCAGTGAGTTTAAGGTCTCGTTGTCCTGAATTCGGTTGCTTCCAAGCAGGGAAAGGTATTCACCCACCTGATCTTTGGATAACTTCCAGAGGGCCTGACGCAGGGCAGTGAGGATGCGTTCGGACTGTTCCCAGGTGACCATTTCGTAGTAGGGGCCACGGGTATCGGGGCGCCCGCCCCAGTGCTTGCGATCCCATGGTTTTTCTTGGTGGTAGAGCCGGGCAAGAATTTCGAAACTGGGCTTGAATAGTAAGTTTTCTCGGTCAGCAAGTATGGGAAGCAAGGCATCGACCACTTCTTTTTTGTGCATCCTCATCAGAGCAAGGGACGCTCCACGAATTTGCGTGCTACTTGAACTTTTATGTGTAAACACACGAAGGGTTGGCTTATGGGCTCCCAGTTGGGCAAGCCCACGGTAGGCTACATGAAAAAGGGTGGCATCATGATGACCAAGGCTAGAGGAGATTGCTGGTGCCACTTCCAACAATCCTTGCCGGGTGGCGGCTACAATTGCTTCCAAACGGGTGCGGGGATCGGCACTTTCCGCACCGGCAATCAATAAATCGACGGGGGCAGAACCAGGTTTCCCAGAAGTGCGGAGGTCGATACCAAGGTCTCCCAGGGCACGCATCACCAAGGCAGACAGGGTGAGGTCGGAGGCAAGCGGACGGAGATGTTCGATCACTTGTGCGGCATTTTTCGACAGAATTCCTCTTTGAGAAAGAGTAAACAGGGCGAGAGCCCGCGTGCGAGCAGCTTTAGATGAGTCAGCGGCAACTGTTTGTAAAAGAGCCGTTGTGTCAGCCGATTGCTTACGTCGCAAAAGCACGCGCTGGGCGGCGAGGGCACGCACCTGGCTTTCGCCTTCAAAAATTTTTACGAGTTCAGGGTCGGTAAGTTTTGGAAATTCAGGGAGTTCTTCAGGGCTGAAGTCTTTGGGACGGGTTTGGATAACATATCCATGTTTGGGTCCCTTCCAATTGAAGCTGGATGGCCCTTTCCAACTGGCTTGGTAGACCCTACTCATGCCATCGATATCGGCATCGGTAGGGCGGGGAACATTGATGAAGCGCTCTGGCTTGGCGGTTTCCACAAAGCCGGCACCCCTGCGCTCCACGGTGTGCTTCCATAAGCCGGAAGTTCCCCAGTCGCAGGTAAGCGGGGCATGGTTCCATTTTTCAGGAAAGCCAGGTTCGTGTAAATACATGCCCCCGCAACCGGAACCACCGCCGTAATCGGCGAGAGGAGCAATAATTTCCTCGGGAAAGTTTAAATAAAGCCGGGGGTAGCCATGATCGTCCAGCCCGCTGAAGTGGTGAAATCGTACATTCCACCCGCCGCCGTCGTTAGTGTTGTCGCGTCCGAATAGGTCGAGCAGGGGGCTAGTGGGTACGGCAAGAATATTGCGGGTGCCGTAGGAAAATAGCTCAATGCCGGAGCCGTCAGGGCGCACGCGGACCACGCCGCCTCCACGAACCTGCAGTTTACGTCCATCGCTTCCGGTGGCCTCAAAAAATCCAAAATCCCCGGTGGAAACATAGAGCCAACCATCAATACCAAGGTCAAGACCGTTGGTGGTGTGGTCGGCCGGCCGTTCCTTAAAACTGAAAGCAATGTTATCGACTAGGCGTTTGTTTTCCTCGGCCACACCGTCTCCATCGCGGTCGTAATAAACCGAAAGGTGCGGAGGATGGAGAACATAGAGTCTGTCCTGATCCCAAATCAGCCCGCGGGGGGAGTCGATCGATGGGATGAATTCGGTAACTTCGTCGGCTCTGCCGTCTCCATCTTTATCCCGAAGGCGGAGCACCCGTCCCCGGTCTTTGTCGCGGCCCAGAGAGCCACATCCATCGCTGGAAACATAGAGGTCGCCCGCTGGAGATGCGGCAACATAGACAGGGTAGTTGGCAGTTTGCCAGGGAGCGTAGAGGGTTAATTCAAAACCATCAGGCACTTTTACACCAGAAAGTATCTTGGCTTCCTCTTCTTCGCTTAACTCAACAATACTTGGTTTAATGTTGCCCGATTTTGCGTAGGGATCCGCAAAAAGGGTGGTGGATAGAAAAATTCCACTGAGGCACGAAAATATAAAAAGTGATGAAAGAAACTTTTTCAGCATGGAAATAAGTTTATTTATTAGATTGAACGGAGCAACCACACAAATAGCTGTAAGTTCTAATTTTGGCTCAGAATCTGCCTGATTTGAGCTGTTACTTGTTTCCCAAGAAGGGAGGAGCCCTGAGGGGTGAAATGAACATCTCCAGGCTTGCGAAAGAAAGAGGCATCAATGGAGGAGCTTAGTTTGTGCAAGTCATTAATAGCTATGCCATGTTTAATCATAATTTTCTTGGCAGCTTGATTGTATTTAATTTCATCACCCGCAAAACGCCCGGGTTCGCCATTGGGTACCTTGGTAGTGGTTGCCCAGATCAATTTAGCCCCGCTTTTTTTGAGTCGAGCGACTAATTTCTCAAGGTTTTGGATGTACTGATTAAGAGGAACAGATTGCTGACCGTTTACCTTATCACGGTTGCCAACAATTTTACTTTTTTCGCTTCGATAGCAAAGATCATGAAGCCCCCAGTTAAAATGAATCACATCCCAGTCTGTGTTGCCTAGCCAGTCATCAAGTGCGGCAAGACCGCGAATAGTATCTCCACAGTTGGCTTTTGCCCGACTAACGAATACTTGATCCTGCAAGGAAGCGACCACCTCGGGTGTGTATCCAATAGAGATAGAATCTCCTATGATAAAAGCCTTGGGGAGGTCTTTTTTGCTGGGCTTACTTTGAGCACTCTTACCTTTAATATCGCGGGCTGGGGTGTAGAAATTTTGCTGTTTTTTAGAACCTGAATATTTGAGGTTGGCAGTGGGCATTAATGAAAGAGTCTGGTTAATCCACTGGTCGAACATTTTTTTCATTTGTTTGACCATGCCCAATCTTTGTGCGGCAAGATTAGTTTGTTCTCCCCGGTCTTCTGAAAGGTTGTAGAGTTCGGTGGACGAATCCTCGTAGCGAATGACCAGTTTGTAGTCACCCATGCGTATGGCTCCGGATGGGCCCATACTGTTAATGTGGTGGTAGTGAGGGTAATGAAAATAGAGAGCTTCGCGACCGAGTCTTTTCTTTTTGCCATCAAGCAGGGGTTGGAGGGAAACGCCATCAAGGTGTTGTGCGGGTTCCAGGGGTAGGCCGGCAAGATCGAGCAGGGTGGGGTAAAAGTCGGTGCTTACCACTGGTTCGTTAAGGATGGTTCCTTTTTGCTTAAGAAAGGGGGTGTCAATAATTAGGGGTACTCGTATTCCTCCTTCGTAGACCCAAGCCTTGCCTGCTTTATTTGGTAGAATAGATGTGACGGAAGATGGGCTGGATCCAGTGGATAAGCCTCCGTTGTCGGAACAGAAAAGAAGAATGGTATTTTCGCGGAGATTGAGTTTATCGAGGGTCTCGATGACTCTGCCCACATTTTCATCTAGGCTTTCTACCATGGCAGCATAAGTGGGGTTGTCCTGGCGGGAGTCGGCAAAACTGTCGTGAACAGCAACTCCGTGGGCTTTCTTTTTGTCTAAACCCATCTTTTTCGCTTTTTCCTGATATTTTTTGAGCAATTCTGGTTTGGCTCCCAATGGTGTGTGTACGGTGTAAAACCAGAAGTTTAAAAAGAAGGGTTCGTCCTGCTTATCCTCAATAAAGCCGATGGCGTGGTCGGTTAAAACATCAGTTAGGTAGTCGCCTGGTTTGCCATCTTCAAGCCCAGGAACGTTTGTGCTGGGGTGTTGTTTGCTTTGGTAGGGAAATAAGAAGGAACCAGGCTGACCCATTTTGTGCCCGGCAATATTGAGGTCGAAGCCATGGTTTTCCGGGTAATGTTCGTTTCCCTTTTGGTGGTGTGCCTGCAGGTGCCATTTGCCAACATGGGCGGTGGCGTAACCATGTTTTTTAAAAGCTTCGCCAAGGGTAAGGTCATTAATCGGCATGTTTCCCTTAACAGTAGGTGGCTCGAGCTGGTATTTTGGTCCTCTGGCTCCAGCACTTCCGCTGTGGTTGGTCAAACCGATCCTGCTAGGGTATTTCCCCGTAAGGATACTTGCTCGGGTGGGAGAGCAGACAGGGTTGGCGGCATAAGCATTGTCAAAAAAGGCACCTTTTCGGGCTAAGGCATCGAGGTTAGGTGTTTCGTAAAAGGTACTACCCGTAAATCCGAGATCGGTGTACCCGAGGTCATCAACCAGAAAAAGGATAACATTTGGCTTCTCCGTCCGCTGAGCATGGATGGAGCCGTTTAATACTAAGCAAAGAATAAATGATTTAAGTAAATTCATACTTATCGAAATTTCCCCAATAAATTGTATGAAGTCGAGATTCGATTTGAGAAACTAATAAAATTTAATCTGAGGTATAAATTAATTTTTAAAATTAAAATTTACCTGGTCCCTTAAATTTAACTTGGCGTAAATCGACAGAAATTTTTCGCAATTTGCGGGTTCCGATTTAAGAGAAATATTAGTATTTCAAAACAAGATGAATTTAATCCCACTCTTATTTTCCGCCCTGGCTCTTTTTACCCTGACTGTGAACGGGCAAGGTGGACCTGTATTATATCAAACTTATTGCTCTGCTTGCCATGGTGCTCAGGGGCAGGGAGGAGCAGAGGGAGCAGCCCCTCCATTGGCCAAGAGCCTGTGGGCACAAGGAGATCCTGATCGGATGATCAAGGTTGTGCTTCACGGATTGATGGGCGAGATCGAAGTGCTGGGTAAGGAGTACAATTTGGTCATGCCTCCGCAGGGAGCGGTGCTTAGCGATGGTCAGATCGCCGCGATTCTCACTCATGTACGCTCTTTGGGTAATGGTGGGGAAAAGGTTTCCACAGATCGAGTGGCGGCGGTACGGGCCAAGTATGAGGAGCGGGAAGCTTACTGGAAGGGCGATGAATTGCTCAAGGACCACCCATTGCCCAGCCCTCCTGGTCCTCTGAAAAACCTGGTACGCAAGTTTTATGCTCTGCGCAAAGACCAAAGATCAATACCCGACTACGCCAAGCTGGAAGCCAATGCTTCGGCCAGACAACCCAATGGACTGATCAACCTGGAGGGCTATTCCGAGAAAGATCATTTCAGTTTGGTCTGGGAAGGTGAACTTAATGTGAGGCGTGAGGGGCAATTTTCTTTCACTCTAGATTCGGACGATTTATCTGCTCTGTACATCGATGACAAAAAGGTGGTGGAAGTTCCCGGCTTGGGGGGAATGGGTAGGGCAAAAACTGGTAAGGCCACCCTTCATCCGGGTGTGGTGAAAATTCGGGTGGAATACTTGGAATTTACTGGATTTACTGGAATTGCCGCAAGTTGGTCGGGGCCAGGCATTCGGGGTACTCAATCTCTCAGCTCCACCAAAGTGGTAAGTAAACAGAAACCCAAGATCAACTTGATTGAGCTCAAGCCAGAGGGTAATAGGGCAGTGCACTACCGCAATTTTATTGCCGGTACGGGGAACCGCTCTTTTTCAGTGGGCTATCCGGGGGGAGTGAACCTGGTATTTAATCAGGAAAACTGCGGGTTGGAGTTGCTTTGGCACGGGCGATTTTTTGATGCCGGGCCGAGATGGAAAAACCGGGGTACGGTACGGTCTTTCCCTCTGACTGCACAGGTGTATCACCTGCAAAAGGGCAGTCCATTTCCCGGGCAGGCATTTTCTTTCAAAGGTATGGAACTGGATGAGCGTGCATATCCTACCTTCCATTACCATGTTGGTAATCTAACCGTTCGAGACCGCCCTGAGCCCAATGATAAGGGTATTGTACGTACCCTGAGTATCAAGAGCGAAGGTGCCAACGAACTAGTATTTGCCCCGATCAACTCCCAGTCTGTACGTGGCCTCACCCTTGCGAGCAGCGGACTTACCGCTCGCCAGGACGGTACCTTCCTTCTCCCTCTGGACAAGGGAGACAATTCCTTCACCTTTCACTACGGCATCCAATGAATCGATTTTTTCCAATTTTTCTGTTTCCTGTGCTCCTGCTTGGAGCGGTGACCGCATGGGCTAATAAGTTCAACAACGAAGCCCTTGATCAGGAGATGTCACGGTACTACCTCCGCGAGGAAATCCCCATGCCCAAGGATGTGGTCTTCGAGCCCGGTTCGATCGCTCTGCTTCCTGACCAGCGGATTGCTGTGGGCACGCGCCGGGGAGAGGTCTGGATCTGTGAGGGTGCTTATGGAGATGATTTATCCAAGGTTACCTGGACCCCCTATTTCAAGGGCTTGCATGAACCCTTGGGGATGTACTGGCAGGATGGAGCCCTCTACTACACCGACCGCGAGCAAGTTGGCCGAATGGTTGACCGTAATGGGGACGATCGGCCCGATTGGGTGGAAACCATCTCCGCTCCCTGGGGCCTGACCGGGAACTACCATGAATATGCATTTGGGACCACGCCCGACCCACAGGGCAATGTGTTTGTCACGCTCTGCCTGACAGGTTCTTTCAATGCACAAGCCCAGTGGCGTGGATGGGTCATGAAAATCGCCGCTGATGGCACCGCCACGCCCTATGCTTCCGGTGTGCGTTCTCCTGGTGGAATTGGCTATGATGCCGAAGGTAACCTCTACTACACCGATAATCAGGGAGTATGGAACGGTACCTCCTGCCTCAAACATGTGGTGGAAAAGAAATTCACCGGTTGTCCCATCGGTAATGTTTATTACAAGGACGCTCCCAATATGGGGCCACAACCACCCGACCCAATAAACCAAAGCAGGATAGTAAAAGAGCGTGAACGCATTCCCGAACTCGTCCCTCCTGCCGTCCAGTTTCCTCACGGCGTAGTCGGGCAGTCGCCCACCGCGGTTATCCCAGACCATACCGCTGGAAAATTTGGGCCTTTTGCCGGACAACTCTTGGTGGGCGAGCAGACCCACTCTGAGGTACAACGGGTTTTCCTTGAAACTGTAAATGGAGTCAGACAGGGAGCGGTCTGGGAATTCCTCTCCGGATTCGAAGCGGGTATTGTACCCATGCGTATGGCAGACCAAGGAACATTGTTTATTGGCGGAACCAATCGGGGTTGGGGCTCCCGTGGATCTAAGCCCTTCACCTTCGAGCGGGTGCGGTGGAAAAATGTGGTTCCTTTTGAAACCAAGACCATGGAGGCCTTGCCCGATGGGTTTCGCCTAACCTTTACCGAGCCGGTAGACCCTGTCACCGCCGGTGACTTAGCGAGCTACCAAGCGAAGGCTTGGACTTACATTTACCAGAAGAAGTACGGCAGCCCTATGGTCGATCAAGTGGATGCCAATGTCACTTCTGCCCGGGTTGCTCCTGATGGGTTATCAGTCGAACTTACGGTTTCTCCTTTAACCAAGGGGCATGTGCACCACCTTCAGTCAACCGGAGTGAAGTCAAAATCGGGTCAGCCGCTTTGGCATCCCGATGCTTATTACACTCTGAACGAAATTCCCAACCCCTAGAAAGGGGCGACTTCTACGATCAAACCGTCAAGCTCTTCAGTGAGTTCGATCTGGCAGGACAATCGGCTACGGTCGCAGGCTTTGGATTCGAGATCGAGAAGGTCTTGTTCGGCCTCAGTTGCACGGCCAGTCTTTTCGATCCAGTCGGGGTGAACCCGTACATGACAGGTGGCACAGGAACAACAACCACCGCATGCACCTTCAATTCCAGGTACTTGGTTTTGCTGAGCAATTTCCATGACTGTGCCAATACCGTTTTCTTCAACGATATCTTCTCCGTGTTCGATAATGTAGGTAACTTTTGCCATAGCTTTTCTATAAAACAGTGAATGCCTTTTTGGCAACTTGCATTGCATAGACTAGCTCAAATTTTAATGTTCAAAAGAATTTAAATATAATAAAAAATTGGCTCGATTGAACTGTGTTATCCAGCAATTATAAATCCCTATGAAGCCCGATGCCCAATTTAAGATTTCTTTGATGATGTTTTTGCAGTTCTTTGCCTGGGGAGCTTGGTTTGCCACCCTTGGGCAATGCCTTGGAGCCAATGAGTTTTCTGCCGATGTGGTGGGTGCTGCTTATGGAAGTTCCCCGCTGGGGGCAATATTTGCTCCTTTATTTCTTGGCTTAATTGCCGATCGTTTTTTTCCTTCGCAAGTGGTGATGGGGGTATTGTTTATTTTGGGAGGAATTTTACTTTTACTCGTCCCCATAACCGCTCAATCCGGAGATTCTTCACTGATGATTTGGTTGATGGTTGGAAATATGCTTTGCTATATGCCTACTGTGGGCTTGGGGAATTCAATCGCCTTCGCCCACCTTGATCGACTGACTTTTCCCAAGGTTCGAGTATGGGGAACCATTGGATGGATCGCAGCTGGATTAACTGTGGGCTTTCTTGGATGGTCCTCTTTGCTCGATATTTTTTATCTGGCTGGTGCTGTATCTCTACTACTCGGTTTCTTTTCTTTTTCTTTGCCCAACACTCCACCACCTGCAAAGGGGGAGCCAGTAAACCTGCGGGCTCTACTTATGCTCGATGCTTTTACCCTTCTTAAAAGGCCAGCCTTTGCCGTGTTCCTCGCCTGTTCCTGTCTTATTTGCATACCCCTGGCTTATTATTACGGACTAACCTCAAATTACCTCAGCAATGCGGGTTTCAAAGAAGCGGCTTCAACCATGACCATCGGCCAGACTTCAGAAATTTTCTTCATGCTTCTCATTCCTTTTTTCTTCCGCCGATTAGGAGTAAAAAACATGATTCTCATTGGCATGCTTGCATGGGTTGCCCGGTATTTGCTTTTTGCTTACGGGGCATCGGAGCAAGTGGTGTGGATGCTTTTGTTGTCGGTTGCTTTGCATGGTATTTGTTATGACTTCTTTTTCGTTACCGGCTTTATGTACACCGATAAAGTGGCTCCTGCCGCCCTTCGTACTCAGGCTCAAAGTCTATTGGTCTTCTTTACCCAAGGTATCGGGATGTATTTCGGGTATCAGGTTGCATTTGGTCGTTTTGGTAATGAGGTTACCAAATATGGCGAATTAAACGGGGCGATCGCAGGCAACCGTGCGGTTGAGCAATTAGGATTTGGAGAACAACTCGGAAGAATGTTTGCCGTTGACCTTCCCGCAGCCATAGACCCCGGATTGCTTGCCGAAACCATGCTCCAGTGGGAAAACTTTTGGATCTATCCCTCCCTGCTTGCCGGAGGGATCGCAGTGTTATTTTTTCTCGCTTTTTGGGATAAGGTAGAAATTTCCAACGACGCTTGAGCAGATAAGTTGCCTAGGTGAAGTTGCTCGTCCTTATCCGGCATGCGAAGTCCAGTTGGGATGATCCGCAAGTGGATGACCACGACCGTCCGCTCAACGAGCGCGGTCTTCGAAATGCCCCCGAAATGGGCAAGCGTATAAGAGACTGCGGAGTATCCCTCGACGCCTTGATTAGTAGCACCGCTATGCGGGCCCGAACAACCGCAGAAATCATTGCCGGCTCAATAGATTGGCCAATTAAAAGGATTTCTTTTGATTCAAACCTTTACCATGCAAGTGCGACAGAGTTGCAAAATTATGTTGGCAGTTTAAGCAACGACTTTTCGAATGTCGCACTTTTCGGTCACAACCCGGGAATGATCAACTTGGTTACAAACCTCTGGGGATTACCCATCGATAATATTCCAACCTGTGGAATGGTCAGGCTTGAATTTTTGGAGAACTCTTGGGACGAGGTAAGTTCTGCCATTCCTGTACGAGCTCAAATTGATTTCCCTAAGAATACAAGTGGAGTGCCAATCTCTATTATCTAAGCATTTGAAGTAAAGAAAGCAGCCAAGGACAGAGCCGGTTTTATCCTGGATATTCGGTGAAGAGGTATTGGCGCAAGCTTGCAGCTTCGTTTTGATTGATTTCAAGAAGCTTTCGAGTGACATCTCCGATTGAAATCATGCCGACTAATTTTTCTTCCTCAAAAACCGGTAAGTGCCTGACTCGTTTATTGGTCATAATATGCATAGTTTCACGAAGCGTGCTGTTTTCCTGAACCGAAACAAAGTCACTCGTCATAACTTTTTCAACTCTTGTTTTTTCCGGATTTAACTTGGCTGAAATTACACGGTTTAACACATCACGTTCCGTAAAAATGCCAACATATTGACCGTTTTTGATGACCATGACCGAACCAATTTTTTCCCTGTTCATCAGACCAACTGATTCTGCCACGGTCGCTGATGCATCCACATAATAGACGCTGGAACTTTTTTCGTTTAATATAAAAGATAGGCTAATATTTTGTAAATTCATGCTAAAATATAGAAAATAATTACAAAATACGCAAATTATATGTTATAAACCTTTAGGTTTAAGCACTAGTTCGTTGGCTAATAAAAACGGCTGATCCGATAAAGATTGATCCAATAGCCAGTCGAAAAGTGTTTTCGAAATTCATCGAAGTGGACTCTCCAAAAATGAAAAGCGAACAGATGACAGCCAACGGCACCACTGCATTGTTAAAAGCAGCCAGAGTTCCGGGATTGCTTACTGATGCTCCTTTATTCCAGAGAAAGAACCCGAGTCCGGATGCCACACAGCCTAAGTAGAGGATGGCCTTCCATTGTTCGGGCTGAACGGAGAGGTTTTTTAAGTCGGAAAACATTACACAGGCCAGTCCCGCACAAACAGTTCCTCCCATTGCCAATAGGGCAAAAATCGCACGGTCGTCCATCTTTTGGTTCTTTTGTTTCCAATCCCGATACGCTACCTGCCCATAGGCAAAGGCGATTCCCGCCGCCTGCATGAGCCCAAACCCAATCCAGAAATCTCCCGAGGGGATAGTTTTTGCCTTGATGGCTAACGCACCCAGTACAGAAAGTAGGGCGGCGAGAAGGTAGCGGGAACAAAAAGTCCGCTTACGAAAGTCGTGTATGATGACCACATAGATGGGGGTGAGGATGGAGAAGATCGCTACCAAGTGAGAGGGCAGGTACTGAAAGGCCCGCATATAGCAGGCATACATGACCCCGAACTGGATGGCCCCGATAAGAACGAGTCGTAAGCGATCGATCCGCACAATTTCCTTGGCCCGTAAAAAGGGCAGGAAGAGCAGGGTGGCACACCCCAACCGTATGGTGGCAGTAAAAAAGGAATCCACCCCGGACAGGGCACTTCCAATAAGCCCAAAAGAAAAAGCCCAGAGGAGGGATACAACGGCGAGGTAGATCATGCGACTCGCCTGCTAGATTAAACCCTTACCAACTGTAAGTGGCACCAAAGGAGAACTGATCTCCCCTTGGAGCAATGCCAGGAATGTCTTGAAAATCTTTTTCCCACGGTTTGTCGTAAGCGAGGAATAGTTCCAAATCTTCAAACTTTTGTGGGAAGTAACTAGCGGCCAAGTGACTAAATGTGGATTTATTAGGAGCACCTGTAACTTGGCGAATAATATTCTCTTTTTGTTCTCTCCATTCGTTATCAATCCTGATTTGAAGATGATCTGTGGCGTCCCAAATAAGTCCAAAAGTTGCTCTGTGTTCAGGAAAATTAAGAGCATAAAAACTTCCATCGACATCGGCTTTATAGTCTTCGTTCTTTTTGAGGTAAGCATAACTAGCTATCGCCTGTAGATTATTCCATGTTCGGGATGCAATAAGTTCAAAACCAAAAGTATCAATATCTACAGGATTTGCTGTCCTGGAGCCTGTATCAGCTTTAATGTATGTCCAATCAGTCAAATCTTCGTCCCAGCGATAAAATATACTCGAATCAATTTTCCAGTCATTTGTTTTAATAAAATGCCCTATTTCAGCAGTTTTGGAAATTTCTCGATCCAAATTTTTATTACTATTAAAAAGTCCGCCAGATGTACTTCCACCGATTGCACTATAACCAACGACTTGAGATGTTTCTGAATAATCCAAGTAAGTTTCAGTAATTGAGCCCTTACCCATAGTTTTTATTTTAGAAACTCTAAAAATGGGTGAGACTTTAGAGTTATTTCTATTGGTTTCGTCCCAGGTTGCTCCTCCTTTGATAATGAGTTTTTCATTAGGTTGTAAATCATGTTGATATTCAGGGACCAAAGAAACTCTGTAATAATTCCTGTTAGTAAATTTACCCTTATCTAAACCACCCAATGATGTTCCTTTGTAAATCGCATCTGTGTAAACCAATTTATCAGAGCTGATTTGAGATGCATGATTCAAAAATAATTTAGGATTTAATTGGTGCCTTCCTGTAACACCAACTCCATACGCTTCGGTTCGGTGCCAAGCTTCATAAAACGAAGGATCGTTGCGTTTGTTAAAGTATCGATCCGTCAACTGCCTGTGAAACGCAGTTAACTCGTAGTGACTTTCTTCGCTGTAACTCTTAAAATGGTTCAGTGCAAACAGCCGTAATTGGTAATCTTCAATTTCAAATCTACTCGTATTGGCTGAGTACATTCCTGGCCAACCGTAAAACTTATCCTGATATCCAGCGAACAGATCAGTTTGCGAATCTGGGCCCAGTAATTGGATACGGCCAGATGTACGATCAAAAGCATGATCACCATGAGGAATAGTACCATCACTTTCGGAACGGGATCCTTCTATCTCCGCACCCCATGTCCAATCTTTTGAATTTCCATAGGATCCAGTCAGGGCATGATGAATACGCTGAAAGTTTAGGTTATGATCGCCTCCTCCAAGGGTTAGGCTTCCACCAGGAGTGATTTCACTCCAAGAATAGGATACCGTTCCAACATTTGCGTTAAAGCCACGGAGGGCATTGTCAGCACCGGTTAAGACTCTTGGTTCTCCAAGCATTTCTGGTGCTATCGGAAGCTCGGTGGTGTAGTGCCCAGTCTGTGGGTCAAGCAGGGTAGCGCTGCCCACTTGCACACCTGTATTTTCAAAAGTTCCGCCGCGAATGCTGATATCACCTTGAGCTTCGGCCATGTTGCGCGACTGAAAATCGACTCTCGGATCAAAATCTAAATTGGACAGCGGGGTTTCGAAAGTAGTTACCGGTCTTTGGTTGGCAGTTTCCTGTCCCATTACCGTAAGGGCAGGGAGCTCATCTTTACCGCTCTGTTGAGCAAGGCAGAGTGAAGTGGCGAGGCATGAAAAGTAAGCTAATAAAGTAGATCGGGTTAACATTCTTTCTTTTAAGCACGCTAGTGAATTTATTTCAATCGTTAACAATTAGTTTTTATTAATTTAACAATCTTTTTTACTGAACTTGAAACCGAGCAGTAATTCGGGTTCAATATGGTTATGCAAAAAGGTCCTGTCATTACCGAAACAATCTACCTGGCTGGTGGGTGCTTGTGGGGAGTTCAGGAATTTGTCCGTCACTTGCCTGGGGTGCTTAAAACCGAAGCGGGGAGAGCTAATGGTACATCCTCTTCAACCAATGGCGAGTACGATGGTTATGCCGAATGTGTCCGCACGGTCTATGATCCGACTCAGTTAACCATTGGCCAACTACTCGAATACCTCTTCGAAATTATCGATCCTTACAGCATTAACCAGCAGGGCCCGGATGTGGGGGAGAAGTATCGTACGGGAATTTACAGTAAAACTCCTGATCAACTGGCAGAAGCCAAGGGATGGATAGCTTCGAGGGAAGATGCTGAGCGTATCGCGATGGAGGTACTACCGCTTACCAATTATGTCCGCAGTGATGAGGAGCACCAGGATCGTTTGAGTCGATGCCCAGATGACGCGTGTCACTTACCTTGGGAACTGCTCCATAAATACAAAATGTGCTCTTAGGCTCGATATTTTCAGTTTTTCGAAAATTCTAAGATCGAGTCTCCTTTTCCGGTGGCTTCGTGGTTGAATGTGGCGAGATAAAGTTTGTTGTTATTTACTGTCATAAAATAGGGCGTCAGTCCGCTTGGGACTAAACTGCTCAGGTCAGTCCAGTCTCCCGAAACCAAGTCATCCAGGGTTTTGAAACGGATGAATTTATTTTTATCGAAGTCTGTCCCCTTGGCACAGGACTTGGTGAAATAGCTGGTGGCATACCAATGCCCGTTAAAAAACTCTGCATCATTAAGAACCAGCCCCGTTGTTTTCCAGGAGCCAGCTGCACCTTGGCGACCAGTAGGGTCGAAACTATCGTAGACTTTGAAGGTTGGTTTTTCCCAATCCACAACCTCCACTATGCGACCCTTTGAAGAGCCTATGGCATAGAGTTTTCCGTTGGCAAAGGTGAGGGCACGGGCATAGCCCTGGGTAGGTGCCTTGATGACACTTTCGTTCTCTCCAATCGCGGTGAAGCGAAAGATATGACCAGAGTTTGGATTGAGTGCATAGATCCAACCGGTTGCTCGATCTATAACCGTGTCATGGGGGCGTTGGAGCTTGATACCACAAATCTCTTTGGTTTCGGCGGTGATGGTATTCTTGCTTGGATCGGCAAAGGAAATTAACCTTTGGTTGTCCGTATCGTTTGCATAGTAGAGTTTGTCGGCCGGGTTGTAGACGACTGAGTGATGGCGCCTTACCGAGAGGGGAGATTCAAGAAAAGATTCTTTGGGGTTGTTGCGATAAAGAAAGCGGTGGGTGATACATGCAGTGATTATCTCTGAGTGACCTGGACCGAAAGCGATATGTGTAAAGCCCCCAAACTTGACCTCCTTGTTGACCGAGTGATAGGTGAAAACTCTTAGCCCAAGCCCCTCTCTTGAATTGGACTCCTTGACCAGCCCAAAAAGGGATGTGCAGAGGAGGAGAAAAAGAAGAGGATATTTACTATGACTCACCCTCTTACTGATTGAACTTTTTATGGTTCATAAATTCCCAGATTCGGTCCATCCAGGTGTAGCTGCCAGTGCCCGGGGAAGCATTGTGTTGGAAGCAGTGGCCACGCTTAGCTAAGGTGTGCAGGTCCGACTGAATGCCCATTCTACGAAGCTGTTCCCAGCATTTCACTGAGTTCATGGGAGAGTGCCCATCGGCATCTCCGTGGATAAACAACATGGGGCAGGTATCCAGATCGAAGGCAAAATCGGCAACGATGCGGGCATCGTCCTCGTTTCCTCCTTTCGAGTTTTGTCCATTGGCTCCGTCGGTGAGAACATAAGCAGGGTAGATCGCCACTGCCCACTGTACCTTGCAGGAAATTTTGTGGAGGTCGTCAATTGCCCATGATACTTTTTGCTTTGAACTGGTCGCACCCATCAAGGTGAGGTGGCCACCAGCAGAGGAACCCATGATGCCAATCCGGCTTGGGTCGAGGTCTTCCTTGGTCGCCTGACTGCGTACCATACGAATGGCCCGTTGCAAGTCCTGCCAGGCGGTGGTGTGCTTGGCCAGTCCGCCCTGTGGGCGGGGAGTACGATACTTTATTGTCACCACCGTCATTCCTTTTTCGTTGAGGTAACGGCGTGCGGGGGCGACTTCAAATCCATCGGGCTTGTTATGTCCATATCCGCCGCCCGAATAAATAATCTGTATAGCTTTGGTTTTTCGCTCCTTGGGAAAGTGCCACTCAATGTAAGGTTGGCATTGGTTTGCCTGTACATCTGGCATTCTACCATTTGGCCAAATTTGCTCTTTTCGGTATTTCCCGCGGGCATCGTCGTTTGGGTAGCGGGTCATCAAATCGACCGGCTTACCCAGCCGTCCGTCAAAATTCATCTGACGCATAAATTCGCACACACGATCCAACCAATGATCGTATGCGGTTCCTTTCTCTCCTTTTTTTGGATCGCCCATGAAACCATGCCCTCGGTCCGCAAACAGATGAATTTCCGCCGGTATTTTCATTCGTCGGAGTTGACGATAAATCTCAGTCGAACCATTCGGGGAATAAGGATCCGTTCCCCCATGGAAGAGGGCCATTGGACAAGTCTTAGCATCGAACTTGAAGACATCAGAAAGTTTAGCATCGACCGCATCTCCACCCCGGGTGTTGGGCCCAGTCAGGCCGTCGGTAAGGGCGTAGGCGACATAGATCGGAACAGCCAGGTTTACATGGCAGGGAATCTGGTCGACTGCATCCACCGGTTCGTAGGCAGGAGTCAGGGCACTGGTACCAAGTAATGTGGTGAGGTGTCCACCGGCGGAAAATCCAAGAAGCCCAATTTTTTCGGGATCAAAGCCACGCTCCTTGGCAGACTGTCGGACCAGGCGGATTGCCCGCTGCCCGTCCTGCCATCCACTCTGGTAAATCGGTAAGCCCTCGGGCCTCGGCGTACGGTAAGTCAGGCTGACGCAGACATAACCGAGGTCGGTAAATCTTTTCGCCACCTTCTCAATCCACCTCCAATCACAGCAGTTTTTATAACCACCCCCTGAAATGAGCAACATACAGGCACCATTTTTTTCGGACGGTGCATCGAACCATTCCAAATAAGGCATGGTATGCTCTTCGCGTTTGAATCCAGGTTGCCTGACCTCCTTGGTGGTGGCTGCGATCTGCTGGGGTTGAAAATTAGGAATCTTGCCTTCTGGCCAAAGAGGTACGCGTTCCGCTTGGCAGGCAAAAGCGGAGAAGAGGGCAAAGCAGAAGATTACGGTGAGTTTATTTCGGGTCATATTTATTTTGTTTAAAAAGAGTGATGCTATGGTGGGAAAAATGAAAGTTAACCTCCACGTTGAGGGGCATTGCTTTTGGGTAGGTGTCTTTTTAAGCGGTTTATAACCTTTTGATGAATGGAGTCGACTTTTCCTTTGGCTAAATTTTCCCATTCATTTGAATCTTTTTGATGATCGTAGAGTTCCTCACTACCGTCTGCGTAGCGGATGTATCGCCAACGCCGGTCCCGGACGGCATGGTTGTTCTGCCCCAGCGTTGATATAGCGACATGATTCCACTTTGCCTCCGGGTTTTTAAGCAAGGGCTGAAGGCTCACACCCTCAAGCTTTGGGTTTTTACTCAGTTCGCAAAGGTCGATTAAGGTGGGATAAATACTCAATAATTCGACCGGTTGTTCGCTTCTGCCCTTTGTACCATTGGGCACGCTAATGATCAGGGGCACCCGGGTGGTTCGTTCCCATAGTGAGAATTTGGACCATCGCTGTTTTTCCCCAAGGTGATAGCCATGGTCGGAGAAGAGGACTATAATGGTGTTTTTGGCATGAGGGCCCTGATCTAACGCATCCAGTATCCGACCGATTTGCTCATCGACCCACCGGACGGAGGCAAGGTAGGCATGCACCGCCAGTTGCCAACGGTTCTTCAGTTTCATCCACTCATGGACAGGAATCTTGGGATTACTCATCGATACCTTGCGGGCAGCATCGGGGATATCATCCCAGTCATCCTCGATAACTTCGGGCAATTCTACATTTTTAAAACTCTCATAAACCCGACGGGGTGGAAAAAACGGTACATGTGGACGATAAAACCCGCAGGCCATAAAAAAGGGTTTGTGGAAATCTTTACCAAGCTGATCGGCAACCCAGGTTGCAGTAATATGATCGGTAAATTTTGTTTCGTCATAATCCTGAGGCCCGAAATCCCAGGTGCGGTGCCATCCCTTGGGCTTATGATGAACTTTTTGATCGAGCCCTTGGCGCCACTGCCCGGAACGGGGCCCCTGTACTTGAAAATAACCACCCGTATGAAAATTTTT
>ENA-OQVM01002543-OQVM01002543.1-marine-metagenome-genome-assembly--contig:-NODE-2543-length-21103-cov-19.336631_pt1 | contig 21103 bp, 13 predicted proteins | sample MGYA00237776_ERZ505498 | MGnify/ENA primary metagenome ERZ505498 (study PRJEB26159, sample SAMN06265151) | marine metagenome | isolation source: Helgoland LTER site | place: Germany:Helgoland, sampling... | reverse complement strand
TGATAGTCATTTCATCGACCAAGCTAATTTGTGTTACCGTTCTATTTACTTTCGGAGTAACAAATAAATTAGTGTCGTTTGGTTGAATGTCGTCCTCATTACATGATGTAAAAAGCAATACAAGAATTACTATAAGTAGAGTGCTTTTTTTCATATTTAGTTAAAAGGGTTTGATGGATTAGTAGCTAAAATTTCATTTATAAATTCATCAACAAAATCATTTGCGGGGCTAGCATAATTTGTTGGTACATGACCAAATCCTGTGGTTACTCGAACTTTGTGTATGCTGTTTGGTTGAGATACAACTGCCTGTCTAAAACCTTCATGCACCCAGTCACAGTTATCTAAGCCAACCGAATGAGCTTCATCAATTCGAGCCAGCCCTACTCCGCATCCAGGATCCAAATTACCGTAAATATCTAATGAGGGGATATCTTATCCATTATTTATTACATACTCTATTCCAGGAAATCTATCTCGGTCAGCTATCCAGCCAACTTTTTTTCCAGCCTCTATAATGTCAAAATCTGCCGGAAACACAAATCCACTTTCACCAACCAAAGACCCGATTAAAGTCTCTGTTCTATAAGAAGCCAAATGTGAATCCATGATAATACCATTGAGTTTAACACCTTCTAAATTATATGCGTATGCTAAAGTAAAAGCCCCTATGGAACCAGCACTAGTACCATGTGCGAATACATGAGTTGTAGGATAGTTTTCTACAGTATAATCAATCGCAGCCATATTGGCCTGTAAACCATTTACTTCTCCTCCATGTGGATTATTTAGGTAAGGGGTGCCCATACCAGAATGAAGGTCATGATCACTCATAGAAACAATTAATATGCGATACCCTTCCATAATTCTTCTTGTAAGCGTACTATTTTCAATTTGTCCTGTGTTAGTTTGAGTATTATAAATGAGTTGGTCATCTCTTAGTCTCTCTAATGTTTTTTCAGTATTGTGTTGATTGGGATTTCTGGGTGCCCCATCAGTTGGTCTTACTCCAATTTTATATTCTCGGTTTTCATCAAAATAACCTGCACCACCACCATGAAGATATACCCATAGTGGAGCTTCGGCTCCAGGATTATTTATAGGCTCAACTACAAGGAATGTATAGTTGCCCGAGAAGCCGCAGGTGTAAGCGGTGTTTCGATAAAAATCTAACTCTACAGAATTTGTATCGATAATTATGCTATCCTCTGCTGCCAAGTAAATAGAACTTGTAGTTCGGTTTAAAGGTGCCCAGCTATGGTCAGGAATAATTGGAGATGGACCAATAGAACCTTCATCTTTTGAGCAAGAACTTATTATTGTAAGAAATATTATAAATAATGATGTAATCCGTTTCATTATACTCTATTTAAGTTTAAACTAATAATTGAATAATAAAATTAATTGAATAAACTCAGTATTCCATTCACCTATGTTAATCAGATAATTCATTTAAGATTCTTTCGAATTCGACTTAAAGATTGGGGCTTGATGTTTAGATGAGAAGCGATAATATAATGAGGGATTTTGTCAAATAATTCAGGTATATTTTTGATTAATTCAAGATACCTTTCTTCTGCAGATGCACTATGTAGATTATAAATTCTATTTAGAGTTTGTACATATGCGTTCTGAATGCTCAACCGAAAATATTTTTCATAAACGGGATGATTTTTGGTCATGTAATCAAATGTTTCATGATTTATCATCAGCACTTCAGTAGGTTGGTAGGCTTGAATATTAAACCTTGTTGTTGCACCTGAAAAAAAGCTGTACAAATCACCAAGCCATAATCCAGTCCCCCGAATTTGGATTACATGTTCTTCTCCATCCTTATCTATTATATTATTTATCATTAGTCCATCGTTAATAAATGGTAAGTAATTAACCACTTCCCCTTGTTTAAATAAAAAATCTTTTTTACCTATTTTTTTGTGGACTAAACGGTCTTCTAAATCTAGATATACATCAATGTCTAAATCAATATGCGTATTAAATGCTTTAAATAAATTTGGATATTTCATTACTTAAAAGTCTTAATTTTAAATTAATAAATGGGTTATTTCATCCCTTTTTTGTAGTTCAAGATAATCAATAAATTTTTATTCTTGGGAATAGTGTCGTGAAGCGAAGGTGATGAAATCGAATAATTTTTTGGGAGGATTTAGCTATTTTTAGAAAAAAATATTCCCAAGAATAAAAAATTATTCTTGGGAATAAAAAGTGGAGACGCCGAGACTTGAACAGTTCTTTTAGGGTATGTTTACAAACCCTTTAAAATCAGTGATTCCTCAATACTTTCAACCTATAGAAGATTTTTAAAAGGTTTTTAGAAGATGAATAGGATAGTATGAAGATGAATAAGATAGAGATAATGTTGACTAGATGTTGACTAGAATGTTTTTATTACTAAATTTGCTGTACTAAATATGTTCTGTTATGGCAACTGTAAAATTTTCACTTCAAAGTAAATCGGATAACGCACCTATATACTTAAGACTCTCTTTGGCGAGGAATAATACTTTTAAGAGGAAAACAACTCTGAGTATAAATCCTAAGAACTGGAGCGAAAAAAATTATCCAAAACAAACGACAGCTGAAAATAAAAACCTTGCTTCTGAACTCAGAAAATTGTGTGATTTTATTTTAGATCAAGTTAATGTAGCAAATTCTTCAGGAATTTTAATTGATGGTAATTGGCTAAATTCTAAGATTGATTTTCATTTTAATAAGATGGATATTGTTTCACTTGATTACCTTACTGAATATGGTCAGCATTTTGTAAAGAATCTAAAGTACAAGACAAATAACAAGTCTGAAAAGGTTGGGGTTTCTTTATCTACCTCCAAGAAATACCAAACGATTGTGAACAAGCTACTTGCTTATGATGAGTATCACAAAGTGAAAACAAAACTTACAGATGTTGATCTGAAATTTAGAATTGGTTTAATGGATTACTTTAACAAAGTTGATCGATTGAGTGATAATACTATTGGAAGGTATTTGAAGTTTGTAAAGAGTATTTGTCTGGATGCAGAAAAAAACGGATTTAAGGTTAGTGTCCAGCTCAAAGATTTTTTAGGGTTTTCTATAGAAGCGCCAAAAGTAATCCTGTCTTTGGATGAGATAGAGCAAATAAAACAGACTAATTTTGAAAGTGAGTATCATGAGATTGCTAGAGATTGGCTAGTCATTGGGTCCTTCACTGGGCAGAGGGTTTCTGATCTCTTAAGGATGAATACTAGTTTTATTCAAAGGATACAAAACTTTGATTTTATTGTGTTAACACAACAGAAAACAAAGAAGACCGTTCAAATTCCAATTCATTTTGAAGTGCAGGAAGTCTTAGACAAACGAGGAGGGGAGTTTCCTCCAATCTTTACGAATAATCTAGGCAGCAGTATGACGTTATTCAATCGTTACCTGAAACAGTTATGTAAATTATCTGGTATAGATTCAGTTGTAAAGGGAAACAGGTACGATGAAACCCTTAAAAGATCTATTTTAGGAATGTATCCAAAACATGAGTTAGTGTCTTCTCACATCTGTAGAAGGTCCTTTGCTTCAAATCATTACGCAACAGAATTATATCCTACTCCTATATTAATGAATATTACAGCACACAAGACAGAGCAGATGTTTTTGACTTATATAGGTAAAGAGCCAATTGATTATAGTGTTAAGTTGGCTAAAATCTGGCAAAATCTTGCGAGTAACAGAGGTGTAAAATAAAATATAATTTTAGATTAGCAGTGTTGTATTAAAAACCATTAAACTCGGCTTGATGCTTTAGTAGTATTTTCCTCAAAATGAAAAAAGAAAACATTTTGCTAGTTTTTAGAAAGTTGTTCACTATTTTTAAAGGATGAAAGCAGACTTTAATAAAACTACTCAGTTAATTTTTAATTTTGAAGATGAACGAGCGTCATATCCTTTTCCTTATGAAGATCCATTATGGGAATATTCCGAAGATTCTTGGGTTAAGGACAAGGTTGCGAGTATTGAAAAGTCATTTAAAAAAGAGTATAATATGTACAGCAAAAAAGGACTCTACTTTTTTGGGTGCAGTCACAATTTGTACTCAGAAACTTATGATTTAAGGTTGAGTATTTATCTTGCAGAGTTTAAAGACAATCATCCCATTTCATTTATTCGTCAGGAATTATTAGAAGAGGGTGTTTTGGTCTTTAAAAATAACTATGTTGAAATAAATTTCAAAAAAAATATTAGTACTTCACTATACAAGAGGATTAGTTTTCTTCAGGAAAAAGCAAAGATAGAAGGATACGTTTTAACAATATTACCAGGGGATAATTTCGATCTAAAGCCAATTGAATCTTATTCTAAAGATTTTGATACTATTGATCTATCTGATTCCTCTCACGTACAAAAGGTGATTTATCTAAATGAATTAGGGGTTTTGGATTTTTTGAGAAAAAATAATTGTTTTTCGTCATCTGTAAATAACTTAGCTCAAGTATTAAGTTCTTTTACAGGAACTAAAACAAGAACTCTACAATCTTGTTTAAACCCGATGTTCAATAAATATGTTAAACAGGAGAATAACCCTTATTTTAAAGAAAAGAACTCCTTAATTGTAAAGAAAAACCTGAATGATTTAGGGTTTGATAAACCCAAGTAAAGAGGAGGACATGATGGTGATAATTGGTATGGTTAACACCTAGAATTTGAACATAAATATCATAAAGAGGGTGTTATTGAATCACTTCCTGCAGAATTAAAGTAGAAAAAATAGAGTTACCTGAAGGGTATTTACCTTGGGATTGAAAAAACAATATGATGAAAAACCATAGAATTTTAAAAACCTGTGTAATAAAAAACCTGAATATGAACATTGAAAATAGTGCCAAATTAATTCAATGTGAAAGCCAGAGTTTTTATGTTAAAGTTGAATTGGATAGTGAAGATATTTTTAGTGATTTCATCGTGCCAATTAATATTAATTCTGAGAATGATTTAATTTTATACTTTGAAAACGAATGTGTAAAAAGATTTACTTGCAACCATCAATTCACAGTTAATGAATTAAAAGAAAATGGGGAAGAAATTTACATTTTTTAATTGACAAACTCTGAAAGTATAAATATCTCAAAAAAATAGAGTTAGTAATTCCTTCAAGAATAAATGAGGCTCCAATAATATTTTAAAACCCAATTACTCAAGTTTCAAATTAGGAGGCGTCAAAGTAAGAGGAAAAATTCAGCACCTTCTCGACTAATCTACAAAACCTTATTTAAGCATCGTTTATTTGAGTAGGATATGAAATAGTATTATTTCATTTTTGAAATGCCATCAAAAGTCTTAGATATTTTTTTCTTTTACAATTATAACGAAATTCAATGAGACAAACGCTTTTAGCTAATATTTCTTCTCTTTCCATCCTAGTTTTATTGAAATGATTCTTTTTAGGGGAACCCTAATTTTAACCTAACGTGTATTTGTAGTTCACTTTTAAAAATAAAAAGAATCATGAAAACAATTCAAATTATTCAAATCTCATTAGAAGAATTACAGGATGAGATTAAAAGAGGAGTAGAGGCTGGTCTTGGAGATAAGCTAATAGATCCACTAAACACAAAAAAACCAAAAGAGTATTTAACTCGTAATGATGTTTCTAAGATGTTGGAAATTGATATTTCGACAGTCCACAATTGGTCAAAAAAAGGGATTCTTTCAGCTTATCAGATTGGTGGCAGAATCTACTATAGGTCATCAGATATTGAAAATGCAATTATTAAACTAAAAAGATAGTTGTGATGGATATAAATACAAACGTAAATCAAGGAGTTGCAAAAAAGTTTAATTTGTTCCAAAGCGTAAAAGATAATAGGGCGCATACTGAAGTAAGTTTTGATGAAATTGTAGCAAAAGTAATAGGGAAAGAATTCAAGATGACTATTGATGCTATTTCAACTGCTAATAAAAAAGATCTTAGTACTTTAAAGTTGTCGCTTCCTGCTTTTGCTGTTAACGGAACGTTTCATGGAACAAGGGCAAATGATAATATAAAAGAGTATTCGCAGCTGATATCCTTAGACTACGATAAATTAGAGGATGCTCATGCTTTAAAGGCCAAGGTTCAGGAGTTAAATTGCACTCATGCAGCTTTTATAAGTCCATCTGGAAAAGGGGTAAAGGTTTTTATTAGGATCGATACTCAAAAAGAGTACCACGCTAAGGCTTATGAAAATGTTAAAAGGTATTATGATGATTATTTAAGTATTCCTTCCGATTCACAAGCGTCAGATATGGCTAGGTTATGTCTTCTGTCTCATGACCCCAATATTTTCTTCAATAAGGAATCTGTTACTTTTTCAGCAGGGGAATCATTAAATCTAACGGTAGATGACTTTACTGAAAACTTAGATAGAGTTTATAAGTTTACAAGCAAGCATTTGACTTTTATGGATGGATCTAGAAACTCATTTGTCTTTCAGTTTTCATGTAATGCAAATAGATATGGTATACCCATTGATCAGGTTATTAAGTATGCAGCTAAATTTATTCAAGATGATTTTCCCCTTTCTGAAATAGAAACAATCATAACAGGTGCTTACGGGAGGTATGCTTCTGAGTGGGGGAAATATACGACTAGTGAGCTGATTGTTCAAGATGACGAATGGTTGAGTGAAAGATTTCCGCCCAAAGTTTCTAATCAAGCTATTCTTAATCACCTGTCTGCTAATGTTGCAGTAAATGAATCGACAGGTTATATTTTTAGACTTGTAGATGGAATTATAGATTTTAAGACCAAGCTAGCGGAGGGTGATTTCATTCTGAGGTTAAAGGATGCTGGTCTTAGTAATAGGAGTGATAGTGATTTTAGGAGAATCATAAACTCTGAATCGATTACTAAAATTACTCCGCTTAGTTTTTTTCTTCAGCGTTTAAATGGAGAAGTTTGGGATAAGGAGGATAGGCTGAAGCCCCTTGTAAGTGCGATGAATTTATCAGGTGATTTTGACAGGAATTTAGATTTAATAACCCGCTGGCTTTGCACCGTATATTCTTTTGCGATGCGAGGTAGTGATACTAAAATCCACTACAATAAATTTTCGAGGGTTGTTTTGATACTGTACAGTAAGGCTAGAGCACTTGGTAAGACCACTTTTTTTCATAAGCTTGGGATGTTAGATGAGGTTCAGAGTGCCACTGGAGTCTCAGGTTTGGACTTGTATAGTGAGTTTCAGGGAGAAGTTTCGAATGATCACTTAGAGCTTGCAAACCTTCGAGCAAATAAATTGTTCCTTCAGATAGATGACATAAACAATGTCATGATTAAGGACGAGGGAAAGCTAAGAAGTATTATTTCTCAAACACATACAAATAGGAGGAGAATGTATACTGAGCTAAATGTGACTTCTTTAAATCGAGCTAGCTTTGCAGGAACAACAAACCATAGAGAACTACTCAGAGATAAAGAGGAGAATAGGTATATGATTTTTGAGGTGGCAGAAAGAATGAATTTTGAGTCTTTAAATAATATAAAGTATATTCAGCTTTGGTCTCAGATTAGGAGTATGTGTTTCAGGGGAGTTGAAATTCCTCTATTTGAAACAAAGCAGTTAGAAGCTATTTCAAGTATGGGAAAAGACTATTTATATGAAAGCATAGATGACGACTTTTTGAATGAGCTTTTTGAGTTTGATCCCGAGGGACGACTTTCTTTTAGAGAGATTAATGATCATGTTTCTTCTTGTTTGGGCTTTTACATTAATCAGAGTAAGTTAGGCTCAGCATTGAAAAAACTCGCACCATCAGGAGAGGATACAAAGATTAAAACAAATGGGAACAACAGATATCGTGTTAGAGAAAAAGATAACCCCCTTTTAGGGCCTGTTGTTTTTGATTTTTAGGGTACAGGGTATACCCTTTTTTAAAAAAGTATATGTAAAACTAAAATATATATAAAATCTTTTTTGAAAAGGGGTGTCCCCTACCTTTTTTACACAAAAAAAATAGCCAATAGGAGCGACAAACGGATAGCCCCTCAGCCGATTTGTGTAAGCTAAACGAAACACTAACAATTCAAATAACTTCAATACCCTGTTATTTAATTAGTTATAGGCTTGTTTAGAGTGTAGGGAGTATTATGTTTCTGTTGGCTCCCCAGGCTCAAATACAATCGTGTTCTTCTGTCCTGGCAGCGGCTTGTGGTGTTGAAACAAAACACCCATGCCATATGGGATAACCCAGGAAACGCACTGCAACGACCAGATAATGGTTTCAGGTGTTTGCATTTATTGCAAATAAAATGTTCTTTGGTTTTGAGTTATATAACATATTTTAGTGTGTTTATACCAATTTTAATTTTGATTGAATTAAAAAATAGTGTTATATTGTCTATCTTAAATTAAATTAAATTTACATGAACCGAATTAAAGAGGTTTTAGAGGGAAAAGGGATCAAGCAAACATGGCTTGCAGAAAAACTTGGAAAAAGTTTTAATACTGTAAATAGCTATGTGCAAAATCGTCAACAACCAAGACTTGAGGTTTTGCATAAAATAGCAGACATTCTTGATGTAGATATTAAATCCCTAATCATATCAAATAAGTAGATGAGTACACGATTTTTTACAAATGACGGAGAAAATACACTTCTTAATAAATTCAAAGGTGTATTCGAACATAACAAAGACATAGAATATTTTGATGCTTTAGTAGGCTATTTTAGGGCCTCAGGCTATTTTAGAATTCGGGAGTATCTTAACGATGTACCCAAGATTAGAATACTTGTAGGGATTGATGTAGATAAAATTATTGCAAAGTATAATTCTAAAGGACTTTTATTTCAAGGGGATGCAAATCAAACTTTGATTGAATTTCTTAACGAAGCCAAAGAAGATATTCAGACAGCAAAATACTCTAAAGAAGTTGAATCTGGTATTCTTCAATTCATTGAAGATATTTCTTCCAAGAAAATTGAAATCAAAGCGCATCCAAGCAGAAAACTACATGCTAAAATATATATATTCAAACCAGAAAAATGGAATGAACACAATCAAGGTAAGGTTATAACTGGGTCTTCAAATTTATCAGACTCTGGCCTTGGTGGTTACGAAGGCAGTAATTATGAGTTTAATGTAATTCTAGAATCTTACGATGATGTTGCATTTGCCTCAAAAGAGTTTGAAAAACTTTGGGAAGAAGGTATTTCAATTTTACCAATTGAAATTAAAAAGGTAAAAGAAGATACTTATCTCAATGATAACTTTACTCCTTTTGAAGTTTATATTAAGTTTCTGATTGAATATTTTGGAAAGAGTGTAGAATTCGACCCAAGCTCAGTTACAGACTTGCCAAAGGGGTTTATGCGCTTATCCTACCAAATAGATGCTGTAAATCAAGGTTATGAATTACTAAAAAAGCACAACGGTTTTTTCTTAGCCGATGTGGTAGGACTAGGAAAAACAGTAGTTGGAACTTTAATTGCCAAGAAGTTTTTCTACTCCAATGGATTTCCATCACATATTTCAACCATCCTGATTATTGTTCCCCCAGCTTTAAAAGAGAATTGGGTAGATACTTTAGATAAGTTCGAAGTAAAGAATTATGATATTATCACTAATGGAAGTTTGCATAAAATAAAAGACCCTGAAAAATATGATTTAATCATTATTGATGAAGCTCACAAATTCAGAAACGATACTGCTGAAGCGTATAACGAACTTCAAAAATTATGTAAAACTAAAACCAAGCAACTTTTACCTGATGGCACTAGAGCAGAAAAAAAAGTAATGCTTATTTCTGCTACACCACTAAATAACAGGCCTTCAGACATTGCAAATCAAATTTACTTATTTCAAGATGCTAAAGATTCTACACTAGAGGTATCTAATTTACAGCACTTTTTTAGAAAAAAAATAGACGCTTATAAGGCGCTCAAGGATAACCCTAACATAGCAGAAGTACAACAATCAGTAAAGCATATTTACAAAGAAATTAGAGACAAAGTTATTGCGCCTTTGACTATCAGAAGAACAAGAACAGATTTAAAGATTCACGACCAGTATAAATTAGATATAGCAGAACAAGGCATTATTTTCCCAGACATTAAAAAGCCGAATAAACTTTTTTATAAACTGAGTGATGCCGTTGATAAGCTTTATGACGAAACCATGTATTTGCTCTCCCATGATGTGGATGGTATCAAATATTTCAGATACCAAGCCATAAAATATTTACTTCCAGATAAGAAACAGAAATACAAGAATGCAGATGTTGCATCTCGAGCTTTGGCTAGTATGATGAAGGTTTTATTAGTGAAACGTATTGATAGCAGTTTCCATGCATTTAAAGCATCTTTAAATAGGTTTTCTAAAGCTACTGCAGCTATGATACAGATGTTCGATAACGGTGTAATATATATTGCTCCAAACTTAAAAGTTAACGAATATATTATTGAGGGTCGTGAGGACGAGTTGGTTGAAAAGATTGCCGATGTAATTGATACAGATCCAACAATAACTGTTCGTGTTCCTGAAGATTTTGAACCTGTTTTTCTAACAGAGTTAAAGCGTGATTATGAAATTGTAGAAGCCTTAAACAAAAGATGGGCTAAAGTGACAGAAGACCCAAAATTGGATGAGTTCAAAAAAAGGCTTGAAGAGGAGTTACTAAACAAAGAGATTAACCCACAGCAAAAATTAGTGGTTTTTTCAGAGTCAAAAGAAACAACCTCATATATTACAAATGCTTTAAAGAAGGACGGAAGAACAGATGTTTTAGAAGTGCATGCAGGTAATAGAGATAAGTTAAAAGAGACTATAAAGCTAAATTTTGATGCTAACATTCCGCGGGGAGAGTATCTTTCAGACTACAAAATAATAATTTGTACAGAGGTATTAGCCGAAGGTGTCAATCTACATAGATCTAATGTAATCGTAAACTACGATACGCCTTGGAATTCTACCAAACTAATGCAACGTATTGGTAGGGTAAACAGAATTGGTTCAGTGGCACCACACATTCATATTTTTAATTTCTATCCAACAGCGAAGGTAAATAGCGATATCGAATTAGAAAAGAAGGCGATTATGAAGCTACAAGCCTTCCATTCTGCTTTGGGTGAAGACAGTGAAATTTATTCACCAGATGAAGAAATTCAATCCTTTGGGCTTTTTGAAAAAGATGTTGATGAAGAAAAAGATGAACGTTTAGCATACCTAATGGAACTGCGAAAGTTTAAAGAGGAAAACCCTGAAGAGTTTAGACGCATCAGAAACTTACCATTAAAAGCCAGAGTTGGTCGCAAAGACCGAACAAAAAAGAATAGTACCATTTGTTTTATAAGAAACCACAGAAGAGATGCTTTTTATTGGGTAAAGGATAACGATGAGTTAGAAGAAATGGGTTTCATTGAAGTTGCTAAAGAGTTTAGAGCAGACCCACCAGAACAGGGTATCGATTTACATGAAAAGCACCATGAGCAAGTGGGCTTAGCTATAAATGACTTTGATGAAAAATTAAAAGAGGAAATGGCTAAAGGACAGGTGGTAGATACCACCCAAGGGCCTAACGAAAAAAGAGCGCTTTCATATTTAGACGGATTTTTGAGCTTTCCGTTTATTGATGTAACTGAAAAAGAATTAATTAAAGCAGCTAAACAGGCTGTAAAAATTGCTAAATTTCAAAAGTTGCAACGAGAAATAAATGCGTTAAAACGCAATGCGAAAAAGGATAAAATAAAACCTGTAGATTTGTTAGATGCCCTTATTAGAATTATCAACAAATACCCAATAGATATCAACGAATCTAACGCTGCATCACCAATAGTTACCGTGAAATCATTTGAGAAAATGAAACCAGAAATCATCATATCAGAATCGTATTCACACAAAAATTAATATGGATAAAAAAGACCTTCAAAGACTTCTAAATCAGCCGTACAAACAGGAGAATTGGAAACAAATTGTACAATTTGTGTTTCCTAATGTATCCATTCTTTCAACACCCAAAGATTTCCCAATTAATAACGAAAAAATAAAAAAGTTTCGACAAATAGGAAGTGTTCGATTAAATGATGGTAAAAACCTTGCCTTGTTTGAGTTATTATTGGCAGATACTGTAAACATACAGCGTAACCGTGTCGAATTAAACAATGAGATATCAAAGTACATAGATCAAGAACAAATACATGGTGTGCTTTCTGTCTTTGAACAAGGAACTGATGATTATCGTTTTACTTTTTCTGCAAGAAGTACTGAATTTGATGAAGAAGAAAGTGATTTTGTACAGAAGAAAACAGATACAAAACGATATACCTATGTTTTAGGTAAAAATGAAAGCTGTAAAACACCTGCAGACCGTTTTTATAAATTAAGTGAGAATAAGGCTGACGTAGATATTAACGCCATTCAACATGCCTTTTCTGTGGAGCAATTGTCAAAAGAGTTTTTTGACAAATACAAGAAACAGTTTGATAAATTCTGGAAATATATTGCTTCTAAAGATGACCTGAAAAATGTCTTTCACGCCAACGACCAAGAAAAGCAAGAAATTAAAATTAGGGATTTCACCAAAAAACTTCTTGGGCGTATTGTATTTCTTCATTTTTTACAAAAAAAAGGCTGGTTGGGTTGTCCAGAACAGGAGTTATGGGGATCTGGTGATAAAAAATTCATGCAAAACCTTTTCAAAGATTTTACTAATAAAGAACAGTTTCATAGTAAGTGTTTGGTAGAATTATTTTACAATACACTCAACGCCAAAAGAGACGAGCAACTATTTAGTTGTGAAGGACTGGGGGAAGCATTAAACAATACAAAAGTACCCTATTTAAATGGTGGTTTGTTTGATTCTGACAAACTGGAATCTACAAAAATTGACTTTCCAGAAAGTTACTTTGAAGACTTGTTTGATTTCTTTGGGCAATACAACTTTACCATTGATGAGAACGACCCTAACGACCACGAAGTAGGGATTGACCCAGAAATGTTAGGTCATATTTTTGAAAACTTACTGGAAGATAATAAAGACAAAGGTGCGTTTTATACCCCCAAGGTTATTGTGCAGTACATGTGCCAAGAGAGCATTATTGAATATTTAGCGACCAAGCTAGAGGCGGAAACCTCAGGAGAAGTAAAACAAGCCATTGAAAATTTAATAAGAAACCGATTGGCAGAAGATATCTCCGATATAGATTTGGTAGAGCCAATCGCACAGGCGCTATATGATGTTAAAATCTGTGATCCAGCTATTGGTTCTGGCGCCTTCCCAATGGGTATTTTAAATGTGATTTACCAAGTTATAGAAGCTTTATTTTATTTACAACCCGACTCTGTTGCCAGGGTGTGGAACATTAGTGATACAGAATGGCAACCGCACCTAGTAAAAAAGAACATTATACAGCACAGCATCTATGGTGTAGATATAGAAAGTGGAGCTGTAGATATTGCTCGTTTACGTTTTTGGTTAGCATTGGTAGTAGATGAGGTAGAACCCTTGCCATTGCCAAATCTAGATTATAAAATAATGCAAGGTAATAGCTTGCTAGAGAGTTTTGAAGGCATTGACTTAAGTCAAATAAGCGATGCATCTGCTTACGAGGCTGTATATGAGAGCGAGCAAATAGATATGTTCAGTGGCGATGCTAAAAAGAAAGTAACGATGTCTTTAAATTTTGAAGATGTTAAAACTTTAATGGATGAATATTTTAATGCCAATGATCCTGAAACCAAAAAAGATTTACACAAACGGATTGATGACCAAGTACTAAACCATATTCACTTTACCTTATCTCAACATAAAAAAGAACTTAAAAAGAAAGCAAACAAGCTCGAAAAAAAAGTAAGCCTCGATGAAGCAGCAGCTCGCACTTGGGAGCAAAAAGAAAAGATTAGAACGAGTAGTAAATCAGCTAAAGAACTAACTAAACTGAATACTGCGTTATCAGAATATGATAAAAAGGAGCATAAACTAGCTCAATTAACTCAATCAAATGAACGCCCATTCTTTTTATGGCATTTATTTTTTCAAGAAATATTTGAAAATGGTGGTTTTGATATTGTTATTGCAAACCCACCTTATGTTGAATTTAAAAACCTAAATAAATCCTTTAAAAACGAAATTGAACCATTATATGAGACGCTTACAGGTAAATATGACTTGTATATAGCGTTCATTCAATTGTATGTATCAATCCTTAAAGAAAATGGAGTAACTGTGTCCATTCACCCAACAAGATTCATGCAACGTGATTATGGAGTTGAAATTAGAAAGTATTTATCTGCAAAAACTGAATTAGTTTCAATTTTGGATTTTGTGGATAAAAAAATATTCGAAAATGCTTTAGCTTATACAGGGATTTTTATTAATAAAAAAAAACAGTCTCTAAATAAATCTTTTAATTATCGGAGAGCCAAAACGAATAAAATAATTAAAAGTATTAATGAATTGTCAAACGATGATATCTTTCAGTCTATTGATGTTTCAAACTTTGAATTAAAAGAGACTTTATGGGTTTTTCACAATGACAATGTTAATCGAATTTTCAAAAAAATGATTTCAATATCAAAACCATTAGTTGAATATTTGAATGGGATATATCAAGGTATAGCTACAGGAAAAGATTCCGTATTTATAGTATCAAAAGATGAGATAGTCAAAAGCAATCTAGAAACCCAATTTTTAAAACCCTTTTTAAAAGGCAAGGATATTGCTCCATACAAAATTAATTTCAAAGAGAAATTTCTCATATATCCCTATGATTCAAATGGGAAAGTCATTCCGTCAGAAATATTAAAACTTAAAGCAAAAAATATATATAATTATTTATTATCGAAAAAGTCAGAATTAACTGGAAGAGGATATTTTGACAAATCAAATAAACTATGGTTTGAATTATGGAATCAAAGAAATCCAGATAGGTTTGAGCAACTTAAGATTATAACATTAGATAATGCGAAAAGAAATAGCTTTGCCCTTGATGAGAATTTTTTCTTTGGCTCTACTACTGTCTACAACCTAATAAAAGAAGGTGCTGACATAAGCTTTTATTTAGAATTAATTCTAATTTTAAATTCTAAGCTATTAAATTTTTACCATTCAAAAAACACTATACCTCAAGCTGGAGGATACTTAAGATATCAAGCTATTTTTATTAATAATCTACCAATTAAAATGGGCCTTTCTCAAAAACTTATTGATGATTTTTTTAAGGATAGAAATCTAATCTCTTCATCATTTTTTTTAAGAAAGGTGGATAAAGAAGTTTATAAATTATATGGTATTAGCACCGATGAAATCAACTTAATTGAAGAGTTGTAAGCGCATAACATGATGCTAATGAATAAGCTAAAAAAAATCTCTGGTTATGAAGTTTGATAAAGTTGAAATAGAACATATAAATCTTACCATTAAAGATTTCAAGGATAAAGGGTTCCCAGATGTTTTCAAGGCATCTGCCTATTTTGATATTGAGGTAGAGGGTGTATTGTATCCACCTAAGCTTATTATGGCATATGCTAATTATCATGCCATAGAAGAGAAGCATTTGAAGGTCTAGGAATATCCTTATTGGTAAAACACAAAATATAAGTTCAAATACAGAACTTTACAATTAGAAGTTATGAAAAAAGACATATTAGGTATTGCCATTGACACTGAACCTCACAAAATTGCCAGAGAGCTAGTAAATTATATGCTTAATATGAAGGTTTCCTTGACAATTGACCAATTAACTCAAGAACTTTCTCTTACCAATACTACTAAAAATTTAAAAACAAGAATTAAAAGGTGCCTTACAAATACGCCAGAGATTGTTAATGAAAGATCATCTGAACAATCAAGAATATTTTCAATTCCGTTAAACTATAAAAATATAGAGGTTTTTCAAGAAGGAGATAAGTTTTTATTAAAACTCTCAAGTGGAGATTCACCTGTAATAAGAAAAACAAATTACACTAATGATGACTTATTAGAGTTCGTACAAAATCAAAAAGAGAAAAATAACCAACTGACAAATAAAGAATTATATAAGCTAAAAGAAGATTTCCTAAAAGAGTGGCCAATCGATAGGTTGAAATCCATGACTATTGAAGAGTATACCAATTTAGATAAAACTTCATTTTGCTATTCATTGGAATCTAAAACAACTGCCATAGGTAGTATATGGGGCGGTTCATCATATAAGTTTGGTGTTTTTAAAAGAAGAGATACCGAATCGGAAAATCATGATGGTGAAAAAACAATGTCAGATGGAGATTATGGCTGGTATGGTAAATACGGTTCAACTAGAGAGGAGGCTTTTAGTAAAGTTAAAGAAACTATTATTGAAATTGCTACGCTTAGTCAAAACAATACATTAGATCCCATTGAAGATATTGACTTTGGATTTAGTACTAAATGGAAAATAGCATTTTTATACAGTGATTACCATTTAATAAATATATTTAATATTAAGGCGTTAAAAACATGCGCTAATTATTTAGGCTACGAAAGTGAAGACTCGACTTATTTAGCCTTAAATAAATATATTCTGTCTCAAAAAGGAAATGAAGATTACTATGATTTTTCAATTAGAATTTGGGCAGTCTTTGATAACAAAAACTCAAATGCAGAAGCCTATGAAAAATGGTTAAAATCAAAGAATAAAAAAAATAGCGGAAAGGTAAATTCTTATATGAGAGCTTTAGATTTGCTTACCAACCATTTTAAAATTGATATTTATAATGAGGATGATATTGATGTTTTAGAAGATTTGTATTCAGATTTAAACTTACATCAAAAAGAAATTAATGGTAAATATTATTTTGAAAAGGCGAAATCTTATGGGGCAGGTGGTTTTTATTCAGCAGCAGTAGGATCGTATATGGAGTTTGTAAAAGAACAAGCCAATACTATAGAAATACTTGGGGATGAAGATCAATTAGTCAATCTTTTAATTGAAATAGGATACAAAGACGCCATTTCGTTTTATAATATCATGGAGGGTATTCTAAATAAGCTTTCTATCGTTACTGGCGATAATCGCATCTGTTATAATTTGCCTAAAAATAAATTATTAGGATTAACAATTGGCCAAAAATACTGTGTAATAATTGAACATAAACGTAAAAAAAACAGTTACAGTTATTTCGATACACTAAACAATGACAAAAATTGGCTTAAAGAAGCTAAGGATATTGAAGAAATACATAACGAGTTCGAAACAATAATTCAAAGCGCAAAAAATGAACTTATTAAAACGGATAAGTCAGGTTACGGCAAGCACAGTTCAATCTCATTAGAAAAATCATTATTTGATTCAACATATAAAAATAATATTTTTCAAAAAGCATTTAATACAGATTCAAAATCAAAAGCAATGAAATCAGACTTAAATCAAATATTTTTTGGACCTCCAGGTACTGGAAAAACATATCATACGATTAACGAAGCTATAAAAATAGCAGACCCAGTATTTTATGAGACCCATAAAGACGATAGAGACCAATTAATGGCCCGTTTTAAGTTATTATCACTTAATAATGATAATGAATCTGTCGGTCAAATAGGTTTCACCACATTCCACCAATCTTTTAGTTACGAGGATTTTATTGAAGGAATTAAACCAAATGAACCCAAAGATGGTGATGAGTTCTTGAAATATGAAATTCAAGAGGGCGTATTTAAAAAGATATGTCGTTTGGCTGATGATAGTTTAAATGCTGTTGCTTTAGATACAGAGTCTTTAATTTCACTTTCCACAGAAGAGTATGAAAAAGCTCATTTTTATAAAATGTCACTAGGCAATACACAGGATGAAAGTGATAATGAAATTTACGAGTATTGTATTGAAAATAATTGCATCTCAATAGGTTTCGGTAATCAACTTGATTTTACAGGTAAAGATGAAAAGGAATTAAGGTCTTTTGGGAATGATAATGATTTAGGCTCATTTGATATTCAAGCAATGAATCTCTTTAGTAATTACTTGAAAATAGGAAATTACGTAGTGATATCTTACGGTAATAAATATGTGAGAGCAGTCGGTAAAGTAACTGGTAATTATGAATACAGAGAAGATTCTGAATTACCAAACAATCTTCACTACAAACACTTTAGGAGTGTAGAATGGATTTTTACTGATGAGAAAATTTCAGCTAATGAAATTTACAATAAAAATTTATCTATGCAAACCATTTACAAGCTTGATAAAAAATATATAAAACAAGAGTTTTTTGTAAAAGAGAAAAAAATTGATACGCATAGATTACCTAAGAATCCAAAAAACTTTGTTTTAATTGTGGATGAGATAAACAGAGGGAATGTATCCTCAATATTTGGAGAACTAATTACCTTGATTGAGAAAGACAAACGTGCTGGTGCTGGCGAAGAACTAAGCGTTACACTTCCGTATTCAAAAGAAACGTTTTCTGTACCTCAAAATGTTTATATCATCGGAACTATGAATACAGCTGACAGAAGTATTGAGGCTTTAGACACTGCTCTTAGAAGACGTTTTTCATTCAGAGAAATGCCTCCAAAGCATAATCTTATTGGGTCGGTTGGTAGTTTAAAAAGCACCTATGGAAAATTAGATGATATTGATGTAGTTAAGATTTTAGAAACCATAAATAATCGAATAGAAAAACTAATTGATAAAGACCATAAAATTGGGCATTCCTACTTTTTAAATATTTCAAGTAAACAAGACTTAAAAGACACATTTAGGGATAAGGTTATTCCATTATTGGAAGAATATTTCTTTGGTGATTTTGGTAAAATAAGTTTGGTGTTAGGAAGTAGTTTTATTTCAAAAGAGAGTAAGGCAGATGTTTCATTTGCAACTTCAAATGACTATGACCCCTCAATTGCAAACGATTTATTAGAAAGATTTGTTTATGAGATAACTAATGAGAGTGGTTGGGATTTCAAAGCCATTTACGAATAAATAGATATGGCAAGAGTAATACAGGTTTTTGAGTTTGAAAAATTAACCCTCCACAAAGATTCGAGGGGTCGTTATTTACAGCAACGTGAACTCGAAAAACTGTATGAATTTAATGATACAAACAACAATAATTATTTCACAGGTATTCGAGATGGTGTTCGATTTAAAAATTATGTTGGAGTCATCCAGCTAGGGGGCTTAACCATTGAGATTTTACCTAAAACTGACAATACTGTTGCTGAGGATTCTGATTTTGAAACCTGGCATGGGGCATTATTAAATATGCTCAAAGTGTGTAAGCATATAAATGTTAATTCAGTTTCTGAAGCCAATTTAAAACGGAAACACAACTCCCTATTAGATCTTTATTTCGAGATGTATTTAGAGGAGGTTCAACACCTTTTAAGAGTCGGATTAATTAAACAATATAGACGTGATTCGTCAAACGTACTGGCTTTAAAAGGTCGATTAGATTTTAATAAAAATATCCAACAAAATTTAATACATCAGGAAAGATTCTATACTGAACATCAAGTCTATGATTTCGAAAATATAGTCAATCAAATTATCTTGAAAGGTTTGACGATACTTAGTGACTTAACCTATAATTCAGAACTAAAAGATAAGATAGCTAGACTGAAATTGAGCTTCCCAGAAATAAAAGAAATCCCCATTCAAAAATATCATTTTGATAAGGTAGAGCATAATAGAAAAACGGTTGCCTATACTCGTGCATTACAGATTGCAAAAATGATAATTTTAAATTACTCACCAGATATAAGATCAGGACAAGAAAACATGTTGACTTTATTGTTTGATATGAATAAGCTTTGGGAGGAGTACATATATAGAATGTTAATTCGAACTAAAAGAGATGATATTCAAGTTAGTTTCCAAAACAAACAGAAATTTTGGGAGGGTAGAACTATTCGTCCAGACTTAGTAATAACAAAAAAACAGAATGGTGAGACAGATACGTATGTGATTGATACTAAATGGAAAGTTTTGGACATTAAAAAACCTAAACCAAGCGATGATGATCTAAAGCAGATGTATGCTTATAATCTCTATTGGAATGCCAATAAAAGTATGCTGTTGTATCCAAGTTCAAGACCAATAGAAGAGCGCTTTGGTAATTATTGGAAGGGTAGAGAAATAGATGAGTTAAATCAATGTAAAATTGGCTTTGCAGATATTCTCGACGAAAATTTACAATTAAACTTTGATGTTGGGAATCAAATATTATCTAAACTCTTTTAAAGGCAAAGAGTAGGCTCTCAAAATCAACATTCATTAGAGGCCTTCAGTGTGAAAAACCCAAACTATTTCGGGTATTATTTTTATACTTTGTTGTACCGCGTTTTTTTAATAATTATCATACAATTTAAAATAAATACTAATCGTATTTTTAATTCTAGAAAGAATTAATAGAAAAATATAAGTAAGAAATCAGCTATTTGACATCTTTGTATTGAGCTTAACCAATAGTTCTTTTAAAAATTTTTATAAAATAATATCCTAGGCCAAGAGATAAAGGGTTACCCCTGCACGAAGTTTTACAACACTAAACAAAACACAGGCAAAACAGAATGCTTCATCTCTTGTATACATAGTGTTAACAAGGTTTTTTAGTAGGTAACAAGTATGTTAGGGGTATTTCTGAGATTCAGATGCAAAGAACTTTAGGGTTATAACCTATCTCACACGGAACACCTCTAAAAAGGAAACCGATCTTAAAAAGTATATGGGGGTATTGGAAAAGTAAAATATACTGAGGTTTTTGGCGTTTTTTCTAGAATTCTCTAAGTTCTGGGTGTTCAAGTGAAATATAGTATATTGTTGGAGTGCAATATAGCTATTGCATCTGAGGAGTGGTCGTTGAAAATCAAGAGGTATTTTTGTTTTGTTGACTAATGGTTGACTAAAAAAAACCTCAACAAATTGATTAACAATGAGTTGAGGTGTTATTTAGTGGAGACGCCGAGAATCGAACTCGGGTCCAAACAAGCAGCCAAGAAGCTTTCTACATATATAGTTCTTTCTTAATTTTCGATTAAAAGCTGATTAAGAACAATCCACTTTAAACTTAACTTCTTTAGTTTCAAAAACCCGTCAAAGTACCAGGTTTCCTATATTTACTTTTACGATATCCAAAAGTGAAACGCCGTAAATCAAGGCTGTTCGTGGACATAAAGCTTGCACACCT
>ENA-OQVM01002541-OQVM01002541.1-marine-metagenome-genome-assembly--contig:-NODE-2541-length-21116-cov-101.175008_pt1 | contig 21116 bp, 24 predicted proteins | sample MGYA00237776_ERZ505498 | MGnify/ENA primary metagenome ERZ505498 (study PRJEB26159, sample SAMN06265151) | marine metagenome | isolation source: Helgoland LTER site | place: Germany:Helgoland, sampling... | reverse complement strand
TTGAGCCGATGGAGGGACTCGAACCCACGACCTGCTGATTACAAATCAGCTGCTCTAGCCAGCTGAGCTACATCGGCGTTTTTCTCAATGCGATTAGGCATTAAAAAAGCCCGCTATTTCTAACGGACTGCAAATGTATATATATTTTTCTTGTTTCAAAACATTTTTTGTAAATTTATTATGAAAATTGACGTAATTTTTCTTTTCGCTTTTTTAACTGTCTTTCTAACGAATGTACAGCGGCATCTAATCCTTCTTCAAAAGTCTTAGAAACCTTCTTTACAACGATCGTATCCCCAGGGATTGATAACTGTACTTCAAATATTTTGTTTTCTTTTTCTGAAGTGTTTTCTACCTTCAAATAAACATTTGATTTGATGATTTTATCAAAAAATAAATCTAATTTGTCCATTCGCTTCTGAATAAAGTCAATTAATTTTTGATCGGCATTAAAATTCACGGATTGTGTGTGTACTTTCATAGTGTTGTTTTAATGGTTAAACTTAATAACTAGGATAAGGTCCTAGGGTGTGATTTTTCGTATACTTTTTTGAGTTCGGCTACACTATTATGAGTATAGACTTGCGTCGCTGCTAAACTCGAATGTCCTAATAACTCTTTAACTGCATTTAAATCTGCGCCATTGTTTAATAAATGAGTCGCAAAAGAATGCCTGAGGATATGCGGACTCTTTTTTACTTTAGATGAAACACTAGCAAAATAATTAGTAATTACTCTATAGACAAGCATTTCATATATTTTAGTCCCTTTTTTGGTTAGAAATAATACAGAGCTGTCTTTGATCGTTTCTAGTTTAGATCGCTCCGTATAATAGGCTTCAAAAGTTCTTAGGACTGTTGGTAATAACGGAATGAAGCGTTCTTTATTTCTCTTGCCTAATACTTTTATCAGTCCTTGTGAAACATCAACATCCTGAAGCTGGAGCTGTACAAGCTCGATTCGACGGATTCCTGTAGAATAAAAAAGCTCTACGATTAGTTTATCACGCAACCCTTCAAAGGTAGCTGTATGAATACTGTCTAAGACGGTATTCACTTCCACTTCAGAAAAAGGAATTTGAATTTTTTTACTCACCTTAAGGGCTTTATGCTTTGCTAAAGGATTGGATTCGATAGATTGAATCTTTAATAAAAACTTATAATAGCTATTTAAGGACGATATCTTTCGGTTGATGGTTCGATTGGTGATTTGACTATCTACAAGTTGAACAATCCAACTCCGAATCTGTGAATAGTTTGCTGTTGAGACTTCTGAAGTTGAAAATCCTTCCATAAGAAAGGACTGAAACGAGTCAATATCTTTCTGGTAGGCCACAACTGTATGTTGAGAATATTTTTTCTCTAACAGTAAATAATCTATGAATTTCTGAACAAGCATTCAATTCTGTATTATCTTTCTAAATATACATTAATTATTGAAATATTCCCAGTAAAAATCAAAAATTTATACTGGAAATATAATACAATTACAAAGGGAATTTATGCTTTTGTTTTCCCTATTACAACAGCGATGACACCACCCATAATCGCTGCCGATACGGCATCTATTGCAATTAAGATTAAAAAATTAGAATCAATACTCTCTTTAGTGGCATACATGAAAAAGTTCATACTTAACGACCACAGAAGTCCAATTAAAAAACCAGCCTTGACTCCAGAACTAAAAGTACTGATCTGTGCCCAACGGTTAAAAACTAATGCAAAAGTAAACGCATAAAACAAGCATCCTAGAAAAATGAAGAGCATACATTCTTCGTCATTTTGGGGATAAACATCTGTAAAAAGGGTGCCATAGAAAAGCCAACCCAGAAGGAAACAAACAATGGTGCCAGCGATACCTGACAATAAAAAAGATTTTGTATTCATAATATATAAGATTTGGTTATAACCAAATTTAATAAAAAATATGAATTATCAAAGTTTTTTAACATTTCAAGAAGAATCTGAAAACTATTTAAAAAAAAAGCACCTTATAAATAAGGTGCTTTGTCGTTTTATCAATTTAGAAAATTATAAATTCTCTGCGTCTCTTAATCCTTGAATGTATTGAGCTTTTTGAATTTGTGCTCTACGTTTCACAGATGGCTTTATAAACTGCTTGCGCGTTTGTAAAGATCGCTTTGTTCCCGTTTTGTCAAACTTTCGCTTGAAACGTTTTAGCGCTCTGTCTATATTCTCTCCTTCTTTTATTGGTATTATTAACATAGTCTTTTAACCTCCCCTCTTTTAGATTTCGTGTGCAAATATAAACTTAATTATTGTTCTGCAATAGTTATTTTAAAATATTTCTTGAGATGACTACTTTTTGTATTTCAGTGGTACCTTCACCGATTGTACACAACTTAGAATCTCTATAAAATTTTTCTACCGGATAGTCTTTCGTATAACCATATCCACCATGGATTTGAACGGCGTCATTCGCGATTTTAACACAAGATTCACTGGCAAACATTTTGGCCATAGCACCCAAAGTTGTAACCTTGTTTCCATTATTTTTTAAAAAAGCCGCTTTGTGAAGTAATAATTCTGAGGCTTCAATTTCTGTAGCCATATCTGCTAACTTAAACGATATTCCTTGAAAACTTGAAATTGGCTTTCCGAACTGCACGCGCTCTTTGGAGTATTTTAAGGAGGCTTCATAAGCCCCTTTTGAAATCCCTAACGATAATGCTCCAATTGAAATTCGACCTCCATCTAAAACTTTTAATGATTGGATAAACCCCTCCCCTTCTTCGCCTAATAAATTATCTTTGTGAATACGGCAGTTATCAAATACAAGCTCAGCCGTTTCACTGGCGCGCATTCCTAATTTGTCTTCTTTTTTCCCAGATGAAAATCCTGGTGTGCCTTTTTCAATTACAAAAGCCGACATCCCATGAGAGTTTCCTTTTTCTCCTGTTCGTGCAATAACCACAGCAATATCACCACTGCGACCATGCGTTATAAAGTTTTTAGATCCATTGAGAATGTAATGATCTCCGTCTTTAATAGCCGTGGTATTCATACCTCCGGCATCACTTCCTGTATTGTGTTCTGTTAAACCCCATGCTCCAATCCATTGGCCTGATGCTAATTTGGGTAACCATCTTTGTTTTTGAGATTCATTTCCAAAATAATAAATATGACCCGTACACAGTGAATTATGTGCTGCTATAGAGAGTCCAATTGAGGGATCAACTTTAGAAATTTCTTCAATAATTGCTATATATTCGTGATATCCAAATCCGGATCCACCATATTTTTCTGGAACAAAAACACCCATAAAACCCATCTCACCAGCTTTGTGAAGTACATCGGCAGGGAAATGCTGAGATTCATCCCATTCCATAATGTGGGGTTTAATGTATTGTTCCGCAAATTCTCTCGCTGCAACGGCTATTAATTGTTGCTCTTCTGAATAATTAAAATCCATATAATTCAATTGATTGACAAATATAATTTAATAATCTCTAATTTTTCAATTGGAAATCCTTTAACTTTTGTTAATTCCTCAATACCACTGTAACCTTCCTTTAACATTCGCTGTTCGATAATTTCATAAGCCAATTCATAGTCGATGTGTTGAATGCTCACCAACTGATCTACTGTCGCTACATTCAAGTTTAATTTTTTGATGTGTCTTGGCGTTTTAACAGTGAATTTTTTTAGAATATTTTCGATTACTTCTGGAGTTAATCCACGTACATCTTGCAATTGTATCTCCGAGATAAAACCACCCTCAAATGAATCTCTGAATCTAATGATACGCTCCGAATAAAAAGCACCAATTCCGTTTACCTTTTGAAGCTGCTCTGCAGTCGCCTTGTTTAAATCTATTTTTTGTTCAAACGACTTAATCGTGTTATACGATTTTGAAGTCGTTTTTTGAGTAGATTTTGTTACCCATTCCGGAAATTTAAAATAGGGCGCAATTGTACTGAGTAATGAATCGGATACTTTGGTAATCTGCTGAAACTCTTTCTCAGAATTTACCCATTTATTTTGAGCACGATATTGATGCAGTCGATTGATCTCAGGGGCACTCATCCCAAGTGTATAGCCTTTATAATCGGTTATATAATTTGGGTTAAATGGATATATTTTTGGAGTTGATTTATCTAGTTTATGGACGATTAAGCTATCCATCTCATTTTGAAATTTCAAATAAGTTTCAGGTTCAATTTTGTGTGATTCGGAAGGAGATGACTTCCTTAAAACCAGCATCAATTCTAAAGAAATGATTATTAGGGTCAATAGGACAACCGCCAATCGTTGTTGGCGTGAAAAGTAGGTGTAAAATTTCATTATAGGGCAACCATTCCTATTTTTTAATCGCTTTCAGATATCTAGTTAACTCTCTCTTTACAGCAGGAAATAAGAAGAATAATCCTATCATATTAGGGAATACCATTGCGAAAATCATCGCATCAGAGAAGTCCCAAATAGACTTCATACTCGCCGAAGCTCCTATGATCACAAAAGTTAAGAATAATAATTTATAAACTAAATCAGCTACTTTTCCTCTACCGAATAAATATTTCCAAGATTGTAGGCCATAATAGGACCAAGAAATCATGGTCGAAACCGCAAACAAAACTACTGCAATGGTTAAGAAAATATTTGAATAAGGAATGTATTGTGCAAACGCCATCGATGTTATCCCAGCACCTTCATAAGAAATACCATCGATCATTACAGAACCTTCTCCTCCATATTGAAATGCGCCACCGAAATTGAAAATGATAATTACCAAAGCTGTCATTGTACAAATAACAACCGTATCAATAAACGGCTCCAGTAAAGCGACTAAACCTTCGGAAGCTGAATATTTAGTTTTAACCGCAGAATGTGCAATAGACGCAGATCCTGCTCCGGCTTCGTTGGAGAAAGCTGCTCTTTTAAAACCAACCAACAAAACACCAATAAAACTACCAACTCCAATTGCTGTAGGCTCAAAAGCTTCTTTAAGGATTAACGAAATTGCATCATCAATCAGCGTGAAGTTACTTAGTATGATGTATAGACATGCGACGACATACATGACGGCCATAAAAGGCACTACTTTTTCCGTAACCTGTGCAATCCGTTTGATTCCTCCAATAATAATAATCCCAACTAAAACAGCTAAAACAACTCCGATCCAAAAACCAGCTGCGCTACTCTGTAAATTCATTAAATCTTTCAAAACAATAGTGGCCTGATTGGATTGAGCGGCATTACCACCTCCAAAAGAACCTCCAATACAAAAAATTGCAAAGAATACTGCAGCAATTTTTCCTAAAGTTGCAAACCCTTTTTCTTTTAAACCCTTACTTATATAATACATTGGACCACCATATACGGTTCCATCTTCACCAACATCTCTATATTGTACGCCTAAGGTACATTCTACAAACTTTGAAGACATCCCTAATAATCCACAAACAATCATCCAAAAAGTAGCCCCTGGTCCGCCCAAAGCAATCGCCAATGCAACCCCTGCTATATTACCATTTCCAACGGTTCCAGAAACGGCAGTTGCCAAAGCCTGAAAATGAGTCACCTCACCGTCCTGACTTTCATCTTTAATAGTATCCACAATATCGCCGTCAATAGCTAAGTCAGAATTTTGTGCACCATGCCCTTCATCTAGTTCATCGTATTTACCTCTAACAACATTAATGGCCGTTGGAAACCTTCTAATATTTACAAAACCAAAATAGATAGTGAAAAATAAGGCACTCCCAACTAAAAGAATTAAAACAAATGGTACCCCAATAATTTCAAAAAATATGACACTCGAAATAGCATCAGAAAAGGGTTTAAATGCTTCGTCAATTCGTTGATCGAGCCCTTTTTCTTGTGCAAAGGACATAAAAGGTAAAATCAAAGCAATTATAGTTTGAATGTATGTTTTCATAGATAAAAATTATGGTGGTGGTTAATTAGCGAACAATATGGTGAAAATAAATGAGTTAATAAAATTCAGTTGCTATTTTTAGATTAGACCTTGTAAGGATTATTTAATATCAATATTATACGTAGAATTCAAATTTTGAATTTGCTCAGGACGGCCTAAAACAATGACTTTAGAATTAGGGACTAACTTTTGATTGGCTTCCGGGTTGATGGTGTATTTCCCTAAGGCATCTTTATAACCAATGACATTACAGCCTGTTATTTTTCTTAGTTCTAAATCTTGAATGGTTTTAATCTGGGAAGTATCATACAATTTCTCAACAGCAATTTCCTCTATATTGATAGTTGAATCACCAACTATCGATAGATTATCAATAAACTCTAACAAATCAGGTACAACCACTAAAGACGCCATGTGATTCCCACCTATTTGATCGGGTAAAATTACATTATTAGCCCCCGCAAATTTAAGTTTACTCTCGGAGGACTGAAGCGAAGCTCGACTAATGATCCTCATAGAGGCATTCATTTGACGCGCCGACAACACCACAAACACATTGTCGGAGTCATCGGGTAAAGCAGATATTAGGCATTCTGCGCGTTCAATTCCTGCAGCATGAAGAACTTGGTCATCGTTGGCGTTTCCCCAAACAAAAAGAAATCCTTTACCTTCATGCTTATCAATGAGTTCTTTATTCGATTCAACCACTACAAAAGGGCGATTATGGGCGCGTAATTTTTTGGCTGATTGCTGTCCATTTCTTCCAAATCCACATATGATTATATGGTCAGAAAGTGCATCAATTTGTTTTTGCATCTTTTTATGTTTTAGTTCGGAAATATCATTTTTTGAAATTATATATTCTGTAATAATTTTAAGTGCATACCCTACAATAATGACACTAGTTAGTATCAAGAAAATTGTAAATATTTTTGCTTCTGGATCTAAGGGATGAACCTCACCAAATCCTACAGTAGTAATGGTGATAACAGTCATGTAAACCGCTTCAATCCATGTGTATTCGGGCATCAGTTTAAATCCAACAACTCCGGTAAGTAGCAAAAGAATCAATAGAATAATTGCTGTATTTATTTTTGATCTAAAGAGTTTTATAAATGGATTATCCATAGCTTAAATATCAAAAACGGAGGTTCTTTTAGTATATAACAAATCCTTTATGCGGATCCAAAATGCTAAAAATAAATAAAAGGCAAACCCAAATCCGAGAGTTACAAACGTCACGTAGATAAAAGACGTCCGAACCACTTTGGCACGCATTCCAAAACGGTCGGCAATACGCTGACACACGTAGAATCCATATTTTTGTAAATTAAAAAGACCTTTATAAAATAATTTCATACTGCAATTTATGAATTTCGATTCAATAGCGCACTACCAATTGCGCATTGAAGGCATTTATTTTTTGAACAATAGTTTTGTTTTAACTGGATCAACGCTTGAGAATCCAAAGCTGTTTTTCCAAACGCATACAACGAATTAAATTTATCAACGATACTATTATGTTCCATCGGGATTTTCTGCATAATAGCCACTACATCCTCTTGGGTCGCGTGTCTGTTGAATTTATTAAAAGCAAACTTAATAGGCACAATCGTATTGATGATCAATAGATTAATAAATGACTTTGTGAGTTTTTTTGGTGCGAATTTTGAAGTTTTTTGAAAGGTGTAATGTGTCTCCCAAAACGTTGAAGTACCACCTTCAAAAATAGCATGTAACTCCTCTAAAGAACGTGCTTCCATTAGTTTTGAAAATAAATTTGTTTGTTGACTATAAAGGGTTGCCAATTGCGCCAATCGTATGGTTGGAAAATTAGGAGGGCGTAATCGAAAAAACTGCACTGGCAATACGCCTACATTTGTTAATGAGAATTTATTTTTTAAAAATTTATAGTTTTCTATTAGATCGGATATATAAATGTCTTGTGCATCCGTTTCAAGAAGTCCAGACTGCCCAAAAAATAGCGTTTCTAATTGAAAAATATCATGTTGTGATTTTCGAATGACTGAAAATTCGATTGATTTAGCGATGCTTGAAAACGCATCCCCATTGACTTTGAGTCCGAAATTTTTAGCAATTTGCCAAAACAACACCGCCTCCCAATCATGCTTAGATTCCACAAGTTGTATTTCAATCGCTTTATATTTTGTTTCCAAACGCTCTAAATACAAACGCTCTAACCAATGACTCATTGTGAAAGAATCGACCTCCGAAATAATTGGTTCGCAGGGGATCCAGTCATTTTTTTGATTTATTAAAGTGGTGTAATTAGTGACGGTATGTGGAAGGACATAGTTTTTGAGTTCTAAGGTTGGAATTGGCGTATTGTCCTTTCTATATATTTCCATATTGTGTTCCCAAACAACATGTAAAATGACACTATCATAGGCCGTATCCGTTTCGTGATGGTGCACATACCAATCGGATGACTTCACATGAATTTCTACGTTACCAGCCCAGAATTGTGTGCCGATACGAAGTTGTGCATTAAAAAAATCGGGCCCAGAATTCGTGTTTGCTAAGCCAACCGCTTTAAGAATTATCGTTTCCTGAGCAGTGGTTTTCAACGATTTGAGGGTCATTTTTTTATGCTGCCAGACGTAATGTAGGAAGTCTTCTTGCATTCAACCAATATAAAAAATAGTTTTTAAGCTGCCAAATTATCCAAAAGGCATCTCACAAATCGCTATAAGAATCTATGCTTTTTGTATTTTAGAAAACTTCTGAAATCCTCATTTCAAGAATAGTTGCGAATTTGAGTACAAAGATTTACCGACCTGCTACTCCGCTACCGCACGAATTCTTTCGTGTATTATAATTTATTAACTATTATACTTTAAGGTACTAACATCATCAAATTAATACTTTTAAATTTTGATAATCATTAGCACTACAATAAACATGATTTTATGGAGTATGTAATTTATAATCATTTTTTATAAAAAAGCTAGATTCTTTTCTACCACCACACAAAAGGATTCGTGCGGCAGCGTGGGACTTCTGTCTGCAAATTGGTGTTTTGTTTTTTTTCATTAGTAGAGCACGAGATAATTAGTAGACTTAAAAAGAAAAGAGTAAGCTTCATAATTCTGTTTTTTGGGTTTTGTTATATGCTATCTAAAGGTCTCGGCTATGAGTAGTTGCGTGTGTTAGTACTTAATTTTGCAAGTACACGCCAAGGTGAAAATCCGATAGGATTTTCAGAAGTAGGCGAGAACTTGCAATTACTTATAGCCATTGTTGACAACTGGCTTTTTTAGTTAGTATTATTAAAGGTTAATCGGGTCTTTCAGAAATATAAACAACATCAACTTCTACATTATTTCCATATTTCACTATGATAGAACATAATACAGAAACACTTTCACCATTGTGGATAGCAGGTTTCATCACAGGCATTTTTCTAAGCACTCTTAAGATTTCTGCCTGAACGGTTACTTCTGAATCTCTCACTTTCATGCCAGTTAAATTTCCGTTTTCGTTGATTATAAAAAAAGCTTCTACCAGTTTTGGTTCTGAAAGATTTAAATCTTTAGATACACTCAAATTAAACTCTCGCTTAATAAATGTCGATACTTTATTATTAAAACATTCTCTTGTTACTTCTATTGAGAGTTCTTCACAGCCATTATACACTGGGGTAATTTCTACATCTTTTAATATCATACTATTGTCAGTAGTATAAGTTGCTAAACCGTCATCATGCGACACAATGCTACATAAACTTAATAAAGCCTGTTCCTCTACTTCTGTCATATTTCCTTGTGCCATCACTTGCTTCTGGACAGCATTTATTTTCGTTATTAAATCACCTTCTGTGTTTTTTAACGAGTTGGATTCTTCCTTACAAGAAAAGCATAATAGAACAATAAAAATGATTGAAACGACCATTAAATTTCGGAATTCAAATTTTGTTTTACGATTAAATTTGTATTTCATAAGGTTTGATTTTCTTTACTTGTTGCAACGTGTTTGTGTATGATTTCGTTGCGTGTTTAAGAACTAAAGTTAGCAAATAAATCACAGATAGAAAGTCCGCGAGGACTTTCGTTAATTGGCTTTTACCAGCAATTAATTTTATACGGTGTTGCCATTAGTACTTTCCACGATATTATTCAGATTATAATTTAATCAACGAATGTTTCTCGTATAATATTTTTGCATTTCTGTATTTCAGATTTTGATAAGCGATCAAACCTTTTTAATATTCTAGATTTGTCAATTGTTCGGATTTGGTCGATTGCAATCATTCCTTTTTTATCGTTATGCTTGACTTCGATTCTGGTCGGATATCTTTTCAAATTCGTTGTCATTGGCGCAACAACAATTGTCTTCAGAAACTTATTTATTTCATTTGGCGATATAATTACACAAGGACGAGTTTTTTTAATTTCGCTACCAATTGTCGGGTCAAGGTTTACCAGTACTATTGAATATTGTTTTAATTCCATTCCTCAAAGTTTTCATCTTCGAATACGTCATTAAAAAGTAATCTGTCGTCATTATTCTCACGCATTTTTTCAAAGGCTTTTCCCCAATCTTTTCTTGGACTATCAATAGGTTTTAGGATTATTTGTCCCTTTTCCAAAATCATTTCAACTTTGTCTTTTATATTGTACTTTTCCAAAATCGTCTTGCTTAAACGGAGACCTTTTGAATTTCCGATTTGTATAATTGCTGTTTCCATAATTCTATTTTGTAATTACAAAGTTACTACATTTTATTGAATTTGCAAAGTTTTTTTGTATTAATGGAAACGTTTATGTATGTGGAAAGTTGCGGTTTTGTGTGCGAGGAATTTCCGAAGGAAATTCAGACATAACAAAACAAGCAACGACCTTTATTTAAGCCAAACACCAGCAATTTTTTATATACTGCTCAAGTTTGTCTTTTAATAAATTAGACCCCTAATCAGAAAGAATAAAAGAGAGCATTAAGGTTACTATATACGTTGAAGCTTTAGACTTCGACAACATTGATAATCCGCTCTCTTTTCTACTAAAAATCACGTTCAGTTCTGTGAGACGTTGATCTCGATTTCAAGTTGTTGTGAGTTCAGTAGGTTATTCTTTCATAAATCAGATCTTATGAATAAATATAATGAAACTTTTGGAATCGACATTAGTAAAGATGTTTTTGATTGTTATGGCAGTGTTCAAGGTCATTTACAATTTACCAATAGAGAAACAGGGTTTAAGAAGTTTCAAGAACTACTCTCTAAAGATAGTTTGGTAGTGATGGAAGCTACCGGTTATTATCATTACAGATTTGCTCAGTTTCTGTATAAGAAAAAAGTGGCAGTTTCCGTAGTAAATCCTTTATCGGTAAAACGATTTATCCAGATGAAATTAGCCAAAGTAAAAACAGACAAGAGTGATTCAAAAGCCATTTGTGAGTATGAATTAACCCAAGACGTTCCTTTATATAATGCACTTACCGATACCCAAAGTGAATGTTTACAACTCTTTAGATTCATGGATAGTTTTTTAAAAAAGCGAACCGCCACAAAGAATAAAATACACGGAGAAGAAGTCTTGGGCGTTCCCTCCAATTGGGTCTATCGATCTTTAAAAAGAGATAAGAAACATTTAGACAAAGAACTCAAGGGTATAGAACAAAAGCTTCTTAGTTTGGTCAAACAAGACCAACAGCAACAATTAACCTTATTGCAAAGTATTCCAGGAATTGGACTTAAAACAGCGTTGTTTTTAATCGTCGTTACCGATGGATTTACCAAGTTTGAAACCGCCTCACAATTATGTAGTTATGTTGGCATTACGCCCACAATAAGAGAATCTGGAAGCAGTGTAAGAGGCAGAGCCAGAATCAGTAAAGTTGGAAACAGAAAGTTAAGAAACTTACTTTTCTTATGTTCATTTACGGCTTGCAAACACAATAAGGGTTGTAGCGATCTTTACCAAAGAATTACAACTAAAGGAAAGAGCAAGAAATTAGCCTTAATAGCCGTTTCTAATAAGCTGCTAAAACAGTGTTTTGCAATTGCAAAATCAGGTCATCCCTATGATCCAACTTTTGTATCGGTATTAGCGGTTAAGTAGTAAGTGAAATCTAAAATAATGAACCAAAAACGCTTAATTATAAAATTATGCCTAGAATACTAGTGTCTAAAATTTATTAAGAAAAGAGTTGTTTTTTAGCTCAGTTCTTTGTTAGGGTGCGTTATTTACCTCTCTGTTTTTCAATTTCAAGTAATTCAATTGCTTTTGCGAGTTCATTTTGAAGTTCATCATAACCAATTACTCGACCAATTCCAGAGAGTTCTAAGAAGTGATATCTTAATTGCTGGTACAAAGATTCCTTTATTTGATTTTTAATTTGAATCACTTCTTCCGTTTGATTCATTCCTTCAAGTTGCTTGTAGGTCTTTAATAATTCTGTATCCATAAGTTTTGTTTATAAAAAAGTCAATCCAATTTTTCTTCCTAATCCCTGCTCGAAAATTCGTATCAATGTAGAAAGTTGAATATTCCCCTTTGCATTTTCAAGTTTGGAGATATAACTTTTTTTCGTTCCTGTTTTTTCAGCCAACTGTTCTTGTGTCAATTTCGCTTCTTTTCGAGCTTCTTTGAGCATTTCACTCACGATAAACATTTGAGAGCTTTCCTCATATTTATTTCGGTTTTCAACTCCGATTTTCCCATGTTCAAGTTCAATTAACTCATCAAATGTCTTTATATTTTTATAATCTTTCATAATTCTATTTTTTATTACTGAGATATTCTTTCATTAATCGCTTTGCTTTCTCTAGTTCTGTCTTTGGTGTTTTCTGAGTTTTTTTATGAAATCCATTAAAAAGAACTATGAGTTTTCTATCATCAAAACAGCAGAATATCCGATAAATATTAGATTGCAGCTCTACTCGTATTTCGTACAATCCATTTGTGCCCGAAAGATGCTTTAAAAATTTTTTAGGAACTCGGTCAACTTGTTTTATTAATTCAAAAACGTATTGTATTTTACTTTTAACTTTTGAGTCCTGCTTTTGGTAGAAAACGATAAAGTGGTCTTCGTAAAATATTATTTTTCTAGTCACACTACAAAGTTATCTTAAAAGATAACATTCTCCAAACTTATTGGGAAGTTTTTTTAATGCACCCTAACGTCTCGGCTATGGTTAGTACAGGATTGAAAGGAGCCGACCTTTCGGTTAAGCACTTAGCCAAAGCTTTTTATTTTGTTTTATCTTTCCATTTTAAAGCCAAATCAAAAGATTTGGCGGACTTGGTTTAAAGCTCTAAACTTTGGGCTAAGCACTAAAACCTGTATTAACTATAGCCATTGTTGGCAGTAGTTTTCATTCTTTACTTTATGTTGTTCCAGTTTTTATTGGTGAAGATGAAAAATCTTCCGATTCAATTGGATTGTTATTCAATCTGGACAACATTGATATTTGACCTATATGTGTTAAAATATCTGACAAAGGACCTTGTAATAATCTTTTGGAATAATTTATATCTAATTCATTTTCAGAGAGTACTTTGTCTAAGTTTTTTATTTCTGAATTAAACCTTTCAATTTCTAATTCTAAATTAAGTTTATCTGGTTCTCCTTTTTGTATTCTTTCTTCTTGAATATATATTGTTGTTGAGCTTAAAACAAAGTACATATGATTGATGATTTCCTTTGGACTTCTGCTTTCCTTTCCTAATGTATAATCACCAAAATCAGTATTTCTATATTTTACTGATTTTTGAAATCTATAATCAATTGTAGCTAAAGTGTGTCTTAAATATTCGTTTTTCATATTTTCATCAAATTTATTTATTGTTTTTATAGATTAGGCTAAGGCAAACCCCATATATTCCAAATTGAAGAATTAAATAAAAACTTTCCATTAATGCAGACATAGGCGCATGGGATACCAGTAAGGTTACGACAATGTGGAATATGTTTAACGGCGCAACTGCCTTTAACCAAGACCTCAGCAGTTGGGATACCAGTTCGGTTAACGATATGGGGAATATGTTTTACGGAGCAACTGCCTTTAACCAAGACATCAGCAGTTGGGATACCAGTAAGGTTACGTCCATGGGGAGTATGTTTTCCCAAGCAACTGTCTTTAACCAAGACATCAGCGGCTGGGATACCAGTGCGGTTATCAGGATGCATTTTATGTTTTATGGTGCGACTGCCTTTGATCAAGACCTTAGTAACTGGGACATCGGTGCGGTTACCAACATGACAAATATGTTCACTGGAGTTACGCTTTTCACCGCAAACTATGACAGCATACTGGACAGTTGGAGCAAACAAGTAGTGCAATCAAATGTAACATTTAGCGGGGGGAACAGTAAATACTGTGATCTTGGAGAAGCGGGTAAAGCAATACTTGTGGGTAAAGGTTGGACCATTACAGACGGGGGCAAAGACACTTCCGGTAGTTGTGATGCATTTATCACGGTTTGGGAAACCACCACTGCTGGTGAGAGCATTACCATTCCTACTGCCACTGACGCAACCTATGACTATACTATAGACTGGGGCGATGGCAGTGCCGTAGAATCTGGGCAAACGGGCAATGCCACCCACAGCTATGCTACGGCAGGCGAATACGATGTAAGCATAACAGGAACTTTCCCACGTATTTATTTTAACAACACAGGCGACAAGACAAAAATCTTGGAGGTAAAACAATGGGGCTCTCAACCCTGGACGTCTATGGCTAGTGCGTTTTATGGCTGTAGAAATCTAAATATTACCGCTGCGGATGTGCCTGACCTAACTACCGTAAGTTCGATGGAATCTATGTTTAATGATACCAACCTTAGTATAGCCAACAACATAAACGACTGGGACGTAAGCAACGTTACCAACATGACTAGTATGTTTAGTTCCTCCAGTTTTGGTCAGGCAATTGGTAACTGGGATACCAGTAATGTTACGTCCATGGGGAGTATGTTTAACGACGCAACTGCGTTTAATCAAGACCTCAGCGGCTGGGATACCAGTGCTGTTACCAATATGGCCTATATGTTTGCTGGCGCAACTGTTTATAACCAAGACCTCAGCAGTTGGGATACCAGCAGCGTTACCAATATGAAATTTATGTTTTACGCAACTGCTTTTAACCAAGACATAGGCGCATGGGATACCAGTAATGTTACGACAATGTGGGGTATGTTTTACGCAGCTGTCTTTAACCAAGATCTAAGCAGCTGGGATACCAGTAATGTTACGACCATGAGGGCTATGTTTAACGGCGCAACTTCCTTTAACCAAGACCTCAGCAGTTGGGATACCAGTAAGGTTACGACAATGCGGAATATGTTTAACGGCGCAACTGCCTTTAACCAAGACCTCAGCAGTTGGAACACCAGTAGCGTTACCGATATGCAATGGATGTTTGCCTACGCAACTTCCTTTAACCAAAACATCAGCGGATGGGACACGAGTCGCGTCACCAATATGTTCAATTTGTTTTACGCCGCAACTGCCTTTGATCAAGACCTTAGTAACTGGGACATCGGTGCGGTTACCAACATGGCAGATATGTTCAACGGAATTACACTTTCCACCGCAAACTATGACAGCATGCTGGACAGTTGGAGTAAACAAGCAGTGCAATCTAATGTAACATTTAGCGGGGGAAACAGTAAATACTGTGATCTTGGAGAAGCAGGTAAAGCAATCCTTGCGGGCAAAGGTTGGACCATTACAGACGGAGGCAAGGACACCGAAACAATTTGCGGTGCTCTCGGCACTTCAGTATCGGCCTATAGTCCTTGGGCAATTTACCCTAACCCCGTAAAAAATCGGGTTTATGTATCGGGAGGCACAGTTCCAAAACGCATAGAGGTATTTGGCATAGACGGAAAAAAACTCCTAGACGAAAGTGACGTGGACAACGTTGGAGTTGATCAGTTAAACAACGGTCTGTATTTGGTAAAACTAAGTGCGCCAAATGGCAGTAGCCAAGTGTTTAAGGTTGTTAAAGAATAGCAACGAAGCAAGAATTTTTAAAGCTCAACACAACTGTTGGGCTTTTTTTATGCGTTTAATTGATGTAAAAACGAAAGTTTCTGTTACTAACTCTTCACAACTTTTTTTTGTTTTTTTTATTCTCATAATTTAAATCAAAACTATAATTAACTCCTTTATTTGCATTATCATTAGCTATTTGTAATTTAGTTTGATTAGATAAAAATGGCGCAATAAAACTTACAGTTTGCTTATATTTTTTTTTCTTACTATCGGTAAGATTATCTTCAGATGTACTTTCTAAATATAAGGTTAAATAATCAGTTAGTTTTTTTCCAAAGTTTAAATATGAATCAAAATCTCTATTATCATTTAATTTGTCATGATTAAATAATGTATTATTATTTCTTTCATCACTTGTTGAAGTAGAAGTCCTAGAAGATTCTAATCCAAAATTTATCCTGGTTGACTTACTTGTGTAGAAATCCAAATCTATTGTTTGAAAGAAATTTAAATTACTTGCATTATTATCTGGTAATCGTGAGTTTCCAATATTAAGTCTTGCATCATATTCTATGGCATACCAACTTCCACTATCAAAACTTAAATCTAGGTTTATACTATGTCTCGAATTGATAGTATTTAAAAAGTTATTATTAAAGAATAGTTCATTTTCCGTATAGCTATACGTATAAGATAAATTTGAGTTGAATGACCCTAAGAATCCTTTTGATAAATTTAAAGTCCACCCGTTTTATGATGATTTCACGATGCCGACATTTGATGGTCGTCATAATATTTTTAAAGGTGGTTCGTGGATTTCTTGTGGTAACGAAAGTCGCCGCAGTGCACGGTATGCGTTTAGAAAACATTTTTTCCAGCATGCGGGTTTCCGTTATGTGATTGCAGAGGAGCTAGAGAGAGGTGGTTACCGCTACCGCTCGTTTGCAAACGAGTGTGACGTGTACGACGAGGTTTCTAATCGACGCGAGCCTGACCGGTTCCTTTACGAGATGGTCGTACAAGACTCGGCGTCAGCTGTCTACTTTGATTATGAATGGGGAGTTTGCGGACGCCGACAAGCAGGACATGAAACAGCGCATGACGGCAGAGATGTACACCGACCGTGTTTGGGCATGTGTGAGCGATTTTATGGAAAAACATTACGGACTCAACGCTGATGAAGTAACTGACGAGTGGGTCGTTCTCGAATCGCACCGCCCGTCGAAGCTGAGTCTACACGTCGTACTACCGTACAAGTTCCCAAATTATGAAGCACGATGTGAATTCCAACGCCACCTGAAGTTCGAGTACGACATTTCCCCGAAAGAGTGCGACGAAAACAGTGAGCGAAATTTCCAGTCGTACACTGGCTGTCCGGATCTCACAGTTTATTCGAAAAACCGCATCTTCCGCATGCCCTTGTGTTGCAAACGGAACAAGAACAACCATTTGACCTACATGAAAAGCTTTAACTACGACGACGGGCGGGGTAATAGTGAACCAATCGAACTCGCTTTCCCGTGCTCCTCGTACGAACGCTTCCGTGCTGCCCTTTTGACCGGCGACGTTGGCCTGAACCACCCGCCGCTGCCAGCCCCCGTGTTCGAACTGCCCACCCCGAACAAGCGCAGACGCGTCAGTTCTACCGGGAACAAACGACACGAGACCGAGAGCCCGGGATCGGCGCGGGAATGTGCGGTTTACAACGCTCTACGCGAGGCAGGTGACACGACAAGCCGGATTCGTGATTGGGACGGTGACAGCGCGTACGTGCAGAGCTTTGGTGAGTACGTCTGTCCGATGGGCAATCGGCACATTTCAAACAACTTTTACGTCCGATGCAACGAGGGGTGCATCTTCATGCAGTGTGCCTTCTCTACTCAGAACTGCAAAGGCGTGTTGCAACGGATCGGCACTTTACCGATCGGCTGGGAGGTCCCCCGTGAGATGTACACTTGTTTGCGACCGGACGGACGACCCGCCGTGCGCCCGTACGCGTGGCCTGAAGCCACCCAGGGCATCGTCGAGTGCACCGATATGGGCGGCGGCAAGACGTTCCAGATGCAGCGCTGCGTCTTCCGTGAGCACACAAGGCGTGACACTGAATGGCAGCGAAAATACTACGAACTCGAGACAGGCAAGCAAGCTACATTTCTAGGAGACTTCCCAATGAACCCAGATTGGGACGTGGTGAACCGTTTCGTACGCGAGGTGCCTTTTATCGGTGACAAGGTCCTCGTGATCCTGCATCGTGTCACGCTATGTGACTCTGTGATGACGGACTACCTTGGCAACCTCGGCTTCCAGATCTACTCGTCTGATACCACCGATTTCGAGAAAGCGACGCGCCTGGTGATCTGCATCGATTCGCTCTGGAAAGTGCAGTGCGAGCAATGGGATTTGGTCGTGATCGATGAGATTCCCGAGGTATTGAAGCAGATGTGCAGCTTGAAAATGAAGAAGGCCGCGTCTGGAAAATGGAATGTTTGGCGCAAGCTTCGATCGATCGTACGCGACGCAAAACGGTTCCTATTGATGTCGGCTCAGGCGGATTCGCTTGTCAAGCTCTTCCTCGATCGGTGCCACGTAACCGCGCACTGGCAGCAAAACAGCACACCGCTGCTCGGAGACCTTACGTACGAAATCGTCCATCATGAAGACCCCGAGGTCGGCTACCAGATCATTGAACAGGCATTGCAAGAGGACAAAAAGATCGTCGTGCCGTGCGCAGAGCAGGGCGACTTGCAGGGCGCCTTTGCGCGCGTTTGTGAACAGTTTCCCGACAAAGAGTTCATTCGCATTGACGGCTCGTTGGGCGAAAGCGAGAAGCGAGAAGCGGTGACGAAAGCGAAGACTCAGCAGTTTGACGGCATCTTCTTCACCGCGAGCATGGACTGCGGAGTGTCGATCGAACTCCCGTACGACATGGTTATTTGCCGACTGAACGCTCGTTCGATTAATGCTTGTGTCGCCATGCAGATGTGCCAGCGTGTGCGCACACTGCGCGACAAAAAGATCACGTTCGTGTGCGACAACCGGGTGAAAGACTGGAATCGCTACCCGGGCTACGACATTACGTCCGTCGCCGAGGCGGCGCCCGAGGGTGCGATTTTCATCGACGTGTCTTCCAAAAAGCGTTTGCAACAGGAGCTCATCCACTTGACCGACCAAACGTACTACTGGACCAATCGAGTTGGCCAGCTGCACCGCGTCACTCGCCGCGTACCACCGCCTGCCATCACCAGGGAAGAGACCAAGCGCGCACTGCTTATGCCCAACATGATCAATGAAGGCATGAAAAGTTACAATGACACGCCCGAGACGCTGCGGCGCCTGCTCGATCGCGCAGAGCACGTCCGTAGCGCAGTTGAGCAGGCTTACGGCGACGATTTCGAGCTGGTCGATCTGCTCGTCGAGGTCACTTGCGCGGAACTCAACCAGTCACGCAACTTACTCACCGACATCATCCGCATCATTACGCTTCAAAAGGCGACAATCGAGCACCGCTATGAAGATTTCAAGGACGGGGCAACCCCAAACAAAGACGCGGCCAAGCAACACCGAGCGGATCTACAAGTCGATGAACTCGAAGCAATTTTCGAATCCCCTGACCTCCACATCGATGAGCTTCGAGCCATTTCGCAAACGCGAACCAAGACGCATGAAGAAAGTCTTTCGTTGCGGAAAGCATACGCGCTGTACACGTTTGGTGAAGAGACCTCTGAGCCCGACGACGAGTCCGGGGGCGCCCTAGTGCTACCGATCGATCGCAAGCACAAGGCGTTCATGGACGTGGGCAACCAGGTTGCGTTTCGCCGGCTGTGCGCGATGAAGAACCCGCAATTCGAAACGTTCAACGATTATATCGAAAAGCAACTGGTCGATTCGAAACAGGACTTTGATCCGAACCTCCAAGAGCACAACTCTGCCCTCGAGCTAGGGTTGTGCAACTTGCTGACCGCATTTGGGTTTGACGGTCCGTTTGACACACGCGCAGTCGACGTGACCGAGCACGTCCGAAAGTTACTCACGCACAAAGTCGCCGACATTAACGTTCTAAAAAAAGGGAAACGATTCATGCCAAGCAACGGGGTCATGGCAGCAATCAAGATACTGCGTGACGAGTGGCACATCTTTCCAAAACAGAGCAAAACAGAGCGCGGCAAATACAGCCTCGAGAAGACCAAGACGGCGGCGCTATGGCCCGATCCGTCGTGGGAAGCGTACACACGCTACATCGACTTCTGCCATGCCATTCGTGAGTAACTTATTAATTATTATTATCTCCGCCCGGGGGGCTGGCGGAGGGTTTTGTGACGGCGATCTAGCCAGCAGTAACTTGAGGGTTTTTGTACATGATGCCATCCCATGACGACTCGGCCAGTGATGCTGTCCGGACGTCATGGCAATGGCAGGCTGGGATTTTTTTTTGCGGAGGTCCCAAATCCACTGGATGTGCTGGATGTGCTGGATGTCTGGATGTCTGGATGTCGTTACATCTGACACATCCGTGACGATATGACACATCATCCGAGTTTCAGTATTATTAGTACCCCGTTACATCTGACACATCCGTGACGATATGACACATCATCCGAATTTTTGGAGGAATTGAACCCACGGCTATTAGAAAATTAAATACAAATTGAGACATCTACACTAAATGGGGATTAGAACACATGACATCGTCAAAGTTTTATTGTTCTTAAACCACAAAAATATTACCAGCTCGGCGTCTTGCTCGGGTAAATTGACCAAGTGCCATGTCCGGGCACCTTTTGTTTTTCGAAGCCCCGACCACAAAAGTGCCCTGACAGCCATAATCACACAGAGTTCTCCACACAACTAGAGTACCAGCACCACCTCCCGGCTCGCTCAACTCGCTCAACTCGTGCATCTCGGTCACCTCGCTCCTCGACACGGACCACATCATGACCGAGTCTCCACCAAGACCGCTCGGAGATAGTACGAACACTCGAGATGCTCAATCATCACCACCGCGCAAGCGCAAACCCGCGGGCAACGTCGGCGTCGAGGACACGCAGCACGACTTGCACCCCAAGACCCTCAAGATGACCGATGAGGACAAGGTGCCCGAGGTGCAATTCGGAACCGTCAAGCCGGCCGCCCCGGCGGACGACACGGCGGCCAAGGAGAGCGCGAACGGCATCAAGCGAATGCGCGAAAGCGTGAGCGCCGATCGCGCCATGGACGATGAGCCCCCGGCGGAAATGATGACCGAGATGGACCAGGAG
>ENA-OQVM01002540-OQVM01002540.1-marine-metagenome-genome-assembly--contig:-NODE-2540-length-21120-cov-3.082688_pt1 | contig 21120 bp, 7 predicted proteins | sample MGYA00237776_ERZ505498 | MGnify/ENA primary metagenome ERZ505498 (study PRJEB26159, sample SAMN06265151) | marine metagenome | isolation source: Helgoland LTER site | place: Germany:Helgoland, sampling... | reverse complement strand
GACGCTTGCGGTGACAATCTCAGAGCGGTTTGAAAGTTTATAGGGGTGGAGTAAAAAAATATCTCAAATAACTGCCTTTATGACCGGTTGTCTGTTCGTCCTCGTGCCAGCATAAAAAAAGCCCGCATAGCGGGCTTTGTCGTTGAGTTTTAAATCGGCAAACCTTTAGGGCACGAGCGTTACACTGATGACCGAGTTGATGGCATCGAGGGTAAACAGATAATCACCCGCGGTAGTAACGTCCAGGAACAGATTGCCACCGCTATCGGTTAGCGCAAGTGACCCCGCATCCTGTGTAGTGCCGAAGCCTAACGCCGTCGAATAGTCGGCATTGGCAAACTTGAATTGATAGCTGGCAATGCTCAACGCTAGGGTGGTCGAATACTGGCCTACGCCATCGTAGGTCATGACATCAGAAGCCGCCCAGCCATTCATATCGCCGCGTACAAACATATCCCCGAGTGTCGGAGTGTCGGCAAGAACGGTCAGGCTCGGTGTGGTGCGGCTGCGGCCGGTATCGATACCGAACTTATAGTAGCCATCACTTGGGATAGTAATGTTGATATTTTCATTACTCGCACCATCCAGAAGCAGTGCTGTATCCAGAGTTACATCGCTGATGCTGCCGGCACCAAAGTTGGTACCGTCGGTCCAGGCCGAATCGGCTATCTTGAAGTTATAATCACCTGCCATGGCATCGATCCAAACGCTGTAGTCACCGGCATTATTGTAGGTGAACAGTCCGGCGGCCACCGGGTTCCAGCTTGGGTCAGTAATGCTACCGCGCACATAGATATCGGCGGCCAGGGCAAAATCGAACGAGCTGATGGTGACCACCGGAACCGCAGCGCTGAGGTCCAGCTGCATCAGATAGTCGCCCACCTCACCCGCTGCGACGGTGATGGCGAAGTTATTGTCGCCATCGCCAGCCGCTGTAAGGGTAAAGGCGGAACCGCTGCCATTGGTGAAACTGTCAGCATTAGTCGAGTTGCCCCACGTCGCGTCGGCAAAACGGAATGCAAAAGTGCCAGCAGTGGCCAGGGACACCGGAAACTCATAGACGTCGTCACCGGCATAGTAGCCATCATAGACATGACTCCAGCTTGAAAAGGCGCCGACGGCGTAAATTGTCGCACTACCAAAGGTGGGCGCATCGCCGGCCGGTAAGCCGTCACCCTGGGCACCGGCCTGAGCCAATACAAAGACGGCAGCCGTTAAGGCGGGCACGGTGAAGGTCGGCTCGCTGGAGACCACCGCAAAGCTGGCACCGGTTACCACGCTGTCGTTTGAACCCTGCTGGATAGCATGAAGCGTAAAGCCTGCGGCGGCATCCGGCACCACTAGTTGTTGCTGGCCGTTGCTGTAGTTGAAGATCACCATCAGGGCATCGTAGTTGGCATCCAGATCGGCTCCGGCGGTCTCGCCGGCATCCATCGAAATGGCGATCATACTCGGGATCTGATCGGCACCGGTGTTGTGGAAGGTCACCCGATTATTCACCTCGTCCGCACTGGTCAGTCGGAACAGCGGGCTGGTGGCGCGGATTGTAAGCATTTCTTGGAAGGACTGCCGCATCCAGTCGACATCGGTCACGCTCGGGTTGGCGTTTACATTATCGATTACACCTTCGATGAACGCCCAGTTGGCGCCGTCCTGGTCTTCGCGTGGTAAACCCACATTCCAGTTGTTGTCGGCCAGGTTGGCAAAATCAACCTTATTGAACCAGTCGCCCGAGTCATAGGAATTCCGTTCCATCGATTTGGAGCGCAATAGGTCGGCGCCCAGGTGGTAGAAGGGCACGCCTTGCGCATAGGTGCCGGTGGCCAATGCCAATGACTGCATGCGTGTCCGATCTGCGCTATTGACGGAGTCGGCCGCCTTATAGGCGATGATATCCCACAGCGTTTGATTATCGTGTTTGGACACGTAGTTGATGATCTCTTGCGGATCGTCGGCATAGGCCGCAGGCTGACCGCTGTAATCGATCTGGGTGCCGTTGACTAGGTTGCCGGCACTGTTGGTGAAAACAAAGGTTTTCAGATTGCCGGCCAGGCCGAGGCGCACCAAATCAGCATTGGCCAGCAGGCTAGCGGCCAGTTCCAAATCGGGTGTAAGACTGTTGTCGTCGGTGGTGCCAACATCCGGATCCAATGAGGTAACCAGATTGAGTTCATTTGCGACCGCCGCATTGGCCAAGCCTTGATTGCGGCGCAGACTGTCCTCACCCGCCGTATCGCCTAGCTCATCAAACGGACCACCGCCGCGCACGCTGTCGCGTAATCGGTCGGTAAAGGTACCAATGCCGGTACCGCCAATGTTAGTTTGCGAAGCATTTGCGCCGCGCTGATTTTCGCCCGCGGCACCGTAATCCCAGCCTTCGCCATAGAAATAGATATTCGGATTGACCGCCTGTACCGCGGCTAAGGCTTGTTCCATGGCCGCCTTGGATTGCAGACCCATCAGATCGAAACGGAAGCCGTCGATATTGTAGTCGTCGGCCCAGATAACCAGCGAGTCGGTCATCAGCTTGGCCATCATCTTGTGCTCGGTGGCGGTATCGTCATGCTTGGAATCTCGGTTGACCGAGCCGGTGTCGACGTCGCGGCGGTGATAATAGCCGGGTACTATTTTGTCGAGTACCGACTTATCGGCGATGCCGCTGGCACTGGCGTGGTTATAGACCACGTCCATGATGACCATTAGATCCATATCGTGCAGTGCTTGGACCATGGTGCGAAATTCCAAAATACGAGCGGTCAGGCTGCGCGGATCGGATGCGTAGCTGCCCTCTGGAACCGTATAGTGGTAGGGGTCATAACCCCAGTTGAAACTGTCCTTCGAACGTAGGTGGGCATAGAACCCCTGGGCCTCGCCGGTGCCGCTGTCCATTGCCGCCAGGGCGGCGCTGATAAGTGTCGTGTCGCAGGTTAAACCCATGGCCAGGGCCTTGGTTTGCGCCGCCGTGCTGATCGCGCAATAGTCGGCCAGGGTGTCACTTATCTCTACTCGTTCGCCATCATCTTCATCAATACTCGCGACATCGAAGGCCGGTAGAAGTTGTATCGCAGTCATGCCGGCGGTGCGCAGTGCTTGCAGATGACTTATTGATTCGCGGCTGGTATCGGCAAAGGCCAGATAGTTACCGTCTGCGCTGGCATCGGTTCTGGTGCTGTCCCAGAGGCTCAGATCGCGAATGTGGGTTTCATAAATGGCGATGTCTTCTGGGTTGGTGACATTGGGCGACGTGAACTCGGCCCAGCCGCTCGGTAACAGGTTGCTGGCATCTAGATCGACGACCTGAGAGAAGGTTGAATTAATGGACAGGCCCAAACTGTAGGGGTCGGTCACCTCAAAATCTTCGATCGAATCGGTGGCGTAATGGAACACCGAGAGGTCATAGAGATAATAACTGTCGGTTAAATCCGTCGCGGCCGAGGCCGACCAGATACCGGTGCTGCTGTCTTCTGTCAGCGCGAGCGTCTGCACTAAGGATAGATCGCTGTTGTTGTATACCTTGACTGCAACATCGATGGCGGTAGGCGCCCACACGGCAAATTTGGTGACGCTAGCCTCTGTAAAGGCACCCAGTTGTGCGTTTTGAGCGGCCGTAAAGTAGAGCGCGTCCAATACCGGCGCTGTCTGTACTCGGGTTAAACGCACCACGGCCTCAGCGCCATTGGTTTCGACCACCCAGAGTTGTTCTTTTACCAAGCTTTTGGCCACCTCGATCGTGGCGTCGAGCCAGTAACCTTTGAAATCGGCCAGGTGTGGATAGGCGGCGATCTGTGCGTCCGACATGCCTTCCTCCGCCATCGTTAGCGGCGTGCCACCGGAAACAGTTTTGGTCTCGGTGTCGAAACTCAATGACGCGGCGGGCGAATGCCAAAGTTTAACCGTATTGGCCTCAGAGAGGGGTTTGTACACCAGACTAGCGGCACCCTCCACGGCAGCATCGAGGAAGTGGCCGAAGGCGCCCACGAGCAATACTGGTACTTCCAACAGTGGCTCGGCAAAGAGTTCGGCCACACCCTCGAAGGTAAAGGCATCCTCACCTAAGACGACGCGGTTGTATATCTGATCGGCGCCACCCAAATCTTTGGTATCGCCATTGTGGAGAATGAACTTAAAGTCGGCCCAGTCTTCGGTCTTTAAATCGATAATATAATAAGCGCCATAGAGCGGATGTTCGCCGGCTGAAAGCAGTGGTGTTGCCCACTCTGTTGGCGTTACCACCTCGTCGGTTACGCTGCCGGTATCGTCCCACAGATGCAAGCCCCAGCCGGTATAATCGCCGTCTTCTCGTTGGTAATAAATGATCGCCTGTGTGGCTTCGAGCGGGATTAGGTCATCGCTTGATGTAGCACTTATACACTCAGTGCCAGCGCTATTCAGTATCTGCGGTGCGTCACAACTAATTGGTACGGAAGGGTTCTTTTTACTCTTTGGGGTGCAGGCGGTTAGACCCACGACGAAAATAATCGCCGATAGTTTAAGCACGCCCGAAACGGATATATTCATAGTCGGTTCCTCGGTTAGTTCTTTAATGCTTGTTGTTTGGAAAAGTACTGAGCTGTGCGAGTGGGGTGCCAACCCGGCCCACGGCTATTTTCAAATCTCGCCGTGGGCATTGCTGTTATTGTTGTAGCGTCATCAAGTGGAGGTAGTCGTCCGCGCTGCCGTCCTGATCGAGATCCGCAATAATCAGATAAAAATCGTAGGTACCGGCGACATCGACAAACTGGTTGAGGTTGCCCGGGTTGGCATTGCGCGTCATACCCAGTTCGGTGATCGGCCCGCCTATATTGACGCTGGTCCAATTGGCATCAGCGAACTTGTATTCGATGTCACCAATGGCTAGGGTTTGGCTGCCATAGTAGTAACCGTTCTGATAGGTCATGGCGGTCACACCCCAGTTATTTAACGAGCCGCGGATATTTAGACCGCCGAGCGACGCGGCATTGCTTTGATTGATACTTTCGACGCCGGTGCCCAGATCATTGTCGCTGGTCGCCACCGCTCCCCCGACGTTGACGAACAGATTGGCCTCCAATCGGTTGGCGCTCGGATTGTCTTCGGCCAGTGCCATCATCGCCGCACGCGTCAGCCAGATAGGTTGATCCACGGCCAAGCTAGAAGCACCTGGGGTAAAGTAGACCAGCAACTTGTCTTCGAAATCGGTCCATTGGTAAGTCACCGGTACCTCGGCCGATAAGATCTGGGTTTGACCACTGACCGAGATAACCGCAAGGCGTTTGCCGGTAGCGGCACCCTCATAGTCGAGCGTTACAAAGGGTGAACGCTTATCGACGGTAAAGGCCACCGGACTGGAGAAATCTTCATCACCGGCGGTATTGCTAGCGAGCACCCGTGTGGAGACAGTCGTTTGATCGGCAATATCAACCGTCTGTAAATAGAGCTGATAAGGATAGGTCGGGTCGGTTGCTACCGTTTGCCAGTTGGCGCCGTTATCTTCAGAGACCTGCAGCTGTACCTGGTAGGTCGGCACTGCAAGGGCACTGGCGCCCGTCAGGGTCACGGCGTATTCAACGTTACCGGCGACCAGCGAATCGGCCAGCGGACCGGTCACCGCAGCTAAGCTGGGAGCGACTGAATCGGGCACTGCACCATCGGCCTTGAGAATAACCAAGCTCATGGCCGGCACGGTCACGCTGACCAGGCCGCCGCTGGCGGCGACATCGGTCGTGCTGCCGTAGATTGCCGCATAGGTGTCGGCCGCGGCCGCAACGCTGGTTGTTTTGGGGCGATCTTTATTGAAGTTGACCACCATCAAATATTCTTCACGGCTGGCGCGATCGAGCCGAGAAAAGGCGAAGGTGTTGCTCGCGCTGCTGGTGCGGTTTATTTGGATGCCGTGCCGCAAGGACGGGTGGCCACGCAGGATTCGAGCATACTCGCGCCATTTCAAATAGAGTGGATGATCGGCGGTAAAATTATCGTCGGCCGAGGTGCGCTCGGTGCCAAGCATGTCGGTGGCATTATAGTAGCTAACCTCCGATGGCATCATGTCTTGGCGTGCAGCCTTGTCGCCGCCGCTGCCGATAAAGCCCTGCTCGGCGCCATAGTAGATGGTCGGAATGCCGCGCGCGAAGTACATCAGGGCGTGGGCCAAATCGGTCATCTGCACGGCGTTGCTGTCAAAGTCGAGAAAGTCGCCTAGGAAAAAAGCGAATCGCCCCATGTCGTGATTGCCGACAAAGTTTATTAGGGTCGAGGCATCGCTATCGGCATCGGCATAGAGATCGTCCTTGCTAAACATCTCATTGAGCTGGGTAATCGACGTGGCGTCGCCCTGATTTTGGATAGCCGAGGTAACAAAGCTTTGGAACGCAAAATCCAAGACCGAAGGTATTTTTCCTTCGGTGGTGTAATAACTCAATACCGTCGGATCTGCTGAATAGACCTCGCCAAACAGGGTGAAGTTGGCAATGCCGGCACCGTCTGTACCCAGTCCGTCGGTATCTTCTGCTTGAGCGTAGGTCAAGATGGATGGGCTGAACTGCTGCCAGAATTCAGTGTTTACATGCTTAACCGTATCGACCCTAAAACCATCGGGGCGGAAGTCGTATATCAGGTCTTTAAATACCTCGATAAAATTATCGACCACCGTAACATCGTTGGTGTTGATATCATCTAGACCGGAGAAATCGCCATAGACTGAATTCTCGCCGGCGAAGGTTGATTCACCCTGGTTATGATAGAACTGGGTATCATTGAGCCAGGCCGGGGTCTTGGCATTTTCTTCACCTGATGGAATAAAGGGGGTATAGCCTAGGCCGGCGTCGACCTCGGCCAGAGATTTATAGGTGCAGTTGCTAACCCCAGCAAGCAGGGAGCCATCTGAGTTATGACATTGCTCAAACTTGATGACATCGGCACTGTGATTCACAACGATATCGAAGAAGACCTTCATATTGCGTTCATGGGCCGCGGCGATAAATTCGCGCAGTCCGGCGTTGCCGCCGAGGTGACTGTCAATATTGGTGAAATCGAGCGTCCAGTAACCGTGGTAACCGGCCGAGTCGCCCTGTACTGCTTTATTGGTCAGAATGGGTGTTAACCAGATGGCGGTGACGCCGAGATCTTCTATATAACCGAGCTTGTCGGTCAGACCTTGTAGATCACCTCCATGGTAATAGCCCGCGTCGGTCTTATCATAGCCTCCGGACGTCAACGGATCGCCAATATCGCCTTCATTATTGCTCGCGTCGCCATCGCTAAATCGATCGGTCATCACGAAGTAGAAGACTTCATCTGTTAAGGGGCGTGTGCGGTAATCGGTTAGCGCGGGCAGGGGGTTGTTGGCGGCAACGCTGAGCGTCAACTCAAGGTCGACCGAAGCCTTGCCGTCACTGGCGGTCAACCGTATAGCATGATCACCGACATCGCCATTCACCGGCGAGGCGCGCAAACTGTCGCCGTCTTCGAGGACCAGCCATGAGGGGCCGGAGGTAAGACTCAGCTTGACCGTATCACCATCGGCATCCGCGGTAGTGACAGCGATGTTGCTGGTTTCTAAGGCGTTGAATGAAAAGGGGCTGTTCTGGACCGTGATACTGGGTGCGGTATTTTGCGATGTATCACAGCCCACTAAAAATATTACTGCGCTACTTAGAATACCGCCGTACAGCGTAGTTCTGTTCATACTAAATCCTTGCCTGCGAAGCGTATTTTTTATTGAGGCAATATCGAAAATCAACAATCGCCAGAGAATAAAAGTCTAGTGGATAAGCTGAACGCAATGTCGAACCTGCTGGATTGAATGGTTCTAAGGTGGAAAGGGGCTATGAGTCGGGAGGATTTATTCTTACAGCGAATTAAGGAAGGTTTAATTTGTTTATATTGGCTGCTAATTTACTAATTAAAAATTTCGCTGGATATTATCGGCCTGTTATCATTATGGTTGATGGTCGGGATTAAGAAAATACTGTTTGATATTTCCGAACTGTACTTCCGAGCTGACCGGTTGGACCAACTCGATTGCCAATTGCAATTCGTTGGGAATTGATAAAACCATCAACTTTGTATACCTCAAACGTCAAACCGCACCTAGATTGGAGAGGGCGCACATCCTTTTGAGAAAAGAAGAAACACTATGCCATTCTGACAAACGACCCTATTAGCGTGGCTGATAGTTCTATTTTCCACACCCACGCTTTTTCCATCTTTCAACCCCATTCGTCAACTCGTCGTGCCACATTGATCGGAATATACTTTCCCATCCAGCCTTACTTTCGCGAAGGAATGCAGTCTCGTTTGAAGGATCAGGCTTCGCAGTGAATAAGTAAAAAAAACATAGCGGAGTAACCCTAATGAAAATACCAGTTCAACCCTTGTTGGCGGCCCTATTGGCCACCTCAGCTATATCCCTCACCGGGTGCTTGCCGGAGGACCCGTACCTAGAGCGCGATGTGCGCGATGATGTGTTCTATTTTGTCATGCCCGATCGCTTCGATAATGGCGACCTCACCAACGATACCGGCGGTATCTCGGGTGACCGGCTAGACCATGGCTTTGATCCGTATGACAAGGGCATGTATCACGGTGGTGATATGCAGGGCCTGGAAGGTCAGCTCGACTACCTTCAAGGCTTGGGCATCACCGCCATCTGGATGACGCCGATTTTAAAGAACCAAACCATTCAGGGTGATAGCTCAGCCTATCACGGCTACTGGACCTTGGATTTCACCAAGATTGACCCCCATCTGGGCTCCAATGCCGATCTGCAGTCGTTAATCGATGCCGCCCACGATCGCAATATGAAAGTCTATTTTGACATCATTACCAACCACACCGCCGATGTCATCAAGTACGAGGAGTGTCATGAACCCGATGGCAGCTCGAATGGCTCGCCGTGCACCTATGTGTCGCTGGCCGATAAGGCTGCGGGTATGGGTTACACGCCTTTCTTACCGGCCGGCCAAGAAAACGTTAAGTCACCGGCCTGGTTAAACGATCCGCAATACTATAACAACCAGGGCGACACCACCTTTTCCGGTGAGAATTCCATCTATGGTGACTTCTTCGGTCTGGATGACTTGGATACCCGGCAGCCGGCTGTTGTGCAGGGCATGATTGATATCTTTAAAGATATAGTCAGCGAATTTAAGCCCGATGGTTTCCGCATCGATACGGTCAAGCATGTTGACATTGAATTCTGGCAAGAATTTTCCCCGGCGCTACTGGCCCACGCCCACGCCGAAGGCATTCCCAATTTCTTTATGTTTGGTGAAGTCTATGAGGGCAACCCGCAGGTGCTGAGCCAATTTACCACCATCGGTACCCTACCTTCGGTGCTCGACTTCGGTATTCAGGGTGCAGCCAGCTCGGTATTCGCCGGGCAGGGTGGATCCAGCAATCTGGCCGGCCTGTTTGCGCAGGACGATGTTTATACCGATGCCGACAGCGACGCTTCGGTGCTGATGAATTTCGGTGGTAATCACGATATGGGTCGCATCGGCATGTTTATTCAAAATGCCAACCCGACGGCCAGCGACGAGGAAAAATTGGCCCGTGCCAAACTGTTCAATGCCATCATGTTCTTTGCCCGCGGTATCCCGGTGATCTACTATGGTGATGAACAGGGCTTTACCGGGGATGGTGGCGACAAGGATGCCCGTGAGGACATGTTCCCCTCGCTGGTGGACGTTTATAACGACAATGTCCTGATTGGTACCGAGGCGACCACGGCCGATGCGAACTTTGATCCTGAGCACCCTCTGTATCAGGCCATTGCCGCCTATTCCTACATTTATAAATTGCATCCTGCGCTGCGTCGAGGTGTGCATGTAAATCGCTACAGTGAGAGTGACGGCGGTCTTTATGCCTTTGCGCGCGTCGACAGCGACAACCGCGAATATCTGGTGGTCTTCAATGGCGATACCACAAGTCGCAGTCTCGAACTGGCCGCAACCGCCAATACCTATCTGCCCATCGTCGGCGATGAGAAGTTGAAGCGTGACCGTGCCGGCAACATTAGTATCGAGATAGAGCCGCTGACATTTGCCATCTATCGAGCCACCAGTCCGGCCAAAAAATCCAAAAAAACCGATTTCAGCCTGGTGGGTGTACCTGACGGTTCGGCTGTTTCCGGGCGGGTTGATCTGACGCTGGAACTGGACAAAGAGCCGGGCGTATTGCCGACCTATGTCGCCACCTTCGAGTTGTCGACCGATGGCGGCCTGAGCTTTAAACCGCTCGCGGTCGATACCACCGCGCCCTACCGACTGTTCTGGCAGTCCGGCGATCTGGCCGATGGCACCGCCGTCACCGTGCGCGCTACCCTGACCACGGGCACCGGCAAGGGCATCAGCCACAGCCTCGATATGGTGATTGATTCACGCGTACCGGCCATAGTGGAAGTTGACTATGAGAATGGCAATCAGCGAGATCTGCTCTATGTAGCCGACCACAATGGTGGTTTGCAGGGGCCTATCAGCGCCGACAATGGTGTCTTTAGCTTTGCCTGGGATGATACCGATTCCAGCCAACTGTTAACCTTCGTCGATCAGGATGGCGACGTCTTTGCGATCGATCAACCGGTACACATTACTCGCTCTGAAATAGTCGCCCTGTCGAGCGAAGTTGGCGACGGCACGCTCGAAGCTCATATCTATCTAAACAATCAGGGTGAGCTCGACCAGAACGACAACGACAGTGGTGGCAGCGCAATCGAATTGCCGCTCGACCCGGCCGCTGTTGCACCCTACGGACTCGATCTGAATGTCCGCGGCGGCCTAAACAGTTGGGGCGCCGACCCGATGGCCTATGTGGGCAACCAAACCTACAAGCTGTCTCGGGTGGTGGACCAGGGTGATGTCGAATTTAAGTATGCCGACAGCAACTGGAGTCCGGTCAATATTGGCGGGCAAGTGGGCGAAAATGGCTTAGTGCTCGGGTCAAATCCAGGCAACCTGACCCAGTACTTCCCGAATAAGGGTTTTTACAACTTTTATCTGGTGTCGACCGAACTGGATGGCCAACCGGTGATTCTGCACTTTATTGACCAGGACGTCGGTCCAGTCGGTGAAACCCTCTATCTGACCGGTAGCCTAAACGATTGGAGCAACGATGATCCGCTGATCTATATGGGTGCTAACCATTACAGTGCCACGCTGGACTTAGCCGCAGGCGATTATCAGTTCAAACTGAGCAATCAGGATGCCAGCTGGCAGCGTTTGGTCGCGGATGGTGTCGCCGATTTGGACGTGGCCGAAGCGCTAGTCGCCACCGGCGTCAGCAGCCTGTTGACGGCGGAGCACGCCGCCAACTATAGCTTCGCCTATCATTTCGACGAGAGCCTGACCGTGAGCTCCGACTATATCGACAACCCGGCCCCCGGTTTGCAGGTGGTGTTTCAGAAGCCAGCGGCCTGGGCCGGCGCCAATATCTACTTTTGGGAGGCCCTAACTACCCCGACCGAGGGTTGGCCCGGTGTGCCGATGACCGACTTGGGTGACGGCTGGTTCGGTTTTGAGTTTAACTTGGGCAGCGCCAGCGCCAATCTAATCTTCAACGACGGTGCCGGAGCGCAAACGGGAAATCTGTTTCGGGATGCCAACGGCTGCTATATAGCGGAGACCTGGGCGGACAGCTGCCCACCCTATCTGGAAGCAACACCGCCGGGCCTATAACCTAGGCATCGAGCGACCATAAAACAGACGCTTATAAAAAAGGGTCGGCATCCGCAAAGATGTCGACCCTTTGTGTTATCTGTGCTCAAAATCCTGGCCCCAGCCGCTGCGTGGTTAGCGCGGTTCTAAGAGCTTGGTCTTAAACTGGTTGGGCAGCAGTATCACTTCTATGCGGCGATTCTGTTGCCGTGTTGCACGACTCGTTTCGGCCACTAGGGGACGGGTAGCGGCAAAACCGACGGCCTGCAGCTGGCCTGCTGGAATTTTTTGCCCAATCAGTTCACGCACGGCGATGGCCGCCCGGGCTGAAGAGAGTTCCCAGTTCGATGGATACTGTTGCAGGGTGCTCGGCGCGATGCCGCGGCTGTCGGTATGGCCCTGAATGCTGATCAAATAGTTGGGGAAGCTCTGCAACGCCTCTGCAAGCAGGCCCAGCGCCTGGCGCCCCTCGGCGTTTAACTCGGCCGAGCCGGAGGCAAATAAGATGCTTTCAGGCAGTTTAATGGCGGTGGTGCCATCTTCCAGTTGGGTGACCAGCTGTTCTTTTTCCTGGTTCAACTGGGCTAACTGAGATTGCAGCTTGGCCTCCAGCTTATTCATGGCATCGGCTTCGGCGGACATTTCGGTCTGCAGACGCGCAATGGTTTCACTGTAAGTTTCGTTCTCAGCCTGTTTTAACGCCAACTGTTGGCGCGCCGCTTGAAAGAGTTCGGCGGTGGTGGCGGCCTTGTTCAACTCATCCTTTAACAGGGTTAGCTCTGCCTGAGCGGTCTGAAATTGTGCGCTCTGGCTCGTTAAACGGGCCTGAGTTTCGACCAGTTGGGCCTGCGTATTGGCTTGTTGCGCACGCGCTTCGAGCAACTCTTCTTGCACATCGGCTAGTGCAATGTCGGCTTCGGCTAGCTGGGTCTCAAGTTCTGCCTGCCTAGCCTGGGCTTGAGTCACTAGGGCCCGAAGATCGGCCTGCTCGGATTCGGCCAGTGCCGCGGCATCTAAGTTTTCCGCACGAGCCGTGGCGGCTAAGGCCTTCTGTTGCGCTATTTGATCGGACATTCCTCGAATCGAATTCTTAAGCGCACCGATCTGGTCACCTAAGGACTGGTTGAGTCGAGTGGTTTGGCTGGCGGTGCGATTGAGTTGTTGTTCAGTGCTGCTCAGCCGGGCATTGTCTCGCGTAAGTTGATCGAACTGCTCGGTGAGCTGAGCAATTTGGCCGGCCAAATCACTGTTCTGTTGCGCCAGTCCGGCCAATTCAGTCTGGCTGATGGCCTCACTATCCTGCAGTTGGCTAAGGTTTTGGTGCGCTTGGTAATATAAGCCGGCACCGAGCAAGGTGGTACCAAAGAGAACGGCCGATAGCCACCAAGAACCCCAGCCTCGTTGATAGGTTCGATTCATATCATGGGCTCTTTTTATTTTAAGTTGAGCCTTGAGTATAGGGAGACCCTGCCACAATAGAAAGGCATTGCGGCTCCCTCGAGATTCCGGGCGCCGCCCGGGTTTAAGTTTCAGGTGGCTCTGGCCCTATTATGACCTGTACCTGGTTGCGACCCCCCTCCTTAGCCCGATATAGGGCCTTGTCGGCGAGGCTAATCAGTTCAAACACGGTCTTAAAACGATCCGGTGTTAATGTTGCCGCGCCCGCGCTGATGGTCACCACCGGGCTGACCCTTGACGTCAGGTGTTCAATCTTAAGATCGCATACGACCTTGAGCAATTGTTGCGCACGATTAAGGGCACCGGCACCGTCGGTCCTAGGCAAGATGCAGGCGAATTCTTCGCCTCCGAAGCGGGCGAGCAAATCTGTGGGACGGCGGACCGTTACCGCCAGCGCCTGAGCGATAGCCTTTAGACATTGATCACCCATCAGGTGACCACAGTGGTCGTTATAGTCCTTAAAAAAATCGACATCGAGAATAATAAGCGACAGGGCTGCCCGGTCTCGTTCACAGGCACGCCATTGCTGGTCGAGTGTTTCATCGAATCTCCGGCGGTTCGCTATACCGGTCATGCCGTCGGTTAGGCCGATTGAACGCAACTGATCCGATTGCAGCTTTAGCCGCAGCTGGGTGTCGACTCGCGATTTGACAACGATAGGGCTGATCGGCTTGTTGATAAAATCAACGGCACCCAGTTGGAAGCCGAAGATTTCATCACGTTCTTCGGCTAAAGAGGTTAGAAAAATAACCGGAATGTCCTGAGTTGAGGCCTCCGCCTTAAGGGCTCGGCAGACATCGTAGCCGGTCATGCCAGGCATCATGACGTCCAATAGCACCAGATCCGGTGTCTGACTTTTACACAGCTCGATCGCGCTAGGGCCATTGGTGGCCATCAATACATCCATATCCTGTTTGAATATTTCATTGATCACATGAATATTGATCGGTTGATCGTCGACGATCAATAACCTAGGTTTGGCCGTCTGGGTTGACAGGCCCTTAAACAAGGTCTCTATCATCAGAGGCCCACCAACAGTTCGTCTAGCGTGCGAATTGCCGCGGGATAATTCAGTTCGATCAACAACGGTTTTAAGCCGAGCATCTTATGCTGACTCAAACCACGCGGTAACGACTCTAGAGGTAATTGATCAAATAGCGTCAGCGCCGTTAGGCTGCCAATAGCCAGCTGCGCCTTTAGTTCAACCAATGCGGCTTTAAAATCCGCAGACGGCAGGGCAGTTCCGGTCAGCATCGGCGTTGCCAATGGTACTTTTTCGGCGGTCGCCTGTTGCAGCAACGCACTGCTTTGGGTCAATATCTGGCGCAACTGTTGCGCTAAATTGCTTGGCAGGGCCTTGACTAGGGGCTCATAAGGCGCCGCCTTGAGTAACGCTTCGGCGTCTCGAATCTTTTTTACGAACGCTGAGGCACCCATGTTGGCGCCGCTGCCCTTCAGGGTGTGCAAGGCCGCAGCGGCCGCGCTTGGGTCCTGATGTGCAATGGCCCGCTCAAGGTCGCTGATCAATTTAGCTGAGACGTCATTGAAGGTCGGCAGCAGGCTGATAAATAACGGCATATTGTCGCCAAAGCGTTTCATGATACTTTCGATTTTTTCGATGATAGGCGAATCCGCCGGGGAGGCCACTATCGCATCTGCATCGATTTTAATGGGCTGATTGGCACCGGCCAGAGCGTGGATGATACTGGCGACGACCCTATCGATGTCGATCGGTTTGCCGAGATGACCGTTCATACCGGCCGCCGCGCAGGCTAATCGATCCTCTGCCGATACATTGGCGGTCATCGCCAGGATCGGTAGATCGCGGAAGGCGCCGTGGCTGCGAATCCGGCGCGTGGCCTCCAAACCGTCTATATCGGGCATCTGCAAATCCATCAAAACTAAATCGTAAGCCACTTGGCCGGCCAACACGGTGGCGACGCCGACGATACCGCCTTCGGCTAAATCAACCTGGGCACCTTCCATGGCTAGCAGCTCTTGAGCAACCTGACGATTCAATTCATTATCCTCAACGACCAACAGCTTGAGATGCTCGAGACGTTTTTGAGCCACAACGACAGGGGCCGTCTCCGCGCGGGGCCGTTGGCCCAGTTTGGGGAGGCCCTTATAGATGGCCACCTTGATTTGCTGTGGGGTGACCGGCTTGGTCAGGTAGCCGATCATGGGTGGCTGCATGAAGCCGATGTCGGTTTCGGTCAAGTCTTCACCATGCGCGGTAACCACGACAATTTTCGGAACGGTGATATTGTCCGGCAAGGCCAACAACGCCTTGATTAAGGCTCCGCCATCTAGGTTGGGCATACGCCAGTCCAATAGCATGACATCAAAATTGGTATCGAGGCCGGAGCCTGGCTGGAACCTATCCAGGACATCCTGAGCCGATTCGACCGCCGTTGGCCACCAGCCCAATGACGTGACCGCTGCGGTCATTATTTCGCGCGCAATCCGGTTATCGTCGACGATCAAAAGGTTTAACGACTGGTCTGGAAACTGCCAACGGTCATCGGCCGATACAAGGGTCACAACGGGCATCGTTAGCTCAAAATAGAAGCAGCTACCCCGATCCGGCATACTGTCGACAAGGAGTTCGCCTCCCATCATCGTGACGAGATTTTTAGTGATCACCAAACCCAGTCCGGTGCCGCCATAGCGTCGGGTGGTAGAATTCTCAGCCTGCACAAAGCCTTCAAAAATACGCTCAATCTGTTCCGGACTGATGCCGATCCCGGTATCGCGAATGCTGATCGCAATGGTGGACTCTTGGGCGGTGCGGGACTGCTCCTTGATCTGCACCACGACCTCTCCCTGGCGGGTGAACTTCAGCGCATTGGTCGCGAGATTGATCAGAACCTGTTTCAACCGTAACTTGTCAGCAAAGACATGTTTGGGCAATTTAGGGTCCAAATCGAAGAGCAGTTCGACATCGCTATTGCCCTGAGTGCCGGATAGGACAATCGCAAGATCTTGCATCAGTTCTTCAATTGCAAAGGAATGGGGATCCAACTCCAGCTTGCCGGCTTCGATTTTAGAATAGTCGAGTATGTCATTGAGCAACCCGAGCAATGATTTCGACGCCTTCTGGGCCTTGGCGATATAGTCTTGCTGGTGGACCGTCAGATCGCTCTGCTGCACCAAATGCAACATGCCCAGTACCGCATTCATTGGCGTGCGAATTTCATGACTCATGTTGGCTAAAAAGGTCGATTTGGCGGCACTGGCGGCGTCCGACTGTTCTTTGGCGCTGCGCAACACGGCCTCCAGTTCCCGTTGCGAGGTGACATCGAGGTTGAAGCCCGTGACTCGGATCGCCTCGCCACTGGAGTTTCGTTCCACTCGCGCACCGGCTTGGACGAATCGGATCCGCCCATCGGGTAGGATGATGCGGAATACCAGATCATAATGTCCGGTCCCGCTTATGGCCGCCGCCAGGCTGCTCGACGTTGGCTCAAGATCATCTGGGTGGATGCATTTTTGCCAATGGTCGAAGTCCAGACTCGCGTTTTTGTCGCTTTTTGGCCGGTCATAGTAGAGGCTATACATGAAGTCGTTCCATTGCAGGCCATCGTCGGCCAAGGTCCATGTCCAGATGCCCAGGTTGGCCATGCTAGCCGCCATTTCGAGCTGGTCTCGGGCCGCCAGAATATCCCGCTCATGCTCGAGTTGGCGCGAGATATCCGTTGCGATACAGAGATAACCGACAAGCTCTTCGGTTTCATTGAAGATACCGGTGACCGCTACAGAAACAGGCACTTGGGCGCCATCGCACGCAATATAGGTCCAGTGATGCGTTTCCGAGCCGAAGCGTTTGGCTTTGAACACCAGGGTATTAAATCCGCTCACCCGCTCGTTAAAGTGGTGCCAAATTTCGTCTGCGTGCCGGTCGATTTCGGCCTGGCTGTGAAACACCAGTGGGCTCAATTGCCCGATCACATCACTGGGGTTGTAGGTCAAAAGTCGTTCGGCACCACTGTTAAATACGGTTACCAGGCCGTTTAGGTCGGTGGCGATAATAGCCACCTCGGACGAGGCCCTGAGTACGTTGACAAATAGGGTATTGAGTTCGGCCAGCGCTTCAGTCCGTTCCAATATTTGGCTTTCAAGACGGATGTTGAGTTCCACGATAGCCGCCTCAGCCGCCTTTTGACCGGAAATATCCCGAATGGTGCGTGACACCCCCTGTGCTAGACCTTGGCTATCGATCAACGCAGATAGGGTGACGGCAACCGGCATGGGATAGGGTGCCGACTTAGCTTGATAATGGGTTTCATAGACTGGCACGGCCTCGTTGGCTTGCACCTTCTTTCCCTGCGCCGTCTCGTCCGCCTGCAACGGCGCCGGCACAATCAGCGCAACGACATTCTGACCGATCGCCTCGCTTGCGGTGAAGCCGAATATGCGTTGGGCGCCATTGTTCCAGCTGGTGATGACGCCCTGATCGTTGTTGCTGATAATTGCGTCTTCCGAGCTTTCAACGATGGCGGCCAAGCGACTCTGTTGATCAATCAACAGCTGTTTGTTTCTGCGCGAGGCCTGGGTGGACATAACCAGGCCGGTGGCCAGCAGGCTTATGATCAGGCCGAGAATGGCAATCTGGCCAACATTGGTTAACGTTAGGGCGTCGATAAAGCCCGGTTGCACCGAAAATTGAGCCTCCCAGCTGCGGCCAAACATTGGGTGAGTGGACGTACGGCGATGCAAATCCTGAGTGGCGCTGCGGTCATTATTATAAAATTGTACCCGATGATTGGGATCGGTGACATCAAACAGCTCCAAGTGAATATGGTCAGTAGTTAAATCCAGGTCGGCCAAAACCTCATCCATCAACAGCGCATTGTAGGTCCAGCCGATGGCCAAAGCATTGCGTTCTGCCCGGGTGACCGGCGTCACCCCCTGAGCAAAAACCGGCAGCAAAAACAGGAACGATTGCTGTGACTGACCACTGGCCTGGACCAGGGTGATGGGCGAGGTCAGTTGCGCCAGGCCGGTATCGATCGCGCCCTGGGCGGCCGCGCGGCGGTGTTTTTCCGAGCCAATATCCAGACCCACGGCCTGAACGTTGCGTTCAACTGGCTCGATATACAGAATCATAAACCGTTCGTCCGGATTGGGGCTCAGTTCCTTGAGGGTATAGTCCGGCCAACCGTCGGCTTGGGCAAAGGCAACAAAGTCTGGCAGGTCGGCCTGGCTAACGCGTTGGATAAAACCGAAACCGCGGGCACCGGGAAACTCAGTGTCGACCGCGCGCGAATTGATAAAGGTGCGGAATAAATCGCGCTTTAGATTTTCGCTGCCGACCATCAGGATCGCGCCGCGGGCCGCGGTCAGGCCATACTGATAGAGATTGATACGGCCTCTCATCTGCTCGATGGCGTCCAGGGCAATGCTATCCAAGGCCTCGACTATGAGTTGTTCATTGCGTTTGTTTACTTCATTAACCGTTAAAGCGGTAATAAGTAATCCAGCTAGGAGGGACAAAATAGACCATTTGCCAAAGTGGGGCAGTGTCAGTTGGTTACTCAAGAAAGACCCCTTCAACTATAGAGTAGGCTGGTCTGCTGGAGGTGAAGACTTGGATGCAGTTGCAGATTACTCATCATCAACTGAAGTGTAGTTAGAAATATGCCAAAGCGCCTAATCGAAATTTAAAGCTGCTCATTTAATTCAATCGGTGAGAATTTTTGTCGCATCAGTGGAATCTGAGCATGGGCAGGAGCGGTTGTATGCCCCAGACGAAGCGGTTTAAGGCCGCATCATAGGACCCTCGCGGCCTTGCGATGCGGTCTGAAACCTTAGCGTTGAAAGGAGTAAATACTGCCCAGACCCGTAAGACGGGTTAATTCATCAAGGGCCGTGCGGCTTTCCGTGATCAGCAATGGATCGGCCAGATCGGCGCCGACTAGGCGATCTCGGTAGTGTCGGTCGACCCAGCTGTTGAGTTGTTGATAGAGGGTCGGTGTGATAATAACGCCCGGATGAATGGCCTGATACTCGGCCTCCGTGAGCGCCACGCGCAGGCGCAAACAGGCGGGTCCGCCGCCATTATTCATCGACTGCTTCAGGTCAAACACCTGAACGGTTTGAATCGGATTGGCCGGGTCGGCCAACAAGCGCGTCAAATAATCTGCCACGCTGGTTATTGAACGACACTCCGCCGGGACAATTAGCGTCATGCTGCCATCGGACTGCGTTAGCAGCTGGCTGTTAAAGAGGTACGAGCGTACAGCATCGTGCAGGCTAACCTCAGCGCTGGGCACACAGACCGAGATCAGCTTGGCGCCGATCAGCTTGGCGTCGAGTTCGGCCAATACCTGGGCGGTATCGACAAAGGCGGTTTCGTGATAAAACAGCACATTGCCATTGCCAACGGCAATGACATCATTGTGAAACACCCCCGCATCGATGGTTTCAGGACGCTGTTGAGCGAAGACGCATTGAGCGTCACCCAGGCCATGCAAGCGCGCCACGGCCTGACTGGCCTCGAGCGTTTGGCGTGCAGGGAACTTGACTGGCGCTGGGCGGGCCTCGTTAAAGGCCTCCTTGCCGTAGACGAACAGTTCAACGCCGGGCGCACCGTATTCGGCGCAAAAGCGCGTGTGGTTGGCCGCGCCCTCATCGCCAAAACTGGCGATCGCGGGTAAGGCCGGGTGGTGCGCGAAGTGGCGCGAATCGTGAAAAATGGCCTGCAACATACGCGACGTGGTGGGATGTTCGATCGAACGATGGAACTTGGCATTGAGGTTTGCAGCGGTGAAGTGCACCCGGCCATCGGCGGTGTCGGCGCTCGGCGAGATGGTGCCGGCATTGGCCGTCCACATGCACGAGCCCGATGACACGGCACTGAGCAGGGTAGGATTGTCGCGCCCGACCTGGCGCACAACAGCGGCATCGCTGCCCTGGTAACCCAAGGCCCTTAATGAACCGATGGCCGGTCGCTCATGGGGTAACAAAATACCCTGTCGATAACCCATATCGGCTAAGGCCTTCATTTTCTGCAAACCCTGCTTGGCCGCTTCCTTGGGGTTGGACATTCCGGTGGCATTAGACTGGGACGCGATATTGCCATACGACAGACCGGCGTAATTGTGGGTCGGCCCGACCAGTCCATCGAAGTTCATTTCAAACGCGTTCATAGGTTCATGCCGGGCGAGAGGGTCGCCGGCGCCGACATGTCGGGGCTTTCCATTGAGGCTACCGGGTAGGCGCAGTAATCGGCCGCATAATAGGCACTGGCGCGGTGATTGCCCGAGGCGCCGACACCGCCGAACGGTGCTGCCGAACTGGCCCCGGTGGTGGGTTTGTTCCAGTTGACGATGCCGGCACGAATTTCGCGCAGAAAGGTGTCGTAGCGCTCACGCGAATTCGACAAGAGACCGGCGGACAGGCCGTAACGAGTTGAATTGGCCAGCTCGATGGCCTCAGCAAAGCTATCGTACCGATAGACCGACAGCAGCGGTCCAAAGTATTCGGTATCCGGCACATCGTGGGCATCGGTCAGGTCGATGATGCCCGGTGAGAGCAGAGCGGTGCCTGGTTCAAGCGCGGTCAGTTCGAGCAGGATATGACCGCCTTGAGCGACCAGATGCTGCTGCGCCGCGAGCAGTTGCTCGGCGGCGTGCAAGGACACCACCGAGCCCATATAGGGTTGTTCGTCGGCATCAAAATGTCCTACAGCCAGTTTTAATGTGGCATCGATCAGTTTTTCTAGGAAGGCATCGCCTTGCGCGCCATTGGCGATCATCAGCCGGCGAGCGCAGGTGCAACGCTGCCCGGCCGAGACGAAGGCAGAGAACAGAATATGGTGCAGGGCGCCAGCTTCATCGATGTCCTCATCGACAATCAGGGCATTGTTGCCGCCCATCTCTAGAGCCAGAATTTTGCCGGTTTGGCCGCCATACTGTTGATGGATGCGCTCGCCGGTCAAGGAGGAACCGGTAAAAAACAGGCCGTCTAGACCGTCGTGATTGGCCAAGGCGATGCCGGTCGGAGCGGCACCCTGTAACAGATTGAGCAC
>ENA-OQVM01002538-OQVM01002538.1-marine-metagenome-genome-assembly--contig:-NODE-2538-length-21124-cov-7.633487_pt1 | contig 21124 bp, 17 predicted proteins | sample MGYA00237776_ERZ505498 | MGnify/ENA primary metagenome ERZ505498 (study PRJEB26159, sample SAMN06265151) | marine metagenome | isolation source: Helgoland LTER site | place: Germany:Helgoland, sampling... | reverse complement strand
ACAGCAGATATTTAGCTTGCTTGGACCAATCGCGATTACCCGCGCGAGTCGCATCTTCTTCTACACGAGTAATACTCATCATGTAGTTGCTGTCTTCCCCTGAATCACCAACGGTTAGTGACCATTCAGTCTTTTCGCCATCAGACTCACTTGACTGACCAGTTTGATAGGCAAAAGAAACGCCATCAAGGTCATCACGCAAAATGATGTTAACAACACCAGCAATAGCGTCAGAACCATAGATCGCAGAAGCGCCGTCTTTGAGCATTTCAATACGCTCAACCATAGCAACTGGGATAGTATTCAAATCGACTACACCACCATTACCACCCGACGAATCAGGACCACGACGACCATTGATCAAAACCAATGTGCGCGAAGAACCAAGTCCCCGTAAGGAAATATTCTGCGAACCTGAACCGCCGTTATTGATAGTAGTTGTCTGAGCACCACCAGCAATAGCTGGCGCTTCACGCAAAAACTGACCAATAGATGTGGCACCACTTCTAGCAATAGTACTTCTATCGTACACGGCAACTGGGCTTGGGCCATTCAAGTCATTCCGTGGAATTCTTGAACCTGTTACTACTACTTCTTCTACTACTTCTACCTCGGCGCCTGCGAGTATAGGAAGGCCTACACCCACTGCACTAACGTTTACAGCAAGCGCAAGCTTGACTGCAGCCGCAAGACTACTTTTTTTGTAAATCATTGTTTTTTCTCCAAAAAAGCAAATGTATTTGTTGCTTCAAACAATAAGGAATAACGTCGGACCCTTAACAGCTGTTTTCGCAACCGCCGTTGTATACTTTTTTGTTACAAATAGCATTAATTTTGTCACATTTTTGTAACAATTCTCAGGACAACTTCGCCAGATACCCCATTTTACGGCCCATATCCAAAATTACCGATAAAACTCAAAAAACAGACCGTCAACTTTAAGGGTATAAATTCATTCCGAGAGCCTTAAAACCAATGGCACAGGCAGGAATATCTTCACCGGCTTGGAGGGCTGGCTGCTGGCTTGAGTCATCGACCATTGGCGGGTTTGCGAAGGCTTAGGTAGAGCTAGTAATTTCATCAGTCGTAGCAGCAGGGGGTATTAGGTTTTAGCCAAAAAACGATCCTATGAGATACATTAGCTGATGCCGTTTCAGGCGTCTGGGTGTTAACAGGTGCCGCCATAATTGCTGCGAATGCCAGCAAGTTAACCGCCAATCAAACCTTTAAGGTAGTTTAGATTTTCGTCTTACTCAGCAGAATTAGCCGTGATATCCGCAAAGGAAATTGGCAGGCGCAGAGCACGAAAACCGCTAGCGCGGCGAATGGCATTAGCTATGGCCGCAGGCCCCGCTACCAACGCCACTTCGCCGGCACCTGTCGGTGGCATGGTAGGCTGATCAATAATTTCAATATCCAAGCTTGGCATATCATCCATACGTGGAATCTTGTAGTTATCAAAATTCGAGCTTCGAATTGCATTATCAGCAACCTCAAAGCGTTCAAGCAGCGCCATGCCAATACTCCATACCAAGTTGCTTTCCACCTGCGCACGCAATTGGCCAGGATTGACAGCCATCCCCACATCCTGGGCACAGCACATATGCAGTATCTTGATTTGTTTGGCCTGTGCATCAACATAAACATCAGCACTAATTGCTACATAGCAACGGCCATCATATATACCGCTGGCAAAACCACGACCATAACCCGCCCCTTCAGGCAAAGCTTTCAGTGCACTCAAGGCACGCACACGTTCTAAACAATTCTGCAAACGTGGATGTGCGCTGTGCATTTGAGCAATCTTAAAATCAACTGCATCTATACCTTGCCGCACAGCTAGCTCATCCATGGCAGATTCAATGGCAAAAATAGCCGGTGCGCCATTTAAGGAGCGCCACACACCAAGATCAATAGGAAGATCAACATCGTTGTATTCCACACGTTGATGAGGCGCACCATAGGGTGAAATTGCGCCTTTAACCACTCCCATATCATCCGCCAAGCGCGCCACTGGCAACAACCAACCAGGCAATCTTTCACGGGCAAAAACAACGTGACCAGAAATATAGCCATACCACCAATCAGACAAATTACCTACCTCATCAACTGCTATACGTAACCTATGCGCAGAGGCAGGTCGACTGCGGCTCGCGGTAAATTCATCCTTGCGAGTCCACTGTACTTTCACTGGTTGCTTTACCGCCCGCGCAAGTCGTACAGCGTCGCGTTCAACCTCGTAATGCTCGCGACCACCAAATCCGCCGCCGAGGCGTTGGGGGTAAACTACTACCGCGTCTTCGGACAACCCAGTATCCATAGCAGCAAAACGTTTCATGCCAAATGGGTCTTGTGTCCCGGTCCAAATTTCTAGCCGGCTGGATTGATCAAAACGGGCAATTGCTGCACGCGGTTCTTGAGCAGCATGACTTTGCACCTGAACGTCAAAACGTAGATCAATATCCCAATCAATGTCTTTGCGGTGAGCCTCATCTTGCAGAATATGCTCCAAATCACCTTTGGCCATTGCTGCATCGACATCAACTAACCTATCGATTTCTTCCTGGGCTATAGGTTGTTGAAGGTCCCATGTGACTTTGATTTGGGTCATTGCTGCGTCTACTGCGCCCGGTGTTTTGCACACCACACCGACGAATTCGTCTTCTCGCACCAACTGAATAAAGCCAGCAACATTCGCCACATCACCTGTCTCGAGGCTAGCAATACGCGCGTTACGAACCGGAGGCTGAATAGCGCGGCCATACAAAATGCCGGCAACAGGAATATCCGCAGTATAGACAGGGGCTCCGGTCACAAGATCACGAATACCCAATGGTTTTACCGCACGCCCTACTTGTCGCTTGTCACGCTGGGCATCAAAAGTATAAAGGAGCGGTGCAGGTCTATTGCCGTCAAATTCAACCATGGAACTGGTGTTATCTACCAATTCAGCATAACTGAGCCTAGGTTCATCCGCCGCCCGAAAGCCGCCTATGTCATCTAAGATATCAGCAAGTGGTAAACCAAGTTTGCTCGCAGCACGTTCTCGCATAGTTTCGCGCAATGTAGCCGCAGCAATTGCAATAGGGCGCGAGTAGGCGGTTAAAGACATACTGCCCGCTGTAACTGCTAAAGGTGGGACATCACTGGTGCTCGGGCGCGCAGCATCAATGTCTTCTACCTCGACATTTAGTTCCTCAGCAACAATCTGAGCGAGGCCGGTGTTGGCATTTTGGCCCATGTCTACCCTCGGAAAAAACATGTGACAAGTGCCGTTAGCCTTAATTTGTATCCACGCCGCTCCAGACTCAGCGTCCGGAAAAATAATAGTCGGCGCTACCGCCACAGCCTTATTGCGCAGAGCATAAAGCGCAGTTACCCCACCGGCGACCCAACCTGTAGAGAGCAAAAATTTACGTCTAGAAAACTGAGGCATTAGCGCACCTGACCCATAACAATTGCCGCTCTTTTGATAGATTTTCTGATTCGATCGTAAGTGCCACAACGACATAGATTACCTTTCATAGCATTGTCTATATCAGCATCGTTTGGATTAGTATTTTCTTTCAACAGCGCCAGCGCCTGCATGATCTGACCAGACTGACAGTAGCCACATTGGGGAACGCTTTCGTCAATCCATGCCTGCTGCAGTGGGTGCAAAGAACCGTCCTGCGCAACAAGTCCTTCGATAGTCAAAATATCTTTACCAGCAACGTCTTTAATGGGCACCAGGCAACTGCTAATCGGTGCGCCGTTGATATGAACTACACACGTGCCACATTGACCAATACCGCAGCTAAAGCGAGTGCCCGGCAGATCTAAATGCTCACGTAAAACAGTGAGAAGGCTTTCATCACGCCAATCCGCTTCCACCTCACGCTCGACACCATTAACTTTCAGTTTCATAATCATTCTGCTTTGTAATTGTGAAAACATTATACGAGACGATTCGTATTGTCTAGATTACTGCCCACGCTTCAAAACGACTATGCCAGTTCATCTACCGCTTAGAAATATTTGTCCAACGACCAATACCAAGCAAGGCAAGGGACATCCAACTCGCTACTTGCAAAGACATTGCCTGGGCAGGCAGTCATGTGTCTGGGCGTGGTAGGACTAAAGTGCTTAGATCTTTAACGGTTCATCAGAAGCAAACTACTCGGCAAATCAACAGACCGTCCCGCAAACACCCCGTCTACCTAACGTCTCGGAGCGCGTTACTGCTTTTCCAGCTCTCGGATACAACTCATGACTTGCGCCTGATAGACCTTGCCACGCTCATTAAAGAAATCCAGCACATGCAGTTCCGTCACTGTAAAACCAAAGCCGATGTCGAGCTTAGGGTTCCATTGAAAAATTGAACCTCCCAGCCCCATCCAGCCAAAGAACCCCTCTCTACCAGTGTTAAAATCCTGTTCAAGCGCACTGCTACTGTCTGAACTTTCTAAAAATTGATTCACGCCGCCTTGGGTGAATCGCGTAGGTATCGCACCACCCATTAACTCCTCAGTTGGGTGCGCATGCATTGCATCCCAAGCCCCTTGCCCCAAATATTCATGACCCGAAAAGTGCCCGCCCGCGGACATCATTGCCGCAATCTTTGCCAAGGTACGTGCGCTGCTCTTGGTATTTGCTGACGGGGTCTCGCCCAACGCCACACTTTCCTCGTTGAAAAACAAAATGCCATCCATACCCGTGTAAGGTACTGGAGCGCCACGAGTCATTCGCTTGCGCGCCTTGGGAAGTATGCGCAGAATTCGGGAGAGCAACCTGAACAGACTGTGCGGTACACGCCTACCAAGAAACTTCGGTTTCAAACTTTCCAATAACTCAAATGCAAAGCCACGATGACGCACCTTATGTACACGTGACAATTCATCCTTACCAAGACCCACTCTCGCCTCAACACCCAAAGGCTCGTTAATGTCTTGCTGCAAGAACTCTCCCAAGGTCCGCCCTAACGGATCTATCCTGCGGAATATTTCGTTGACCACCCAACCACGACTCACGGCATGGTATTCACGGCTCTGGGTGCCGTCACCCGGATAACCTAGAGGCTGCCTTTCAACAATACTGCCGATTTTGTTCTGCTTAAGGTGTTCGGTTTGCAAATCTGCCGGCTCAATTGAGGTAGTAAAGTTCGCTAGCCCAGCCTCGTGCCGCATTAAATCTGCAATAGTCAGTTCTGCCTTTCCGTGGGCGCCGAACTCTGGCCAATAGCGGGCAATCTTTTCGTCAAAACGTAGCAGGCCCTTATCAACGAGGGTCGCCAGAGCAATGGATTCAAGGCTCTTTCCGCTACTGAAGACGTTGATCAAACTATCGGCTGAAAATTCATTTGTATCTTCACCTTGCGCCCATAGATCTACGACCTTTTCGCCCTTGTGATAAACGCAGAGCTGCGAATACTCCTCAGCAAGGTTATTCATATTGCGCTCGTAGAGCACCTGAACAGATTCAAATCCTTGGGCAACCGTGCCCTTTATTACGCGTTTATTATTATTACCCACTCCACTCTCCATTGATTTCGAATCTTAACAATCATCGGCAATCCCGCAGTCTTTTTCTAGAACCGTCGCTATAAAGGTATTGCTCGCAGATTACTCGGCCTAGGTAACTATTAATAATTGCAATCGATCATAAGCCCCCGGAAACCCAAATACTTATTCGGCGTTTTTCTCAACCTCAACCAGCGGTATTAGCCGCTCGCTACCAATGGCTTTGGCGATATTCTGGTGATAGTAGATCAGTGCCGGTTCATTACTGCCAAAAACCAGTTCCGGCAATACACCACTCGCCAAATTGCGATGAATAGCAAGACTTTGAGGGAAATCTTCGTCAGTTGTGACTTGCCAAACCAGATCCACATTGAGTCTGGCTTTGCGTTCAGCTTCTTCGTCCATAGGCAAAGGCCAGAACAAGTTGAGTTCCACTCGACAACGACTGGCACCATCCAAGGGGTAAACCCGCCAGAATTGAATGTGATCAACTTGGTGAGTAAGCAACACATTTGGCGCTATCAAATATTCAGTTGTGCAATAGGGTAGTAGCGCGTTTTGTTCGGAATCGGGTTTGCTGAATTCTTTATCGATGGTTTTGCGCGGCGACACCAGGCGTACCACCTCACCTAATTCATCTACCGCCGTTGAGTTAGAATAATAAAATGGGCTAATACTATTTTTATGCAATGGCGCAATGTGGTACGTCTCTGCGAAGCCATCGAGAAAAAACTTATAGTTACAGTCCAATTCGGTGACCCGACTATCTATGTACTGCGTGTTGCCAATATTCAAATGAGCTATATCTGTTAGAGCGCATGCCATCATCTTGTCCACCTGAGCCTTTATCTTCTCGCCTTCTAACAAAACAAAAATCAATCCAGCTGTCTCATAACAGGGCACATCAAGCAAACTGTCGTATCGATCATCAGCCGCAGCAAACCCATCGTGACTATTCGGTCGAGCAATAATCTTGCCGTCTAAGCCCCAATTCCACGCGTGAAATGGACAAGAGAAAGTCGCCTTGCTGCCTTTACCCTCTGCAATCCGAGCGCCACGGTGCCTGCAAGCGTTGATATAGGCCCGCGCAACACCTGCTTTGTCGCGCACCAACAGTAGACTTGTATCTATGGCTTCATGAGTCAGGTAATCGCCCACATTGGGAATATGCGGCGTGAGCGCCACTAGCAACGGACGACGCTTAAACATCACTTCAACCTCAAGTTCTGTTTGCTCGTCGCTTACGTAATGAGAAGCTGGTACCTGTAAACTATGAGGGGCCTGATCAGTGGAGTTACTAGCCAAGTGTTGACGTAGACGCTCCAACAGTTCTTTTTGTTTATCCGCATGCATCGACCGTTTCCCCCTTCATCATAATTGATTAACCCTAACCTTTGCTAAGCCGGACTCCTGAATGCACCAGCAAAGACCATCGTGCCTTCTGTATTATCTAAACGGTGATGAATAATGGCTCGATATTCTGGCGAGTCATACCATTCTCGTAACGCCTGAACACTTGGGAACTTGACTATCACGCTAACCGGCTCCGGACTGCCTTCAACAATTTCACTACCCGGACCTGCCACCAAAATCTCGCCACCGTGAGCGAGGATCGTAGGTCCCACAGCAGCTCCGTAGGCCTTATAAGCCTGGGGGTTGGTGATCTTGTAATTTGCTATTAGATATCCGGACATTTCTGTTGCCTCCTATTACTCTTTTGCTGCGCTTTTGTTTGATTGCTACTTATATCATCACTATTGCGACTTTGTGGAAATTTACTTTTCGCAATCTGTTGCTTCTGGCGACATCTAAAGAAGATACATTGGCGAAATACCTTAGCGTACTTTTCTTTTCGATAAACCTCTAGGCGGAGCCTTAGCTGTAAAAGCAAAGCCTTGACGATAAATAGCAAAGCGTCGGCCAGTAAGGGCTGCGTTTACTGCCGAACAAAGATTAAGCAGAGCAGCGAAACTATTTTGACGGAGTTGCAGACCTGACCGTTTGATGAAGAACTAGAGACCCGCTTTTTACAGCCGATTAGATGTTGTTAGCACCCTTGCTATGGAAGCAGTAAGGTGCATTTTTTTCTGACTCAAGACTAAAGAAATCGCTCTCTCAACCGTCCAAATAGGAAGTGAGGTATTTTGCCGCGCACTGGGATCGCATTTCTTTTACCTCAGCGGAAACAAACGGGCAATTCGTATATCGTCGCCAGCGAGTTATTAGGCGCTGGCAACTACCATTTTGCCAGCTAAGGATTGAGCTTAGTGCCGCCAATACCTACTGGCGCACTGTGCCCTCCAGCACGCGCTTTAGTGACAACTTCGCGCAAAGTGTAGGGAGCATTGAGCTTTTCTGCACTAGAATCAGGGCTAAGTTCGCCAACTCGGAGATAATTGCCGTTGTCAGCGGCATGGCGAAAGTCAACTATCGCGCCCGCTGGTTCATTAACCTTACCGCTTGCACCAAAACCGTGACCCTCATTAGTTTGGGACGCATTTGTTGCCTGATAACCCATACGTTGCAACAGCTTTGGGCTTGCGCGATTCAGCACTTCAGGACTAACAGATAACATCCAGTTCTCCTGTTGTCTAATCACGGGGTGTTGCATACCGTTGAGCATAACTATGCGCGGCCTATCTGTGCGGTTGATACCGGTGCTGTGTAATAGGCGGCCGTCGGTAATGACTATTGTGCCGGCTTTGGCATCCATATTTATCGCCGGAGGTAGCTTGCCCACAGGTGCTTGCACTCTAGCTGCGTCAGACAAAGTGCGGTGGCTACCTGGGATGACCAATGTTCCACCGTTATTTTCGTCAATGTCGGTGATCACAGTCATTACGTTAATGGTCAACGGGCTTCTAGAGTCCAGTGCTATATCCTGATCCTGATGTAACGCCTGCGGTACGCCGCCCTTTAGCGAAATGGAAGCGATCAGAGAATTGCAGATCCAATTTTCTCCCAAGGCTTCGGTCACCAATTGCTCAACCAATGGACCACCCTGCACCACATCAGGATGGTGCTCCATCAATGCTTCGAAACACTGCCCCTTATTCACACAACAGTTGATGTTCTGCCCACTTGGAGTTTTTTGCGCAATGCCGGCGAGCTTTTCACCTGCGGCCTGCTCCTGAACCCGCTGACGGATAACAGCAACCTGTTCGGCTGACACTGCACTGTCAATTTTGCAGTACCCCCAAGTCAACATATCTGAACGTAGCCGCTGAATATTCTTGGTTGCAATGGGCAGGTCTTTGTCTTTCCAATATGGGTGTTTGGCGCCAACTGTAGTGTCATAGTACGAACCCGCCTTATATTCCCACTGGCCCCATTCGCTACTGCGCTTTGGCGGTACAAAGTAAATTTCAGGATTATCTTCAAGCACGGAATTCATTGGATCTTTTGCAGCCAACTCCTCGGCGTACATATGTTGGTCTGCTGAAGCTTTAGACGCAACATAGGCTGGATCAAATTCGATTGGCACTGAGGTCATAGGTTTGCAGGTCCTTTGGTTTGGAATGAATTTAGGCCAAGTGCTGAGTTACTTTATATAGGCTTGGGTAAACAGCATTAGGCATATGGCATTGGGTATATGGCATTGGGTATATGGCATTCGAACTAGGGTGCGGTAGATGCCATTTGCGCAATACAATATGGAGTGGCTCGCGAGGCCTTATTCTAGGTAAAGATTCGCTTGAAGCGCCTAACGTTACAAGGGTGACAGCAGCTCTCTACAGCCACCCTTTACGTGCGGTTTAGTCTTCAAATCCTAAGAACGAAGTAGCTTCAGCAACACTCTTGCGCTCGGAAATCACCGCGTTTGCAGGAAAGCTATCATCCGGCCAGCCTAATGCAACAGCCTTCATAATCACTTGATCTTCAGCAATGTGTGCATGCTCGCGCACTACCGGCGACTGCATAATGCCTTGGCTATTGATAACTGCACCAAGCCCGCGCGACCAAGCCGCGTTAACTAGTGCTGTTGTTACAGCACCACAGTCAAAGGCTGTGTCATCGCTGCCTGCCAACTCTTTGTCATAAGTAATAATCACACACACCGGAGCGTCAAATTGCCGGAAGCCACGCAGCACCCAATCTAGGCGCTTTTCTTTATCATCTCGTGCAATATCCATTGCCGCGAACAATTGCTTGGCAACCCCAACTTGGCGGTCGCGATGTTGTCCAGCAAAGGCTTCGCCGATACGAAACTCACGAGAATGCGGCACGCCGGCCAGATTGCGTTCGGTATTGCCAGCGCGAATAAGATCTAAAGGCTCACCGGATACAACGGTAAAATTCCATGGCTGGGTATTCATCGAAGACGGCGAGCGCATTGCCAATGCTAAAACTTCTTCAATCAGTGCTTTGGGTACTGGATCGGCTTTATAACCGCGAATGCTGCGGCGTCCGAGGAGGACATCATCAAATTGCACTTTCTCTCTCCTTATCAAAGTAAGGCCATAGAATACAGGAATAGCAGGAGCGTAAAAATGTGATTTTGCCTTTTTCTACAGCATTGCGCAGGTGAGGAGTAATTTTCCCAAGGCTCAGGTACAAAAAAATAAGTTGCCCAGCATACAGCCCGTTCTCAGAAGACTGCTTTTATGAACTGAGCAGGAGTCGTGTCATCGACTAGCTGATCGAGAACGCCGCAAAAACCTTGTCCCTCGACCAATTTTATCGTAAGAGCATTTGTGAGGGTGATCTTGTAGATCATTACTCAGGCAGAAGAGCGCTACTGAACTGATTCTTCCGCAGCAGATAAAGCAACAAGCTCTACAAATAAAGGATTAGGTGTTCTGTTGTTCATAGCACCGGTTGCAATATCAACTCCCAAACCGACCGGGATAACCCCTCCACCAAAAAGCCAATTTCCTGCATGTGCTGCAGTTTGTTTAAGCCCAGTTTCTGCATAAGAGCCAACCGCGACGACCGCGCTTTCGTAACCTTCTTTCTCCACGGTTACCTCCAGCGGTCCCTTCCTCTTAACGGTTAAACTGCATGGGCTAAAGCAAGTGAGTCCATTGGATAAACTAACCTGCGCATTGGCTGGGGAAGTTTCTATTACCAGCGTTTCAGTGGTTCCCCGAACCACTGTAGCGCAACCGGGCATGAGCAAAACTAAAAACAAGAAAGCAAATGTGAATTTCATTATACGACCGTCCTTTTAGGCTTCTTCTTATATGCGGCAAATCATAGGTGGCCAATCTTCAAGATCCAGTCTCTTGCGCTTTGCCCAGCTCAAATCTGAGTCTGTAGCAAAATCATTAGCTGTGCAATCAGTAGGCACCACGTTTTAAGATGTCTCGTAGCGTTAGACTCATAGCGCTACGCCAGGTACTGCAAACATCCGGTTTCGCTAAGCAAATCACACAATGGATCGGACTGTTCGTTTTGCAGCAACTTTCTTAGCCGGTCATAACATTTCATTTGGTACTTAAATGTTGGCTGTTCAAAGACTTTTCCATTCAATTCCACAGAAAGAGTATCAGCCCCATCAGCATGGGCATGGGCATTCGCTTGCAGAAAAGGAAGGTAGTATCGAGCGCAGAACTTCAACAATGCTCCTACAGCACCTCGCTGGTTTGGAAAGTCATGCCACTCTCCTTCAATACCGCTACTGTCCTCTAGGCGGCGGACCCAGTCATAAACACTGGGCACCGTATTTCGCATAATCAACATAGGGGTATGGTCGCTCGCAAGAGTTTTTAATTGGCCAAACAAGCCAAAATCTGCCAAAGAAGGCCGCGTACCAAAAAGGAATTCATCCCGTGTAGCGAAAGTATCGAGAATTGCCAGCAGCTCATGAAAACTGCTTTCGATAATAGGTTTATTTTGTTTGCTACAACCCACAAGTGGCATACGCCCAACCTGACGCTGACGAATTTCTTCTGCTGCTTTTTGCAGGTCACGGCCACGCAAACCGGGTGAGTTGTCACTGATAATCTGTCGGCTGCTATAGCGTTGATCAATTTCCAAATCCCAGCGGTAGTGAAACATCATTTTGGTCACCCACTCATCAGCCATGTCCTCAACAAGATAACTCAAGAAAGCCATCGCCGGATCGTCTGGGATAATCGAACGATCGCTATGTCGGTCTTCCAACATTAAGGCAAGTGGGGTCGAGTCTACGTGCAGGCTTTGATCTTCGGGTAGTCTGAGGATAGGGATGACAGGTGGGCCATCGTGCTTTATTTGCGACCGGATAGCGGGTGTGATCTGGACCCAATCAAAGGACAGCCGACGATAGTGCAGGATGGCACGCATTTTCTGCGAATAGGGAGAGCCCCCTCCTCCGTACAATTGATAGCGCTCCATAGTCTGCCCCCAAAATCAGTGCATTACTCTTTCGTACACAGGTAGTATCAATGTTGCTGGCAGCTTGGCCAAACAGCATTGTAGCGAAAAATTCAGGTTTCGGAGCATGACATAAGCCCATAGATTCGGTAAGTTCAACCCATCATACATAATGTGTGCCATTAATTTAGTACGCAACGAGGAACCAATGAACAAACTCTTCGTCCTAACACTTGTCGCTATAACTGTCCTGTCCGCTTGTAGCGATCCTGACGTGGTACTCGATACTCATCGATCCACGCCGCCACCCGCCCAGGCTTCCGGAGAAGCGGTTGAACGCCACCCGCTGAAGACCGCACTGTTCGGCGATCTGCACGTACACACAAGTTGGTCAGCAGACGCTTACGCGGGCGGCAACCGCTTGGGCCCCAATACCGCCTATAGATTTGCGCGAGGGGAGGAAGTGGAACTGCAAAATGGCCTAGTCGCAAAGCTCGATAGCCCTCTGGATTTCGTGGCTTTGACCGACCATGCTGAAAATTTCAGCACGCACTTGCCTTGCACAATTGGACCCGGCGCGGAATTCGACAGCAAGCAATGCCGAGCAATGCGGTCAGGTGAGTTGGACCAACAAGCAATGCTCAAACAAGTATTTGAAACCGCAGGGGATCGGCCTGCACCTCGCAGCCCACTGTGTGACGGTAACTTGGACCGGTGTATTGCAGCAGAAGAAGCAACCTGGTTGCGCGTGCAGGAAGCTGCTAACGCATTCGACGACCCCGGCACCTTCAGCACCTTAATAGGCTATGAATTCTCCTCTTTGTTAGAAAACTTCGGCATGCTGCACCGCAATGTCATCTTTCGTGGCACTGATGTCACGCCTCATGCAATCTCCTCCAACGACGTGGTCAATCAAGCAGATTTTTTCGCGCAACTGGATACCGCCTGTCAAGCACCTTGCGAGGTTTTGACCATTCCTCACAACACAAACTTCTCCTGGGGCAAAGCGTTTGCCCGCACCGACGAAGACGGCTACACCTACACCGAGGGTGATATTGAGCGGCGGGCGCGCATCGACCGTTTATTCGAAATCACCCAACAAAAAGGTAACTCCGAATGCCAGATTGGTGTGGGTATGGCGGATGAAGACTGTGATTTCGAGAACACCTGGCCAGTCTGCGACGACGGTCAGGGCACACAGTGTGCGTCTGGACCGTCATTCTTGCGTAACGCGCTGCTTACCGGGCTCGCCATGGGCAGCGAAGCAACTAAAAATGGCGTAACAATGCAGAACCCATATAAACTCGGCATCATCGGTTCAACCGACACCCACTTGTCTGACCCCGGTAACACCGCGCGCCAAATCCCAGCACAGTTCAGTGGTATAGATTTTGGGTTTGCAGTGAGGCGTGCGCTTGAGATGAATCACGTGGTCATCGGCGCCGTGCGCAAGGTCTCCGCAGGCGGGCTCGCCGGCGTATGGTCGCAAGCTAATACCCGCGCAGATATCTTCGATGCAATGAGAAATCGCGAAACCTTTGGCACCAGCGGATCACGCATCAAAGTCCGCTTCTTTGCCGGACGCTACGCCGAAGATCTGGGCGACAAAGAGGACGCCGTAGCCTTTGCCTACGCGAATGGTGTGCCTATGGGTTCTGACTTAAAAATTCTTGATAATCCAAACTTCTGGGTATGGGCGAGCCAAGATCCACGTGCCCCCGCGCTAGATCGCATTCAGGTTATAAAAGGCTGGGTAGAGAATGGCCAAGAGCAGCAGAAGCTCTGGGATGTGGCATGTTCAGGTGGGCGCAAACCCGGCGAGGATGGCAAATGCCCCGAAACATCGGCATCGGTGGATGTCGAAACCTGCGCATTGAAAGGCGCCGGCAGCTCGGAACTACAGGCGACCTTCAGCGACCCCGACTTTTCCTCCGACCAGATCGCATTCTACTACGTGCGTGTGTTCGAGAACCCCAGTTGTCGCTGGACCACAGCTCTGGCCAACGAAGCAGACGTTGATCGACCAACAGATGTTCCCGCAACAGTACAACACCGCGCATGGTCATCGCCCATTTGGGTCAACTCTCCATAACTTACTGCTGGCCGCGCAAACGCGGCCGGTGAACTCAGCGCCCATCTTTTTAATTCAGGAGTTTTTTATATGGCATTGAGTAGCCAAGAAGGTGCATTGAACACGGGGCTACCAATTGCCTCTATCTCGGATGAGAGGCGCTTACTTTTTCCCACCCCGGAGGACCTTGATCGCGCTTGGGATCTAGGCATCTTCTATCTGAAGCTTCCTAGGAATATAGACCTCGACGGCGCTCGTCGGTTCGGCCACAGACTTATCGCACCAGATAGCCCTTACCGTAAAATCCCAAAGTACGGAGAACTAGAGGGATTTATAGCCCTAGAAAACAATCAGCAAACTAAACTGGCGCTGAGCCGTCAACATTGGGAACAGCATTACCCGTTAGAAATCGCTGAGTTTGGCCGCCAACTAGACGAAATTGGCATCACTATTCTCCGCGAGGTTTTGCGCCAATCAAACGTTCCTGAGGCTTTTTGGGAAAAGGCATCAGGCGGTTACTCCGCAGGAGCGGGAACCGCTTTTCTAAATTTCGTTCACTATGACACCCGCAATCCAGATCAGGGGCTGCGACCCCACACAGACTACGGACTCATAACAATACTAGATATCACAGCCCCGGGGCTGCAGATCAGGGTGAACGGCAAATTCCAGGATGTGCCTGTTCTTCCTGGTCATCTTGCGATCCATTTTGGCGAAGCGTTGAACTTCATCACCACCCACTCGGACCGCACCGTGGGCGCTATTGAGCACCAAGTTCTCAGCCAGAAATCGACGAATCCGATCCGCCACGGGATCGTCTACTTTGCTAATCCCGACCTTGGTGGAGTGCTATGGCAATTCGATGCTAAAGGAGAGATCAAAGGCAACTCGTCAGTGGCGGACCTGTTCGCACTTCTCGAAAAGAACCTCACCGAGCAACGCTAGCGCTCGGAGGCCTAATGTTAAGGCCCCTTTTTTCGCGCTTCGCCCACTGAAATTAAAAAATGCTATTCCGCCTCGGGGATTTCTCTAGCAGCAATATATATGTTTTTGATTTTTCCGCCCTCGATCAAAACATCAAAAATTTCCTGACGCTTTGTGACCTTACCGTTTTCGGTTTCCGTCAACTCCCACCCGGTCGTCACCCACCGTTGAAGCTTGCCATCATTGCCGGTGAATTCATTGGCTATGGAATATTTATGCGTCCACTTAGGGTTAGAGGCGGGAAACCAATCTTTCAACAGCGCTATTTGGGCATCGGTGTTTTCAATGATGCTGCCGTCTGCAACCCAAGCCTTAAAATCCTCTGCATTGGCGGCGCGAATGGCTGCAAAATCCGCATCATCGTGGGCCTGCATATATTGCATCCAAACTTCGATGGTATCTAAAGACCCAGCATATAAGGGGTACTTGGCTTCACCGGTCGTATCGTAACCGACAATAGTTTTCACTTTTTGTTCGCCAGGTTCATGATGCCCCGCTAACGAAAAGATAGGGGCAACCAGCAACAAACTCATAAAGAACGACTTAGTCAAAAATCTCATTCGATCACCTATTTTTATTATTATGGTCCTTTCACACTAATGCCTACCAGCAGACGTTGTAAAGATCAGAGAAAACACTAGCGCCTCTTCCCGAGGCCACAATCCTGCTCAATTGCAGCTAGCACCTTAGCCAAAGTCCCAGTCTGGGCTGCATTAGTGGTTAGGTCTGTAAAAGACCTCGGTTGTCCTCACTAAAAAAGGCAAACCTGTGATCACGTATTTAATGTGTGTTGCTCGGCACTTGGTGCAGGTTGCGACGGGCATTGGGAATGACCACAACAACTCTAGAAAGAAGTAAAAACTTTCAGTCAATAGCGCAAAAAATATTGGATGTATCATTTAACCAACAAAGACAGGGACTTTTCATTGACGGGAGATTACCGAACCGACTCTAAATATCCAATAATATTGTCAGGAGACGTTTCACCATAAGGATCTTCAGCAAAATTATCTTGTCTTCCAGGCTCTTCGAACCACTTTTCTATAATGCCATTGCGTATAACTGCCGCATACCGCCAACTTCTGAGGCCAAATCCAACGTTGTCTTTCGCCACGAGCATGCCAAGTTGCCGAGTGAACTCCCCAGTTCCGTCCGGAATAGCTTTGATATTTAACACATTCTGGGATTCTAACCATTTATTCATAACGAAAGCGTCATTAACCGAAGCGACGTAAATTTCGTCAACCCCCAGATCTCGAATTTTCTTATAGTTGGCCTCAAATCCTGGTAGCTGAAATGTAGAGCAGGTTGGCGTGAAAGCGCCCGGTAACGAAAAGACTATTGTTCTGAGTCCACAGAAGAGACTTTGGCTTGGCACATCCATCCAACGAAATGGGTTGTCACTACCTAATGAATCGTCTCTAACTCTAGTTTTGAAAACCACTTCTGGTATTTTTACACCATCTTTCATATTCCGATTACCTGTTTGTGAAATTGTATAGATCCCAGGCCACCTAAGCAGGATTCATTGTCGATATTGCTATTCAATTAGTAGCGGCTAAAGCACTCAAGCATCGTAACCGGTGAGTTCAACTGGCTCATCAAAAGTTGGTTTCACCCCGCTAGCGATCACATCCGCCAAACGCCACAAGATACCGGAAGTCACTTGCTCTCCTTCCATGGCGATTATTCGATTTACTGCTAAATTCAGGAGAGCATTGTCGAAACTAGCTCGCAAATGTTGGGGTGTTTGATCAAAGACTGTTGGAATTTTTTCTTCTAGAACATTCATAGTGTTTTCCAGAGCTGCGATCGAGTAGCGCTCCATTTTTCTTTTAACTGTGCCCATATCTCGCACTCCATTTGTTAATAATAATCGCCTTAAAATAAAATGGTAATGATAATCATTCGCGTTTAGAATGTTGTAAATCCAACATCATGTCAAGGCCATATTTCAAGCATGTATACCAGGGGAAAAAAATGTCGTTAGAAATCTTGTCAAAAACCAAAATCGATTTACTTGGCGATGCTGCGCAGTTCTCAATTTTTGCAATTCGCGTTTGGTCGTCCGCTACCTATCAAAAAATTCCTATCGAAAAAGCTTTGGGCGGTGTTTTTGAGGACTTTTGCGGTTTAAAGGTGCTCGATACTTTTGACGAATGTATGAGCTTGATGGCTGTTGCTGCTTTGCGCGAAGTCAACATCGCATGCTGCCCATCTAACGAATATGTTGTCGGCGACGAAGCTGCGGTATTAAATTGTTTCAGAGAGCTAGAGCGCCACAATACTCACTCAGCTATCGACAAAATGGACGGAATCATTCTTTCTGCGCTGAAACCAACTTTTTGTACAACCGCTGAACCCTTCGTAGAACAGCTCAATAACAGCGGGTTGTTCTTTGGAAGCCCGAACACTTTATCGCTTGTCTAGCCTCGCTTTACGCGAGTCCCATATCACTGATTTTCTTTCTGCGTTGAATTGAATTATTTTGAAGGCTCTGCTTTTAAACCTTAATCACCTCAATTCTGATATTTTCTTGAATCTAGCCTGTGGCCTAAATATTGGTGGGGTAGATCTTTAGAGGGAGCGTTGCTATGCAGCTCTCTGCGTTTTAGTTGAGGAACTTGAGATTGACTGCAGATCTAGCCTTGGAACAAGAGCCTGTAATTACCATCTGCGCACGCAGCGTTTCGCACCAAAATAGCCCAACTGCGAGTCAACAGCTTCATTTGCGCACTATATTGGTGCTTGATAGAGCGCTTTTTGCATCCAGGTAATTGCTGAAATCCTGTTCTGGGTCGCTGCCCTTTATTATTTTCGCTTTCGGATTACTTTGGCACGAATTAAGCATTTCAATCAGTGAGGTTGTAGAGGAACAAAGAAGTCTTCACATTTGGCGTAGGGAACTCTACCCACCATGCCTCCCCGCAAGTTCAGAGTTCCCTGCGCACTCGACCTTTACAGGCGCCGATCGAGTCTTTAGGTTTTCCAGCTTTGTTAAATGCTTGCGACTTTCTATGTGTTTTTAAACTCATACATCTCTTCTAGCTTTCTACCCAGGCGCAAATGCTGCGATTAACATAATCCGTGGGGGCGTATTAACGCGATTTTTACGTCCTAAAACCTTGAGTACCTTGCGACAACGGTCTACCTTTAGAAAACAACTTCGCGAAAAATAATAACAACAAGAAGGATAATAATGAAAAAAATCATACTTATACTTTGCGCGCTGACAATCTCAGCGCAGAGCATTGCCGATCATCACGCGCCAACCAATGGCGCTGTTTCCGTATTTTACGAATGCACATTGAACGAAGACGTCACGCCAGCCGATGTAGTGGCTTTTGGTAAGAACACGGTCAACAAGTTTGTCGCTGCAAACAATCTAAAAATGAACAGCTACCTATGGGAAGCCATTGCAATCAACCCGCCATACGATGAAGCTGATGTGCGTTGGGTAAACTACTTCCCAACCTGGGTAGATTACTACGCGAGCAATGAAGTTTTCGGCACTAAGGGTCAGAAAGTGGTTGGGGAATTTTACGACATGGTTACTTGTGACAAGCCAGTGATTCTCGGCGTGCGTAATCTTGGTGGACCAATACCTACCATCCAGGAAAAGCCGCTTATTGCTAGCGTTTGTCAGTTGAACGACGGTAAGACCATGCAAGACGCTATGGAGTTTGTGCCTAAGATGACGAAGCTAATGAATAAGACAACTGGCGCTAATGTTGCCAGCAGTATTTTCGTACCGGCTTTCGGCATCAGCGGCTTTGACTATGTCGGCATGTTTACCGGAGCGACCAGTGACATGGCTACGTTAATGGACAGCGTTCGAAGCGGCGCCATGCCAACGGCAATGGCTAAAGCTGGCATGCAGCCTGCTGCAACCTGCGTTAACGACCTGCATCAATCTCACCTGATGATTCAGCAGCAACAGTAACTTTCTATCCGATAGAAAGTTTTCTATGAAGAAAGAAAAACCGGCCGCCTAGGTCGGTTTTTTTCTTTAGTTAAATTCAAAGAACGTCAAATACCGGCCCTTGTCATTTTTGCCAAAGCCCTGCGCTCACAAGGTAATCACTTATCAATATGGGTTATCCAAGTTTTCGGCATGTACATTGCCGTATCCATTATATCCAGCACCGTGCTCATAACGGGCACCAACTGATCTTCCGCCACCTTATCTATGGTGTCTTCTGCGAAGAATAAATATTCAGGCATAGACATAATTGAAAAGCACGGTATGCCGCCAAGGAAATAACTTTGTGTTTCGCCATAGAGCGGAATAGCCCCTGGTTTAGTGATTGCAGTTGAATGCAGATCATTATTCTCAACAGCACTGACCGCTGCGTTAAACAACATCTTATTCCGCGGCGCCCAAATAAATCTTGGTTCTACCTCGCCGGTGCCCACCATCTTTCCATCTACACCAATAAAACGCTTACCGATGTGCTCCACACCAAAACACAACACCAGCCGCTGCATAATGTCTGGGTTCATGTCCGCAAACTGATTCGCGCCAAATGGATAGTTCCAGTTGTAGTGACAGCCGTTGAAGACAAAATACAAATCTTTTTGGATGTAGTTGGAGGGAAACTGGCTATAGAAAGCAGCCAGTCCCATGACCACGGCCACTCCTGAAGCGTCTTGAACAGCGCCCGACCAGCCTGCATCGTGGTGAGTATTTACCAGCATAGCTTCGCTTTTTTGTCCGGGTACGTGAACGATGATATTGCCGCTGGTAGATTCTTGCGTTTCGCCCAAAAGCGTCATCTTACCGTGCAACCCTGTTGGCTGCTCACGCAATTGTTCTAGCAACGCTTTGCCTGATGAGTCTTTTAGAAATAGCCCAGGGATTTTCGTTTGTACCATACCGGTTGGGTCTGCGAAGAAGCTGTCTACATTGGCGGGTCGGTTGGCAAACATGCCCACAAACCCCACCGCGCCCTGGCGCGCTGCTTCGTAGTATGGGGACGGAAAATTAGACGGTGCCGGACCACCTGTGCCGCCTACGGTAGATTCTGGCAGTATCCCTTGGGGATCGTAGGTGTACTCAGACACATAGCTGAAGGCCCCGCCTTTCATTGCAGGACCGCTTTTTAAATCGAAGAGGACAATTTTGCCGGTGAAATCTTGGTCTGGATCTACCTTGTCACCAATATAAACAAGCTCGCCCTCTACACCATTTGCATCAGTGAACTCGGAACCGTTCATAAAGAAGCATTCAATCTCTACGCCGCCAACGCTGAGTTGCCATTGATGGTAATGTCGCACAGTCACCGGATAGGTTTGCTCAGTGATATTTTCAATACCTAAACCATGGAGGGTTTTAATAATCCACTGTCTACCGGCTGCATCCCCAGCTGTGCCGAAACGTCGAAACTCAGGAAACGTTTCGGTGAGCTCGACTAACTCTTTTACCCAATTAAATAAAACGGATTGATTTGGCGCTGCTGGACGTGCACGTTTGAATGAAGCCTTGTTAGCCATGATTAACCCCTATATCCCAGTAATTGCGCCACCTACGTTAACAGGATTCGTAATATTTGATAGATATGCTAGATTCGCCAAATGGCCAACCCTACTTTAGAAGAACTCACACAAGACCCTAACTATTGGATGCAAGGGTTTCCGCCAACCAAAGAGCAAATTGTGCGCTTCAATGACGGCTCTTACTACGACTGGCCAAAGCTGCGTTGGAGCTTTTCAAATATTCAACAATTGGTGCCCACTAAATCTTTTTGGTGTGGTCCCAAAGCTGCGCGTGAACTAAGACAAGGCCCCACTCTTAATCTAGACAACACAACCGTGACCACCACTTTCGGTGAAACCTTTACTTGGCAAGATACGCTAACCAGCACCTGCACAGATGCCATCGCCGTATTACACGCAGGGGAATTAGTTTACGAGGCCTATTTTGGCGCAAGCTCGCCCAGCAAACCTCACATACTTCAATCTGCTAACAAATCCTTTGTAGGCACCATTGCCGAGTGTCTAATTGCTGAAGGCAAACTTGATGAGTACGCTCCTGTCACTGATCTAATACCAGAACTGGCGCAGTCGGCTTGGGCAGACGCCACAGTACGCCAAGTCATGGACATGCAAATTAACATGGCATTTCATGAAGATTATACGGACCCAAAGTCAGAGATTTGGCGTTTCCTTAGAGCCATGGGTATGGCGCCCCATAAAGGCGACCCAACACCAGAGTCTATTACTGATGTCCTACCCAACATACAATCTGGCGGTGCCCATGGCGAAGTTTTCGCTT
>ENA-OQVM01002537-OQVM01002537.1-marine-metagenome-genome-assembly--contig:-NODE-2537-length-21132-cov-15.017763_pt1 | contig 21132 bp, 22 predicted proteins | sample MGYA00237776_ERZ505498 | MGnify/ENA primary metagenome ERZ505498 (study PRJEB26159, sample SAMN06265151) | marine metagenome | isolation source: Helgoland LTER site | place: Germany:Helgoland, sampling... | reverse complement strand
CTTGAGAAATCAAGGAGTTTTTATTTTGGGGTCAAGTGATGCTTGCATCGTCTTGAGAACAAAAGAAAAAATCAGATGGCAAAGCAAATGGAGTTTCTTTGGGCTGTTCTCCTTATTGGCCCATTCCGCAACAACGTGGAGGAATGAATCCAACTCCCGCTACAACACAAGACGGACTAGTATTTTTACTAGTCCATTTTTTATTCGAATCATTCTTATTTCCTTTAAAGGAATGAATTAATCTAAATATAGGGTTGAGATTTAAGGTTCGATATTGTCATGAGTTTTATCTTTATTGAACAGGTTAACTTCATAAAAAACGTTCGTTTAATGCTATCGAACTTTTTTCTTTATTTAAGAGGCAATAAATCAATACTTTATTTCGATTTATATTTAATTTAGTTAAATGTTTAGCAATTTATTTATGATTGAATTATCTACAATAATTGACCTTGTAACTTTTGGATCTTCCATTATGTTTGGAATCCTATTTTTTTCTTCAAATATTAAAAATAACAGCGGAAATTTTTACTTGAGTTTATTTCTTTTTTGCTTAGGTTATATAACCTTTAAAGGAATTGTATATGATATATATGAGCGAGAAATATTTCAATTCGATGTGTCATTATTCCTACTTGTTTTTCTATTTTTTTATTTAAATAAAACAATAGGAAGAATCTTAAATTATTGGTGGTACTTGTTATTCGTTCCTGGAGTTTTAATAAATTTAACAACTTATTTTAAAAATCTAAATCAAATATTGATCCTTATTCATTTCCATCAAATTTTCTATCTATTTACGCTGTTTCTAATAGTATATTTTTTCAAAATTTTACATGTACATAATAGCCATATTAAAGAGTTTTATTCTAATATTGAATCTAAGACGCTATCATGGCTAAAATTAATTTTATTAATCGTTTTCTTTTTTCATTTTTTTGAGTTCATCGAAGCTCTTATCCCTACCAAAAGAGCTGATGAGTTGGAAATACTGTTTTCTATTATTTATTCACTTATACCTTTTTCACTAGTTTATCTTATAGGTTTAAATGGGTTTTATCAATTCGAAATTTTTAGTGGTATTAGTTCAAATTATTTTATAGATAATTTTAATAAGAATATGTTTGTTCAATCAAAAAAACAATCAAAGAATGATTTTGAACAATTAAAACAAACAATCATAATAGAAAGATTATACGCTAAAAAAAACCTCACACTTTATGATTTATCGATTGCATTGAAAATGAAAAAACGGGTTATTTCTATTTTAATTAATGATAATACAGATACTACCTTTTATCATTTCATCAACCAATTGCGAATAGAGGAATTTAAAAAACATTTAATAGAAGTTGAGCATCAAAAATTCACTTTATTTGGTCTAGCTCAAGAAGTTGGTTTTTCATCTAAATCTACATTTTACACTTCCTTCAAATCTATTGAGGGAATGACTCCAAAACAATACCAATCAAAGTTGAAAAAGTCTGTTTCAGCCTAAGCGCACTAGGTTTTTTTTTAAAATAATTAATTTGATTTTAGTTTTGCCATTCATTTAAAAACTTTATAAAAATTATGAAAAAATTAGCATTTACTTTCGTATTACTTTTATCATTTGCATGTTCAAAAGATGATAATTCTACCCCTAATAATCTGGTTGACCCCATAATTGGTTCTTGGCAATCAAGTTTCACATTAACAGATGAGACAGAGGAAGGAGAAGTAGTCAACATCTCTGCAGATGGGACAATCATATTTAATGCAGATGGTACTGGTTCTAGAAATCTATTAGTTACAACTGACGGAGGTGAGCCTCAAGAATCAAATGAAACTTTTGAATGGGAAAATCTATCTTCAGCACTTAATTCTTCCGAAACAACACAAAATTATGCTATTAATGGTGACGCTTTTACAGCGGTATTCACATCCAATTTTAGCAGTCTTGTTTTATCTGAAGATGGTGGAGATCTTCAAATTTCAATGACAAGAAATTAAAACATCTTAAGGATAAATTATAAATAATTAAAAAGATGAAAAGGAATTCTATTTTTATATTTTCATTAGTACTAACTATTATTAGTTGCACCCCGCATGATATTACATCAAGTTATGTACCTGTTACAAATCGTACTGCTGAGGTTCATGCCTATGAATGTGAAGATGCTTTAGGACCACTGCCCAGATTTAGTTGTGCTGATGCAGTTGAAGTGCCAACTACTAAAGATGGTGTTCCTGTAACATTTCCTGGTGGAGAAGAAGGTAGTGGAAGTACAGACCCTAGCGATTGTGACCATCCTTGGGCTTTTGGTATGGCATGCCAAACAGGAAACAGGGTAGGCCGATATCAAGGATTGAATGTTGATGGAAGCGAAAATACGGATGTGGTTTTCATAACTTTTTGCAGAGATGGAGGACTCGGAGTTATAGGTTATAAGTTTTCTACTGGAGAAACTTGTTTCTTTTCTATTATTGATGGTGCCGATTCAAATAATACTCCCCTTCCTGGAGAAACAGGATATAATGATTCCTGGATGAGTCCTCAAGTAGTTGCGGATGATAGATGTATGAATTGTCACATGGCAGACCCTTTTCTACATACTCCTGCAATAGACCAGTTAAAAATTCCTAATACAGATGAATTATTAGTTCCAATAACAGCGAATGGCCCATACACGATTATTGGAGCAGAATTTCAACAACCAATAACTGCGAATTTTGATAATAATCAATGTGTAGCCTGCCACCGTCCTCAGTGTACCACACATTTTCAAAATTATCCGTTAGATGAGTTAGTTATGCCCGCCCCGTTTCAGGACGCGACCAATTTTGACCATAGTAATATTGCCAATGCCGATAGACAAGCCATCAGAGATTGGTGTGCAACTCTTGGGTTATGAAGTATTGGTGTTTAAATAATGATATTAAGATGAAAAAAATAATACGTACTAGTATTTTAATGATATTGATTTCAAGTTGTTCTGAGGGTTATATCCCCATTGAAGAAACGACACAAATTCCATCAGGTCCCATTACTTACGAAACACATATTAGTCCAATTATTTCTTCAAGATGTATTAGTTGTCATAGCGGCAATAATCCTCAAGCGGGGCTTTTATTGGAAAACTATAATCAAGTTCGCAATTCTTCAGAAAATGGATCACTTATTCAACGCATAAACGACCCTGCAGATCCTATGCCTGTCACAGGATTAATGCCTGCTTCTACAAGAATACTTTTTGATGAATGGGGTATTAATGGATATTTAGAAAACTAGTAATGAAAACAACTAATATCTTAATTATTTTTTGTTTTTTATTATCACTGCAACTTCACGCACAAAAATATTTTACCCGTTCAGGGATTACTCAATTTGAAGCCTCAGAAAAAACCTTTGAGCCTATTGAGGCGTTAAATATAACCACCACAGTAATATTAGACGCTAACAATGGCAATATCGTCTCACAGGTGTTTATGGCAGGATTTCAATTTAAAAATGCCTTAATGCAAGAGCATTTTAATGAGAACTACATGGATAGTTATCAATACCCTAAAGCTACATTTAAAGGCAAGTTAGATAATTTTTCTATTGTTAGTTTGAATGCCAATAACAGTTATGATCTAAATGGTGTGCTTACCGTAAAGGGTTTTGAAAAAAACATTCAAACAACTGTTGATGTAAAAGTTGAAAACGATCAAATATTTATTTCAGGGAGTTTTTTTGTAAGTGCTAAGGATTTCAATATTAAAATACCATCAATTGTTCGAGATAAAATTGCCAATCAAATACAAATCAATATTGATTATGAACTTATTGAAAAAAAATAAATCTTTCTTTATCATTTTTTCAATAATGATAATGAGTATTAGCATAATTTCTATTTATCAATATATTTCTCTTGCCCCAAAAAAAGTTGTTGCAATAATACCTGAATATTCAGGAAATGCAAATGAATTCATCTATTTGGTAACTGATAATCTTTCCCATTGGATAAGTAAAGTTGTTCAAATAACTGGAAAAGCCACACAGGTTAATGAGGATGGTATTTTACTTAACGGTACCATATATTGTCAATTTGAAAACAAAAAGGATATCCAATCAATTATAGAAAATCAGAATATTGTGGTCAAAGGAAAATTGGTTGGGTTTGATGAATTATTAATGGAAATAAAATTAAATCAATGTATTATTATTCAATAAAAAAATCGTTTTTAATATCAATATTATCAGTAATTCCTTTTTTGGGTCAAGCTCAGGAAGATGATTTACTAAAAGAGTTGGACAATTTAAATCAAAATGAAACCAGATTTGAATTACCTGCCTTTAAAGCCCTTCAAATTGGAAATCTACAATCAACAAAAGTGGTTGATAAAGGGGATTTGTACATGGTAGTCGCACACCGTTTTGGAACGATAAAGAATGGAATAGAAGACTTTTTTGGATTAGACCAAGCCAATACTAAAATTCAATTATTGTATGGCTTATTGCCAAATTTACAAGTGGGAATTAGCAGAGATAGTTATGAAAAAACTTACTCTGGAACTGCCAAATACAAGTTATTCAAACAATCCGATAGAGTTCCTTTTAATGTTTCACTTTATGGAAGTGCAGATATGAATTCACAGCTCAAAAAAAGTGTTTACCCTGGGTTAAAAACATCTGATCGATTTTCATATACTGCACAAATTTTAGCATCAAGAAGTTTTTCAGAAAAACTTTCTTTAGAAGTAGCGCCAATTTTTGTGCGTCACAATTTACAAGATTTGAATTTTACTAAAACTCTGACTCATAATCATCTACTTTTTGGGATGGGAGGTCGCTATAAACTTTCTAAAAGATTGAGTTTGAATATGGACTATGCCTATAATTTTAGTAAAAACAAGAATTCATTATATAAAAACCCTTTAACAATAGGGGTTGATATTGAAACAGGCGGTCATGTTTTTCAATTATTATTTACCAACTCTAGAGCGAGTAATGATAGTAGTTTTTTAACAGAAACCACTGGAGATTGGTCCAAGGGTGAAATTTCATTTGGCTTCAACATTGTACGTGTATTTTAAGTTAATTTTTACTAGTAGTTCAATTATACACTCAAATTAATATTCTTCTAAATATGTTTGAAAGGTTAAAAGCTAAATGGAATATTAATTCCAACGTTCAATTGATCATAATTTTTATTGTGTTTGCAATAACAGGAAGTTTAAGTTTAAAAATCACGAAACCTATTTTAATTTACATTGGGGTAGATTCAGGATATTTTAAGACCTTTTTTTTAGGGTATTTTTTATATGTTCTTATTAGAATTTTAATACTATTTCCCGTATATCAAATATTACTTGTAGCCATCGGAACTTTATTCGGTCAATTTGATTTTTTTTGGAATTTCACAAAGAATACATTAAGAAATACCTTTCTTAAACTTATTAATAAAATTTTCTTTAAATGAAAGATTTTAAAATACTTTGTTTTTCATGATGTTGTTTACTTGTTTTTTGAAAAGGGGTTGTTAGTTCAACCCCTTTTATTTCATATAGTTTGCTTTAATAAGTCTACTGTAGTGTAAAGTTGTGATGCAGGGTTATTCTTTCATGATAAGGGTCATTATAAGATGGGTGTCGATTAAGTCTCTCGGAGTCAAACTTATGTTCGATATTTCCAATGAGTTATCTACTAAAACAATAAAACGGTTATACTTTTATAAAGTGTAGCCGTTTTTTTATTTATTATCAATATATCTCATTCCTTCAACACCCTTGCTGAGGATTACATCAACCTTTACATCTGTTCCATTTTCATTTACAAAATAGACAGTTTTATCTTTGCTGATATAAACTTTAGTTCTTCCTTTAGGGGCTAATCCGAAACTTTGAGTTACTTCGCCTGTCTTTTTATCTACAGTCTTAACTATAACTGTCAAATTTGATTTGTTGACCAACTCCGCAGAATAGTTTTTGTCATTGAATTCGCCTAATAAAAATGTTTGATAGGCAGGAATAGTTAGCCCTGATTTAAAGGTCGAACAAGAGTTGAGAGTTAGAAGGATCGTAAATGCAAAAAGTAATTTTCTCATATCGTTTTATTTTAAAAACAACTTTTCTTGTTTATTGTTATAGTCTAACGAAAGAAAATCACATTTTATTTTATTTGTGCTGCAACTTTGAATAATAGGGGGAGCAACTTATAATGATATAACCGTTATACTTTTATAGTGTAGCGGTTTTTTTATTTAATGATCATTTTCATAATCCATTCCAACGGACCGTAATGTTTAAATTTTAACCAAAGGTTTGCGAACACAATACATAACAGATTAAATATTAAGGCATAACCAACCGAAAATTCAATACTATAGGTTCCCATCTTAGAGGGACTTATCGACTCAATAACACCCATTCCAAGTACTACATGGGCAACATAAAAGGTTAAGGATAATTGGCCTGTATTCTTTAACGCAACAACCACTTTATTCGTCGCATATCTCTTTCCGATTAGTATACATAATGAGATCACTAGAATCGCAATTGCTATGCCGTTAATCATATAAATCGGTAAAGGAGGCATTGGATTTGTACCGATAATTTCTGATAAATCATATTGGGTCTCTTCATTACCATTAGAAAGAAAACGTATGGAGAAATATGACAAAAATTGAACGCCTGTAAAAACTAAGGAACTAACCCAGATTACTTTCTTTAAAAACTGATCGCTTTTTAAATCCTGCTTGCCGTACCAAAATCCAACAAGCATATACGACACCCATGGCAGTACAGGGTGAAATCCGTTAATGAATAGATTGCGAAGAAACCCATCGAATTTCCAAAAATCGAGATACTCTAGAGTATCAAAATTCCATCCCGTTTCATAATCAAACCAATAAAGTAAAAATTCAGAATAGAAAAACACGTACCTTTTTTAAAAGACCAATTAAGACCAACAGCCATATTTTAAAAACAGATGTAAGCTTTTAATTTCAAACACCAATCACCTCATGCCCATATGAGTTATCAATAGAGCATCGCCAAATCCCATCAGCCGATTGATTAAACACATAAGTAGCTTTGCGCACAGTGATAGGTAAATTAGGTGCCGACAACACCGTATTCGCTAAAACCAAAGCCGTATTGCCTGACACTAAAACCTCCATGCCACTTTGCTCTACTTTCAATCCGTTTTTAAAATAGACAGCAATGTCTTTAAACGCTTTTAATATTTCATTTTTACCAACCGCATGCCTTCCCGGCTCAACAACCAAAATGGCATCGTCCGTATATATATCAAGAAGGGTATTAAAATCTTCAGCGATAATGGCTTTATCAGCTGTCTCTATCTGTAGAATTACAGGATGCTTATCCAACATTTAACGTCTTCCTTAACAAAAAAAGATTATTGACTAATAACTTGATAATTTCTTATTCAAAATTTCTTCTTCAATTATCTTTTCACGCTCACGCCGATAATCATCATACGACTGATCATCCAACTCTCGAAGGCACGCCTCATACTGCGGAGAATTAAGCTTCTCGCATTCTTGCTTTAAGATTTTTTGCTGCGACTGGTAAAACCCTTTTTCAGCACAAGAAGATAAAATAAATACAAAGAATGGAATTAATAAAAAATAGATTTTCATAACAAGCCCCCATAACTGAATAGTATGTAGAACATTGAAGCCACTAGAAGTTTTACGCGTAAAAAACTAAAACACCTTAGTCACGGGCTGATGAATAAATAATAATAAACGCCAAAACACGCTAAAAAACACTATATCCATAAAATACAACAACTTAGGCCCAACATTAGTTAAACCCGCTTATTAATTAAGTGCTCAACTAACAAACAAAGCTTGACTTAGAGACTGCTTAACCACTACTGTGGAAAACCCTTATGGATAAATGATAGATTTTCGCAGTTTTCTACTGCTGAGCTTTGCTAGACGATTCACTTTAATCTAGCCGTTATTGTTTGAGCGCGACCCGCTCACCCCAATCACGCTATCACTCCCTGGATAATTTTTTTAATTTAATTATTGAGGACAATGGATTGAGCACGAAAAATAAAAACAAGATGCACTCACAATTTTTTTCTTTTTTGAAACTAAATTCGCTTTCAAAAATTTTTCTATTATTAGGAATAACATTTATCCCTACCAGCTTTACTCATGCTGCTATAGTGACCTTTTCTGACTTCTCACACTTAGGGTCCGATAGCGTCGACTACATTGTGACTATAGAAGATGATGCTGAAGCCGGCGTTACCGCAAACCATTTCAAAATCAGCTATCAAGTTGTCTCCCTAGGCGCTTCCACTACAGAAAAATTTACCGGCTTCTTTTTTGATGCTAACGATGCGTATACGAGTGCTAACTTAGGGCTATCTAACGAGAGCGAAGCAAGCTGTAACCAAGGCTTTAATACTCATCACATTACCGGCAATTGCGGAACTAATCTCAACCTAGGTGCAAATGCTGGCGCGTTTCAAGGGCATGATTGGGATGTTGCCATTAGCTGGAAAAACAGTAATGACTTGAGCGGCGGACAAATAGAGAGTTTTGAAATTGCTGCACTAAGCCTGTCAGTCAATGACATTAGTAATATCGGCTTGCGCGGACAAGATACTAACGGCGGCGGTGGCAGTGCTAAAGAATTTCAAAGCACGCCTAATGCTGTACCAGTTCCTGCATCGGTATGGCTATTCCTTTCATCAACAGTTGCCTTATTAGTAGTTAGAAAAAAACGTCAATAACATCTTATAAACAACGAAAAAACGATTAAAAAAAAGGCCAGCTTAGCGCTGGCCTTTTTTGTGCGTATTAAAAACTATTTATTCGCACGCTGGCGCAACACTTCAAATACGCAAATACCCGCCGCTACCGATACATTTAAACTTTCTACCGCGCCTGTCATTGGAATACGAAACAAGGAATCACATCGCTCCCGTGTAAGTCGGCGTAAACCACTGCCCTCCGCCCCCATCACTATGGCAACGTGACCTGTAAAATCAATATCAAAAACGGTTTGCTCTGCCTCACCGGCGGCACCCATTACCCAAACGCCGGCGTCTTGTATTTTCTTAATGCCGCGCGCTAAATTTTTTACCACCACCAAAGGTGTTGTCTCAGCTGCACCACTGGCAACTTTTCTGACTATCGGCGTTAAACCAACCGCATTATCTTTGGGTACCACAACCGCATCGACGCCCGCTGCATCCGCAGAGCGTAAACATGCCCCTAAATTATGCGGATCGGTTACGCCATCTAATATCAACAATGATAATGGGTGCTCGGCTCGGCTTAATAAAGCCTCAAGAAAGTCTTCATCTTTGGCTTGCGACGGTCGGCAGGCAGCAATAACACCTTGGTGGTTCACTGAATGCTCGGTATCGGAGGCCAGCATAGCTTCAATATCATCTTTGCTGCTTTTGGTTAGCGTTAACCTTGCCTGCTCGGCCATCTCAACAATTTTACGCACACGCTTATCATCTCGCGCATCGACAACATAAATCGTCTCTATGGCTTTTGCGTTGTGCTTAATCATTTCGCCTACGGCATTGATTCCGTAAACGAATTCTAGTGGCTGAACTGACATAACACCTCTTATCATTCTCTTTTATCATTCTCTTTTATCATTAATGGAGCGAGGCTTATCATCCAATTATTCAATAATAGTGGGCCTTCTCGTTGTTGTGGGCAGTATAACCAATACCTTAAACAAAAAATCATTTGCAATTGGGTCAATTTGTCGTAAATTAAAGTCTTTAAAAATAATGACCACCAAAGAGCACGCAAACCCATGGCATTGATTACACTCACCACTGAATCTGAGTCCAACATCCATTACGCCACCATCACTATGCATGATGACGGCAAATTTAACCCCGATACCTTGGCTGAGTTCAATGCTGCCCTTGATACGGTTTATAGCGATGTTCGAATTAATGCGCTCATTATCACCGGTGAAGGTAAATCCTTTTCGCAGGGTTTGGATATCGAATATCTTTTTTCTGCCGGCACCGAAGGCGCAGCCAAGTTTATTGATGAGTGCATGGAAATGGTTGGCCGCTTATTAATCTTACCCATTCCTTCCGTTGCCGCTACCAACGGCCACGCATTCGGCCTAGGCGCCATGATATTAATGGCCAGTGATTACAAAGTAATGCGTAAAGATCGCGGCTATTTCTGCTTACCCGAAGTTGACCTCGACATGGTGCTTATTCCATCAATGAATGCCTTAGTGAGAGATAAACTGGCTGGCCAAGCACTGCGTGACTTGCTGCTTACCGGCAAGCGTATAGGCGGCGAGCAAGCGGTGGAATATAACGTGGTTGATCAGTGTTGTGACTTAGACGACTTACTAAGCAATGCAAAAGCCCTTTTACAACCCATGCTAGGTAAATCACGCGAAACACTTACTGGTTTAAAAGCAGGCCTTCACCAAGATATTCTTCGCTATATTGATTAACTCGACGCAGCAATATAGCCGTATTTGTACCATCATAATACTGAGTAATTGAGACGCATGGTATTATGTTTACCTTGATATCGTTCTCGCGCTAAGCGCACAATACTCGGGCTATTTCTTTGCAAAACCAAGACACGGCGTCAATCTCTGGTTGGCGTCGCTCCCTTAACACACTGAATATTCGCCAATTTCGTTGGCTAATGGCCGGTAATGCCGCCTTCTTTTTGGCCATGCAAGGGCAAGTGCTTACCCGCACCTTTTTAGCTTGGGAATTAACCCAAGAAGAAATGTCACTGGCTTATATCAATATTGCTTTTGCTATTCCCATGTTAATTTTTTCTTTACTGGGCGGTGCTATGAGTGATCGCATAGAGCGGCGCAAGCTCATTGTTATTGGACAGCTTATTTTATTAGCCAATGAATGCACAATCATGGGATTACTGATTGTAGGCACTTTGGAATTTTGGAATCTATTAATCGCAGGCATGATCGCGGGCTCCATTATGCCGTTTATTATGCCGGCGCGTACCGCCTTAGTGTATAACGTGGTAGGGCCCAACAAACTAGGCGGCGCAATGGCATTATCTAGCGCGGTTATGAATTTATCGCGCATCCTCGGCCCAGCGATGATGGGCTTTGCTATTAGCCTCTACTCAACCGTTGGCGCATACATTATTGCTGTCACTTTATATTCTACGTCAGTGTTGTGCATGCTCGGCATTCAGCGCAATAAAAATAACCATGGTAATGCGCTTAAACCATCACTCAGCCAAGATGTCCTCGCTGGCATTATGTATGTCAAATCTTATCGACCTTTATTGATATGTATCTTGTTTGGGCTTGCCCCCATGTTACTGGCCATGCCCTTCCAGAGTTTCTTAGTGGTCTTTGCCGATCAAGTATGGGCGGTGGGTGAGCGTGGCTTAGGGATACTAATGGGAATGTCTGGCTTAGGTGGCGTTATCGGCTCTATTTGGGTTGCTCAACGTGGGGAACGTATAGATCGTACAAAACTGATGACACTCAACGCCCTACTCTTTGGCGTGTTGATTATTGTTTTTTCACTGACTAGTAACTTTTACTTAGCGCTAATCCCGTTGGTGTTTGCCAACATTTGCTCTAGCGCCAGCCAAACCTTAAACACCACCACAACACAATTGTTAGTTGATGACGCACAACGCGGTCGCACATCATCACTTATGATGATGGCTTATGGATTAACGCCGCTGGGTGTATTACCTATGGCTTTCTTAGCGCAGCATATTGGCGTGCAATGGGCCACAATTACCGGCTGTGTCACCTTAGTGTTTATTCTTACTGGCTTTTATTGGCAGAGCCAAACACTCAAGACATTGGACCAAGCGGTTAAAGAAAAATTAAACCGCCTTAATGTATCCGCGGCTAACGCTCTATCTGACCCAGATTCGCATGCATAACCGAACCATTCATTACTGGGTTTTCGGCGGCAAACTTTAAAGTTCTCGCCATTTCACTCGGCTCAATTAAGCGATTAAACGTAACGCCGCTGGCAATATCGTTCAGAATTTCACGACTGCCGCCTACATGATCACTAAGCATTTCCGTTTCAGTAAAGCCCGGACATACACATACGGCATGAATCCCTTTACCGGCTAAATCCTGGCAGTTAGAACGCATTAAGCCAACCATGGCATGTTTAGAGGTGACATAAGAACAGCTATTAGCCACCGCTTTTTCAGACAATGTTGAACCCACATAAATAATGGAAGAGCCCGCCCCCATAGAGGACAACAGTAATTGATTCAATTGCGCAGGCGCAATAACATTAACCTGCATCACCTGATGCAAATCCTCGGCAGTTACCGAGTCAATATTATCTTTAAGCAATAAACCGGCGCTGTGAATAACACTGAGCTGCTCCACACCCTCTACGGCTTTAGCTAACGCAGCCGCAATACCTTGTGTCCAATCAGTATGCGATAAATCTGCGGCAATATGAGTAATGCCGGCTAGCTCGGGATCACGACGCGATATATTAATAACACGATAGCCATCATCAAGAAATAATTGAGCCGTAGCTCGACCAATACCGCGGCTCGCACCGGTAATTACAAGGGCTTTTTTTGACATAAAACAACTCTTAAGCTGATTGAATAAAATGCAATTATCATCTGGATGATAAAGATATACCGCTAGTATAACGGCTAACTGAAAAAAACTGGATTAATCCTCGATATAATACAACTTTTCAATACATCCTAATTGATAGTCGAATATACTCTGGCTTGTCATACTCATAACAAGCCGTTTATGGCAGTAAAGTGATCCAGTTGCCAAGCTCAAAAGGTATACTGACAACATACTTACTGAGTAATACATATTCAACAAACGAGCTCATCAATACATCAGGATTAACTATGTCTCATCGATTGACGACCATCAACATTTGTAAAGAAGCCTTAAAGTTTTCTGGCGCACACTTTACTATTTTTTCGGCTACCGATCGTGAACGCCTGCACGGACACAACTTTAGAGTGCGTGCCGAGGTCACCGCTCCGGTTGATGACAACGGCATGTGCTTTAACTACCAAGAAATCAAAACTCGACTGCGTACCATCTGTAACGCACTCGATGAATATATGTTGTTACCCGGCAAATCTCCGCATCTTAAGATTGAACATATAGACAAACAGTATCATGTTCATTTTAATGATGAAGTGATGGTTTTTATTGCCGATGACACTCGCATATTGGATATACGTAACACCACAGTTGAAGAGTTCTCGTATTATATTCTTGATCAAATGGTCAGCGCAGACACATTCTTTATTGAAAATGACGTTGCCAATATCACTATTGGTGTTTCATCGGGTGATGGCCAATGGGGATCATCAACCTGGGTCGCCAGCTAAAAAAACCTCTAACGACACGGATATGCTGCAGCCATTGCAGATCGATTGAAGTGCCATTGCAGGTCGATTGAAGTGCCACTTAAGAGACGCTTAAGGTCCACCACAGAAAAAACCAAGCGTTAGAGCAAAACTATGTCACATTTAAAAAAATAATCGGATATTGCCAAAAAAATATAAAACTCTGCTTAAACTTACATATTAAAGTGCTAAAACCATTCAAATATGCCCCTCTAAAAACACAAGTCTTTGTTTTTAATAGAATTAACAGCATCAAAGTAAAATCGTTAGCCAACTAACACATTGACTATATTCGGCCATTTAACCCCATAAACATGCTTATTCAGCACAAGGGGACATCAAGTCCCATGTTTTATCGAATACTGTTGTGTTTATATAGATCCATCGCGCAACGATCATCATTTGTTACGCAGTCGGCCTAGCCGACAAAGTTTTAAGAAGTAACCTCATTTTAACGCCGGCTTATGCCGGCGTTTTTTTATGCCTCGAAAAAGTGCCGCTTTATCATCAGCCAGATACACAGAACTTAGTCATAACGTTATTTCAGTTTTCGAGCCGCTTTGCTTTTAGACGTTTTTTTAGTGGCCGAAGGCTTCTTTGATGCCGCCGATGCAGATTTAGGCTTCGCTTTTTTACCGCCTTTCTTTTTTGCGGCAGCCTTTTTACTCGGTTTATTTTTGCCAGACGACTTGTCTTTAACACCCGACTTGCCCTTACCACCGGCTCCGGCTTTAAGGCTTCTAGCGCTTGCTTCCTTTCTATCCTTAGCTTTTTTATCCTTGAAGCGTTTTTTATCATCGCCCGGTTTTACCGCGCCATGCATTTCTAAGTCAACTTTACGCTCATCAAGATCAACCCGCGCAACCACTACTTTTACTTTATCACCCAAGCAGTAAACAACGCCTGTGCGCTCACCGACTAAGCGCTGTTGCGCCTGATCAAAGCGAAAGAAATCTTGACCCAAACTATTAATATGCACCAAGCCTTCAACAAAAAGATTCTCTAGCTCAACAAAAATACCAAAGCGTGTTACCCCAGCCACAACACCGTCAAAGGTTTCACCAATACGATCTTGCAAGTACTCACATTTAAGCCATGCGGTGACATCACGCGTGGCATCATCGGCACGACGCTCAGCCATAGATGTGTGCATGCCCGCAGCAACAATATCGGCTTGGCTATAAGGATAAATAATTTTTTTAGAAATTACTTTAGCGCCAGGCACTCGCTTCACTTGATCACAAATTTTACGACTACGCACAATACTACGAATAGCACGGTGAACTAACAAATCAGGATAGCGGCGTATAGGCGAGGTAAAATGCAAATACGCAGGATAAGCCAAACCAAAATGGCCTTCATTATCGGGCTGATACATTGCCTGACTTAGCGAACGCAACATCATAATTTGTACCAAATGCGCATCGGGGCGATCAGCAATTTGGCTCATTAATACTTGATAGTCATTCGGCTGCGGCTTTAAGCCACCGCCCAAACCTAAACCCAACTCGCCCAAATATAAGCGTAGATTTTCAAGCTTCTGTTCTTTAGGGCCTTCATGCACACGAAACAACACAGGTAAATCATGCGAGTCTAAAAAGTTAGCCGCCGCAACATTGGCACACAACATACACTCTTCAATAATTTTATGCGCATCGTTACGCACCACTGGCTCAATAGTTTCTATTTTTTTATCGGCATTAAAAATAATTTGTGTTTCAGTGGTTTCAAAATCAATCGCACCGCGCTTAGAGCGCTGGGCACGTAAACATTCATACAGCCCACGTAGGTTTTCTAAATCGGGCATGATTTTTTTCACGCGATCCATTAAACCTGCACGAGGCGCTTTAGCCACCAACCCTAACGCCTCAGCCACTTCGTTATAGGTTAAACGGGCATGTGAATGCATAACGGCTTCATAAAATTGATGGCGCGTCACTTTACCCGCAGCACTAATATCAACTTCACAGACCATACACAGACGATCAACCGCAGGCTTAAGTGAACACAAGCCATTAGAAATAGCCTCTGGCAGCATTGGCACAACACGGCCAGAAAAATACACCGACGTACTACGCTCATAAGCTTGTTGATCTAACGCTGAACCCACCGGCACATAATGTGATACATCGGCAATGGCTACCCATAAGGTGAATCCACCCCCGCGCTGTCGCTTACAATACACAGCATCATCAAAATCTCTGGCGTCTTCACCATCAATCGTTACTAGCGGTAAGTCGCGCAAATCTACGCGCAGTGTCTTATCGGCTTCTTCGGGCTCAGCACCCAATGTTGCCGCTTGCGCTAAAGATTCGTCTGACCATTTAAAAGGAATATCATGCGAGCGAATAGCTAAATCAATTTCTAAGCCTGGCGCTAAGGCCTCACCTAATACTTCATCAATAATGCCTGCAGCAGGTATACGCACGGTAGGATACTGCGTGATTTTAACGCTAACATAATCGCCAGATTCTACTTCATAACCAACTATGCCATCGGGCAATAAAATATCTTGACCAATACGAGGGTTATCGGGAATCACGAAATATAAATTCGACTCAAATTTTAAGCGGCCAACAATAAACTCATGCGCGCGCTTAACCACTTTTTCTATTTTGCCTTCAACGCCGCCGCGACGACTGCGACCCGCCGGGCTCACTAACACTTCATCGCCATGAAACACCTGACGCATCTCGCGCTCACTCAGGTAAATATCTTCTTGGCCGTCGAGTAATAAGAACCCAAAACCATCACGATGCGCCTCAACCTTGCCGCTTAGCATCGATTTAGGATCAGGAATATAAAAGCATTCATCCTGCTTGCGAAATAACAGCTGATTATCGCGTTCCATGGCCCGCAATCGACGCCTTAGCGCTTCGCGGCCATCCTGCCCCTTGATGCCAAGCTTTTTAAGCAATTGCTTACGGCTCGCTGGGCCTTCATCAACGATGAGGCTCAGAATATGCTCACGGCTAGCGATAGGATTGCTGTAATTGAGTGATTCCCGATCGGCATGCGGGTCGGTAATATCGTTGGGGGGAGTGTTGCTTGGGCGCTTCGCCACAAATACCTCGAAATGGTTGTTTTTTATCGGCTTGCTAGGCCTATTTTAGTGCCTAACAAATTTAATCATTGATTCGCACCATACCACCATTCTGTGGCAACAGCGCGGTTTACCGCTATGAAGAGGGTAAAATTGACACAAGAAATTTATCTTTACTCAATTAATAGTATTGAGGGGAGTAGATACGGATATACGGCCTTAAAAGTACAATTCCTATTTATGAGTGTATTTAATAAGTGATAGCGAAAAGCAGAAATAAAAAAAACCGCCGAAGCGGTTTTTTTCTGGTTTCGATGTATTCATTTAAATGACAACAAAAAACCAATAAATATCAGTGAAAACCGATATTAAAGCGCACCACCTAAACTCCATCGAACATAAACATTAAGGATACCCATCGATCCAAAATCATCAGTTGTCTGAATGTCGAATTCAGAGTAATCAATACCTACACCCATATTTTCATTAACAAAATACTGACCACCGAAGTAAGTAGTAATTTGTCTTTCTTTAGAACCATTGAAATCAGTATCTAAATCTAGATCTCTGTAGCTCACACCACCCGATAATTCTAACTTATCTGTAAACATTGATTTCAGACCAACATTCAGACCATAACCATCATAGCCATCATCTCCGCTAAAATTATAAGAAGTACGAACAAATTCAAAAACAAGGTCAGTATTATCTGTTAAGGCTGAATGAACACCGAATGCAATAGTGTGCCCTTCAGTAAAATCACTTTCAGTCAAATCAACATCAGCATAATCAATACGAGCGTGAAAGGTATCGGAAATCTGAGCCGACGCATTGAATGAATGTCCACTATGACTTCCATCATCAATGTCTTCATTGCTTGAATCTCCAGCAACAAAACCAATGCTTGCATAGGTCCAAGAAGGCCCTTCAGCTATTGCTACACTGCTAAGAACCGATACTGCCGCCGCAACAAAAATATTTTTCATTATTAATTTCTCCCTGCAAAAATGCAGAATAGTTAGTGGTAGTTAAATTGAATAGAAATATAGCTCGCGCTAAAGAGAATGCATTATCAGGAGGTAATAGATATTTATTATTCTTTTTAGTGAAAGTACACCCTAACAATAAAACTTGTTTACTAAAAGTGAAAAATTAGGCTAATGGACGCTTCAGGTAACACAGCCGATTATTCACTAATAATTCAAAGTATTTCCGCCTAAATTATAACCAAAAATCTAACAGTATCCTTTAGCCGCCAACCTACTCAACCATTATGGCAAGCGACTGAATATCAATCATTTAACCTTTATTAGTTAATTTACGTGATTTCTGCTAAAAACTTGTAATTCTCTCGATTACATTGAACACTCAGCTTTTAAAAAATTTAACATATAAGATACTCTTAACAATAAAAGTACTTTTTTAACAACTAAGGCATATTTAATGGCTTCTTATTTATACACACTGAACAAACGTTTTTTCGCTGTCGCTATTTGCACTAGTTTTTTCGTTGCATCATGCTCAAATACAACAGAGACCAACGATACAGATAAGCCAAAATCTATCGCCAATATCAACGCAGCCTACTGCCCTGCTGGCTCAGAAAATGTAGCCTTAAATTTAAGTGGCATTACGCTTAAACGCGAGCCTGATATTCCGTTAATGTATCAAGGGTATAACAACATAGAAGGTCCAGTCTGGTATGACGGCGCTTTGTATTATTCTAATATGGGTTCACACCCAGCCGATGAAAACGGCTTTGAATTAAGCAACCAAACCACAATATGGCGCTGGGCCACTAATGAAAAACCGCAAGTGTGGATGCCTGATTCTGTAATAAAAAGTACTGGGCTGAAAAACACAGGTGCAGGCACCAATGGCTTAGCACTAGATAACCAAGGCAATTTAGTTGCCGCACGTCAGCTAGACGGCTCACTGTCTTATATTGATTGGCAAACCAAACAAGTCACAACCATTGCAGCTGGCTTCCAAAATAAACGTTTTAATTCTCCCAATGATTTAACCATTAGCCACGACAACACCATTTACTTCACCGATCCTAACTGGAACACGCCATCCAATATTTCGGCCAATGATATACAAGGTGGTGGTCCAGCAGGATCAACAGAAAAAGGCCAGCGTATTTATCGTGTTACGGCTAACGGCAACGTTAATGCCACCGCAGTAACGGATTTAGTTCCTGCGCTTCGTGATAAACCCAATGGCATTATCTTATCGCTTAATCAACAACAAATTATTATTGGCGGCTTACAAGGCTTGTGGGTATTCGATTTAAACGCAGGTAAAGTGTCGAACCCACAGCAATTATTAACCACTCCTATAGATGGGCTTGGTAAAGATTGTAGCGGCAATATTTATATCACTACCACTCGCGCATTACCGGCAAGAATCGATAGCCAAGTGGTTGTAGTGCTAGATAAAAACTATAAAGAAGTCGGCGAATTAAATGTACCCGGCATACATATTGTCACTAACGTAGCTTTTGGTGGTGACAATGGAAAAACATTATTTGTTACAGGCTTAACTGCGCCTATGGACGGTGACAAACTTCGTCAATGCGGAGATTCCCCTTGCTTGGCTGCTGGCATTTATACGACACAATTAAACGTGCAGGGTTTTCCTTATTAAGGATTAGCCAACCGTATGAGCGACAACTAGAATGGGTGGTAACACTTAGTCACAAAAGGTGAAGTCATAGCGCGCAATAGCGCGCAATAGCGCACTGTAATTAAGCTGAAAGCTAACTTCATCACCTATTTTGAGTGCATCATCAATCGATTCAACAATAAGATGATCACTACTCGCCCCCATAATGACGATACCTTTAGGCGCTTGCAGGCCAGTATAATCAACATCCTGCAAACCAATCGCCAATATAGATTGCTTAACCATACCGCGATCTTTCACGGCTTGCCCCGTAAGTAATGACACCTCACCAAAGGCCGTCTGTGCAATATCACCTGTAGGCTTTGACGGCTTAAGCTTTGATTCTATTACCTCGGCTACTAGCGTAAAAGCATCGCCATGTAAGCCCTCAATCGGCTGACGCTGCAATGGCTCGCAGCCTAACAATATCGACTCGCCTAATCGCAAATGATTAACCCGCTTGATATCTGTTTTCGATGCGTTTAATGCCCATTGAATATTTGCCGAATTACCGCCAGATACAATATCCAATTTAATACCAAACGTTTTTTCCACTCGCTCGGCAAGCTCAGACAACCTCGACATATTTTTTTCGTTAGGTGATACGCCACTACGGCAAGCAAGATTAGCACCGATACCTTTAAGTAAGATATTCGGCAAACCAATAACTTCACGCACTGTATCAATTAAATCGTCTGGCATAATACCTTCACGTAAATCGCCTAACTCAACCATTAATAATATTTGGTGGGTACAGCCTTGCTTGTAAGCCTCAACAGACAGCGCTTTAATAACAGCAACTTCAGTATTGCAGCTTATTTTTACAGACTTAACCACTTGCCTAACCTGACTGAGCATCGGCGAACGTATCAACATCATGCATGCATCGCTACCAGACATACGCATGGTTTTAATATTTTCGATGCGTGAATCACCCAACGAAACAACGCCGGCTTGCAACAATATATTAGCCACTTCAATTGAGCCCAAGCTAGCTTTGGTTACACCCGTTACTGAGATACCCCGCTCGGCAAGGCGCTTAACCAATTCATAAGCGTTGTGATAAATTTTATTGATATCAATATCGAGCCTAGGCATGGCCATTAGGCTGCCGACGGTAAAGTTACCTGCAATGCCGGAAACGCAGTTACCACCATTTTGACTAAGTGCTCAGGTGAGCGTGTTAAAGCATCCGTTACTGGAATATCTAAGGACTGTTGGTACTCAATAATAGAAGCACTTATTTCGAGGTCAGTCATATTTTCATGATTAAGGGTTAAACCAATAACCAGCGTATCTGCAAAGGTTTCTATTAAATTAATTTCTGAAGCAGGCGAAGGGATTGGCATTGCCTCAAAGTCACAGCGATGCTTACGTTTAGGCGCATGTTGTAATACCACACCGTTGGCACAGCTGCCACGAAGAATAAACGCTGATGAAGAAAACGCAGGATGACTTAACGCGCCCTGCCCTTCAATAATAATGACATCTGGATTTTCATTTTCAAAAGCTTCAACAACTTTTGCCTCTAACTCACCAGCGCAAAACTGTGAAGGAATGGCATCTAAAGCAACGCCGTAGCGCGCCCCTTGAATCAACCCTGTTTGGCCTGTACCTATCATCACAGCTTTTATACCGCTGTCATTTAACGCTTGCGTCAATACGGTTGCAGTAGTGCGCTTACCAATAGCGCAGTCAGTACCAAGCACGGCAATACGCGGACAAGTCACATTATTAATACGACCAGTGAACATGCATAAATCTTTTTTAGCACGCGGCTTGCGTATATCAAGAATGGTAACGTCGCTTGCTTTGCAGGCCGCAATAAAAACAGGGTCATCATTTAAAAACTCATGCAGCCCATTAACGATATTCATACCATGACTCATTGCCTCAAGTATTAGGCTGCGCTCATGAATTGATAACATACCGCTAGAGGGTGCCATACCAAAAATAAAATAATCGGGCATGCCACCGGTTTTATCTTGCGCCTGCGCTAAAGCATCAGTGAGATCACGACAAATAGGAATATGATTGATTTTTTCACCGAGTACTAAGCCG